>Ga0065714_10002183_pt1 | contig 378167 bp, 254 predicted proteins | sample MisRhiReplicate2_FD_59101 | JGI IMG/M metagenome (GOLD analysis project Ga0065714, IMG submission 59101) | Miscanthus rhizosphere microbial communities from Kellogg Biological Station, MSU, sample Rhizosphere Soil Replicate 2: eDNA_1 v2... | ecosystem: Host-associated > Plants > Roots >...
CAGAATTCGTGGCCGCGCGAACGGAAGTGGAAGAGGTGGTGTGCGGCATCTGGGCAGAAGTGCTGGGAGTGGAGCGAGTAGGCATCTACGACAACTTCTTCGAACTGGGTGGACACTCGCTGTTGGCAACACAGGCACTGGCGCGCGTGCGCGAGGCACTGCGCGTGGAGTTGCCGCTGCGTGCACTGTTCGAGGAGCCGACCGTAGCCGGGTTGGCGGCACGGGTTGCGCGCACACGCCGTGAGCAGGTTCCGGAAGACGAGCCGGTGCTGGTGCGGGTGAAGCGCGAGCCCGGTGCAGCGGCGGAGGTGTCGTTCGCGCAACAACGATTATGGTTCCTGGATCAGTTGGAGCCCGGGAGCGGGTTCTACAACATCGCGGGAGCAGTGCGGCTGCGCGGAGTGCTCGACGTTGCGGCGCTGGAGTGCGCAGTGGCGGAGGTGGTGCGGCGACACGAGAGTCTGCGCACGAGGTTCGCGGCAGCTAATGGTCGCCCTGTTCAGTTGATTGAGCCTTCAGTTGAGCTGGAAGTTCTGTTAGTAGATTTGCGTGACGTTCCTTTAGAAGGAAGAGAATCAAAAGCTCAACAACTAATTGCCGAGGAAGCGCAAAAGCCCTTTGATTTGAGCCGTGCATCCCTCTTCCGTGTGGTCCTATTACGATTGGACGCGGAGGAACATGTGCTGTTGCTGACGATGCACCACATCATCAGCGACGGGTGGTCAGTGCGCCTGCTCGTCAGCGAACAGTCGCAGCTCTACAGTGCCTTCTCACGCGGCGAAACATCTCCGCTGCCGGAGCTTTCGCTGCAGTACGTGGACTATGCCGCCTGGCAGCGGCAACAACTACAAGGTGAACTCCTCGAACGCGAACTGACCTACTGGCGCGAGCAGCTTGCTGATGCACTCATGGTGCTGGAACTGCCGACCGATCATCCACGCCCGCCGGTGCAGACCTTCCGCGGCGCACATTGCTCGCTCTTACTGTCGGCGGAGTTGACACACGCACTGCGTGCGACCTGCCGCCGCGAGGGCGTCACCCGCTACATGTTTTTGTTGGCCACCTTTTACGCGCTGCTGTCGCGCTACACGGGACAGCACGACCTGCTGGTGGGAACGCCGGTGGCAAATCGCACGCGAGTGGAGACAGAAGCCTTGGTGGGACTGTTCGCCAACACGCTGGTGCTGCGCGCGCGTCTGGTAGACGAACCTTCGTTCAGCGAGTTGTTGCAGCGAGTGCGAGAGACAGTGCTGGGCGCACACCAGCATCAGCAGCTGCCGTTTGAGCGGTTGGTGGAGGAGTTGCAGCCGGAGCGTGACTTGAGCCGGACGCCACTGTTTCAGGTGATGTTCGTGGCGGAGGAGGAGGAGGCCACCGGTGGATGGCAGTTGCCGGGATTGGAGCTGAGTGCGGCGCGGGTGGAGACGGGTACGGCGAAGTTCGAGTTGACGCTGTTTGTGACCGCGGAGGGCGAGGGTCTGCGGGTAACGGCGGAGTACAACACGGACCTGTTCACCGAGCAGAGCATGGAGCGGTTGCTGGGTCACTATGGCCGGTTGCTGGAAGCCGCGGTGGCGGATGCTGCACAACCGGTGGTCCAACTCTCTTTGTTGAGCGCGGCGGAGCAGGAGCAACTGCTGGTGGCGTGGAACGAGACGAGGCGGGGCTACGGTGGCGAGTTGCTGCCTGAAATGTTCGCGGCGCAGGTGCGCCGCACGCCCGCTAGCGTGGCGTTAGTCAGTCAGGGGCGGCAGCTGAGCTATGCCGAACTCGATGGCAGAGCGAATCAGCTAGCACATCTGTTGCGCACGCGAGGTGTGGGGCCGGAGTCACGAGTGGGCGTGCTGATGGAGCGCGATATCGAGTTGGTGGTCGCGCTGTTGGCAGTGCTGAAAGCTGGTGGCGCCTACGTGCCCTTGGACCCTGAATACCCACAGGAACGAGTCGCCTTCATGCTCGCGGATTCCAGCGCCCGACTGCTGCTGACACAACGGCGTGTGCTCGCGCGGCTGGAGTGGCTGGCTGGTCAGGACATCGAAGCCGTGGCCGTTGATGAATTGGAGAGTGAGGGTGTAACTCCCGACATTTCCATTGTCCTCAGTGCCGCGAATCTGGCGTATGTGATCTACACCTCGGGTTCGACGGGACGGCCGAAAGGCGTGGCCATTACCCATCACTCTGCCTCGGTGTTGCTCCGCTGGAGTCACGAGCTGTTCACGCCCGCAGAACTGGCTGGCGTGCTGTTCTCCACCTCAGTTTGCTTCGACCTCTCGATCTTCGAACTCTTCGCGCCGCTCACTGCCGGCGGCGCAGTGATCCTGGCGCACAACGCGCTGGAGTTGCCGGAGTTGGCTGCGCGGCATCAAGTGACGCTGATCAATACGGTGCCGTCGGCGATGACGGAGTTGCTGCGAGTGCGTGGCGTGCCGCAGTCAGTGATGACGGTGAACCTTGCGGGCGAGCCATTGACGCGGCGGCTGGCTGAGGGTGTCTACGCTCAGGAACAAGTGAAGCGGCTGTGGAATCTGTATGGACCAACGGAGGACACCACTTACTCGACGGCGGCGCTGGTGCGGAGAGATGAAGAGCCGACGATCGGGAGGCCGGTGGCGGAGACACGCGCCTACGTGCTGGATGAGCGGTTGGAGCCGGTGGCGGTGGGTGTGAGAGGCGATTTGTACCTGGCCGGAGCAGGGTTAGCGAGAGGATATCTGAACCACCCCTCGTTGACGGCGGAGCGGTTCGTGCCGGACCTGCATAGTGATCGTCCGGGAGCGCGGATGTACCGGACCGGAGACGTGGCGCGGTGGCTGGCGGATGGAGAGTTGGAATATCTGGGCCGCATGGACCATCAGGTGAAGGTGCGCGGTTATCGCATCGAGTTAGGAGAGATCGAAGCGGCAATAGCAGGACATCAGGCAGTCAGTGAATGTGTGGTAGTGGCACGTGAGGAAGAGTCGGGAGACAAGCGGCTGGTGGCTTATGTCGTGATGAATGAGGGTGTGGCACCTCCGACTCAAGCGCAGTTGCGTTTATATCTGCAAAGAAGACTGCCGGAGCACATGGTGCCCTCTCTCTTTGTGAGCCTCAAGGGGTTACCGCTGACACCGAACGGGAAGGTGGATCGCAAGGCGTTGCCGGCAGCGGAGCGGGAGTTGGCGGAAGCAGAATTCGTGGCCGCGCGAACGGAAGTGGAAGAGGTGGTGTGCGGCATCTGGGCAGAAGTGCTGGGAGTGGAGCGAGTAGGCATCTACGACAACTTCTTCGAACTGGGTGGACACTCGCTGTTGGCAACGCAGGTCACGTTTTCGATACGGGAAAGGTTAGGTGTGGAATTGCCGCTGCGGCGCTTTTTCGAAACGCCGACGGTGGCGGGATTGGCTGAGTTCGTGGACGCAACAGGCGGGAACGGTGCGTCACGCATCAAGCCGCTTTCGAGGGAGCGCTACCGCGTGAAGGTTTTACGCCACAGGGTTTAACGCTCAAGCAGGTCAAACGCTCATTGACAATTTTCGGTACGAGTGCTGGCGGAAAAGCTTAGCGCCTGTATCGCACAGACTGAGATGGAGTCAATATGAAAATCTTTTACTTTCTCATGCAGCACTCACGCCGCCTACTCGTGCTCGCCATTCTAGCCGGCATCGTCAGCGGTGCGGCCAACACGGGGTTGCTCGCCATAATTAACTCCGCGCTGAACAATGGCTCGACGAAGTTGACGCTGGGCGTTTACTTCATCGGCCTCTGCTTGCTCGTGCCCGTGGCGCGAATCGTGGCGGAGTTGACGCTGGCCTACCTCGGCCAGGGCGCCCTCTTTCAACTGCGCATGGAGCTGAGCCGGCAGATTCTCGGAGTACCTCTGAGAAAGCTGGAAGAGCTTGGCCCACATCGCCTGATGGCTGCGCTCACGGACGACGTGCCTACGATTACAAACGTCGTCACCATCATCCCGATTCTGTGCATCAACATCGCGGTGGCCATCAGTTGCCTGGTCTACATGGCGTGGCTGTCGCTGCCGATGTTCGGGGCGGTCATCGCTCTGATTGTCATCGGCATCGTCAGCTACCAACTGCCGGTGATAAAATCTTTTCAATACATCCGGCTCGCGCGTCGCGAGGGCGACAACCTCTACAACCACTTCCGTGCGCTCACCGAGGGCATCAAAGAGCTCAAGACACACAGCAGCCGTCGTCGGGCCTTTTTGAACGAGGTGCTGCGCAACACGGCCTTGAACTTCAAGAAGCATAACCTCGCCGGCCAGAGGATCTACACCATCGCCGCGAGTTGGGGACAACTGCTGGTCTTCGTTGTCATCGGCATGTTGATCTTTTCTCTTGCAGGCTGGATCAGCGTCGAAAGAGTAGTCATCTCCGGATTCACCCTCGCTGTCCTCTTTCTGATGACGCCGTTGCAGGTGATCATGAACACGCTGCCCAACTTGGGCCGCGCCAGTGTCGCGCTGAAAAACGTCGATGAGCTGGGTCTCTCGCTCACGCCGAGCAACACCGAGAAGGACGCGGACGAAAAACTTCTGACTTCCGGCCCCGTTTGGCAAAGCATTGAGTTATGCGATGTGACGCATACCTACAAGCGCGAAGATGAAGAGATCCCGTTCGTCCTCGGGCCCATCAACTTGGACTTCCGCGCTGGCGAGCTGGTCTTTCTCACGGGCGGCAACGGTAGCGGTAAGACTACTCTCGCAAAGCTGATGATTGGTCTCTATGCGCCAGAGAGTGGAGAGCTTCGACTCAACGGCGAGATGGTCAGTGATGAGATGATGGACCACTACCGGCAACACTTCTCCGTCGTCTTCTCCGACTTCTATCTCTTCGACACCTTCCTCGGGCTCAAGGCCGACGAGCTTGACGACAAGGCGCGCCAGTACCTGCGCCAACTCCAGCTCGACAATAAGGTTGATGTCAAAGACGGCGTGCTCTCGACGACGAACCTCTCGCAGGGACAGCGCAAGCGACTCGCGTTGCTGACCGCTTACCTGGAAGACCGTCCTATCTACGTCTTCGACGAATGGGCTGCCGATCAGGACCCCTACTTCAAGGAGATCTTCTACTACCATCTGCTGCCCGAATTGAAGGCTAACGGCAAGACCGTCATCGCCATCACGCACGACGACCGGTACTATCATGTCGGCGATCGCGTCATCAAACTCGACTCCGGCAAGATCGTCTACGACGAGGCCGTCGTCATCCCCGAAACCATGCACCAGGTCGCAGTCGCACCTGTTCAATAACACCAGGCACGGATATACCGGCTCAAACGAGCGTTGATCGAGGCAAGCCGCGGCGGTAGAGTTCGGCTTTCCGTCCGGAAAGTTTGCGGTAACCGTTGCGCCTCATCACTGCGTTGCTCACCACACAAAGGAGAACCATGAGCACAGAAGAAACCGGGATCGAGGACGAAATCAATAAGTCGTTCCGAGTGACCCCGGGCGGTCAACTCACGCTGGACTCGGATATCGGCAACGTCGAGATTAAGACTGGCAACTCCGACACTATCAACGTCGAGATCAAGCGCCGCTTCAAGGTTGACAACCGGCAGGCGGCTGACGAGTTGCTCAGGAATCTAACCGTCGACATGGCGCAGAGCGGCGACGACGTAAAAGTCATCGTCAAGCTCGTAGACCATAACAACGAAACCAACAGGCGCAAGATTCAGATGGATTTTCGCGTCTCCATGCCGCGCAACTTTAACCTCAAGCTGCGGACAGTCGGCAACGCCAATATCGGCAATGTGCAGGGTACCGTGACCGCCTCGACGGCGGGCGGGAGCTTGATCGTCGGCGATGTGCAGGGTCCCGTGACCGCCTCGTCGGCGGGCGGTAGCCTGAACATCGGCAATGTGCAGGGTCCCGTGACCGTCTCATCGGCGGGCGGCAGCCTGAACATCGGCAATGTGCAGGGTTCCGTAATGGCGAACAGCGCTGGCGGCAGTCTCACTATCGGCGATGTGGGCGGTGACCTCCACGCGCGTACCGGCGGCGGCTCAATCATCGTCGGGCGCATTAATGGCCGCGTGACGGCAATCGCGGCCGGCGGCAGCGTTTTGATTGAAGAGGCGCTTGACGCCAACGAAGTGAAGACTTCGGGCGGCTCCGTCAAGGTTTACATTTCAGGACAACCGAGCGCGGGCTTCAACATGAGAGCCAATGCCGGCAATATCGACCTGCGGCTACCTGATTCGGTCGCTATCAGTGTCGATGCATCCTGCACCGCGGGCCAGGTCACAACCAACTACGACATCGCTGCGATGGCGGGCGCGCATGGCAGCAGCCTGAGGGGCGATATCAACGGTGGTGGGCCATCAGTGGTTCTCCGGGCCTCAGCCGGAAACATCCACTTGCACAAGGCCGGTTCATAACCCGCACGATGCTGACCCGATCCCTTCCAAATCTTTAACCAACTTTAGGACACGCAGATGAGTAAGAAAGACATTGAAGATATCTATGGGCTTTCCCCTTTGCAGCAAGGAATGCTCTTTCATTCGCTTTCCACAGAGAACTCGAAGCTATATTTGGTGCAACAGAACTTCACTCTCCGCGGCAAGTTGGATATTTCAGCGCTTAAGCGCGCCTGGGACAAAGTCGCCGAAAGACATACAGTCCTGCGTACTTCGTTTGCGTGGGAAGAAATCAAGAAACCGGTTCAAATTGTTCATCGTCACAGGCCGTTGGATTGGGTTGAACTCGATTGGCGCAACCTCGACGCCACCGAACAGAAAAAAGCATTAGTCGAGTACGCCGAAGCAGATCAAGCGCGTGGTTATGACATGTCCAAGGTGCCAATGCGGCTGGCTCTAATCCGCCTTGAGGATGAGACCTACCACTTTATCTGGAGCTATCATCACGTGCTGATGGACGGCTGGTCTCTTCAGATAATTTTTGGAGAAGCTTTGAGCTTTTACCGGGCATTCAGCAACGGGCAAGAGTTGGGCCTTCCTGAACCTAAACCCTTCCGCGCTTACATTGCCTGGCTCCTGAGACAAAATCTCGGTGAAGCCGAGGCTTTTTGGCGTTCCACACTGAAGAATTTCTCAGCACCCACACCATTACCTTTCGACTTCGTCCATTCCGATGGTTCTGCTGACGTTCCTCGTTATCATGGCCAGCATCTCTTACTTGCGAAAACAACAAGCGCCGGCCTGCAGCATTTGGCACGTCAATATCAACTGACGCTCAACACGATCGTGCAAGGCGCCTGGGCCCTGCTTCTCTCTCGTTACAGTGGGAATCACGACGTGCTCTTTGGCGTCATCGTTTCAGGACGACCTGCGGAGCTTCCAGGAGTGGAAGCCATGGTCGGGCCGTTTATCAACACCTTGCCTTTGCGGGTGCGGCTTGATGAAAAGCAAAACGTAGTGCAGTGGCTGCAGCAGTTGCAGTTGGACCAGTTGGAGGCCAGGCAGTACGAGTACAGTTCGTTAGCGCAAGTGCAGGGCTGGAGTGAAATGGGCCGAGGGCATGGATTATTTGATAGTTTGCTTGTGTTTCAGAACCTTCCAATCAACTCTTCATCGCCGCAGCATCAACCGGCATTGGGAATCAGAGCAGAAGTTAATGAGCAGAGCAGCAACTACGAGAAATCGAATTACTCACTCACGCTGGACATTGCACCAGGCGAGCAGCTCTCTCTCCAATTAACATACAACCAGCGGCGGTTCAGTGACAAAACGATTGCGCGCTTGTTGAAGCACTACCAACGTTTGCTCGAGGTCTTTGCGGCGGAGCCGGAGATTACGCTGGGAGAAGTCTCGCTGCTTTCGGAAGCAGAGAAGCGACAGTTGCTGTACGACTGGAACCGGACTGACACAGCGGAGTACCAGGCCGAGTGCGTCCATCGTTTGTTTGAACAGCAAGCGGAGCAGACGCCGGAGCAGATAGCGGTGGAGTTTGACGGCGAGCGAATGAGCTACCGCGAACTGAACGAGCGCGCTAATCGGTTGGGGCGGTATCTGCAGGAGCAAGGCGTGGGGCCGGAAGTGATAGTGGGCCTGTGCCTGGAGCGTTCGATAGACATGGTGGTGGGAGTGCTGGGAGTGTTGAAGGCGGGCGGAGCTTACTTGCCGCTGGATCCTGGTTATCCGCCGGAGCGGTTGTTGTTCATGTTGGAGGAAACTGCCGTGCCGTTGTTGATGACGCAGGAGCGGCTCCGCAACCGTCTGCCTCGACAGACTGCGGCGGCAGTGATCACTCTGGATCGCGAGTGGGCCGAGCGGGAAAATGAGTATGAGCGAGAGAACATTGCTAGTGAAGTAAGGGCGGAAAATCTGGCCTACGTGATCTACACGTCGGGCTCAACCGGCAAGCCGAAAGGCGTGATGATTCCTCATTATGGACTAGTCAACTATCTCAATTGGTGCACAAAGGCGTATGCCGTTTCCGAAGGTCAGGGCTCTGCCGTTCATTCTTCAATTTCCTTTGACCTTACGATCACGAGTCTGTTTGCGCCTCTGGTTGTCGGACGCAGTGTGGTGCTGCTGCCGGAAGAGCAGGGAATTGAAGGGCTCGCGGCAGCCTTAAGTACCGCGAACGACTTCAGCCTCATCAAGATCACGCCTGCGCACCTTGACCTGTTAAGCGAGATGGTGCCGGCGGAAAAAGTGAGTGGCAAAACCAGGGCGTTCATAATTGGTGGCGAGGAACTGCTAAGTGAGAATCTTGAGTTCTGGCGCACGCACTCTCCCGAAACGCGCCTGATCAATGAATATGGTCCAACTGAATCTGTCGTGGGATGCTGCGTTTACGAAGTTGCCGACGGTGATCCATCTTCGGGCCCGGTTCCCATTGGTAAACCGATTGCCAACACGCAGCTCTACATCGTGGATGAGCAGATGCAGCCGGTGCCGGTGGGAGTGAGTGGCGAGTTATTGATCGGCGGGGTAGGGTTGGCACGGGGCTACTGGCGGCGGCCGGAGCTGACGGCGGAGAAGTTTGTGCCGCATCCGTTCAGTGAGAGAGCGGGAGCGCGGCTGTACCGTACGGGAGACCTGGCGCGCTATCTGGCGGATGGGCGGCTGGAGTTTCTGGGGCGACGCGATCAGCAGGTGAAGCTGCGGGGCTACCGGATTGAGCTTGGAGAGATTGCCGCGGCGCTGACGCAACATCCGGCGGTTCGCGAAAGCGTGGTAGTGCTGCGAGCCGAGCCCACTGGCGACAAGCGCCTGGTTGCGTATGTAGTTCCCGAATATAAAGAGGCACAGGCAGCTATTGCCAGCCACCAGCTTTACACGCTCCCTAACGGCTTGGAAATCGCACACCTCAACAAAAATGAGACTGATTACATATACAAAGAGATTTTTGAAGATCACGTTTACCTTAAGAACGGCATCTCCGTCGCCGATGGCGATATTGTCTTTGATGTGGGCGCAAACATCGGGCTATTCACACTCTTTGTACAGCAGCGCTGGCCCCACACGCGTGTCTTTGCCTTCGAGCCTTTGCCACCCATCTTTCAGACTCTGACAGCGAATGTTTCCCTCTACGGCCTGAATGTGAAGCCATACAACTGCGGGCTTTTAAAACAGACGGCTCAGGTGGAATTCACGTTCTATCCGAAAATGTCCTTAATGTCCGGAGCCTACGGCGATGTTCGAGAGGAGGAGTCCGTAACGCGAGCTTACATGGACCGTAAATACGGAGCAATGGCGGGTTACGCCGACGAAATTCTCGAAGGTCGCTACGAGAGTGAAACTTGCTTGTGCCCGGTCAAAAAGTTGTCAGACATTATCAAGGCGGAGTCTATCGAGCGCATAGACCTCTTGAAGATAGACGTGGAGAAAAGTGAACTGGATGTGCTGCAGGGAATTGACGATGAAGACTGGAGCAAAATTAAACAACTCATCATCGAGGTTTATGACAAGGACGGACGACTTGGGCGAATTACGGAGCTCCTGGGTGGGCGCGGCTATATGCTGCAGGTGGAGCAGGATGAATCTCTTGAAACGACGCCGCTCTACAACGTTTACGCGATTCAGCAGACTGCAAAAACCAGTGAGGGCAAAGAAAAGGCTGCTGAAACTGGGGCAGACTTAAGCAAGCGGAGCCTGGCGCCGGTCGAACTGCGCACTTACCTGAGGGATAAGCTGCCGGAGTACATGATCCCAGCGGTGGTGGTGGAGTTGCGGGAGCTGCCGTTGACGGCCAATGGAAAGGTGGACCGGCGGGCGCTGCCCGAGCCTGATGGCGCGCGGCCGGAGTTGGGGGCGAAGTACGAAGGGCCGCGGAATGAAGTGGAAGCGGAGTTGTGCCGGCTCTGGGCGGCAGTGCTGGGGCTGGAGCGAGTGGGGATAAATGACAACTTCTTTGATTTGGGCGGCGATTCGATTCTCTCGATTCAGATCGTTGCTCGCGCTAATCAAAAGGGCTTGCGCCTGGCCCATAAACATCTGTTTGAGCACCGAACGGTGGCTGAATTAGCGGCAGTGGTGGATACAACCCCGGTAATAGTGACCGAGCAGGGGGAAGTGAGCGGAGAGCAACGCTTGACGCCGATTCATCAGTGGTTCTTCTCGCAGCAATCGGCGGAGCCGCATCACTGGAATCAATCGATGCTGGTGTCGGTGAGTGGGCGCCTGCAGCCGGAGTTACTGAAAGCGGCGGTAGGGGCGTTGTTGCGCCATCACGATGCGCTGCGGCTGCGGTTTAGCCGTGCTGGAGAAGACGCTGGAGAAGGTTGGAAAGCGCACTATGCGGCGGTGAGCAGCGAAGTACCGTTTACGGTGCATGACCTGAGCGGCGTGGCTGTGGCAGAACAGCGTGTGGCGATCGAGCGACTGGCGGCTGCGGCACAGAGCAGCCTGGATTTGAGTGAGGGGCCGTTGCTACAGGTGCACTACTACAAGTTGGGAGTAGACGAAAGTGGCACGGAGCGTGGGCGGTTGCTAATGGTGATCCATCATCTGGCCGTGGACATCGTGTCCTGGGGAATACTGTTGGAAGACTTGCAGCGTGGCTATGAACAGTTGGAGCAAGGTGCGGCAGAGGTGCAATTGCCAGCCAAGACGACCAGTTACCAACAGTGGGCCGATGTGTTGCAGGCGTATGCGAAGTCGTTGCGCTTGCTTATCCAGATCGATTATTGGCTGGATGACAAGCGATGCGAAGTGGCGCCTTTGCCAACAGATTTCTCTTCCGGAGAGAATCTAGCGTCAACAACTCGCCATCTATCGATCAATCTCAATGACGAAGAAACGCGGAAGCTGGTGTTTGAGGTCTCGAAAGCAGCTAACGTCCAGGTCAACGAAGTGCTGCTGACAGTGTTGGCAGAGACCCTCTCTCAGTGGACCGGTGACAAACACGTGCTGATAGATGTGGAAGGGCACGGACGCGAAGAAACTATTGGCGAAGTGGATTTGACGCGTACCGTCGGCTGGTTCACGACATATCATCCCATGTTGCTGACTTTGGAAGACAATGCGCCATGGGAAGAGCGGTTGAGGATGATTACGACGCAATTACGAGCTGTACCAAAGCGAGGAATAGGTTATGGAGTGCTGCGATATTTAAGTGGGAATAAAGAGATTGTCGACCGTTTAGAGTCGCTGCCTCAGCCGGAAATTTCATTTAATTACAGCCGCTTTGTGCAAGGCCAGGAGCAGGAGCCGGAAGGATTGGGGCAGGGAGCACTGCAGCTTGGGGCGGCTCCTGAATCTCCAGGACCACTACAAAGTGCTCGCGCCAGGCGCACGCACCTACTGGAAGTAAACGCCAGCATCACAGGCCAACAGTTGTCTGTGTGGTGGAGTTTCAGTGATCGCAGGCATGAAAGCGCTACAGTAGAAAGACTGGCCCAGGAGTTTCTTAATGGACTGCGAGGCTTGATTGCCAGCTTTCAAGAATCTGAGGTTCAGCCGCAACGTTTCTCACCAGGGATTGAGGAGTCATTCGCAACTCTTCAACTTGACGACGAACCCCCTTTCTGGGCGCCGCTGGTTCCTCTTCAGCAGCGTGGCTCCAAAGCACCGTTTTTCTGTGTTCATCCGGCGGGCGGTTCCGTGCTCCCTCTGGTTGATCTGGCGCGGCAATTCAGCCCTGATCGACCCTTCTATGGATTACAAGCCGTAGGACTTTACGGAGAGCGCGAGCCTTACATAACCATGGAAGAGATGGCTGCACGTTACGTTGATGAGATTCGTTTAATCCAACCGGAAGGACCATATGTAATCGGGGGATTCTCGTATGGCGGAAATGTGGCCTTTGAAATGGCCCAGCAGTTACACAACCAGAACCAGGCAGTATCTTTGCTGGCTATAATAGATACGATAGCGCCAAGCTTTGACAGGGAGCAGCATGAGCTCACTCATGATCCTGACGCGGAACTCTTTTCCTATGCCACCAAGGCAGCCGAGTTCAGAGGAAAAAAACTTTCCCTCACCCTGGAGGAATTTAGACGGATAGATCTCGACGCCCAGGTGGAGTTTGTTATGGATCAGTTGAGAGCTAATCGAGTTTATTCTAATCGAGGTTTTTCGAGCGACACAAAACTACGAAAAGCACGTCGGCAACTGAAGATTTTTCAAAATCATGGGTGGGCAATCCGGAATTACCGGCCGCGAGTTTATCCGGACCGGATAACACTCTTCCGCACCGTTGAAAAAGTGGATTTCGCACCTTACCAGCAGATGTATGATCATCCGTTCTTTGCTGATCCAGCTATGGGCTGGGGCCCGCTCTCGACGGAACCGGTCGAAATCTATCGTATTCCGGGCCACCACGGTCAGATCGTCACAGAGCCATCCGTGCGGATTATGGCCCAACATATGCGCGCCTGCCTTGAGAAAAGAAAAGAAGTATTTGCCAATGAGGCTCAGCCGCAGTTAATGGGGAGAGCAGCTTTGCATTAACACCAAGGAGTGTCGCTGAGTTTGGACGCCTCCTTGGAGTGCGGTGCCTTGGTACCGCTTTCGTTCACCAGCCACCAGGCAACAAACGTCTTAACTAACCGCACAGCCTCGGCGCGGGGGACGATGGACCATGCTGACCAGCCAACTCCCATACGCAGCCGCCCAGACTCGACAGCAGCGTTCCGTCGACCTGCTTGTCCAGGGCGGCACGATCGTTACGATGGACCAGACACGCCGCATCGTTGACGACGGTGGCATCGCCATCTCGAACGGCCGTATTGTCGCGATTGGCCCACGCGCAGACATCGAGCGCGCTTACACTTCACGCCAGCAAGTAAACGCTGCCGGCAAAGTCATCACTCCGGGTTTGATTAATGGCCACACGCACGTTCCGATGGTCCTGTTTCGCGGACTCGCCGACGATCTCGACCTACAGGAGTGGCTGACGGAGTATATCTTTCCGGCAGAAGCCAAGAACGTCAGTGAAGAGTTTGTTCGCGTAGGCACGCGCCTGGGTCTTGCTGAGATGATTCGCGGTGGCATGACGACCTACTGCGACATGTATTACTTCGAAGACGCCATCGCTGATGAGACTGCGAAAGCCGGCGTTCGTGGTGTGCTGGGCGAGACGATCATCGACTTTCCCGTCGCCGACAACAGGACCAACGCCGAGGGGATGGCCTATGTTGAGAAGTTTGTCGCTCGTTGGAAAGGACACGAGCTTGTAATTCCGGCGATTGCGCCGCACGCTCCGTACACAGTTTCGGAAGAACATCTGAGGGCGGTGCGCGCGTTTTCGGATCGCACCGGAGCACCGATTGTCACGCACATCTCGGAGACGAAACGCGAGGTCGACGACAGCGTCAAAGCCAAAGGTGCAAGCCCGGTTGGTTATCTCGACCGCATCGATTTTTTGAACGAGCGTGTGATTGCTGCGCACATGGTTTGGCCGCAGGGAAGTGACATCGCGATCCTCAAGCGCCGCGGAGTCAGGGTTGTTCATAACCCGCAATCAAACATGAAACTGGCTTCTGGAGTGGCTCCCATTCCGCAGATGATGAAGGAGAACCTGCCGGTGGGTTTGGGAACGGATGGGCCGGCTTCCAACAACGACCTGAACATGTGGGAAGAGATGGATACGGTCGCGAAGTTGCACAAAGTGTTTAGTGGCGACCCGAAAGTGATTTCGGTGCAGCAGGCGTTCGAGTTGGCCACCATCCGCGGCGCACAGGCGTTACATTTGGAGAAAGAGATTGGCTCATTGGAAACCGGCAAGCGCGCCGACCTGCTGGTCATCGATCGCGACACGCTGAATCAGATCCCGCTCTACAACATTTATTCTGATCTCGTCTACGCCACCAAAGCCTCCGACGTGGAGTCCGTGATCATCAACGGCCGCATCGTCATGCGCAACCGCCGTTTATTGACCCTCAACGAAACCACTGTCAAAAACGACGCCCGCGCCTTCCGCGACCGCATCATCAAAAGCCTCTGCACCACCGCAGCGTCGTAGACATCGGGCGGGCAGAAGGATTTGTAACGATAAAAGATCTCATATGAGCGTTGCACGCGAGGCAAAGTCCGTCGTGATCGTCGGGGCGGGCAGAGTTGCATATTCGATCGCAAACATCTTGCGCCGGCAGGGCACTAATGTGCTCGGTTTTACGGATATCGTGACACCCTCGGAGCACGTTTCAGGGTTGCATCGCTCCTACCTCGGACCTGACGACGTCATTCTGTCGCAGGATCCAACCAGGTGTGATCTGGTGCTGGCCCTCAGCGATGTGTCGTTCCGGAAGAAGCCTGGCATCCGCAAGCGTTTCGCGCCTCATGGATTTAAGGTCCGATCCGTTCTCGCTGACGAAGCAATTGTTGACGAAACCGCCACTATTGGCGAGGGTGTCGTGATCTTTCCGCGTGCCAACATAAACGCTTATTCCACGGTTGGGCCGTTGTGCATGATCAATAGCAATGCCTCTATTGATCATGACAATGTTATCGGTGAAAACGTCTATATATCTCCGTCGGTTACGTTGGCCGGCTCTGTCGAGATTGGGGCCAACGTGCTGCTCGGAACGGGAGCAATCGTGCTGCCTGGGCGCAAGGTCGGTCCGGGAGCGGTCATCGGCGCGGGCGCCGTAGTCACCAGGGACGTTCCTGCCGGGCAGGTGTGGTACGGCGTTCCCGCGACATTTGTCCGGGATGCTTCGGCATGACCACCAGCCGTCCGGGCGTGGTGAGCGCCCATCAACCTAGCTACTTTCCCTGGCTTGGGTTGTTGCACAAAATTACGAGCAGCGATGTCTACGTGCTGATGGACGAGGTGCAACTCGCGGATCGCAACTACCAGCATCGAAACCTTTTCCTACGCCGTGATGGCATCCCACGGTTGCTGACACTACCCATCTCAAAAAAAGGTTTACGGAAGAAAGTCATTCGGGAGTTGCGGTTGGCTAACTCGGAGTGGCAGACGAACCATCTGAACTTCTTGAGTCACAACTATCGCGGAGCCCCTTTCTACGAGGAGACTATGGCGGCAATTGCGCCGGTCTTCCAAAAGCCCTACGCGCTGCTGATTGACGTTCTCATTGACAGCATGCTTATTGCGTTTGATCAGTTCGGAATCGTGACTCCGATGTTGCGCCAAAGCAACCTCGACTACAATCGTGATTCGCGGAAAAGTGATTTGATACTTGCCTTGGTCCAAGCTTCCGGTGCCAGTCGATACCTTTCCGGCGAGGGGGCGCGGGGATATATGGACCTGGCGCAATTCAAATCACACGGCGTGGACGTAACGTTTCACGAGTTTAGTCATCCGACGTACCACCAGTTCACAACGAGTGCCGCCGCGTTCGTGGCAGGGATGAGCTCAGTGGACGTAATGTTTAATCTTGGCCCGCAGGGGTGCCGCGACCTCCTTTCGACGTTAGAGTAAGTGACGCGCGCTTGATTCGGGGCCGGAGATCTCAATTTAATTCGCTTGAGATACCGACGGCCCGAATCCATTACGCTTTTACCAATAGCAAAAATCGAATCAGCAAAGTTTGTGAGAACCGCAAGATCATTTACGGAGGAGACCGGAACCCGGTCTGAACAAACTCAATGGCACAGGACGGCAATGTCAAAAACCAACTGACCGAATATGAATTGCCTCATGCAATCGGCGCAGCTTCTGTGCGTCGTGTAGTTTTCATCGGCGGCCTTAACGATGGCCGCCGGGTTGTGACTGAACTTCAGAATCACCCGCGAGTTGAGCTGGTCGGCGTCTTCGTGCTGCATGAAAAGGTAGACCATGTCTTAGGCTTCTGTTCCTTCGACGATCTGGTTGCGCCTTCAGTCCTGAGGAAAGTTGAAAATATCAAACATCACGTTGATGAGATTCGTCTGCTACGGCCGGATATCATCTTTGTCATTGGTTTCTCACAAATAATTCCACAGTCGATCCTGGACATTCCGAAGCTGGGTGCGATTGGTTTTCATTCCGCGCTGCTGCCCGGCCATCGCGGGTGTTCACCTCTGATCTGGGCCATGATCGATGGAATAAAAGAAACTGGAGTCACGATGTTCTACCTGGACGATGGGGTCGACACCGCCGATATTCTCGACAGCCGGCAATTCTCCATCGACGACTGCGACTACTCTGCCGACGTTTTGCGGAAGGCCGACGAAGCTACAGTTAGCCTTTTGCGAAATCATCTTGATGGCGTTCTCGATGGGACGGCCCCGCGCCTCGTTCAAAGAGATACTCAGAGTGTTTACACCCATAAGCGCGGTCCGGCTGACGGAGAGATCGATTGGACTAAACCAGCGAATGAGGTGGTTAACTTGATCCGAGCGCTGGCGCCGCCCTACCCGTTGGCACACACTTTCGGTGGCGACGGTGTTCCGATATTGATTGAAAAAGCGCGTGCAGCGCCGGAGCTCCACTTACCCCCACCGCGTTATCCCCAGCAGGATCCTCTGCGTCAAAAGGTTCTTTGCATTGTGGCCCATCCGGACGACGAAACACTTGGCGTTGGTGGGACACTAGCGCTCCACGCGGCGGCCGGCAGTGAAGTAACGGTTCTGATACTGTCTGAGGCTGAAACCGAGAAACTGGATAGCACGCCGCATTGCCCAAATCGCAGGGAGTGCGCACTGCGTGCGGCAAAAGCGATGGGACTCTCAGAAGTGTTGTTCGAAGATTTTCCAGGTCAGCGTCTGGATACATTGCCGTTCATCGAACTGATCAAAGTCGTCGAAGAGACCATCGAAAGGTACCGGCCCACCGTCATTTATACGCATCATCGTGGTGACGCGAACACAGATCATCAGGTGGTTTTCAAAGCAACTTACGCAGCGTGTCGGCCCATGACGCCGTTTGGTTCGACTGTGCAACGCTTTCTGACATTTGAGACGCCGTCTTCGACCGACCAGGCTCCGCAGATCGGCGACTATGTCTTTAACCCAACGACATTCGTCGACATCGAGCCGGTGTGGCAGAAAAAGCTGGAAGCTCTGCGGTGTTACCCGACAGAGATGATTGGCGGCAAACATCCCCGTAGTTTCGAGTATATCGAAGCGCTGGCCCGCGTGCGCGGTGGTTATTCAGGTTATCTTCTGGCTGAAGCATTCGTCTCGGTTCGGGAGCGACTCTCACGTCCCGCCTTCTCCCGTCAACAATAAAAACCAACACTACAAAGAGATCATGAAGCACGAAGTTTGAATCGTAGCTCAAGTCGCAGTCTGTTTGATTAGATCGCAGATCTCCTCGACGTGAGGTTCGGATAGGTTGGGAAACAGCGGCAACGTGATCATACGCCGTGCGAACGCACGGCTGCACTCTACTGGGCTCTTCCGCAACTGCTCAAAGCCTTTAATTCGGATAGACAAGGGCTACGGACTTAGATTCCCAAGCTGAGGGTTGCGGTTCGAATCCCGTCGCCCGGTCCAAATTTCCTTACGAAAACGCATTCGCGTTCCCTCAGAAAATCCAAGTGCGACGCTTCAACCGCAGTGCGTGCCAATAGAGAGCCATGGCTGGTCTGTTCTGTAGTGGATTACATCCCCGGGTCATCAGCCGACGGTCCACATATCGAAGGAACCTTCGCTCCCATGGGTCGTAGATACGCACTCAACTGACCACGGTGATGGATCGCATCGAACATAAAATCTCAAAGAAACTCTACCATTGGTTTTTCCATTACGACCTGGCCCTGATAAAGAAACTGGGCGTTCCTCTCTTGGGAAGCATCATCCAGTTTTGCAACCTTGTCGAGTAACTCAGTCGACCACTTCTCAAACATCCCGCTCATCTCATCCAGACCCGGTGGAGTAATGTTTTGCCATTCAGTTTGCCAGTGTCGACGACATCAATCAACGCTTTCAATTCATAAGTCACGGTCCAAACTAATTGCTCGGCCGAAGGTGAACGATCATTCGGTTTGTAGCTGAGGTCCTTGGGCAATGCCTTAAGCACCTTTAGAAAAACTGGAAACTCCGCCTTTGCACGTTTTAGATAGAAATCCCGAAGTATCATTTTTGTCCTCCTGAGTTCACTCGAACCATTACGAGTAAGTACTCCGCTCCCAACAATTCAGCAACAGCGATTGCAAAATAAACATGCATGCCTACACGCATATGGGCATCACTCAAATTTTTCTGTGCAATCCGTTCTGGAGCTCACTGGATTCGAAGGCAAGCACGTTACTTCATGAACACAGCCACGCGTCGGCAAGTACCCTGCATCTCATCTATGCTCGATATGACTGCCGGGCGCTGGCGCAGGTTAACCCCGATAAAGCCGTTATCAACGCGTCTAACTACGAGTACTTCGCCGAAGCCGTTAGCTAGTGCAAATTGGACGCGAATCAGTTCGAGTCTTGGTGCCACACCGCGTCGCACGGATCGACCTTGGTCGCTTTGTAGGCCGGGAGAAGCATAACCTTCTCCCCGGAAAACCCCAATCACGCCGTCCTTACTCGGTAACAGCTCGGTCAATGATGTGCGCTGTTATCTTTCTCTGATATGCAACCAACCGTTTAGGTCTATCTCTCAGTGAGCCGCGCAGATAAACCATTGAATTCCTCTTTGCCAATCATGTCTTGCCTTGGACCACACGTCATTCTAAACTTCGCTCATGAGCACGAACGTACTACAAGCTGCAAAAAACTTGCCTTTGCCGGAACGCCTGGAACTGCTGGATGCTTTGTGGGAAAGCATCGTTGAAGAGGGTTATGAACCGCCGTTGACTGACTAATACTCAGGCAGACGAACTCGATCGTAGGTTAAAAGCTCATCAACGAAATCCTGATGATGTCGTGGATTAGGCAATCAAAACCGAGCTTGACTCCAAGCTTGGAAGAGACTGATGTCTTTCACAGTCGTTTTTCGTCGAATCGCAAAGCGTGAGTTTGATGACGCGATATCGTGGTATCAAGACCGACGTGAAGGACTGCGCCGAGAGTTTAGCGTTGCTGTCGACAACAACTCGGAAGAATTGCTCTTTCGCCAAACCAGTTCGCGTGTGTTAGAGGCGATGTGCGTAGAGCAGTATTGCAGCGCTTTCCATACTCCATACATTTCATCGTTGAAGACGACCGGATTGTAGTGTTAGCGATTTTTCACGCCAGGCGAGCCCCCAGTCAACTTGAGGATCGATTCTAGGGTGGTAGCGGGCGATACCGTTCTGCGAAGTGCGCCAAGCTATCCTCTGCATGAACGCGATGCTTCATTGAAGGGTTTTCAGGCTAGTTGCGGAATTTCCAGATCGTGATCCGATAGCGCTACGGCATTGTCGAAGTGGAGAGTAGAGAAAATTTGGTGTCTGTTTGGTGTCTATTACGAGAGAGCACCAGAGAGAATATCGAGAATCAGAGAGACTAAAGAGAAATTCAACAGGGGACAGAAAACGTTGCGAATTCGCAGATTCTGCAAATTTCCGAGCAATTTTGATGATTTTGCTAGTAAATGAACTCGTATCCCCCCTTCGGCACCATACTTCTGCAATTTTCCTCAGTAAATCTGCATAAGTTTTAATTTAGTGTCCACTTAGTGCCCACGATTTTCGACTCTGGGAGACCTGCCCCCTCAAAGCTTTTTGATCTGGTCCCGATCTATCAAAACTCTTTCGAATTGACCGAAACAGAGAGGTAGAGACACGGATAGATCTGTGGCGCAGTCTCTCAAAGGACGAATTGATAATTGAATACTCCGATCCAAAGTTGTTTGAAAGATGTTTCTGAGTGATGGCCTGCCGAATAACGCCGCAGGGAGCGTAACGCAGCGCAAAACACTTGAACTCAATTGCATACAAGAGTAATAAAACTCGCGATTTAGTGTCGGTCTACGCGCCTGGAACCTCAGCAGGAGCCACATGATTGTCACGACTGGTGCCTCTCGCTGTCGTTTGTCGAGTTCATAAGATCTGCCTAGCTCTAATCAGCCTTACTACTACCTTGGAGGTGTCTCCCTGAAAGAGAAAGAAGACAAACCTTTACCACGCGCCGGTGCCACTTCGACTGAGCCACCCTCCAGGTACGATGCTCCTCCTAAAGAGAAAAGTGACGAACACATACCGCCAAACAGGGAGCCCGTGAATGAACAATTGTCCACGCAAGTGCTTCCTATGAACAGAGACAAAATCGTACCACCAGCCGAAGATCCCGCGACTGGACCACTGTTCAAGGTGTTTCCTCGTCCTCTTGTGATTGTCTTCGGTGTGCTGTCTGGCACGTTTCTGCTCGCGGTCGTGTATTTCGGGATGTTTCAATCATTTCGATTCCAGGACCCAATGGCGCGCAGTTGGTTAGTCGTTGCGTTCTCAGTTTGCTTCGCAATATTCTTTTTTCTCTTCTTTCCACAAGAAATCAAGATTGAAAAAATTGCGCCATTCGATCGCGCAATAGACTTGGGCGTGAAGATTGCCGGCCCTGTCGCTCTATTTCTGATTATCTTTTCGGTCCTCAACAAATTCATACCACCTGGGACCGATCTGTCAACGAGATACTTTGAAGCCAGATATGCCAGTGGTGAAGCTAACGTCGGAGGGTATCAGGATAATTTCAAGATTGACTGGCATGGCGAGAATAAGCCCACTTTCATCCGCGTTATGGACGATAACGCCAACCTTCAAGGTGTCATCGTGGAGTTCAGTGGTGGAGCGACTAAGTATGAAGGAACAGCAAAGGATTACCGGCACCAAAAAAAGGATATCCGGTTGTGTTTATTCGAGGGCTAGGCTTTGGACAATTTGATATTCCAGTCGATGAGGAATGAAGAACTTCTTTCAGGAGGAGTTATGAAGGTTTTGACATTTCTATTACTCGGTTTCATGTTGCTCATCGCTTCTTCCCCGCTGGAGGCTCAAGAAGAGGCTTATTTCTACTCCGGCAGTCAAGCAAAGGAGTTGTCGAACATCACAAAAACTGCGTCGATGCGCTGTATCCAAACTAACACCGTACTCGTTCGTGAACTCAGTTCCTCGACCATCCAGGCTTTCTTCTTGCCCGGCGGAAAAGTAAAAGTGGGGGGCAACGAAGACTGGTATGTGTTCTTTCCTCAAAAAGAGCGAGCTAACGCGTTTTTTGTACGGGTTCAGGAGAAAGAGTTTGCCTGTTTACATAACTTCGCCAAAGGTCCTCAAGGTAAGGCATTTTATTCTGCGGTGCTTATGCAGGCTGCACAGACTCAGGATGACGGAGCGAGTGTTAATCGTATTGCCGCGGAGTTATTCAAAACCGTCGATGAACTACAACCGAAGTCCCGCGCCCGCGAAGAGACCGAGCAGATTGTGGGAGCGGTTATTGGGACGGAAACCAAGCTTATCGGTCCCGATATTGCGAATCGGTTCAATCAGTTTAGCTCCTCTTACAAATCGTACGCTCTTGCTGAAGCAATTAAACAACTGGCCCAAAAATATCCTTCAATTGGCAGCACGCAGGTCTTTACATATGGAGGTGCCTTGGGAGCTTGGGACCTGACCGAGCTGTCGTTTCAGTCGCCTTCCAGATTCTTCAAACCAGAAGAATTTCAGGACCTGCGAGACTTGTACGCGACTGTACAAAAGAGCGATAGGCTTTCAGCGCTGCTAAAAGGCTACTTTTCGGCCTCCACTTTGGAACAATTGCTGAAATACCCAACCCAAAACACTGCGTCACCCAAGCTTCTGGAGGACATTGTCAAAGACCTTAACAAAGTATTAATTAGCGAGAATCTAATCAGACAGCCGGACTTCGCCTCGTTGCCGGTAACAAGAGCCATCAAGGCTGCCGGGATTTGGGATCCACTTACCTTATCGGGTGAAAACCTGGTTCATGTAAATCGCTCATTGCTGGAAGAGGCGTTTCCGGATGCAATTCCAAAAGACCTCGAAGGTAACAAGCCGTTCATTGTTAACGGAGTGCCATATGTAAAGGCGTGGAAAGGATCGACATTGGTCTTCTTTAGACTTGAACAACCTGAGTTTTTCTCGCCAAAGGATCTACGACCGGAAAAGATTCATACTTTTCTGGCTAATCAACCTGCGTTGTGTTCCGAGAAACCAACAAACAGTCCTAGATGTACGCTGACAGCCATCCCATAAGTAACAGAACGATCGCATCGCGTCCGGAAAAAGAGGAAGCACGTAGTCTAGCTTCTGCTTGTCTAAGAGAATGACTTCAAAACACAATTGGCAGCGCTTGTGTGGGCCCAGGGATGCCAAAGTTTGTGTGAAGCCAAAGGAACGCAAAGCAATGGCAGACGCAGATTATTCAAAAATCTGATTCAATCTTCGCCCGTTCTTCTTCAATAGCCTCAATCCACAACCGCAGAGTTAGATCTTCTCGTTCAGGATTGCCAAGGTACGGCCTCAGTTCTTTCTGATAGCGTTTCTGTAATATGGCTGTATCGAACGGCACTGTGCGCGCGAGGTGCCTCACGTCGTCTCTATCGCGCTGCGTGTTGCGCTCAAGTTTCGAGAGCGCGAGGTCATAAGGATCGAGGGCGAACAAACGGAGGTGTTTGAAACTTCCTGGGGCGATTTCCGTCAATCTTTCCTCATAGCTATCCGGCACAGTCGCCACACCAACAAGCTGAAGATATACCTTGTGCTTCCGGTGAAGCTCCGAACCTTGACCGGCTAAGCTCAAGAGAGATTCGATTTCACTTCTGGGTGTTACTGCGATAACGTCCACGTCAGCAGTTGGGCGCGCTAGGTCGTACAGGACGGTGATTACGAACCCGCCAAGACAATACAACTCGACGCACTCGTTAAGCGTTGTATCTATACCCGTAAGAAACGATTGCCATGGTTCAGGAATTGATTTAGATGGCATTGCTTAGATGTTCAGGTGAGAGATCGGTTAACAGATTCCAATGTTTAGCCTCGTCAGATCGATTTGACCGAAGCCAGCGTCTTTCCGATTGAGTTAGGGAATCGTGACATAACGTCTCTTCACGAACTAAGCGCGATCTCTCAAGGGTCGACTCCTGTTCGCGTAGCAACGATACTGTCTCATGACTACCTAGCTTCTCAGCGAGCCGGCGCGCAACGCTAGTGACAAAGCCGAGTTTGTTTTGAAGATCGTTTACCTTAGCTGCGCGGACCAACCACTCCCAATTCAGATCTGGATGTTTCAAGAGCACCCAGGGCAGAGCTTCAGCCAAGCGACTGTCCAGGTTATTGGCACTCAATGCGGACAACATTACCTCAGCGGGATTCCTCTTCCGTCGGGACTTCAAATATGAGAGTCCCGGATAGCCTAGAGCTGCCAAATCAGAAGCGAGAGCGTCATCATCATTAGCTTGAACGTTATGCCAGCCAGTCTTCATCGGCAACTTTGCTGCTGACAAGCCGTACAACGTTGCGGCCTTCCGCGCCAGTTTCTCCGGTACACTCCGTGTGCCTTTCTCCAGCAAAGAGAGATAGGGCTGGGAGACGCCGAGCTTGCGTGCTGCCTGCTCTTGCGTCCACCCTTTCTGTTCTCTTCCTGCTTGTAAATCCGTTCCTGTCATCCTGCCCCCCGTTCCATCAGGATATTACAAAGTATGTAATAAGTTCAAGAGTTCGAATTGAGGAAAGGTCGTCGGACTGAACGTAACTACCTCGAGTGATGCAGGATTCGCCTCAACAGGACTGGCCCGTCTAGAGAAATGTCACGTCCTCACGCCAAGCTGACGGAGTTTCTTTTCTACGTCCGGCTTAAGCGTGCCCTCGACTGTCTGTCGAAACAATTGACGGCTCACATCATGAAACTCGATGTACTCGTAGAGCTTGTCAACCGCACGACCTATTGCTGCGAGAGCCTCAAGTATCTCCCTCGTTTCACTCTGGAGATATTCTTTTAGATTGATAAATGATAGCGAGAGTAAGAGCGGAGCCGGGATACCCGATATAGGGCTCAAAGGCGATCTCCCAGTCCTCGGCGTCAGAGGTGCCCCCTCAGTTTCTTTTGTATGGGGCATGAGTTTTCTCTGTGTTGTGCTAACCTGAACGAATGAAGATGCGCAAGACCGGGATCTCTGAAGTCTTCGATGAAGACCGGTCCCGGTGGTGCAGGTTAAAACCCTGGCGATTCATTCACCCGACCTTCTGACCCGCAAGACTTTCCAACGATTTTCCGGCTTGTTCTCTTGATTGCTTAGTGGCGTGTGAGTAATAAAGAACGAAAGCCTTGTCGGACCAGCCCATCCACTCCTGCACTGTCTTTGGACTAACATTACTCTCCAGAAGGTGCGTAGTCGCTGTATGCCTGGCGTCGTGGAGTACCAAGCCGTTAGGATTCTTTCTTCCGTACGGCACGCCGGCGCGTTCGCAGGCTTCTCGTAGAATCCGATAAAACTTCGGCGAGATGTTGCCGCTTCGTGAAAACACCAAATCAGTTTTGGACGCGTCGTAAAACTCCCGGAGAATTGCCATCGAAGTTGGTCCAAGAGGACCGATAACCTTGTAATTGCCAGTCTTGCCCTGTTTGATTCGCACTTGGCGAGCTTCCCAATTTATTCCGGTCTTCGGTATCAGATTCATCTCACTGTGACGCAATCCATTCAAGAGACAGAATTGGACCTTGCGGCCAACCCTATAACGCGCAATTGCCGACTGAACTTGTTCATCATCTCGCTTGGGCGCGAAGAGTTGGCCCAGGATGACTTTGATCTCGTGTTCGCTCCAGGTTCTTTCTCGCCGTCCGTCGAGTATCTTGGGCCGAGGGATGCGCGGAGGGCGCCATTGCTCGAGGGCAGGGAAGTAGTTCTCGGCTTGATTGAACATCGCGACAATGATGTTTAGTTCACGGTCGATTGATTGTGGCTTTAAGTCATCGCGCTTTCGCTTGTCGATGTATTTCTTGCAATCAGCTTTTGTGACTTCATCAACGCAGAGGTCCGGCACGAGCAGTTTGCAGAAATCCGCAAGAACCCGCTTCGCTCTCGTTCGCTCGCGAGAATTCTGGATGTCATCTGCGTATTTTTTGGCCAACTCGGACAGTATCGGGCGATCTAAGGTTATCGATAATCCGAAGCGTCGGGTTGAGGCGTCGTGTTTGATCTTGTAGGCAACGGCCTCCGCATCGGAACGCTTGAGAAAAAACTTCCTAAAGCGAATCCCATTTGAGAGGCGCGTATCAAGTCGGTAAACATTCCTCTTGAGCCGCCGTGAGTAGACTTGCTTGATCATGCCAGTGTTGTCCTTTTAGAAACTAGCTGGCTCGCCGAAGCATCTTCCGGCGATCTCTTTCAGCAGCTCGCGCTTGCGCAATCTTCGACTCAACGAGGGCATTGACTTCTTCCCGAACCAGCATCACTCGCCGGCCGAAGCCCGATACGTGAGTAAGGTTTTCCGTGCCGCCTTTACGCTGGCGTAAAGTGTTCGGGTGTAATCCCCCAAGCAGACGGCCAGCCTCTTCAAAGTCAATAAGCAGTGATTCATTCATCTGTTTGTTCTGCCCTTATCGCTAATACTAAAAAGTCGTATTGAACCAACCGCATCTTTTTTTATTGGGCTACTTAAAGTGATTTTTGGCACTCGGAGAAAGGCGGAGCCATTGCGAATTCGAGGAGCACTGCGGACAACCTTAGAGACGGAAAAACCTATCGTAGTGGAGCACTCAGCCCTGCCAAGGAGTCAGGGTTGCGCCGCGAGGTTGGATTTCCGGTACTGTTGAAATTTTCAACAGTGGTCCAAGTCGGTTACTGATACAAATTTTAACACCTCATCAAGTCCGCCTGGCTTGGTTAACCAAAATCGAAGAATTTACGAGAGAATTCTTCAACAGCGGATGATGGTTTGAAGTGGTCGGCCTTGGCATCATTTTTGCGGGGGCCTACAGCAGCGCCTCGATGGTGAGTCTATTGAGGCTGTAAGTAGGCGCTACGATCGTGTCGCGTTCCATCGAGAAGCGGCAACACTGCAAGAAACGTTGTAACCCTCTGGGGTATCACAACGGTCACCTCGTTCTACCAAACCAATAAAAGGGACAAGATTACTTATGCGCCTAATTGCTTTGCAAAAAATGTTTGGAATTGACTCGCTGGAGATCCGGAAATTCATGCGTGAAGCCACGGGTTCCAAGTGGAGTTTAGGTTTCCTAGCAGCAACGTTCACAATCGGACGAAACTCAGCACGTAAGCTAGTGAGAGCAATGCTTACTGATGATCTGATAGCGAAGGCTGGTCGAAGGTACGAACTGACGGCTAGGGGCCGTGCCTTGGGAATGGCCCGAGCTGCCCAACCGCTAAAGCGTGCGACGGCAGACCGGCTCGTTTGGCATTTCCTACGACGAGTCGAACAAGTGAATTGCGACCCAAACCTCCTCTTTTGGATTGACGCTGTGGTGGTCTTCGGCAGCTATGCCACCACCACTTCATTGGTAATGAGCGAGATTGATATAGCGGTGCTATATAGTAAGAGAGTTGGTCCAGATTTGTGGACAGAGTTAGCTGACCGGCGTGTGGAAACAGCTCGCGACTCAGGTCGAAAGTTTCGGAGCGTCTCTGAAAAGACTCGGTGGCCGTTGAAAGAGATCGTGCTTAAATTACGCAAGCATCATTGGACTTTGCATCTTCATGACTTTGGCAAAGAGAAAGAATTCATTGAGTCGGTCCCACATCACCTGATATTTCTTCGTCGCGGCATTGTGCCGACATGGAATTTAGAAAATCGACTTATTTCGCACCCAGGCTTTGATAGATGGTGTAGGCGAGTACTGGAATTGACCGAAGGCCGTCCAAGTCTCTCGGAGCAATCTCTCCTCGAGCGCTGAAATCCACTGGAGAATTGTCATCGTCTTCAGGCAGATATTTGCGCGGACGGCGTCATCTATCCCTTTGCATCCCACCCAAGTAACGATTCTCGTACTGGTTTTGATGTGGTGAGCGGCAACGTCCCGTTCCCTGACCGCTATAAGTCGGGCGAGCTGACGTGTGACCGCAGGATTAGTTTTGTAATCAGCATCGAAAGCGATTAGCACGTTGTAGGGACGGACGGCGGCGATGATTTCTGCGTGAGAGCAACTAACTCCGCTCATGGCGACAACGTGTGCTTTCGGTCGGAGACTTACAAGGGCATCAGCTTTAAGAGCTCCTTCGGTAATGACAACAGTCTGTCCGGGCGGAAGAGTTGCTGGCTTGAATGTAAAGTGAATTGGTGTGCCCGAACTCACTCCGCAGGATTCCAAGGGAGACGCTAGCCATCGGTATTTCTTTTTGTTTGTCGGGATATCATCTGGCTGAAGCTGGAGTTGACAAGCTTGAATTCGGCCCAATTCGTCTCGGTAAGGGATGACGAGCAAGGGCATGTTGTAGTCACGAGGTTTCCATAATTGAACAGCAGTGGGGCCATCTTGCCAGAAGCCCGGTACGCCAAAGATGCCAGCGTGAGTCTTTCGGATTGCATATTGAGGAAACGTGACAGTAACAAATTTATTTAGTGCGTTAGCGAGACTGGCGCGCTCCTCTTTAGTGGGAGGGAGAGCACCGTAGTTTAGTAGTTCTAGTTCTTCCAGTCCTCTCGACAATAGACCATTAGGTCCATCTACAAGTTGTGAACGGTATTTCAGCGCAGGCGACCGGCGAATCAATTCATTGTAGGCTGCGTTGCGAATCTCGATTGGTGCGATCTTGATGGGAAGTGTAGTCGGCTTTCTATCAAGTCCTATGCTGCCAGGAAGGGACAGTCGCCCGTGGTGGTAGATATGACCTCCATTGCGCGACGTACCGTTCGAGCCATCGCTGATCCGCATGCAGATCGAGATTTGTTCGTCGGCTCTGTAACCGCACCAATCGGGTTTACCACATACACGACATCGACGGTATCTCGTAACTCGACGGAAGCCGTTGATCGCGAGTAGTTGTCGTTTCGAAAGGTTGCTGACTGTTGATTTGTCGCTGTGGGAATAAGAAAGTGACATTGGCCCTTGATAGTGGAACCCTCCGAAGACCCCGCGATTGGGTCACTTTGCGGAGGTCCCTCTCCTCGCCTGATTGTTCGAAGGTTTTTATTGCCTTGGCTTCCGCTTATTTTTTTGACTTAGAGGATGTCAGAGGAATAGGCAAAAGCGGGCATCTTAAGGGTATGTTGGAAGGTACTCGATACTGCTCGGAGAATGGGTAAAGATGGCCCAAGGGTTTACAAGCGCAAGGCGCAATCAGAGAGCTGCGGCTGTCTGGTTTTCAGAAGGTGTCAGCGCTAAGCACCGTTTTTCGAATGAGATAGCTTGCTGCTCTTGCGCGACTTACGCGGACGCCCGACCTTTCGCTCCTTAACGGCGTCAAGGTCTTTCGGATCGATCAGCCACACCTTTCCTACTTTTATTGCTTTCAAGCGCCCGCTACCGATCATCGCCCGGATTCTACTCGGCGACACGTTTAAGCGTCTCGCTGCCTCAGTCGTGCTGATGATCTTCATGGCCCAAAGTATAGCATTCTGCGAAATTGCGCGTTTGCGCAACAATTTTCTTGACAAGCGAAAGTCCTGTCTCTATAGTGGCCCGCACCCACCAAAAAGAGCGGGCTGGCAAGTGCGCTAACACTCGCCAACCCTACACAGCCGACTCCTACACTGGTTAAGCGAAAGGAATCGACCATGCCGGATGATACTATCACGGACACTCACGCCAAGGGTGAAACCCCTTACGCCGTCGTAAACATAACTCCTAGTGACCTTGAGCCGAAAGACTGGGCATTCCTGCGGGAGTGGGCCAACAGGCTTAACGTGTCGCTCGAGGTGTTGTTAAAGCGCATTCTGATTGCGGCAGTGATAGGCCAGCTTTACGCAGAGCAGATTCCTGAGATTTGAGACAGCCTCACGCAGACGCTAAGCGCAACGCATGAGGGTGGGAGACAGTCTCATGCGTATGCCCAGCGACGCATGAGGCTAGGGGCGTCAGTGACCTCACCACAGAGTGACCTCACCACGCACGACGCCCCTGAGTTAAGCGTTATCGTTCCGAGAGGGGGCAAAGGATCGGTGACGCTTTAGAGGGCGCTACTTGTAGGTGGGTACTTGTAGCGCCCTCACCATTCAAGGTCTTTTCCCTCGGGCTTTTCGTGCAGAAATAACACTGGAACTACTCCCTCTCTAACTCGTATATTCGCAACGAAAGCGAGGTGATCGTTTTGACGAAACTTTTGTCACGGCCCGACGCGTCCACGGTAGAGGCGATTCGCTCTTAGTGAGCGGTTCGATAGGTCGCACCAACGCGACTGATGGGCCCCAAACGGGCAGGAATTTTGGGGCTTGCGTCCTCGTATAAGCGAGACGCAAGAGGTAGATAGGCCATAGGCTGATTCCCGCAACGTACAGACTGCTTAGAAGGCCCCGTCGATCACCGGCGGGGCTTTTGCCTGCACAAAAACCCTGTCGAAATCTTTACTTTATGTGCATAAAGCTGGTGAAGGTGCGTTCTGCCGCATCCACGAACTAAGCATCGATGGTCGGTTACTGGCCCATCGTTTGTGGACATCGAACACCAAGTGCGTGATAGACTCGCCATACCTGCGGAGCCATGCCCAATCATCACGAACTAGCGAACTTAATCTGGCAGATTGCCGACTTGTTACGCGGTCCTTATCGACCGCCGCAGTATGAGCGGGTCATGTTGCCCATGACTGTGCTGCGACGGTTCGATAGTGTGCTTGCGCCGACGAAAAAGAAGGTCCTCGCGGAATATGAGCGCAGGAAGGGTAGCAAGTTCACTGATGACGCACTTGATAAGGTGCTGAATAAGGCTAGCGGGGAACGTTTCCATAATCATTCACCGCTAACTTTTGAGAAACTCAAGGGAGATCCTGATCACATAGAGAAGCACTTGGTTAGCTACATCAAGGGCTTCTCTCGCAATGTACGGACGATCTTCGAGTTCTTCGAGTTTGAAAACGAAATAGAGAAGATGCGCGAGGCTAATATCCTTTACCTTGTCGTCTCGAAGTTTAGTGATGTAGACCTTCATCCGACAGTAGTCCCAAATGAACAGATGGGTCTCATTTTTGAGAATCTCATCCGACGCTTCAATGAGCTTGCGAATGAAACCGCTGGTGACCACTTCACTCCTCGCGAAGTCATTCGGCTGATGGTCAACATCTTGTTTATCAATGATGACAAGCTGCTTTCTACACCTGGGACTGTGCGCAAGTTATTAGATCCTGCGTGTGGAACGGGAGGCATGTTGGCAGAAGCGCAGAACTATTTACGAGAACATCACGACGCTGCAAGGTTGTACGTCTTTGGTCAAGACTATAACAAGCGCGCGTTCGCCACTGCCGCGTCTGACATGCTGATGAAGCATGTGGACCAGAACGGCGGCACGGATAATATTCGCTATGGTGATATCTTTACGGAGGATCGGTTTGCCGAAGCACCCTATAAGTCCTTCGATTACCTACTTTCGAATCCTCCATTTGGCGTGGACTGGAAGAAGCAACAGAAAGAGATTCAGCGCGAACACGAAAAACTCGGATTCGCAGGTCGCTTCGGCGCTGGCCTGCCCCGCGTAAATGACGGGGCATTGCTCTTCTTGCAACACATGGTCAGTAAGTTTGAACCCGTACTTCCCGCGCAGCACAAGCATGGGTCGCGGTTGGGCATTGTGTTCAGCGGATCCCCCTTGTTCACGGGCGGCGCTGGTTCCGGTGAAAGTAATATTCGCAAGTGGATAATTGAAAACGACTGGTTAGAGGGGATCATCGCTCTGCCAGAACAGATGTTCTACAACACTGGAATTAACACTTACATCTGGATTGTTACTAATCGAAAGGAAAAGCGTCGCAGGGGCAGGATTCAGCTTCTCGACGCGCGTGAATTCTACGTACCGATGCGTCGCAGTCTGGGGGATAAGCGACGCAAGCTTGGAGAAAAAGAGGATGGCCGCGATCAGGTATCAGAGATCGTAAAACTATACGGACTCTTTCAAGATGGAGAGACATCCAAGATATTCGACAATACTGACTTTGGATACACGCGGGTTACAGTCGAGCGACCGTTGCGTCTGCGGTACCAAATGTGTACCGAGGATAAGGCGCGTTTCCTAGACGCTTGTCCGCACTTGCTCGACGATGTAGAGGCTATAGAAAATGCTCTGGGTCGCCAAGCTCTATCTGATTGGAATGCAGTATGGGGCAAGATAAAAGGTCTGCTGCAGGCTCGCAAGTCGCGATGGAAGAAGGCCGAGCAGACACTCTTCCGCAGCGTCTTCACGCGAAAGGATTCCGAAGCCGAGCCGGTCATCAAGGACGGACGCGCCGGTGACTATGAGGCGGATACTGATCTGCGCGAGTTTGAGAATGTGCCATTGCGGGAGGACATCAATGCGTATTTCGCAAGGGAGGTACACCACTATTGGCCAGACGCTTGGATGGATCGCTCAAAGGATAAGGTTGGGTACGAGATAAATTTCAGTCGTCAATTCTACAGGTACACTCCGCCCCGACCGCTGGAAACGATCGATGCGGATCTCAAGCGTGCTGAGGAGGATATCCTCCAGCTGTTGCGAGAGGTGACGAAGTGAGCTTTCTTGACTGGGCTAACAGCCTTCCTCGCGATTGGAAAGTGCTGCCGCTCCGCACAAGCGCAGATTACGCTGTAAGCAATGTCGATAAGGTGCCGGCGGACGATGAGGTTCCAGTTCGTCTCTGCAACTACACGGACGTTTATAACAATGAATTTATTACGCTTGCCTTGGACTTCATGCAAGCCACAGCTACGGAAGGTGAGGTTGCGAGGTTTGGTCTCTCCATCGACGATGTCGTCATCACAAAGGATTCGGAATCTTGGGACGATATTGGTGTCCCTGCGCTTGTTATAGAAAGCGCAAAGGACCTCGTCTGCGGCTATCATCTTGCGATTCTCAAACCGCACAAAACTTCGCTTGAAGGCGCATTTCTATTCCGATGCCTTCAGGCGAAGCAGGTCCGATTGCAGTTGGAGCTCGCGGCGAACGGCGTGACGCGCTTCGGGATTCCGAAGCACGAAATTGGGACATTGATTTTGCCAGTTCCTCCACTGCCGCAGCAGCGTGCTATCGTTAGGTTTCTCAACCGAGAGACTGAGCGGCTTGATACACTGGTTGCAGCGAAAGAACAATTGCTGGCTTTACTCACTGAGAAGCGCCGAGCACTTATCACCCGAGCTGTAACTCGCGGGATAGGTGCGCATCGGCGGTGTCGCGATTCTGGCATTCCATGGTTAGGTGAGATTCCTGCTCACTGGCGTTTGACCCGAGCAAAGTTCATTTTTAGGCAGTCTGCATTAGCGGTCCGCCAGGACGATGAGATGGTTACCTGCTTTAGGGATGGTCAAGTCACCCTACGACGGAATAGGCGCGAAGAGGGGTTCACGAACGCCGTCAAAGAACTCGGTTACCAAGGAATCCGTAAGGGGCAACTCGTTCTTCATTCAATGGACGCATTTGCGGGCGCTATTGGAGTCTCTGATTCGGATGGCAAATGCTCCCCCGAGTACATCATCTGTGACCCAATTGAACCTGAAGTAGTTAATGACTACTACGGATACTTGCTGCGGGTAATGGCCCTGAATGGCTTCGTTCAAGCGAGCTGTCCCGCCGTGAGAGAGCGTGCGCCTCGGATCAGGTTTTCGGACTTCGGCGAGATGTTCCTTCCCGTACCTGCCGAACGAGAGCAGCGCGCCATCGTGGCCCACATCGCAGCGGAAACTACTAAGCTGGATGCGATGCGCTCAGCAACAGAGCGTTCCATTGTCCTAATCAAAGAGCGGCGTGCTGCTCTTATTGCCGCTGCCGTAACAGGACAACTGAAAGTCGCATGAACTTATGCGAGTCCGTGAACTCACTCTCCAGAATTTCCGCGTTTTTTCCCATCCTCGGACATTTGTATTTAGTGACCAGTTCAGCGTTGTCGCGGGCGTCAACGGACGAGGCAAGACAGCAATTCTGGATGGGCTCGCACTCTTGTTATCACGCTTGCTGAAGTCACTTGATCTCACTGACAGCTATCGGTCTATTGTCGAATCAGAAGCGCACGGAAACAGATCAAAAGTGGAACTATCTATGAAGGTCCTATGCGCAAGGGTGCCAATCAATTATTGGGCCAAATACACTAAGCGCCGGAATAACCTCGAGACCCTAAGCATCCCAACTCAAGTGAGAAACGAGATACTTAGGGGTTATGCCAACACCGCTCGCGAGGGCGATCAATCTCCTCTAGCCGTTTACTACACCACGGACCGTGCCGGATATCGTTTGCCGAGAAGTATACCTAGGTCTTTACCCTTAGGGCCGAAAATCGCTAATTCTGGTGCCCTTATAGATAGAATGGTTGACTACAAGGACTTCATTGCCCGTTACCGCGTCTGGTCAAGAGACCCTCAAAAGAAGACTACGGTTAAGGCTCTCAACAGGGTTATTGCAGTTTTCCTGGACGGATTTAGCGATGTGAAGATTGCGAGATCCCCACGTCATCTGACGGTGAGAAAAGGATCGCAGCGCCTGTCCCTAGATCAGCTGTCAGACGGAGAACGGTCGTTCCTCGCAATCCTTAGCGATCTTGTTAGGCGTCTATCGCTCGCCAATCCAGACCTTAAAGATCCTCTCGAGGGTGCAGGAGTCGTGCTAATCGATGAGCTTGAGTTGCATCTTCATCCGAAATGGCAACGGGAGGTAGTAGAAAAATTGCGGACCGCCTTCCCGCATATTCAGTTCATCGCAACGACTCACTCACCATTCATCATTCAATCGCTAAGACCTGGTGAGTTGATCAATCTCGACCCGGAAGAATTTGCGGAATATTCCGATAAGAGTGTGGAAGACATAGCTGAGAACGTTATGGGTGTAACGCTGCCCCAGAAAAGCGAACGATACTTGGACATGGTTGCGGTAGCAGAGAAATACCTCAAGTTAGTGAAAGATGCCACGCCCAAATCTGAGGCGGAGACTGAAGCTCTCCGCGTTGAGTTAGATGAGCTGACCGAACCTTACAGCGATGATCCAGCCTATACCGCTTTGCTTCGCTTAGAACGTGAGACAAAACTTGAGGGAAACAGATGAGACCGATTGATAAAGGGATCCCTCCTAGAGTGTATCTGAACTACTCTGAAGCCCTCTATGACCTCCGAGATGTCATCGGGGATTTTTGTAGTTACTGTGAAAGACAGATTGAGACTCATCTCGCTGTCGAGCACATTCAGCCCAAGTCTAGGAAGAGGTCGTTATTAAACGCTTGGTCAAACTTCCTTCTCTGCTGTGTAAACTGCAACTCCTGCAAGGGCAAGAAGAGCGTGGTCCTGGACAAGTTTTTTTGGCCCGACCATGACAACACAATGCGAGCGTTCACATATGATCCGAGCGGTGCCGTGAAGACGTCCCCAAGACTTCGGCAGACTAACAGGGAACGTGCTGAAGCAACGATCGCGCTTGTAGGCCTTGATCGAATACCCGGCCAGCCTTTGAAGAAGAAGCGTCCAACCCGAACAGATCAACGATGGCTTCGCAGGATTCAGGCCTTCGACCTGGCTCAACGTGAACGAATACGCCTTCAACAGGAAGACACACCAATCATTCGAGAATTGGTAGTCGAAGTCGCGCACGGGCGAGGAATGTTTTCAATTTGGATGCAGGTCTTCTCAGCCGACCAAGACATGCGAGAGAGATTACGAGCGGCATTTCTTGGTACCGATGCAGGCTGCTTCGACGCGAACCAAGGTTTACGAAGACGTGCTGGAGGCTTAGTCTAAGGCTATGCACTTTCCGATTCATGGCGAGGGTTCGTTCGAGACCGTGATCGACGATTATGTTCTCGGCGCCGAATACAGTGCTATTGATCGAAAAGGCTTCGATAGCGAGCGTGCAATCTTTCCAGAAGTTGTATTGACTTTCATCCGGGAGACACAACCCAAAGAATGGACAAAACTTGAATCTCTTCATGGCGAGAGAACGGGCGAACAAGTTCTCGGGGATCTCTGCAAGTGGATGGATGTCAATGGGTCGCTCGCAACATTACGCCATGGCTTTAAGTGTTACGGACGAACCCTTCGTGTAGCTTTCTTCAAAGCCGCGCATGAACTGAATCCAGAGTTGGAAGCGCAGTACGCAGCAAACCGGTTAGGCATCACTCGGCAGTTGCACTTCTCTTCACGTGCGCCTGACAAATCACTTGACGTGACGATTAGTCTAAACGGGATTCCCATTGCCACCGTTGAATTGAAGAACCCTCTCACGAATCAGACTGTCGATAACGCCATATGGCAGTATCAGCATACTCGCGATCCGCGAGAGCCTATCTTCGAATTCAAACGACGGACACTTGTTCATTTTGCGGTGGACACCGAACTGGTGTTTATGACGACGCGCTTAGCTGGCAACGCGACGCACTTTCTTCCGTTCAATAAGGGGTGCGATGGCGGAGCCGGTAATCCACCTGACCCAGCCGGACGAACTTACCGTACCGCTTACCTTTGGGAAGAAGTGCTTCAAAGGGATAGCTTGCTCGATTTGCTCGCGCGCTTCATCCACCTTCAGATTGAGGAAGTTAGGGATGATGAGGGGCGCAAGGTGAAGAAAGAGACCATGATCTTTCCGCGCTATCATCAGCTTCAGGCCGTTAGGTGGTTGGTTGGCGCTGCGCGCAAAGAAGGCGTGGGAAACAACTACTTGATTGAGCACTCAGCTGGCAGTGGGAAGAGCAACACGATCGGATGGCTTGCTCATCGTTTAGCCTCTTTGCATGACTCAGAAAATCAGCGCGTTTTCGACAGCGTGGTTGTAGTAACGGATCGAGTCGTGCTTGACCAGCAACTACAAGACACAATCTATCAGTTTGAACACAAGATGGGGGTGGTTCAGAAGATCGATGAAAGCTCGCGACAGCTTGCCTCGGCATTGGAAAGCGGCGTGCCGATAATCATCACTACTCTGCAGAAGTTTCCGTTTGTCTCACGGCAATTACTCAAAATGGCGGAAGAACGCGGTGAGAAAGGAAGCGGTACCCTACAGACTCGGCGCTGTGCTGTAATCATCGATGAAGCGCACAGTTCACAGGGCGGTGAAGCGGCGACCGAACTCAAAGGAGTATTGGGCGGCGCGGAGTTATTGAAAAAAGCCAAAGAACAGGCGGCGGAAGAGGGACTCCCCGACATGGAAGAGCTGTTCCGCAGCATGGCAAAACGTGCTCGACAGGCTAACCTCAGCTTCTTCGCATTCACTGCGACTCCAAAGCATAAGACGTTGGCCGTTTTCGGCAGTGACGACGAACACAAACATAAATATACGATGCGTCAGGCAATCGAGGAAGGCTTCATCCTTGATGTTCTTAAGAATTACACGACCTATAAGACCTACTTCAAACTTCTTCGAACGAGCAAAGATGATCCAAACGTCGAGCGCAAGAAGGCGGCCAAGGCGTTAGCCCGCTTCCTTAAACTGCATCCTCATAACATCGCGCAGAAAACCGAGTTGATGGTGGAACACTTCCACGCAGTGACCGAACACAAGATTGGCGGTCGCGCAAAGGCGATGGTTGTTACGGGTTCTCGACTGGAAGCCGTGCGCTATAAGCAGAAGTTCGATCGGTATATCAAGCTGAAGGGGTATCCCATTAAGTCGCTCGTCGCGTTCTCTGGGACAGTGGAGGACGACAAGCTTGAAGATGTGACCTATACAGAAGAGGGGATGAACCTGGGTATTCGGGAAAAGGAACTCCCGGAAAAGTTTGGTTCACCCGAATACCAAGTGCTCCTGGTGGCCGAGAAGTACCAGACTGGATTTGACCAACCGCTTCTGCACACGATGTATGTCGACAAGCGACTTGCCGGGATTCAAGCCGTCCAAACTCTTTCGCGTTTGAATCGCACACATCCGTTGAAAGAAGACACCTTCATCCTCGACTTCGTGAACGAACGACAGGAAATTCAGGATGCCTTCAAGGTTTATTACGAAGGCGCTGAGATGGGCGAAGAGGCTGACCCTGACAGTATGTATCGTCTTAAGGGCGAGTTGGACGCTTCAGGAATTTACTTGCCTGAAGAGGTGGAAAGATTTTGCGCAGTCTACTTCAAACCAAAGCAGAGGCAGAGCGCAGCCGACCATCAGGGAATGAATGCGATTTTGGATCCTGGAGTGCAGCGCTTCTCGGTGTGGCAGAAGGCAAATGAAGATGAGGCCGAGCTATGGCGGGGCAAGCTTCTTGTCTTTAGGAATCTCTATGGCTTCCTCAGCCAGATCATTCCCTATCAAGATTCAGATCTCGAGAAATCGTACGTGTTTCTAAGACACCTCTCCTCAAAGCTGCCAAAGCGGCGAACAGGGCCGGCGTACGAATTCGACGATGATGTCAGGCTGGAATATTACCGGCTGCAAAAGATCAGCGAGGGCTCGATCAGTCTAAACGCCGGTACTGCTCGCGCCCTTGATGGTCCAACGGAAGTAGGGACGGGTCTACTGCGAGAAGAAATGCTCGTTCTCTCCCGCCTTATCGATATTGTGAACGAGCGGTTTGGCACCGACTTCAATAACGCTGATCAACTCTTCTTCGATCAGATTGTCGAGATAGCGATTACCGATGAGAGATTGAAGGAAGCAGCTGCAGTCAACCCTGGAGACAAGTTCGAGCTGGTGTTCAAGAATCTGTTGGAAACTCTATTTGTGGAACGGATAGATCAGAACGAAGAAATATTCGTCCGGTTCATGAACGACCAGGCTTTCCAGAAAGTTGTTACCGAGTGGATGGCGTCGGAGGCTTATCGAAAGTTGCGGGGCACTTCGCGCGTTCAAGAATCGGAATCCAGCCGCAACGGACAAGAGAAGGTGCTACCCGCAAACATCCGTGTCGTGCAACCACACCCTAAGGACCGATATGTGACGTGCGTACCGCTGGTTCCGTTGAAGGTAGCCGCCGGCGCTTTCAGTGATCCGCAATATGTAGAGGATAGGAATTGGGATTGGGTCAAGATCCGGACCAAGCGCAAATTGCATCGAGGTATGTTCGTTGCCCAAGTATTCGGAGAGTCGATGGAACCAACTATCCCGGACGGTTCTTATTGCCTCTTTTCGGCGCCAGTTACTGGTACGCGCCAAGGCAAGATCGTACTTGTTCAATTGCGGGAGGGAGTCGACTCAGAGACTGGCGAAAGTTATACCCTAAAGCAATACGAGAGTAATAAAGTTGCAGACGGAGATTCTTGGAGGCACAAGAACATCACTCTCAAGCCTATAAATCCAGCGTTTCCTCCTATTGAATTGACGACGATGGATGACGGACAGCTTAAGGTAGTTGCCGAGTTCATCGAGGTCTTGAGTGCGTCAGTAAATCAATGAATTCAGTGTCGACAGCAGCTGCCAGGCCGATCGTTAGCGAAGACATCCCATGATTGAATTGAACCAAGAACAACTTGCGCAAGCCCTTGACGTGATGCGAGCTTATCTGGCAGCGCCATCCAGCGTTGAGGGTAAGTCACTAATCGAATACGAGTCAGAATTGGACTCCCAGCGAGTCAATGTAATTGAAAACGAACTGAAGCCTGCGATTTCAAGCTATTTGACAAGTGAAATCACCTTGGCAGAATTTAAGACCAAAGTAGATAGCATCAACAAGAGAAAAGAACTCTGGGGTTTTAAGGGCATAAAGGGTCAAATGTTTTTTAATATGGTACTCAACGTTGCTGACGATTTGGTTGAATGCGACAACCAAATCAAATCCTCAATCCAGTTGCCAGCTAGTGAAACCTTGGCTGCCAGCAAAATCAATACCTTCATCGGGTATGTCAGACGGATTGGCGATCAACACGTCGAAGCCGGTGGCACAAAGCAAGGCAGGCCGAACGTAGCCAGCGTGCCGTTTTTCCTATCCTATTTTTGGCAGGTATTGGATCGAGAGGTCTGGCCCGTTTACTACACTAATTCAGTTAGCGTCATGACCGATCTCAATCTCTGGCAACCGACTGGAGATCTTGCGTCCGACTACATTGCCTATAAGAGCCTTCAAGAAACGTTGGCCAAAGTTTTCACTAATGAGTGCAGCCGCACGTTCACTCTTTACGATGTCGAGCATGTCTTCTGGTTCAAAGGTGGAAAGCCTTACCAGGGTGGCAAGCCTGCGGTCAAGGTCAGCTCGGTAGGAGAGGACGTTGCATTCCCAGACATTACGATTCCCATACCGAATGAAACCAAGCTCCGATTGCCGGAGAGCTATGTCCCTCCCATCGTGGCCATTTTGCCGGAGATGGTGCGAAATGAGCCATACTTGCAGGAAGCGGCGAGGTCGTCCGGTACGAGTATTGAACGCGCTGTTGAGAAAAGCGTCGATGCTGCGTTTACCATCCTCGGTTATGAGACAAAGCTTCTTGGTCAGGGAAAAGGTAGGGTGGCTGATGGTATAGCGCTAAGCGTAGATGACTCCTATGCGATCCTTTGGGATGCAAAGGTACGAGGTGATCGCTACAGCATGGGAACTGACGATCGCGCCATTAAGGAGTACATCGTTACGCATAGTAGAGAGTTGAAGAAACGAAGAGGTCTGCGAAACATCTACTACTTCATAATATCGAGTGGTTTTGCGGATGATTATGATGACGCCATCCGTTCCATAAAAATGGAAACAGACGTAAACGAGGTGTGTTTAGTTGAAGCGGAAGCCCTTGTGGCTATGGTGGATGCCAAAATGAGATTTCCTCAGGATGTATCGCTTGGTCCAGAAGGGTTGCAACGTTTCTTTTCTGTGAGCGGGATTCTCTCTGGTGAATTGATCAGAGGTACTCTGTAGCCAAGCAGGGATTCGCGGATATTTTTGTTCCCGAGCTATCAACAGCAGAGTTGTGTCTTACTCAAACTCAGAGACTGAACTCAATCGCTGGGTCTCAATCCTGCGCAAGCCCTAATTCTTAGAGTTGCCATTTTTGACTATCTACAATTTGAACGCACTTTAGTTACAGTAACGGCAACAGGGTAACCGCTATCGACGTTCTGACCAGGTTGAGGAGTTTGATCGATTACCAGTTCGGGCTGAAGAGGCAGATCGCAACGAGTCGCTAACAGCCTTATAGTCAAGTTGGAAGCGTGGAGCTTAGTTTCGGCGTCTTCATAACTCAATCCTTTGAGCGCTGGAACCTCGATCTGAGTTGGTCTAATCCGTCGCTCGCGTAATACATCCAACCGAAGCGCCAAGAGTGCGATGGTTGGCACGACTATGTAAACAACGAACGCTATGGTGGTAAGCACTGTGATTAAGGGTTTCTTTTTGCCTCGCATGCTATAGCCGAGAAGCACGCCAAGTAGAAATCTCATCTCTTCTTCTCCTCCTGATTACTTTAATTTCGCTGATAATTCCCGCTCCCATTTTCGGTTTGAATGTTCGGCTGAAGTAGAAGGGCGGTCGCGATTGGTGTAGGAATCACGATCGCTGTTGGTTCTGGGCTTCTCTCGTCAATGCAGTGGTACCTATTCAGTGACGAATGCAGAAGGAACAGGTTTGTAGCATAAGGGGGATAAACATAATCTCCTGACGCGGAAAACTGGGTCACGATTAAGAAGGGCATAGAAATCGAGCTTGTAACGCTCTATATTATTGCTAGTGTCGACGGTGTTATCCATTAACGAGGCGAAGGATCTTCTTCGGCTATGCAAACTCGGAAAGCTGTTCGAGATCGAAGAATGGATCGCTTCTGGAAGCTCACTCTGTGTTCCGGCCGATCTTAAGGTCACGCCGTTGGAGGTAGCAGTCGACACTGGTTTCCACAGTCTCGTCCAACTGCTCGTTCGCGCTGAGCCAAACTCACAACTAAAGGAGCGAGCATTGCGACGCGCTCTCACGTCTAAACGTTTGGACCTCATTGAACTTTTGGCCTCACATGGTGCAGAGATCAGCTCGGTCCCATTTATTGAAGTATTAATGCTGTGGGATCCGGCCATCATTCGTTACTTCATTGATCACGGCGCAGACTTCATTACTGGCAATCCGTTCGCCGAAGCCTTTGCCGAAAAGATTCGAACTGCGCTTAGACCGTGGCGCGAGTGTAAAGAGAAATATCCAGACCTTGGTCCACAACTCCAGGAGCAGGCTGATCGGGCTCTTCGATACTTTTGCGAAAAGGAAGACTTGAAGTGGGTAAGCTTATTAATGTGGGCAGGCGCCGATCCGCGTTCGATTGGACCAGCATGGGGTGATGAAGAAGGACTTGATGAGTCGGAGTATTCATCAGCTCTCCTCCATGCCGCATATTCGAAGAACGTCGAGATCTTGAAGCGGTTAAAGCCTGACGCGAAGAAAGACAATCTTGATCATCTACTTACGTCAGCTGCCGCTTTTGGCCGCGTTGATGTAGTGCGTTATTTGTTAGAGCTCGGAGCAAAAGCAAGCGACAAGGCCAACGGCGGATCGAGTTCTCTCGACAGGTGTCTTTTGACGAGTTTGGGATTCAGAGGTTTTCGATACGATTCTTACTTTGGCACTCCTGCGAAGGCCTCGAAATACTCTGTCTCTGACACTCTGGATACACTTCGACTTTTATTCGAACACGGTGCGCAGTGGCGACCGGATGGGGCTCGAGAGATCCAGTGGGTACGGCGAAATCTATACGAATGTGAGCCGGACGTTACATTGGAATTGGTAGAACAGCTTGTGAAGCACACGGCCTGCACTCAAGACACGATTCATGACCTCTTGCGAACACCGGCGATGAAGAAGCATCTTACGCCGCTTGCGAGAAAGTTCGGTCTGATGGGGCTCGAAGTACGGACAAAAGAACAGAAAGCGGAAGACGAGCGGCGAGACGCAGAATATCGTCGTTGGACCATTCGACAGCTTGCGTCCAGGTAAGGCAACTGATCGCAGGCATTGGCAAGGAGCGGCCAAGTGACCTTCGTAACCGCGCCATCATCATGTTGCTGGCTGTCTACGGCTCCGAATGAAGCAGGAATTGATTGACGGGCTTTCAGCTTTAGAGCTTCCCGAAAACCCGCTTGACCAACTTGTCAATCATTTCGGAGAGCCCCGACATGCGTCTCACCAACGAAGCAAAGGTTCGCGAACTAGAGCTTGATGATTCGTGGGTGAAAATCGAACGCAAATAATCCTCGGGGGCCAACAATCGTTGGACGCGAGCGGCGGGAGCGTGTTTCGCATCATGACTGGTCCGGCGATGCTTGAATGAAATCGCGCCGCCGCGTAGACTCAACCGTTCGACGGCGGCACCTCGCGAACGCAGTGGGTGATTGGGGAGCGGTAAGGTTCCCATGTTCCACTCTTACTCTATCCGAAGGAGGCGTTCCATGTCATCAGCTCTTCGACACGACCCCCAGGCGATTTCATTCACAGCGGCGCAGCCGGGTGAGACTTTCATGCCGGTGGTGACCGTTTCCGAGGTGCCCTTTGATTGCGATGTCAGCGCTCATATCATAGGTACTGGCCTCTTTAAGGTGCTACGTGTCATACGTTATGAAGTCGAGCGCGGGCCCAATGGCCAGCCCTTGGGAATTGAGCCAGTCGATGAATCCGACGGCTCGACACCCCTCTCGGTTTCAAAAGGCGATTTGGTCGAGACCCGACTGCTGCTGACAGCAGGCACCTCTCGCGCATTCGGGACGCTCATTATCGGCGGACGAGGAGTAATACCGAGAACTCATGTGTGGAATATCCAAGTCCAGCTCAATGTTTTCGTCGGCGAAAAGTTCTGGATAACAGATGTCGAAGTTATTCAGTCCGTTCAAACTCCGAATAACGCAGTGCCACTGATCGGTCACAAGCCGACATTCGTTCGGGTGTATGTACAGAGTGCGGCGGAAATGGATGTGACGGCGGTTCTCGTCACCACCAACGCCGCGGGACCATACGAACTGAAGCCTCTGATCCCCATTCTCAAAGCCACACCCCAGGGAAGCCAACGCAAAAACTGGTCGCAAAGTCTGAATTTTCGCCTCGACGACGAGCTTACTTCGCCGGGTTTGAGAGACCTCAGAGTCACAGTGTCGAATCCCCTGAATCTCCAAACTCCTCCGTCGGGGAGCCAAATTAAGTCAATGAGACTCCAGTTCAGCGAGCGAATCGACTTGGTTGTGTACGGGGTCGTCTGGTCAGTGAAAAACAACAATGACGGACAGGGAGCGCCTATTGGTCCAGCAGCGCCATGGTCTGATTTTGAGGGCCACCGGCGTTACGTTGAGAACGTATACCCAGTCTCGACGCTGACGATCCAGCCCGTTCCGGGCATTGGAACACAAGCACCAAAACCGCAGCCATTTGGCAATCTTAGCGAGTCCCGCGCCTGGGCGACCCAAAAGCTCCAAGACCTCCCAGCAAGGGCTATTTTGAATTTGCTCGACAATTGGGACACAGGTGGACTCCACGGGCTTGCGTGGGATGATCGTGCCTGTGAGGAGCAAAACGCTCGTGACATTCGCATCGGCCACGTCATGGCGCAGGAAGTGGCGCACTGCCTGGGCTTGGGGTGGCATACCTTCACCCCAGGAAGCCCTTATCCACGATCTGATGGGAGAATTGGCGATGACGAGATATGTCTCGATCTCAGCGGCCCTCAGCCCGCCATCCTTGCCTCTGATTCGATTCCGATTGCTGACATCATGTCCTATGGTCTCAGGGGGAGCCCGCCACCCAAGCATTGGGCTTCTGCATTCACCTATTTGAAACTCCTGGAGGCAATAAAAGCGCGCGTTCCTTGACGAAGCACGTTTGCCGGACGGGGACAGCAAAGGCCGTTCACCGCCGAACCACCGGATGCAGTTAACCGGGCGGCCTTTCGACTGTCTGTGGGTCGAGGTTCTCTACAGCCGGCACGGCAACCGATCCTGATCGTTCGACGGCATCGCGCCTAGCCCAGCTTGATTTGGCGACACGATTCATTGTCAGCTTCGGCGCAATTCGAGCATACGGCCGCGCGGCCAGATCATCAGACCGGATATGCCGCGCCTCAACTCCACACGCACGTCGTTATCTTCAACATGACCGAAACTGCAGAAGGAAAAATCAGATCGGTTCAGCCTCTTGAACTCTATCGAAGCCAGCAATATGCGACAGCCATCTACAGAATGATCTCGCGGAGAATCTGCAAGGCCTGGGTTATGAAATTGAGATAGATGCTCGCACCGGCGCGCCTGAGATCAAAGGTTTCAGCAAAGAGTATTTGCGCGACAGTAGCCCGCGCCGCGAAGAGGTGCGTAAAGAGGCTAAGGAAATGAAAGAGCGCCTAGAGAGCCAAGGCGTCACCGTTAAAGAGGGTGCGGGACTGAACCAGGTACGATCGTGAAAAGATTTATGATGAGATTTGGTCAGAACCGATTCAGCGCGTTGCTAAAAGATATGAGATATCCGACGTTGGGTTAGCAAAGGTTTGCAAGAAGCTAAACATTCCGCGCCCAGGACGCGGTTACTGGGCCATGAAGGCGGCCGGCAAGCCTCTTCCAAAACGACCTCCACTTCGGGAACTGTTCACGTGAAGGTGAACACTCTTATCTCTGTCGAGACGTTCAAGGTTGGGTAATCGTGATAAAGTCTCTCCGCAATTCGAGGTTGAATTCATGACGCTGCGAAAAGGTTCTCTCGGGTTCCAGCTACTTAGTGTCCATTTAATGCCCAAGTCTGTGGCGTGGGTTAACTCAATGGACCACATGTGAAATGAAGAGAACGCACGAAATGCCCACATTTCGCAATTTGCTCAGCAAAGTGAGAGAAGGGAATTAAGCTATCAAAGCCCCCCTTCGGCACCACATCAAAATTTTAAGCGTTGTGAATAAAGAAGTTAGCCAGACGACTACCCCAAGCCTATCACAACTAAGGCACAGCAACATGAAAATTTAGAGAATTTTAGTTTTCTTTAGATTTCTCATCTGGGAGTCCTATTGGAGTTTTGGGCGGATTTTCTAACGGGCAAAGGGATCTGTTGAGGCCCCGCGGGATATTTCATTCGGTATATTAATCTTGATGTAGTAATAATTCGGGAAGACGCCCAAGCCAAAGCACTAAGAAGACACGACCTATGAATAGCAGAATCAAGGGTGACGCTCTTGAGTCTAAGTTTTTGAGACTACTCAAACGCAATTTGGTGCAAGGAAACTTTTTTGTAAGTTCCGAGCGATGCAAAGTCTTCTCCAAAAAAGGTTACTACTCAAAGGATAGAGAAAAGGAAATAGTTTTCGATATCTCGATTGAAGTCTACCTACCGGGAAAGACAACTTACTCTCTGTTGATATTAATTGAATGCAAGAACTATAACCATCCAGTTCCGGTTGACGATGTTGAAGAGTTCTATCAAAAGCTCCAGCAGGTATCCGGAGCGAAAGGCATCATGGTGTCTACGAGCTCCTTCCAAGAAAGTGCCTTAACGTTCTCCAAATCGAAGGGCATCGGAATAATCCGTTACTACGATAATAAACAAATCAAATGGGAACTCACCAGATCACCATCAATGCTTGTAAGCCTCAGCTTTGCAGAGATTCAGTCTCTCACGGCACGCCGAGGCTTGAGTACGGAAACATATGAAAGTCGCTACTTCGACTGCTACTGTTATTCGGACGGAAAATATACAAACTCATTGCGGGCATTTTTCTCTGGGCTGCTCCTGCAGGATTTGTCAGAGGATCTGAGACAAGAAGTCAACAGCATTACGCGACGTATCGATGATATACGCTCGATCGTCAAGTATATCGAGGAATCGAGAATCGAGAATATCAGCGAAACCATTTTGATAGGTATCGGTTATGGCGGTGGAAGAGTGTCTGTTCTGGACATTTGCAATCAATTGATTGAAACAAACAGTCTGAAACTCGTGTTCGAGTCAGCTGAGAACTCTGATGGTCTAACTTTAGGAACACTCAAATTTAATCCACTCGAGATACAAATCTATTCTTCACCTAATCAGGAAGATCGAGAGAAATTCACATTGGCCCATGAATTGGGCCACTACTTTCTAAATCACTTTAAGTATATGGCAAGCGAGTCACTGGAAGAGCGGGATCTCGATGTAGAGGAGCCATTGGAACTTGGAATCAAGGATCTCATGAGGATGGAGTGGCAGGCAAATTATTTTGCTTCCTGTCTGTTGCTACCAACAAAATCCTTTGCGGCGGATTTCTTTTCGATAGCGCAGTCGCACGGATTAAAGGATCGCGGTTACGGTGCTCTTTACGTTGATGATCAGCCCTGTAACATACAAAGCTTTTATGCTGTCACAGGTGAGCTGAAGATGAGGTATGGAGTTTCTCGGCAAGTGGTGAAGCTACGTCTGAAGAAGTTAGGGTTATTGACTGAGGCGAGCGTAGCCGAGTCTATAGATCTACAATCCCGACAAGCATGAATGAAGAGCACGTTGGCAAGAAGTTCACGCACAGCGTTTGTTTTGCAATACTCCGCCTAGGACGCGCCTTGAGCGGATCAACTCCCCGATAACGTCGGGTTCTTTCACCTTCTACCTCCAACAGAGAGTGAGAGCCTGTCACAACTAAGGCACAGCAACAATTCATTTGGAGGGAATTTTAGCCCGTTAGTCTCTTGTGCTAACGGTGATCTAACCGCGAATTTGTGCGCATGTTCTTCCTTAATGATAGGCTGAGCGTTTCAACGCCAGGAAACTCAAGATAGCAAAATGGATACATCAGAACACGTCCATGGTGCCCTTTACGAAGACATCAAGGTAGCACTGAATAATGCCTCGATTTATGAGATCGGTTCTTATGGATGGGTAAGCGAAAGCGATCCGGATCCCGAGTACATTGGTCACGCGATGTGGCAAATCGATCAACCACCGCTAGACCAAAGCGCACTCTTTGGCGAAGGACCTGTTCGAAGGCGCCCCAAAGATATTGAAAAGGAAATATTGATTTCTGGTGAAGACTTTTGTGGCCTAATGGAGATGTCGCGCCTCTCGATCGGACTTGCCCTGGTCTGGAAATGCCAAGCGCAACAGAACCCAATAAATGAGAGTAATCTGTTTTGGCTTCACCACACCGACTCCTTTCTGAAGCTCGCTATGGCTTCCGATCGCTTAAGGGATCTGCTGGTAATCGCCTGTACGGGTAAAGCGGCAAAACGTTACGGGAAATACCAAAAGGGAAAGTCGCAGCCACCTATGTAACGCCTTTCGAAGATGCAGGGGTACTGATTTCTAAACGAGGAAGTCACGAGCCAAATCTTGTTAAGCCAATACGCGAACTTCCTGCGGTTGCGCGAGAGTTAGCTAAGTTCCGGGGTCGCCGAAATACGATCGTTCACGACGTGGCGACGCGGATGGCTAAGTTCATTGGTGAAACGGCATCAGTTCTTCAGAAACGCTTTGATCAAGAACAAAAGAAGTCTTTTCAACCCAAACCGAGGAACGTAAGCGAATTGCTTTTGCGTAGTAAGACCAAGAGGGCTGAGATAGAACTGGAGATTGAACGCGCAACTGAGGATCTTAAAACGTGGTACACGTTATTGATCGAAGCGAGTAACTATGTATTTCAAGTTGAGTATTGGACGAGGCGTCATGACGGTATGCGAGACGTTGTTAAAACACAGCGGACGCTGGCGAAGGGCTGAATTGGCAAGTGCTGGCCCGCTGAGTATGAGGAGCACAATGGAGACTGTGCATGCTTGAGGGCTAAGATAGATGTCTGACCACAGCGTTGCTTTCGTACCACTCGGCGTCGGTTATCATCAGTCGATGGATGTTTTCGCGCGTGGTCGTGCGATTGACACGGGGCTCCTTGCTGAGTCGTTGATTTATTACGACCGCATACTGTTGCACGTTGATAACCCAGTTCAGTTCTCCCAGCTCATCAGTCTGCTTATTCAGCAGGGCTTGTCCGTAGCAGATATCGCTGCTTTGTTTCGCGATGAAGTGTTTGGGATTTTCAACTTCGCGTTCACAACGCATCGGTATGTGGATTTTGTATCACCCGAAAGCATCAAGATACATGGTCTCTACAATATCTAGGATCCGACCATGCAGGTGCCAAATTCGTTTTCTAACGGTTCCTGGAGTTTGGACTGCTGCGCGAGGGCTTTGAGAACGCAGCGCAATTTTAACCAATTCGTAGCTTCATTGGAAGGTCGTGTTGTTGAAATCAAACCAGATGAGATCGGCTCAAGCGCTATTGATAACGCGTATGGAGACTTTCTTAATTCTGATCGCAGTGCGTTAATGGCTCAAGAACTCGTGAATGCGATTTATCGCATAAAACGGTTGGGGAAGCCTCCAAAAGTTTCTGTTGAAGTAAACGAAATCGAGGATGGGCGTTTTAGAGTTGACTGGAACAATCCGTTAAACCAACTTCCGGCTGTTGAGATAGAAATAAATATTAAGGCTCCGGAACTTTACCGCTGAGTACGGCTGTCGAGGGCAATAAGTACCTTTGGGTGTCTGATAGATTGAATTGTGACTTATACCTTGTTCGCCCTATCAGCGCTCAAATCTCCGATCCACCCATTGAAGAAATTGTGGAACAGGGCGCGAGACAGATGGTTTCAACGGTTCCTCGAACAAAAACGCGGGGCAGTAATCGTCCCGACCGATGAGGTCCTGGAAGATTACTAATTCGACGAATCTTCATACCGATGGCTGGAATTCGACAACATATCCTCCCGCGCTTCCTACTCAAAGGCTTTGCAAGCCGTGTGCAAGACAAGAGAGTGTTTACCTGCGTGTACCGTAAGGGGGGACGTCAATTCGAAACGACTATTGAGAACGTGGGCCTCGAAAAACACTTCTACGGCAAAGTTGGAGAAATTAGTGCTGACGAAGAGATTACGCAGCTTGAAGGCAGCTTTGCGAGATTGATCGACAAGCTTCGAAGAGAGCCGGATGGCGCTCGCGTTGATAACAAACAAGTTTCGGATTTTGTGGCTCACCTAACCGCCCGAAACAAGCAGTTGCGCGAGTTTTTTCGCGAGTCGGCAGAGTACTTGGTTGATCACATTACTCTATATTTGTCCGATCAATCGAATCTCAAGAGGCTGTTGTTGAGCAACCCTCAGTTGATGCAGGAGGAGCTTCAAAAAACTCTTAACGACATTCCCGTGGCACAAATCTACAAGGACTTCCTGATTGAGCTGGTCCAACTCAACGCTGAGGAAATCATCGACCAACATATGCCAGACCTCGAGAGCACTCTTCATGAACTGATCGGCCAGATGAAGAGTCTACTCCCGAAGGCAGTGAGGGATGGTCATATTATGACTTTAGCCAAACATCCGGTACCCGAGCCGCGATCGGAAGCGTATCAGTCATTGAGTAGGACCGTTCACGAAGTCGCGGAGCCCCTGATTCTTGGGGATATTGGCTGCCTATTTGAGACTGTTGGCGAGAGAAGATTCAAGCCGTTTGATGACAAGGGAGACAAGATCGTGAACGTCTATTTCCCTATTGCGTCGCGAAGACTTTTGCTCGGTACTTCCCGATCCGCGACTCTTTATGTGGACGTCAGCAGTGTGAATGAAGCATCATCGAAGTGCAGTTATGAGTACTTCGTCTGTCCCGAACTCTCCACTGTCAACAATGATTTATCACGATCGATTGGTGACTGGGCAGGCATACTATCCAAAAGGGAAATGGAACAATTGCTCAATGAGATTCTCGCTGATCTCGATCGGGCACCTATTTCTTAGTTAGGGTAGGACATTAACTGAGAAGGGTGGCTTCATTTGTTCGTTGTAAACGTCCTTGGATCCTCGGATGGCGTGAGAATAGTACACGGCAATTGTCCGACTTGCCGCTCGCACCGCTGGATGCTGCGGACGATAAGCTACTGGGGCAAGATGGGCCACGAAGCCTGGGCGCTGAACGTGTGTGCGCTCGACAAGTATCTGCGCGCGGGCGGCCGTCACGATCACCGGCATCCAGCCGCGGGGATTTGAACTAGACCTCTGCCCTCTCCAGGCAACGCTTACGTTCAATTGCGACTCCCGCTAAACTTTGCTACAACTATTCCAAACAGTCCTCTGTCAATTTGGAGTACCTCGAGCCGGAACTTACAACTGTTGTGACCTTGCAGACACTGCCTCACAGCAGCACTCGTATAAATGATGAAACGGGTACCCCCTTGACGAAGAATTTAGTCTGCCGGAGGTATTCAGATGAAAGGCGGTGCTCAATGGGCCTTTAACCAGTTTCGTGAAAGATTCCTGCCTGCGTTTATCAGCGACTTGAAGGCACTCGAAGCTGCGGGGTTCAAAAATCCAAAAGTCAGTTGTCCGCGAGTAGGCCGCTGTCTCAATGAAGTGGCTGATGTTCTTAAAACAATTCCCAACGTCAGACCTCCGGCGCCCCCAGCGGCGGACGAGTTCAAAGAATTCGCACAGCTTTATCTGGAATGGAACAACAAAGATGGCGATTCGCCGGAAACCAGGGAGGAGCGAGCGCGAGCTCATGAAACCCTGGCTCGGAAGCGCGACCGGTTTGCTACGCGCGTTGGAAAGAGTCTCCCTAAGCTCCAGGATCAGATTGAGTGGAATACGATGGATTCCGTTTTTGAAAAGCTCGACTCGATGGTCAAGGATCAAGACGTGGCTGGCGTTTTCAGAAACCTCGAAAAAACCTTGGACAAGTTTAAGCGTAACGCTCAGAAATACCGGACTGGACCTTAGTCTTTTTTCCCTTAGCAACCCAACGGTGACCGCGTAAAGTATTCGATGCTTTCCCGGCTGGCGATCATTATGTGCGCTGGAGCAACCACAACTGCATATCCCGTCGCATCCGAAGACAAACGGGTGCAGGGTTGTAAACCGGGAAATCCTAGTTGCCACCGAACTCGTCGAGATGGATCGATGTATTGCCTTGCCCACGAACCGGAAGCGAAAGACTACAAGCAATTCATGGCCGCTTTGCTTGAGGAACTAAATGATTCTGCTAAGGACTCGCTGAATGCCGAAGGATGGGTGTTCCCGAGTGACGAGAATGGGTTCGTCAAATTAGATTTCACAGAATTATCAAAACCAATCATCCTAAAGAATGCGGAGTTTAGAGGTGAGGTTTATTTCACAATCCACTTCCTCAAGAACGCGGACTTTTCCGGAGCCCGCTTTAAAGAAACGGCCAACTTTACAGGCGCTGAATTCAAAGAGGATGAGTTGGGATTGATTTCCAGGACTTCGTTTGACGGCGCTACCTTTGAACAGGAGGTCAACTTTGAAAAGACAGTATTTTCCGAGAACGTTTCGTTTGTCGGTTGCCGTTTCAAAGCTGAACTTAAAATGAACGAATTGACGCAATTCGAATCGGAGGCTCTGTTCAAGCTGGCACAGTTCGAGGGCGAAGCCACCATGAGCGGAGCAAGGTTCAAAGGAAAAGCCGATTTTACGGACGCGTCTTTCAAAGAGCCTGCTAAGTTTGTGGGCACAGAGTTTAGTAACCAGGCAGTTTTTGAGAGAACGAACTTCGCTAAATTAGTGGAGTTCAATAAGGCTGAGTTTTCTCTGTCAGCAGCAACATTTGTCGATGCAGTCTTTCAGCAGCGCGTCGTGTTTGAGGAAACGAAATTCCTCACTGGAGACGACGTCAGTTTTAATAACGCGAAGTTTAATGGTTCGGCTTCTTTTGAAAAGACCAAATTTGAGCGCGCGAGTTACTTCACAGAGACAACATTCGCTCAAAAGGTCGAGTTCAGCAAAAAAACCAGGTTTACACAGCCTGCTCACTTCCAAAAGACAACCTTCAACGAAGTCAGTTTTGTCGACGTCGAATTCAAGGAGAGCGCGGAATTCGTAAGTACGCGATTCAACGGTTGGGCAGAATTCTCGCAGACAGAATTTTCCGGCAAGACCATCTTTGATCGGACTCAGTTCTCCCATCTGACTGTTTTCAACAAAGTAACTTTTGGTCCAAATGTCGCCTTCAATGTGCACGTTAATGAACGTAATCGTTTGGCCATTCGTGACTCGGATTTGTCGCTGGTGAAGTTTTCCGGCTCGAACATCGACAACATTGATTTTCAGGATTGCACCTGGATTAAGACGAAGTTTTACCGTTGGAGAATTAAGGATGAGCCTGGTTCGGGAAGGCGCACCCCTGAACGGATAAAAGAGCTCACTGAAGCTCGCCGCTTGTACAGACAACTGAGGCTGAACTATGACCGGGCTGGAGAGTATGAGGTCGCGGGCCGGTTCTATGTCTCGGAATCAGAGATGAGCTATTTATTGCGAGCGCCGGTTTATCGTTGGATTCATCCGCGTGGTCTCTACAAGTGGGCCAGCAGATACGGACAGAGCATCGTGCAAGCGGCTGGTGTGATGTTTGGTCTAATCCTGCTGTTTACGCTCTTTTACTACTGGTTTTCTGCCGCCCATCCGATTTGGTTTAGGGAACCACCAAAACCTCTCGGAACTCAGAACGTGGTTACGCTTTCATGGTGGGAATCCGTTTGGCTTAGCGTGCAAGCAAGCAAACCCCTTGCCGACCTAGGATTGTCGCCGAAGACCATCGTTTACTGGGTCGTTCTTGCCGAGGGATTGATAGTGCCAACGCAAATCGGCCTTTTTCTTCTTGCCATACGACGCCGTTTTCGCAGAGGAGATTAAGGCGGGCTGGTCGGCGCATCACGAGACTCACGCTAAAGGACATCATAAGCTCCCGACTCCACAAGAATTCCACATCAAATTTGATAGGTCTCGTTTGCATTGTTGATGGAGAAGACTGTGTGAGTGCCTGTCACAACTAAGGCACAGCAGAATGTGGATAACGCAGACAATGCGGATAATGCAAAAGTGAATAGTGCAATTTTATTGGGAGTTTTGCGAAAGCAGTGAAAAACCTAGTAAAACAAAGGCCGCTGGAGTCACCCCTTCGCAAATCAACTCCATAACCTTAAGCATTTCAATGACTTACACAGTGTGCTGAATCTCGATCTCGGCATCCACACGAGATATAGACACCAATGGACCGAAACCTACAAGATGGTGTCGGACCACCGCGTTTTTATGGTGTCGGTTTTTGAACGGGGTAGCGCCACCATTAAATGTGGGCTCCTGGCATATTGCAGTCCGAGAGTTTTCAAGGTGGGGCTGGAATGGCAATAGATTTGGTTCTCGCTCAAGCGGAATGGTAGCCGCGGAGACGCTAACGCTGATCACCGCTGGCAGTTAACGAAACCAGGCCGAGCGGTGTTACAAGAAAGGCTCGTAACTTTAAGTTCGAGGTCCGAGCCGCCGAGGCATACTGGCGCCTAAATCATTCTGCCACTTTTGCTGTTATCCCCACTCCCGCGTCTCTTTGGCAACTTTTCTAAGACACCCATAAGCGCCTCTAACTCAAAGCTTGGTGACGTGAGAGTGGAACCCCGCCGCACGCGCACGTTCAATGTCTTCGGGTCGCGACCGAAACCTGTCAACACCAATACCGGAAGGGCGCCTCTGCCTGGCAATTGACGAAGCCTTCGCAGAAACTCGAACACCCATCAGCACACCGACAAACTTAGTGGCAATAACGCCGCCAGTGCTCGCGGCACGACAGCGGTACGCCAAAGCATTACGCCAAGCGTAAAAATCCAACTCACCATGATCAGCAGATGCGTGTAGTGAACCCACTTCCAGATCATTCGCAGTGCGATTCCGGTCACATGGAAGAGACTCGCATCGCCGGCATTTGCCTTTGCATATTCTTGGCTGAATGTAAACAGCGACATCCACGCCGCGTTCTCCACACACTGCAACGCGAAGTTTGCGATCGCCAACGCGAGCAACCACGTAGCTAACGGAAAGCTGTATTCGCGGAATATGGACCAACCGGTGACGGCGATCGCAATCGTGAGCGCTCCCCCAACGAACAGAAGCATGACGGCAAGTCTTATCTGAAAGCCGTTAACTATCGGGCTCGCATCGAATGCGGCACCGAGCGGACGCAGGATTATGTACGGCGTAGTTAGACCAACGATGAGATGTAATAGTAAGAGAATACCGATGACTCGTCCGGTATTATGGGGGGATCGCATACGTAACCTCCTGGGAAGAACGTGGACTAGACGCATAGATATGTACGGAGTAAGTTTCGGTTGAGTTCCGACGAGCTCTTGCGCAAGTTTGTGGCCACTATTCAATTGATTTACGAGTTGGATTAGTTTGAGCAACTTGTGATTTGAAGCGATTCCTTCCGCGACTGGAGACAGCGCAGATCGATGAGGCACTGTGCAAAGTGCTATGCCATAATCTCTGGGTTATTTAATCAATGTACGAGTTAGGCATTGATGCGACTTTTGAAACTAAGGCAGTGTGATTGTCGGTCCAAACACTAACACGACGCGCAACGGCTGAGGCCATCGGAACGGCAATGCTTTTAGCCGCCGTAGTCGGATCGGGCATCATGGGCGAGCGTCTTGCAAGTGGCAATGTGGCGCTCGCTCTACTTGCGAATACACTGGCAACGGGTGCCGCACTCGCTGCTCTCATCCTTACCTTTGGCTCAATCTCAGGCGCTCATTTCAATCCTGCCGTTACGCTCTCAGTAGCTTGGAATCGCGATCTGCCGTGGCGTGATGTTCCGGTCTACATCGTTGCTCAATGCATAGGCGCGTTTGCCGGCGTTGTCATCGCCCATTTGATGTTTGGCTTGCCTGTCTTTTTCGTATCGCATCACAACCGTTCCGGCCTCGCTCAAATGCTTGGCGAGTTTGTAGCCACGTTCGGACTACTCGCTACTATTTGGGGTTGTGTCAGATACCGTCCGCAAGCCACTGCTTTTGCCGTAGCTGCGTTTATCATGGCGGGCTATTGGTTTACCTCGTCAACGTCGTTTGCTAATCCTGCTGTGACGCTTGCGCGATCTCTGAGTGATACCTTTGTGGGCGTCCGTCCGACTGATGCGCCGGGATTCATTCTCGCGCAGCTTGCGGGGGCTGCTATAGCAACGTTAGTCTTTCGTTGGTTTGGTAAGGAATAGACTCTAAGCACTTTTCGGGCAAGCGCCTGATAGCTGCTTCAGTTTTCGCTTTGGATTCAAAATCACATTCAAGTGAAAACAGGACACCGTCAGTTGAGAGACTTAACCTCAGTTGGTCCAGCCGTCCTCGCGGATTTCGAATTGCTCGGAATCAACAACATAGCTGATCTTAGGCGACGCAATCCGAAGCGGATGTCCGAGAAATATTCCCGCGCAAAGGTGTAAAGGCGCAAGAAAAGGCACACGATATGCTTACCCTATCAATTGGCGAACGGAATATTCCTCGCCGGAGCCGCTAGTCACGATAAAAATAATCCGGTTCGGCCGGTAGCTACATTGGATCGGTGTTTACCCATGCAACATGAACCTACAATTGACGGCTACGAGATAGTTCCGATCACACCGCAAGACCTCGAGGCCGTGATGGAGCTGGTGAATGAAGAGTCCTGGAGGGGGTATTCGGTCGAGGACTTGGCGCTGGTGATGAGCGTCTCGCCCGAGCTTTGCTTTAAGCTGGTTCACGATGGTCGGCTTGTCGGGTCGGTGTTCGCCCTGGCAGTGCCTAAAGTGGCCTACGTCAGCTTCTTCATCATTCAAAAGGCTCACCGGCGGTTTAAGTCGGCCATGGCACTCGGACAGCGTTGCGTGACGGCGGCGAAGGCCGTCTCCCAGACGATCATGATCTACGGCAACCCGCTCGCGGTTAATGCTTACACGCGGGTTGGATTTCATGAACTGCATCCGGTGACGCGATTCCGCGCCAGCTCGCTGGACGCCGAGGTATCCGCGGCGGGCGCAGGCGAAATCGCGCGCGTGAGCGTAGACCAAGTGCTCGAACTCGACCGGACCTGCTACCGCACTGATCGGAGCCGTCTCCTACAAGCCCTCTTACTTTACACGGGGGCCTACTATTACGGGTACTATCCGAAGGGCTCGGGGAGCATGGCTGCGTATGCATTCGTCCGCAGGAATATCGATGACTACATTGTTGGACCGCTGGTCGCCACAAGTGCGGGCGCCGCGTCCGAACTGCTGCTCCGCCTCCTCGCGGAGATACCTCCGCACGCCGTCTGGCTAGAGATCAACAACGAATCAATTCTGGCCGCCAGTCCGGAAATGATCGCCTTCAAGCGGACTCGCGTGACCGTCCATAAAATGTTTATGGGCAGTGAGCAGTCATTGGAACATGACGGAATGCTTTACGGCCTCGGGGGCCACCACTTCAGCTAAATGCGCAACGGACGGGGTGAGCATGTGCGGAAGCTTCGATCAGTATGAAGAGGAGCGGTCTTCACGCGACGCGCTGATATACAAGGCTTTCTTCCGCCCCGAGAATGACAAGACTGTCTTCGTGTTGCCCGGAGATTGTTTTCCCCCGGAAGCTTATTTCCCGCTCGCCGAGCACCTCCACCGGGCCAGCGTGAACGCCTTCGTCATTGATTATCTCGCTGCCTGCGAGGAGGTTCCTGACAGGGAGCTACGCGATGAGCACTGCGCCGGCGCAGCGGCGAAGATCATCCGGCGCATAAGGGAGCGGTTCCCGCTGAGACGAGATGGCGGCGACTACCTGCTGGGGCACAGCCGCGGGGCGAATATCGGCATCGGCGTGCTCGGGCAGACCCAGTTGAGCGGCGGCCTTATTTTGCACGCGCCCTATATCCGCTGGAAACACGCGCACTACCCCCATTCCTTATCATTGATCTGTGAAGTGGCTCCTCAACTGCTGCTCCGCGACCAGGTGCGCCTCCGGTTTAAAACGTTCAGGCGGCGCTTTTTCGGTGACACTGTGACGGAAGAGGAAGCGAGAAGGTATTACCTTCACAGCCGCGGGATCCCGCGCGGACTGTTGCTCGACAAGGGGGAGTTTGACCTTGAAGTTTTAAGAGGAACCAGGCTGTTTATTTATTTGTACGCAGACGACGCGGTGCTGCCCGAAGAGTCCGCAACGCGGACGTTAAATTCCCTAAACAAGCTGTTGGATCTTAAACCGGACGTGATAACGCTGCCGGGGGCACATTGTAAGTTGATCTCGTCCCCTGAGGTTTGCGTAGCGCATATGGTCCAGCAATGCCTGAGTTGAAATTCCGGCGGCCCAGTTGCATACGCTACCGCACCCGAAGCGCCTCAATCGGATCGACACGCATCGCCCGCCGCGCCGGCAACAGGCAGGCCACGATGGCCACACCCACCAGCCCCGCGCAGGCGGCGGCGAGCAGCTGTGGGTCGAGGGCCGAGACTTCATAGAGCTGCTGCTGGAGCAGACGCCCGAGGGCGAAGCAGCCCACCAGCCCCACGACGGCACCGAGCAGTACCGGCCTCATCCCCTGGCTGACCACGAGCCGTAACACGTCGCCGGGTTTGGCCCCGAGCGCCATCCGCACCCCTATCTCGCCTGTGCGTAGCGTCACGGTGTAGGCTACCACGCTGTAAACGCCGACCGCCGCCAGCACCAGCGCCAGCCCTGCGAACAGCCCAAACAGCGTGAAGAGCAGCCGCTGTTGACTGAGCGACTGCCCGACGACCGTTGAGAGCGCGGTCGGATCAGTTAGCGGCAACCCCGCATCAATACCCCTGAGCACCCGCGCCGCGGTTCCGGCGAAGGCCGCCGGCTCGGATGGCGTTCGCACTACGAGCTGCATGAAGTTGCTCTGCCTCTGCATCACGGGGCGATAGAACTCTACGTCAGTCACCTGCGCCAGCGTCAGCGAGCGCACGTCGCCGACCACGCCGACCACCTCCATCTCGAGGCCGACGTTGTTGTTCGTGCCCATCAAGATGCGCCGGCCAAGCGGGTTGACGTCAGGGAAGAGCTTGCCCGCGGTCGAGCGCGAGATGATGACCACCTGAGGGGTGTTGCTCACGTCGCGTTCGTTGAAATCGCGGCCTGCGAGCAGCGGAATCTCCATCGTAGCGAAGTAGCCGGGCGTGACTGATCGCGTGTGGCCGAGGGGTCGTTCCTTGACCGGAGGCACCTCGCCGTCGGCCCGAGCGTAGGGGGCGCGCGAGTTCTTGTTCGAGAGCGGCAGGCCTTGGATGAGGCTTGCAGCAGTGACGCCGGGCGTGCTGCGCATCTCGTCGCAGAGGTGGATGTAGAAGCGCGACTGCGCCTCGATGTCTGGGTAGCGCGCAGGTGGCAGAGTGATGCTGCCGACGAAGACACCGTCAGGCCGGAAGCCGGTCGGCTGATTTTGCAGCCGCAGGAAGCTGGCCGTGAGGAGTGCGGCTCCCGCCAGGAGCAGGAGCGTGACGGCGACCTGACCGGCCACTAGCAGGCTCCTCATCAAGCGTTGGCCGCGGCCGCCAATCATCCCGCGCCCGCTCTCGTGTAAGACCGTCGCCGGTTCCCATCGCGACGCCAAGAGCGCAGGGTAGGCGCCTATGAGCAACCCGGTCAGCAGCGCGACGCCCATCGTTGCACCGAGCACTGGCAGGTTGACGCGTATGTCGCCCGAGAAGGTGATAAAGCTCCGCGCCAGTCTGACCAGCACGGGCAGGCTGAACGTCGCCAGCAGCAATCCGAGCATGCCGGCTAGTACACTCAGCAGCACGCTCTCGATGAGGAACTGCTGCATGACGCGCAGGCGCGAGGCCCCGAGGGCAGTGCGCAGCGCGATTTCCTGGCGGCGATGCGCGAAGCGAACCAGCAGGAGGTTGGCGACGTTGGCGCATGCGATGAGCATCACCAGGGCTACAGCGGCGAACAGCGTAAGTATCGGCGAGCGGGCGGTGCCTACGATGTCGTCACGCATCGGCACAGTCACGAGGTTCCAGGAAGAGTCAACCCGATCAGCGTAGTCTGTCCGGTAGCGTCCCGCAATCAAGACCATCTCGCGCTGCGCCGCCTCTGCGGTGACGCCGGGCTTTAGACGTCCGATCGGCAAGAGGAAGTTCACACCACGCTGGATCAGCTCGGGGGCAACGCCCGGAAATTGGAAGGGCCGCGTCACCCACACCTCGGCCTGCCAAAAGGCTGGCAGGCGCGGTGCGACGCCGACGACCGTGTAGGAAACGTCCGACAGTGTGATGGCACGCCCAAGCACGGCGGGATCTGCACCGAACCGCTCCTGCCACAGAGTCTCGCTGAGGACGGCGACGGGCGCACCCTCCTCCTCCGACGTCTCGAAGAAGCGGCCCAGGACGGGCGTCGCGCCGAAGGTCTGGAGGAAATTGGCCGTGGCGAAGGCGCCATTGATCTGCACGGGCTCGCCCTGGTCAAGGAGGGTAAAGTCGATGTAGTTGGCAGCGCCGAAGCCGCTAAAGACGGTCTGCTGGTCGCGCACGAACTGGAATTTCGGCACCGACATGTTGAGCTTCGTAAGGTTGCGGCCGCGGTCTTCGCCGTAGACGCGCAGAAGTTCGTCAGGCTTATTGATCGGGTACTTCGCGAAGAAGGCCGCGTGCAGGACAGAATAGATGGCCGTGCTCGCGCCGATGCCGAGGGCCAATGTCAGGACCGCAATGACCGTGAAGCCCGGATGCTTCCAGAGCATCCGCAATCCGAAACGCAGGTCTTGCCACAAGTCTTTCGGCATTAAATTTCTCCGGCTTCTGAAACGTGCGAAAAATCCTGGCAATCAATCAGTGTGCTAATAGGCGCAGCAGTTCAAGAATGAAAGCCACATTAATGTTGAGACATCTCCGTTGTTGCCATTGCGCATTTTCCCGCAGCACCTTGGTAAATATAACCCACACTTACGACGGATAAAGAGGCTCATTCCATCGCAAATCTGCGCCAGCACTTGGGCATGTTTGTTGCGACAGCGCTCCTCGTTCGACAAGAACACCATGTTTAGTAAGGTAGTAGTCTTTTTTAGACACATTGGAGGTAACTATGGCTACCACAACTGAAACCTTCAACCCCCCCGTTAAGAAAACGGAAGACATCACCCTCAAGGCAGTGAACCTGAAGGTTGGTGTGACGCTCTCACGCGAGGGAAAGGTAGAAAGCTGCTGCAACTATGACATCACAGGGCAGAGCGGTAATCTGCTCTTGGTGTTACCACCCATGACGCACATCCAGGACATGCCCCGCTAACGCGTGGCGCTGCGCTTGAATGTTAACAGTTCGGCGGAAGTGCTCCGACATCGGGCACGCCTCATTTTCCGCGACCGCTGCGCTTAATAAGGCACCGCTTTAGTCGGAACACACGCACGCTTCGGCGCACTTCCGCCGGACACCCACCCCATCCGCATCGCGCGGTCCACGCCGCAGTGCGCTCCTGAAAGGAGGATGCCGTATGTATGTCAGTAAACACACCTTCAGGTTCTCCGTAGATGACGGACGCCAGGTGCTCCTGTTCAACCCCCTGACCAACTCGATGGATCTCATCGAGAAGCCGTCACTCGATCGGCTAGACACCTTGTGCAAGAACGGCGGCGAGGGGCAGCTCGGAGATGAGACGACCTCCTACCTGCTGGAGCGTGGCTATCTCTACCACGAAGCAGCCGACGAGGAGGCCGCCCTGCGCCATGGCTTCGAGGAATTCAAGGATCGCGAGCGGCGCTCTAACATGCGCTTCGTCATACTCCCGACCTACCAGTGCAACTCCCGCTGCCCCTATTGTTTCATCGGTGACGCCATCGGCCAGGAAAGCCTGATGAACGATGAGACGATGGATCTGGCCTTCGCGGCCATAGATCAACTCGCCGAGGAGCGCGGCCGGGACTGTACGAAGCAGCTCAGCCTCTTCGGCGGCGAGCCACTCATCGACACCCCCAACCAGCGACGTGTCGTCGAGCGGATTTTGTCGAAAGGTTTCGAGAGGGGCTTTCTCATCGACATCGTGTCGAACGGTTTCGACCTCGTCCACTACGTAGACATGCTGAAGAAGTACGGCGTGGATAAAGTACAGGTAACGTTCGATGGGATGCGCGAGTATCACAACACGCGCCGGCGCGCAGTCGACAAACGCGGCCCCAGTTTCGACCGCATTGTCGCTGGCGTGGACGCAGCCCTCGAAAAGGAACTGCGGCTTAACGTGCGCGTCCTGCTCGACCGTAACAGCATTAAGGAGCTGCCGCTGCTCGTCAACTTCTTCAAGGAGAAGAACTGGTTCGGCAACCCGAACTTTACTATCCACATCGGCTCGGTCTTCGATTGCTTCAAGTGCCAGCCGGGCAAGGAAAGGGCCAAGCACCTTGAGGTGCGTGAGGGCAACGAGGCGCTCTATAAGATTTGCAGGGAAGACCCCTCCATCGCCGACCTGCTCGAAATCGACTGGCAAGGCGTCAGACGCTTCCTCTACACGGGAAAACTCTTTCCGCCGACTTACAAGACCTGCTTCGGCGGAACGCGCATGTTCGCCTTCGATATGAACGGCGGCATCTACGCCTGCGAGACGACCGCTGGGAGGCCCGAGTATCAGATCGGCACCTTCGCTCCCACTCTCGACCTGAATCGCGATCTGATGGCGGCACTCGACGACAGGCACATCCTGAACATTCCCGCCTGTCAGAAGTGCCCGCAGGCGTTGCTCTGCGCCGGAGGCTGCAGTTTCAACGCCGTCGTCAACCACGGCTCATTGCTCTCGCCGGGTTGCCGCATGCTGAAGGAGACCCTTCAGTACGGCTTCGATTACTACTGGCCAGAGATTCAGGAGCGGCTCGACTTGCAGGAGAACGGCGCGCCCTCGGCACAGGCGAATGGCGGAGGCTGCTGCAGCCAACCCACGACCGCCCCGCAGACCGTTAAGGACTTCTACGCGCACGCGGCCCAGTCGCCCCAGCCCTCGCTGTGCTGCCCGACGAAGTACGACCCCGAACTCATTGCGCACATCCCGGAGGAAGTCCTCTCGCGCTCCTACGGCTGCGGCTCTCCGGCGATCGAAGCCGCAATCGCACCAGCCGACGTCGTCGTAGACCTCGGTTGCGGGGCTGGCATAGATGCCTTCATCGCTGCCAAGCTCGTCGGCCCGCAGGGGCGCGTCGTCGGCGTAGATCCGACCGAAGAAATGATCATCCGCGCGCGGCAAAACGCGGAGACTGTAGCCGTAAATCTTGGCCATGACATAACCGAGTTCCTGCAAGGCAGTCTTGAACGGGTGCCTTTGGAGGATTCATTCGCAGATGTAGTCATCTCGAACTGCGTCCTGAACCTCTCTACCAATAAGCCGCAGGCATTTAAAGAGATTTTCAGGATACTCAAGCCGGGCGGGCGGTTCGTTATCTCCGATGCCATCTCCGACAAGGTGGTGCCGGAAGAACTCAGGCGCGACTCCGCGCTCTGGAACCAATGCGTCTCGGGTGCACTGTCGCACGAGGAGTTCGTCGCCGCGGCGCGCGAGGCGGGCTTCGAGGGCGTGAACATCAAGAATGAGCGCCCGTGGAAGGAGGTTGGCGGCGTGCGCTTCTACACCGCCATTCTCGAAGCGTTCAGACCTCAGAAGGGCGCGACCTGCGTCTTTAAGGGGCAGAAGGCCATCTATACTGGGCCGCTCAGCTCCGTCAGCGACGACGCCGGGCACCTCTACCCGCGCGGCGTGGCGATCGAAGTCTGCACAGACACAGCCGCCATGCTCGGCCGCGAGCCTTACGCGGGTATGTTTCTCGTCCTCGAGCCGGAGGGTGAGATGGCCACCGCTGCTGCCTGCTGCTCGGAGGTGGGCGCGGCCTGCTGCTAGGCCGCAAATAACCGGCATCACCGCAAGCGGAACTTAAGGCGCGGGCTTGGGCCGCGGGGCGAATCGAGTAGCCCCGCGGCCCAAGGCCAAGGGAGGGGCTTTATGGGATTCGCAATTTTAATCTTCCTGGCCGCATGCTTTGTTGCCTACTCCAACGGAGCCAACGACAACTTCAAAGGAGTGGCGACCCTCTTCGGCAGCAAGACGACGAACTACCGCACAGCGATCTGGTGGGCGACCGTAACCACGCTGGCTGGCTCAATCTGTTCCATCCTCCTCGCCGCCTCGCTGGTCAAAAGTTTCTCGGGCAAAGGGCTCGTTCCCAACAGCCTCGTCGGCACTCCGGAGTTCACCGTAGCCGTCGCCTTGAGTGCCGGAATGACAGTGATGCTGGCGACGTTGACGGGCTTCCCCGTCTCCACCACGCACGGGCTGACGGGTGCCCTGCTCGGTAGCGGGCTCATGGCGGTCGGGGCGCAAGTCAACTTTATGGTCCTGGGAAGCTCCTTCTTTGTTCCCCTGCTGGTCAGCCCTTTGGTCGCAGTCATTTTGGGCCTGACTTGTTACGCGGTGCTTCACAAGGTGAGGGTTCGTGTCGGTCAGCCCGAGGATCTGTGTGTTTGCGTCGGGGAAGCGCAGGTGGCGGCCCCGGCCCTTCAACTTGCTGGTGCCGGTGCGCTTGCGATTCCGCCCACGCCGGCCAGTCTCGGAATTTCGGTGGGCCACACCGAGAGCTGCGAGCAGAGTTACGGCGTGAACGTCTTCGGTGTGAGTCTCCGGAAGGTGCTCAACAGAGGACACTACCTCAGTGCGGGCCTTGTCAGTTTCGCCCGCGGCCTCAACGACACACCCAAGATAGTCGCGCTGCTCCTGGCGATTAAAGCCCTAAGCATCCCTGCGGGGATGGGGCTGGTCGCATGCGGCATGGCCGTCGGAGGCCTTCTGAACGCCCGAAGGGTGGCCGAAACGATGAGCCACAAGATCACCCCGCTCAACGCCGGGCAGGGTTTCACCGCCAACTTTGTCACGGCTTCTCTTGTCGTCTTCGCCAGCCGTTTGGGGCTGCCAGTCTCGACGACGCACGTCTCGGTTGGGACGCTCTTCGGCATCGGCTTGGTTACGGGGAAGGCGAACAAGCGAGTCGTGTCGGAAATAATCCTCTCCTGGGTCTTAACTCTGCCGATTGCGGCGCTACTGGGCGGAGCGACATACTGGATTTTAACGAACGTCTGACAGTTAAAGCGCCGCGCACCGCTCGGCTTCTCGCTGTGGCATAATCGATTTAAGGAGGTGTGTGCCGTGAGCAGCAAACAATACTTCAACGAAGTGGCTAGGGAATGGGACAGCATCCGGGAGAGCTTCTACTCCGAAGCCGTCCGTGAAAAGGCGCTCAGGTTGGCCGCGGTTGCTGCCGGTGGGCTCGCCGTAGATGTCGGGTCGGGGTCGGGGTTTATTACCGAGGGCCTCGTCCAGAGGGGCGTGAAAGTTATCGCCGTGGATCGATCGGAGGCGATGCTTTCCGAGATGAGAAAGAAGTTCGCTGATCGCGACGAGATTGATTACCGAGTGGGCGAGGCGGAAGATCTTCCCGTCGAGGACGAAGTAGCTAATTACGTTTTCGCAAACATGCTCCTTCATCACGTCGAATCCCCGACACGGGTAATAGGTGAGATGGCGCGCGTCCTGAAGCCGGGTGGGAGGCTGGTGTTCACCGACTTGGACGAGCATGACCTGAAAGAATTACAGGAGCAGCACCACGACCGCTGGCCGGGTTTCAAGAGGGAGGCTATTAAGCGGTGGCTGACGGAGGCAGACCTCAGGAACGTGGTTGTGGAATCGACCGGCGAGAGCTGTTGCGCAGAGACGGTCTGTGTCGGTGGAGTAAAGGGCCTCAGCATATTTATCGCCTCGGGCGAGAAATGAACTTGCCCACAAGAGTGGATGAAGTTATGTCGGATAGGAAACGCGTGCTGTTACTCTGCACGGGTAACTCGGCGCGCAGCCAGATGGCCGAAGGGCTGCTCAGACACGACGGGGGCGAGCGCTTCGAGGTTTCGAGCGCCGGCACGCGCCCGAGTCAGGTCCGACCGGAAGCCGTCGAGGCGATGCGTGAGATCGGCGTTGACATCTCGGGCCACCGCTCAAAGTCTGTCGATGAATTTCTCGGGCAGAAGTTCGACTACGTGATCACGGTCTGCGATAACGCGAAAGAAAGTTGTCCCGTCTTTCCAGGCGAGACCGAGCGCATCCACTGGAGCTTCGACGATCCGGCCGTCGCGACGGGCGACGAGTCCTCGCGCCTTGCGGTCTTCGGACGTGTTCGCGACGAGATCCGCGCGCGGTTGCGCGAGTTCATCGCGACGCCAGCCAAGCCATGACACGGCGGCACTCACTCCACCATCTCAAGTTCACCCTTCAATAGCCTCGCAAGGGCCTCGACATTCGGCTGCGTCATTATCGTGTAGTGGTTGCCACGAACGGCAAAGGTCTTGATCTCTTCGGCGAGCGCGCACCACGCGGAGGTGGAGTCTGCGCCGCAGTCACGCGACTCACTCGCGCGGAAGAGCAGCAGCCGACCGGGGTAACTCCGCGGCTTGTAAGACGACAGAGCAGCCCAATTACCCTTGAAGACTTTCAGAAGGCCCCCGAGGTGCGCGGGGTCTGTATTAGGTGGCAGGAGGTCGTGCGCTGAGGCCTGTTCCAGCAGGTAGGCGAGCCGCTCCGCGTGGCCGAGTTTGCATACGTGTTCGGAAGCATCGGCCAACTCCTTACCTGCCTGCGCCGCGAGATCGCGAAGGAAGATCGAGAGCAACCGCCCATCCTCTTCGTCGGCATCCTCGAACTGTCGGGTGGGCCGCGGCACTGCGCTGTCGATGAGCGCGAGGAATGACACCTCCTCGCCTCGCGCGCGTAACTGCTGCGCCATTTCGAAGGCGACAACGCCACCCATCGACCAGCCCGCCAGCCGGTAAGGGCCGCGCGGTTGGAGTTCGCGCACGGCACCCAGGTAGTGCGCAGCCAAGTCCTCGACGCTGGACATCGGCTCGCACTCGCCGTAAACGCCCGGCGCTTGCAACCCGTATAAAGGCTGACCTTCACCTAGACGCTTGCCGAGCTCGATGTAGCAGAACACCGTGCCACCGATCGGGTGCACGCAGAATAGCGGGGCCTGCCCACCGGAGGTCTGAATACCTACGAGCGGCGAAGGCGTGTCGCCGTCCGCGCGGCCGCGCAAGGCTTCGGCCAGTTGCTCGACGGTGGCCTTCTGGAAGAGGGCGTTGATGGGGACTTCGCCATTGAACTGCTTGCGTATCTGCGCGACGAGGCGCACAGCCAAAAGTGAATTGCCGCCGAGGTCAAAGAAGTTGTCTTTGACCCCGACAGATTTGACGCCGAGTGCATCCTCCCAAATCCGGCACAACATCACCTCGAGCGCGTCGCGCGGCGCGACGTACGAGCCGGCTGGCTCCGGCGCGCCTGGTGCCGGGAGCGCCTTGCGGTCGACTTTTCCGTTCGGCGTCAGTGGCAAACTCTCAAGCGAAACGAAGGCAGACGGCACCATGTAGTCGGGCAGCTTCGTCTTCAGATGTTCGCGCAGTGCGCCTGCGGTCGGTGCGTCGCCGGAAGCGACGACATATGCGACAAGTCGAATCTCGCCGGGCGCATCATCCCTCGCCACGACGACGCACTCGCGCACCTGCGGATGCCGCAGCAGCACAGATTCGATTTCGCCCGTCTCGATGCGGAAGCCGCGGATCTTCACCTGCTGGTCCATGCGGCCGAGGAACTCAAGTTGACCGTCAGCGAGGTAGCGCGCCAGATCGCCCGTGCGGTAGAGCCGGGCGCCCGGCTCCTCGCTGAACGGGTGTGGGACGAACTGCTCGGCCGTCAGTGCGGGCTGGTCCAGGTAGCCGCGCGCAAGGCCATCGCCGCCGGCGTAGAGTTCGCCGGACGTGCCCACGGGGACGAGCTGCATACGATCATCGAGGATGTATACCTGCGTGTTCGCGATAGGCCGGCCGAGCGGCACCGAGTTGGCAACGTGGTCGCCCGTGCGCATACGGTGGCAGCAGGTGAAGGTCGTATTCTCCGTTGGACCATAGCCGTTGGTGAGCGTGTGGTCCGGTGCCGCCTCGCTCAGGTATTTGCGGACATGCGCGGCCGACAGCACGTCGCCACCCGCCAGCAGTTGCCGCACGCTCTTCAAATCCTCCAAACGCTCGTCCACCATCAGGTGAAAGAGACCGGACGTCAGCCACAGCGTTGTCACCCCGTAGCGGCGCAACGCCACGCCCAGTTCTTCGACCGAGGCCACGCCCGGTGGCATGACGGCGAGGCGCGCGCCATTCAGGAGCGCGCCCCAGATTTCGAACGTCGAGGCGTCAAACGCGACTGGCGCGAATTGCAGGAGGACCTCGTTCTCGTTCAAGTCTGCGAACGTGTTTCCCTTGACGAGCCTCACGACGTTGCGGTGCGTGACGGCCACGCCCTTGGGCCTTCCCGTCGAGCCCGAAGTGTAGATGACGTAAGCGAGATTGTCGCTCGTGACGTGCGGCTGAGTTACCACGTCATCGAACTCTTCGTGATGAAGGCCGAGATCAACAACATGAACCGGCGACTCGCCCATAACGTCTGCGAGCGAGCCCTCGGTTAGCAGCACCGACGCGCCCGCGTCTTCGAGCATGTAGCGAAGACGCTCGGCGGGATACGCAGGATCTAAAGGGACGTAAGCCCCGCCAGCCTTGAGCACACCGAGCAGCGCCGCGACCAGATTTATTGATCTGTTCATGAGCACGCCCACGCGCGACTCCGGCCCGACGCCAAGGCGCCGGAGCCTGCGTGCGAGTCGATCGGCCCGAGCCGCAAGCTCGCCGTAGCTGATGCTCTCGCCGCGGAAGCAAACCGCCTCGGCGTCGGGCGTGCGCGCGGCCTGCTCTTCGAAGAGGCCGTGCACCGTCGCGCCCTTCGGGTAGTTGCGGCGCGTGTCATTCCACGCGCTCAGGAGTTGATCGCGCTCGGCTGCGGAAAGCAGCGACCGCGAAGCGTACTCCTCTTCAGGCCGGCTCGCCATCGCCTCCAAGGCGCGCAGGTAGTAGCCGCCGATGGCCTCTACGTCGTCCGCGCTCAGCCTTGCGGAGTTGTATTCGAGCCGCATGGTGATTTCCGAGGTGAGCGGGTTGACGCTGAAGTCAGCTAAGAGCGCGTAGTTCGTCTGGGCGACGCTCTGCGCGCCGAGAATTTCGAGGCGCGGGATTTCACGCAAGCCTTGGTAGACATGGAAGTGCGTGAAGTTGAAAGCCGTCTCGAACAGCGGCGCGACGCCCGCCTTGCGCTGCAACGCGGCGAGAGGATAGCGCCTGAAGGGCATCAGCTCCTGCTCGGCGCGGAACGTCTCGCGTATAAGCTCAAGCCAATTCCCCTTGCGCAGGCGGCAGCGCAGCGGCACCGTGTTGAGGAACAGCCCGAGCACGCGCTCGCCGTCGGCCTCTTCCAAACGACCGTTGCTCACGAGGCCCGTCAGCACGTCAGGTTGGTTGCCGAGCACGCTCAAAACTTTAAGGTGCGCGGCGAGCAGCACGCTCTTGAGCGGGACGCCCGCTGAGCTCGCGAGTTGCTTGAGCGAAGTAGAGAGTTCGGGCACGACCGCGATGGAGAGTTTCGCCTGTCGCGCGTTCGCTTCAAGCTCGGACAGCGCGCGGCGCGGGAGCGTGAGCACGCTTCGCCCTGAAAGCTTCTCTTCCCAGAAGCGGCATTGCTCTTCCGACGAAAGCGCCTCGCGCTCGCGCGCGATAAAGTCTCTGTAGGTAGAAGCCGGCACGGGCGGCACCGGCGCCACCGTCTCGCCCACGAGCGAGAAGTAGATCCGAAAAAGCTCCGTCATCATCGACGCCAGACTCCAGCCGTCGAGTATCGCGTGGTGCTCCGTCCACGAAAGCTGGAACGTGTCGTCGCTTCGTAGGTGAACCTGAAACCGCAGCAGCGGCGCGCGCGACAGATCGAAGTCGTTGCTCTGCTCAGCCTCGACCCACGCATTGATAACTTCCGTTTGCTTGGCCGCAGAGAGCGTGCGCAGGTCTGAAACCACTAGAGGAATCTCCGCGTCGCGATGAACGAGCTGCAACGGCTCGCTAAAGTTGGCGAGGTCGAACGAAGTGCGCAGGATTGGGTGGCGCCGCGCGAGTTGTCCGAGGGTCGCCACCAAAACCTCGCGGAAGAACGGCGCGCGCAAGTGGACGCTTGAGACGTTGAGGTAAGCGGTTGAGGCGGCGCTGTACTCACTGTGAAAAATCATGCCCGTCTGGAGCAGCGCGAGCGGGTAAGCGTCCTCAACGTCCTGCGGCAGCCGCGCCCGGTCTTCGTCGGCGATAAGACCGAACGGTTCGCTTGCACGCGGCGGTTGCTCAGACCCGGCGTCCGTTGCGGTCGCAGCGAGCTCGGCCACGGTCTGACACCGGAAAAGCTCTTGCACGGGGAACGTCAAGCCTCTCCGCGCGGCCTTGCTGTGCACCTGAATGCTTCTTATTGAATCGCCGCCAAGGTCGAAGAAGTTGTCTTGGACGCCGACGCGGTCGAGCCCGAGCACTTCGGCCCAGACTTGGGCCAGTACGCCCTCGGCGTGCGTGCGCGGGGCGACGTAGACTTGCTCGAGTTCGGGCCTATAGGTTTCGACCGCAGGGAGCGCCTTGTAGTCAAGTTTGCCGTTGGCCGTAAGCGGCAGCGAGTCGAGCGTGACGAAGGCCTGCGGGATCATGTACTCGGGCAGCGTGCGGCTCAGCCAACGCCTAAACTCGTCTGCGCCCGGCGCGTGCACGTCACGCGGCACGACGTAGGCGACAAGACGGCTCGCGTCCGAGGCCGCATCTGCAGCGGCTACGACCACACCGTCGCGCACGGACGGGTGCTCGTTGAGCACGGACTCTATCTCGCCCAGTTCGATGCGGTGGCCGCGAATCTTCAACTGCCGGTCGCAGCGGCCGAGGTACTCTACATCGCCGCTCGGAAGCCGCCGCGCGAGGTCGCCCGTCCTGTAAAGTCGCGCGCCCGGTCGCTCCGTGTAAGGATGAGGCACATATCTCTTGGCCGTCAGCTCCGCACGGCCCAGGTAGCCGCGCGCCAGCCCCGCGCCGCCCACGTACACCTCACCCGGCGCCCCAATCGGCGCCGGCCGCATGTGGCAGTCGAGCACGTAGAGTTCGAGGTCCGGGATGGGGCCGCCGATTACGCTGGCGGTCGCGCGCTCGATGTCGGTCGCCACCAGCGGGCGGTAGGTGACGTGGACGGTCGTCTCGGTGATGCCATACATGTTCACCAGCCGCGGGCGTCGGTCGCCGTGGCGCGCGAGCCACGGCTTGAGGCTGTGCAGTTCCAGAGCCTCGCCCCCGAAGATGATGAACCGCAGGTTCAACTCCGGCGATACGCCCGCCTCTTGTTCGACCTGTATGAGCTGGCGGAATGCCGAGGGCGTTTGGTTTAGCACCGTCACGCCCTCTTCGGCAAGCAGGCGGTAGAAGGCTGCGGGCGAGCGGCTCACCTCGTAGGGGACGACGACCAGGCGCCCGTCGTACAGCAACGCGCCCCACAGCTCCCACACGGAGAAGTCGAAGGTGTAGGAATGAAAGAGCGTCCACACGTCGCGCTCAGTGAAGTCGAACCAGTGCTGAGTGGCCTGGAACAGTCTTACGACGTTGTAGTGCGTGACGAGCGTACCCTTCGGCCTGCCCGTCGAGCCGGAGGTGTAGATGACGTAGGCAAGGTTGTGCGCCGACGCGCCACCCTCGAGGTTCTCGTTGCTCTCGCACGCAAGACTTTCACGCTCGGCGTCAAGCAGCACGGTCCGCGCCGCGTGGGCGGGCAGACGTTCGACGAGGCCACTCGTCGTGACGAGTATGGACGAGCGCGTGTCTTCAAGTATCCAGGTTATGCGGCTGGGTGGCGACGCGGGGTCTAAAGGGACGTAAGCGCCGCCCGCCTTGAGCACGCCGAGCAGCGCCACCACCATATCAACCGAACGCTCAAGGCAGACGGACACGAGCGTCTCCGGCCCGACTCCCAACCGCCGCAGCCTGTTAGCCAGTCGATTCGCATGTGCGTTCAACTCCTCGTAACTCGACCGCTCGTCGCCGCAGACAAGCGCGATGGCATCCGCTTGCGCCGCGACCCGCGCCTCGAAGAGCCGGTGCAGTGGCTCGCCTGCCGCATATTCGGGCACGGCGGCCCGGCAACTATTCAGGAGTTCTGCCTGTTCACACTCAGACATGAGCGGCAGGCGTGAGACGGGCAGGGCGGGGTCTTTCGCTGCGCCCGCCAGCAGTACGCGGAAATGTTCGAGCAGCCGCCTCACGGTCGCCTGCTCGAAGATGTCCGTGTTGTATTCGAGCGCGGCTGTGAGTCCTTCATCGCTCTCACGCACGTTCAGCGTGAGGTCGAATTTCGCTGTCCCGTTATCCAGCGGCAGCAGCGTGATAGTCAATCCCGGCAGGCGAAGCGGCTGCATCGGCGCGTTCTGTAGCACGAACGCGACCTGGAAGAGCGGGGTGCGTGTGAGGCGGCGCTCGGGTTGCAACTCTTCGACGAGACGCTCGAAGGGCACGTCCTGGTGCGCGTAGGCTCCTAAGGTCACTTCCTTTACCCTCGCCAGCAGCTCGAGGAACGTCGGGTCGCCGGAGAGGTCGGTGCGCAACACAAGCGTGTTGATGAAGAAGCCGATGAGCGGCTCCAACTCGGCGCGGACGCGGTTAGCGATGGGCGTGCCGACAACGATCTCATGCTGGCCCGCGTAGCGCGAGAGCTGCGCCTGGAAGCAGGCCAACAGCAGCATAAACAGCGTCACGTTCTCGCGCCTCGCTAACTCATTGAGCGACGCGAGCAACGTCCGCGGTAGTTGCAGAACCTCGGTCGCGCCGCCGAAGGTCGGCTGAGCAGGCCTCGCCTTATCGGTTGGCAGCTCCAACTCGGGTAGGTCACCTCCGAGTTGTCGCTTCCAATAAGCCAGCTGCCGCTCCATCACACCACTCTGCAGCCATTCGCGCTGCCAGACGGCGAAGTCCGCGTACTGAACTTTGAGCGGCTGCAGGAAAGGGGCACGGCCCGCATGGAACGCCTCGTAGAGCACCGCGAACTCTCGCACCAGCACGCCCGAAGACCAGCCGTCGGAAACGATATGGTGGAGCGTGATGCAGAGCGCGTGCTCCTCATCATCGAGTTTGACGATGACCGCGCGGAGCAAAGGGCCGCGCGCGAGGTCGAACGGGCGGCGCGAATGCTCCGCGGCGAGTCTTTGAAACTCCGCCTCGCGCTCTTCACCTGAGAGCGCGGACAGATCTAACACGGGAACGTCGAGTTCGAGCGTGGGGAGGATGGTCTGCGATGGTCGCCCGTCCTCCTCCGTGAAAACCGTGCGAAGCGACTCGTGGCGCTTGACGACCTCGCCGAAGCTTCGCCGAAGGGCTTCAACGTCGAGCCGCCCTTCGAGGCGCAAGATGACCGGGATGTTGTAGGCGGAGTTGTACGGGTTGAGCCGGTCGAGAATCCAGAGGCGCTGCTGTGCGTAAGAGAGCGGCAGTTCGCCGTCGCGCCGCGTGGGCTCTATCGGCGGCGGGCCGCTTGCGGCGGTCGCCTCGCGCAGGAAGTTGATGATTTCCGCCTTGTGCGTGGCGAGTTGTTTGAGCAGTTCGGGGCCGAGTGCGCCCGGAGGCGCGCTGTAGCGTAGCCGCTCGCCGTCCACCCAGAGCTTTACGTTAAGGCCGCGCAGGTTGGAGAGCAGCTCGACCGTCGTCATATTTCACCGACTTCCCAATCGCCCGCCGTGCTCTCCGTGGCAGGCTCGAGCACCTGCGCTGCCCATCGGAGCGTCTCGATCCTTTCGGCCTGACCCGCAACCGTCGGGACCTCGAAGACGGCGCGCAGCGGAAGCTCGACATTGAGCGTCCTTCGTATGTGTGAGACGAGTTGTGTCGCCAGCAGCGAGTGGCCGCCCAGGTCGAAGAAGTTGTCGTTGATGCCGACAGGTCGCACGCCGAGTAACTCTTCCCAGATGCACGCGATTCGAAGCTCTGTTTCGTTGCGCGGCGCGACGTACCCCTCCGACTGCGCCGATGCCGGGTCGGGCGCAGGCAGCCTTTGCACATCGAGCTTGCCATGCGACGACAGCGGGAGCGAGTCGAGGACGATGAGCGCCGACGGCACCATGTAGTCGGGCAACTTCTTGCGCAGGTATTCGCGCAGTTCTTCACGTAGCCCTTCAGCCTGCCCCGGTTCCGACGGCACGACGTAGCCGACGAGCCGGCGGTCTCCGCCTTCCTCCTCACGCGCGATAACGACCGCGCCGCCAATGCGCGCGTGGCGCCTGAGCGCCGCCTCGATCTCACCCAACTCGATGCGGAAGCCGCGAATCTTGACCTGTTGGTCATCACGGCCGATGAAGAGAAGGTTGCCGTCAGAGAGCCGGCGCACGACATCGCCCGTCTTGTAGAGGCGCGCTCCCGGCTCTGAGGAGTACGGGTCGGGCACGAACTTCTCGGCTGTCGTGCCGGGACGGTTCAGGTATCCGCGCGCGACGCACTCGCCGCCGATGTAAAGCTCGCCCGAGACGCCGACAGCGACGAGGCGCATGTGCCTGTCGAGCACGTACGCCTTCGTGTTCGGCAACGGCAACCCCATCGGCAGGACGTGCGTGGGGCGCGGCGGTTCCTTCGCGTGAACCTTGTAGGTGAGCATACCGACGGTCGCTTCCGTCGGGCCGTAGTGGTTGAAGATGGCGCAGGCCGGCGTGAGCCGCGCCAAGCCTTCGGCCCACTCGCGGCGCGAAGCCTCGCCGCCGATGATGAGGCGTTGGCGGGGCATGAGCCGTTCGGGCTGCGCCGCGGTTTGCAGCGCCGCCAGATGCGACGGCGCGATCTTAAGGCAGTCTACGGGCTCGCGCTCGAAGTATTCGGCAAGCGCGGCGGGGTCTGCGGCACGCTCGCGCGAAACCAGGTGAATCGTGCCGCCGACGAAGAAGGCGGGGAAGATGACGGTCTGCGACGAATCGACGGTGAGCGGCTGCACCATCATGAAGCTCATCTCCGGCTCTAAGTGTACGCGCTCGACGATGGCGCGGACGTAGTTGACGATTTGCCTGTGCTCGACGACGACGCCCTTCGGTCTGCCTGTCGAGCCGGAAGTGTAGATGACGTAGGCGGGGTTCTCGGGGCGCGCGCGCGCGTGCCGCACGTCTTCGCCTGTGCTTTCGGCGTTGCTCAGGTCTGAGTCGAGCAGGACGACGCGCCGCGCGTCGTGCTCGGGCAGTAGGCCCGCGAGGCGGCGCTCGGCCAGCAGCAAAGGCGCGCGCGCGTCTTGGAGTATCAACCTGATCCGTTCCTCCGGCCAACTCGGGTCGAGCGGGACATAGGCACCGCCAGCCTTCAAGACCGCGAGCAGCCCAGTGATCAGTGACGGCGTGCGCTCGGCCAACAGCCCGACGAACGTCTCCGGCCCCACGCCCAGCGCTCGCAAGTGTCGCGCTAGTCCTTCGGCGCGCAGGTTCAACTCCGCGTAGGTCAAAAGCTCTCCCTCGAACCTGACGGCGACTGCCTCGGGCGTCATCTCGGCCTGTCGCTCGAATAGTTCGTGCACACAGTCTTCGCGCGGGTAATCGCTGCCGGTCTCGTTCCACCCTTTGAGCAGCATGTGCTCCTCGTGCTCGGTCAGGTATGGGAGCGACGCGGCACGCGCTTCGGGGTTCGCAGCGGCGGCGCGCAGCAGCGCCTCGAAGTGCGCGAGCATGCGCGCGGCGGTGGCCGGCTCGAAGAGCGCAGTCTTGTAGTAGAGAATGCAGTGGAGCTGGCCATCAGACTCCGTGGCATGGAAGCTCAAGTCGAACTTCGTCGTCTCGCTCTCAGCCGCCATCGGTTCGAGCGTGAGCCCCGGCAGGCGCAACTCTCCCTGCGGCGCGTTCTGCAAAGCGAACATCACCTGGAAGAGAGGCGTGCGGCTCAACGAGCGCTCCGGCTGCAACTCCTCGACGAGTCGCTCGAACGGCGCGTCCTGGTGCGCGTATGCCCCGACGCAGACTTCGCGCACGCGCCCGAGCAACTCTTTGAACGTGGGGTCGCCGGAGAGGTCGGTGCGCAGCACGAGCGTATTGACGAAGAAGCCGATCAGGTCTTCGATCTGAGTTTCCCTGCGCCCGGCGATGGGCATGCCGACGACGATGTCCGTCTGATTCGTGTAGTGCAAGAGCAGGAGCTTGAAGCCTGCCAGCAGCACCATGTAGAGGGTCGCATCTTCGCGACGACCGAGCGCCTTCAGCGACGCGACGAGTTTGGCTGCGAGTGTGATCGACTGCGCCGCCCCGGCGGTTGACTGTATGTCGGGACGTGGGAAGTCTGTCGGTAGATCGAGCGACGGCGGCGCGCCTTCGAGTCGGAGGCGCCAGTACGAGAGTTGCGCTTCGAGCGCCTCACCCCGAAGCCACTCGCGCTGCCAGAGGGCGTAGTCCGCGTACTGGATTGGAAGCTCGGGAAGAGGCGAGGGGCGGTCGGAAATGTATGCTTCGTAGATGGCAGTCAGCTCACGCACGAGGACGCCGAACGACCAGCCGTCGGAGACGATGTGGTGCATCGTGAAGAGCAGAAGGTGGTCGGCGTCGCCGAGCCTGAGCAGAGAGGCGCGGACGAGCGGTCCCTCTGCGAGGTTGAACGGGCGCGCGGCCTCTTCCCGGGCGAGCCGCCGAGCTTCCACTTCGCGCGCATCTTCCGGCAGGCCGCGCAGATCAACGAGCGGCAAATCGGCGGGGACGTGCGGCGCGATCACCTGTATGGGTTCGCCCTCAACGCTCCGGAAGGTGGTACGCAGCGACTCGTGCCGCCGCATGATTTCGTGGATGCAGCGCGCCAGCGCAATCGCGTCGAGCGGCCCTTTCAGGCGCAGCGCCCCGGGCAGGTTGTAGTCAGTGCCACCCGGTCTTAGTTGATCCAGGAACCAGAGCCGCTGCTGCGCGTAGGAGAGTGGCAATCGGTCGGTCTGACTGCGCCGCGGGATGGTCAGCGAGGCCAGCGGCGGCCCGCCCACCGTGAGCCCCTCTTCCTTCGCCAGCCGTTCGAGTAGCTCGCGCTGTTCGGGAGAGAGGGAGGCGATGTCTTTCAGCAATTCCGAACTCACCGCCGATCTCCTCGGATCATGTTTTCTCTTGCAGCATGGCGCGCAGCTCTTCGGGCGAGAGGGCTTTGACCTGCGCCAGCAGTTGGGCGATTCTCGCGGCCTCGGCCTCCCGCGCGGCCTTCTGCCTGTTGATGACTTCGGCCAGCTTCGCCACCGTGTCGGCCTCGAAGATGCGGGCGAGCGGCACCTCAATCTGAAAGGCGGCGTTGACGCGCGAGATGGCCTGGGTGGCGAGCAGCGAGTGGCCGCCGAGGTCGAAGAAGCTGTCGTGGACGCCGACGCGCTCGACGCCCAACAGCTCGGCCCATATTCGCGCCAGCATCTCCTCATCAGATGTGCGCGGCGCGACGTAGCCGGCGGCCGGCTCGGGCCGCGACTGATCCGGCTCGGGCAGCGCACGGCGGTTAACCTTCCCGCTCGGCGTCAGGGGCAGCGCGTCAAGGAAAGTGAAGGCAGACGGAACCATGTACTCGGGCACGGAATTGCGCAGGAACTCGCGCAACTCACCGGCGTTCGGCGCGGCCGATTCCCTGGCGACGACGTATGCCACCAAACGCTTCCAGCCAGCCGCGTCGCTGCGCGCGGCGACGGCGCACGCCTGCACGCCCGGATGTCGCGCGAGGGCAGCTTCGACCTCTTCCGGTTCGACCCTGAACCCCCGCACCTTCACCTGAAAATCGAGCCGGCCCAGATACTCGACGCGCCCGTCCTTCAGATAGCGCGCCGAGTCGCCCGTCCGGTACAGGCGCGCGCCGGGCTCGGGGCCGAAGGGGCTCGGGACGAAGCGCTCGGCTGTCAGAGTGGGGTCGCCGAGATAGCCGCGCGCGAGGGCGTCGCCGCCGATGTAGAGTTCGCCCGTGACGCCGACGGGGACGGGCTGTAGATGTGGATCGAGCAAGTAAATCTGCGTGTTGGCGATGGGGACGCCGATGGGCGGGAAGGATTCCCACCCGGCGGCGGCGTCCCCCTCAAGCGTGTAGGCGGTGACGACGTGACTCTCGGTCGGGCCGTATTGGTTGTCCAGCGTGCAGCCCTCCATGCGTACGAACAGCTCAGAGACAACGGGCGTGACGTGTAGTTGCTCGCCCGCCGTGACAACCTCGCGGAGCGCAAGCGACAAGCGCTGTTTACCCCTCGCGGCTTCCGCCAGTTGTTGAAGCGCTACGAAGGGAAGGAAGAGTCTCTCCACCCTTTCGTTGCAAAGATGTCGCAGGAGCGCCGAAGGATCGCGGCGCGTCGGCTCATCGACAAGCACGAGTGTGCCCTGTGCGCACAGCGTGGCGAATATCTCCTGGAACGAAACGTCGAAGTTGAGCGAAGTGAATTGAAGTGTGCGCGCCCCTGCCGGAAGACCTGACTGACGCAACTGCCAGGAGATGAGGTTCGCGAGGGCGCGGTGACACATCGCCACGCCCTTCGGCCTGCCCGTCGAGCCCGAGGTGTAGAGCACGTACGCTATGTTCTCCGGGAGGGCAACGGCCGGCGGCGAATCCGTCTCGTCCTCCTGCAAGATGCTCTCCCAGTCTGCGTCCAGGAGCACCCTTTCGATTGGCGCAACGACTGGCAGCGCACCGGCGAACTGTTCTTCCGTCAGAAGAAGCTGGGTGCCACTGTCCTCAATCATGAACGAGAGACGTCCGGGCGGGTAGGTCGGGTCGAGCGGCACGTAAGCTGCGCCGGCCTTCAGCGTGCCGAGCACCGCGACGATCATCGACGGCGAGCGCCCGACGCAGACGCCCACGCGCGACTCGGGACCGACACCACGCCGGCGCAGGTGGCGGGCCAGGAGGTTGGCGCGACGGTCCAACTCGCCGTAAGTCATACGCTCCTCGCCATGAACAATAGCGACGGCCTCCGGCGTTTGCGCTGCCTGCGCAGCGAACAGTTCATGGACGCAGACGGCGTGCGGGTGGTCGGCGGACGTGTCGTTCCACTGGACCAGTATTCGCTGCCGCTCCTCCTCCGTGAGCAGCGCGAGGCGCGAGATGCGGTGCCCGGGGTTGGCTGCGGCGTCTTCGAGGAGCACCCTGAAGTGCTCCGCCATGCGCCTGATGGTCTCCGCCTCGAAGAGGTCTGTGTTGTACTCAAGCGAGCCTGAGAGTCCCTCGGCCGTGCGCATAAGGTTCAGCAGCAGGTCGAACTTCGCCGTCCCGGTCTCGACATCTATGAGGTCGAGCCCCAGCCCCGGCAGCTTCAACTCTTCGCGCATCGCGTTCTGGAGTACAAACATGACTTGGAAGAGCGGCGAATGGCTGAGGCGGCGCTCCACCGGTAACTCCTCGACCAGTTTTTCGAAGGGCACGTCCTGGTGATCGAACGCCTCCAGCGCTGTGGCCTTCACACGCGCGAGGAGTTGGAGAAAGGTCGGGTCGCCACCGGAATTGACCCGCAGCACCAGCGTGTTGACGAAGAAGCCGATCAAATGCTCGAGTTCGGGGCGCGGGCGGTTGGCGACGGGCGTCCCGACGCAAATGTCCCCTTGACCCGTGTAGCGAGAGAGTAGCGCGACGAGGGCGGCAAGGAGTGTCATGAATAGCGACGCCCCCTCGCGCTGGCCGAGTGCCTCCAGCCGGATTGTAAGCTCACTCGTAAAGTGGACAAGCTCGTGTGCGCCGCGCGTCGTTTGTAGGGCTGGGCGCGGATGGTCGGCTGGCAACTCCAGCAACGGCGGGGCACCTGCCATCTGTCGCTTCCAGAATTCCAGTTGCGACTGCAAAACCTCTCCGCGTAACCACTCCCTCTGCCACATCGCATAGTCGGCGTACTGGATCGGCAGCTCCGGAAGCGGCGACTGCTGCCCGCCGCTGTAGGCTTCGTAGAGCGCTGCGGCTTCCTGTAAGAGGACTGCCATCGACCAGCCGTCCGAGATGATGTGGTGCATCACGAGCAGCAGCACATGCTCGGAGGCGCCGAAGCGCAGCAGGAGGGTGCGCATCAGCGGGCGGCGCGTCAGTTCGAACGGCTCGCGCACCAACTCTTCGGCGTGATGTTGTACTTCGGCGGCGCGGCCCGCCTCGTCGCCGCCGCTCAAATCCAACAGTCGGAGTGGAAAAACTTCGGGCGGGTGGATGACCTGAGATGGGAGCCCGTCCGTCGCTTCGAAAGAGGTGCGTAAGACTTCGTGCCGCTCGACGATGGTACTCAGGCACCGCTCAAGCGCCGCCGCATCGAGTGCGCCAGTCAGGCGCACGGCGTTAATCTCGTTGTAAGAGTGGCTGCCCGGCTCCAACTGTTGCAGGAACCAGAGGCGCTGTTGGGCGTAGGAGAGCGGCAGCTCGCCGTCACGCGACGCGCGCTCAATCCGAGGCACCGCCGATCCGCTCCGCATACGCGCGAAGTCGTCTATGCTCTGGGCGAGCCCGGCCAGTTCCCCCGTCTCGAAGAGCATCGCGAGCGGGAAGTTTATCTGGAAGGCGTCGCGGACGCGCGAGAGGACCTGGGAGGCGAGCAGCGAGTCGCCGCCCAGGTCGAGAAACTTGTCCGCGCGGCCGACCCTCTTTGTCTTCAGAACGTCCTGCCAAATCTCCGCGAGCACGCGCTCGGTTTCGGTCCGCGGCGCGTCGTAGGTGCGCCCGTCGTTCGGGCCGGCGGCGCGGTCGTCGCCGATCAACTCGGCCTCGAAACGCCTGAGCAGGCCGCGGCGGTTCAGCTTCAGGTTGCGCGTCAGGAGGCCGTTCTCGACGGTGAACTGTTCTGGCGTCAGATGGAACCTGTGTATTCGGCCGACGGGTGGAAGCTGCCGGTTGATCTGCGCTATGTGGCGTTCGATGCGCTGTCGTGCATGCGCGCCCGCGCCCTGCTGGATGGAGACGAGCGCGACGAGGTAAGGGAGCCCGTTGCCGAAGACCACTGAACGCTCGACGCCGGCGCAGACGTTGATCTTCCCCTCGAGCAACTCCGGATGCACCTTGTAGCCCTGCGCGGTAACGATATGCTCCTTCTTCCGTCCGAGCAGGTAGAGGTAGCCGTCCTCGTCGAAGCATCCTATGTCGCCAGTGGCGACAGTGTTCGCGTTCAGGTAGGTTTGCTTCTCGTTGACGTCGTCATAGTAGACGTAACCCTTCGTGGTGATGTTCTTCCGGCGGACGATGATCTCGCCGTCCTCTGCCAGGCGGACGCTCCCCTCCTCCACCGGCCTGCCCACCGAGCCGACGCGGTTGTGCGATGGCGAGTTGCTGGCGATGATGCCGCTCTCCGACGTCCCGTAGGCCTCGTAGAGGGGGATACGCGCGGCGGCGAAGAAGTCGAGCGTTGACTTCCTGATCGGCGCCATCCCCGTCCACATCACGCGCATGCGTCCGCCGAGGCTCGAGTAGATGCGGCCGTAGCAGACCTGCCGCAGACGTTTGCGCAAAGCTTCGGACGGCGCGACGCGCGCCAATGTCGTCAACGCGCCCGCCACGCGGCGGCGTGCGGAGCCCATGCTGTTGACCGCCTTCATGAACTGATTGTGGATATTCTCGTACAAGAGCGGCGGGGCGAGGCAGAGCGTTGGCCTGAAGTCCTTGAACGCCGCGAAAAGTTGCGCCGGCTTCACAAGGTAGAGGTCGAAGCCATAGTAGAACCCGGCGTAGATCATAAGTCTCTGCTGGAAGCTCGAAAGAGGAAGGAAGACCAGCAGGCCGTCTTCACTGTCGATATCGAAGAGGCGGTGGAATTGTGCGATGTCGTTCTCGGCGCCGGGCGGGTTCATAATCATCCCCTTGATCTTTCCCGACGAGCCGGACGAAAAGGTGATGGCAGGCGTGTACTCCCCGTCGGAGACCGACGGGGCTACTTCGCGAGTGCGCCTTCCCGCAGGGCTCTCAGCGTCCATGTACGCCGTCCACTCGCCGGGCGCGAGCGTAGGCCACGCGTCCTTCTCCGACAACAGCAGGATGTTGAGCCTGTAATTTTCTATGAGCTGTCGGCTTGTCTTGGCGCCGAACTCCTCGGGGAAGGCCAGCGAGGTGCACTTCAACTCAAGCAGCGCCATGTCGTAGAGGACGAACTCATAACAGTTAGTAGCGAGGATGCCGACGCGCATCCCCGGCTCGATGCCCCAACTGCGGAGCCGCTCCACCGCGCCCAGAATGTCAACGCGGACCTCGGGGTAAGTCTTACGAACGACCCGCCCGTCCACTCCGTAGAAGCTGATGCTCTGCTCGGGGAAGGCGGCGAGCTTCTCCATCACTTTCTTTAAATCCATACGAGTCTCCGGCGCCCTACGGATGCGCACGCCGCGCCACCGGTTCGCGATTCGCGGGAAGGAAGTCGAGTTGAGGCAGAATCTTTATGGGCGGGCTACCGCCTGCTCGCGCTCCGCGGCTGGGCCAGCTCGTTTGTCGCCGCACTGCCCGTACTCCCGCGTCGCCTCAACAGCATAAGAGCCGTATCCTTCACCTCTCTTCGAGGATCGGGTGGTCAAATCCCCCGATGGGACTATCTGGGAAGGAGGTTCTCGGCAGAGTCTCAGGACTTCTACGTCATTAGACTGGCCGGCTTCGGCGCCCCCTGAATCAGCACCGGTGGCTGCGGAGCACAGCAGACCTTGATCAACCGCTTCCGGTCGCGCGTCATCTCCGCGTCTGCAGCCAGCCACGCCCTCACTTCCGAGAAGACTCGCGCCGCGTGCGGGTCCGAAGGCTCGACCACCTTGTAGTGCATCCACTTCCCATCGCGGCGCGGCTCGACTAGCCCCGCGTTGCGCAGGTAAGCCAGGTGGCGTGAGATCTTCGGCTGGTTGGTCTTCAGCACCGCGACGAAGAAGCAGACGCACAGCTCGTCCGACCCCATTAGGTTGATGAGCCGCAGCCGCGTGCGGTCGGCCAGCGCCGCGAAGAACAGCTGCGTGTCAAACCCCTTACCTGCCATCTCTCTTCGCCCTCTCGAAAAGATTTTCAAACATGCCTCGAATATATATTCGGCGGGTGTATACTCCGCCCGTATTCGTTATAACGAATATGATTCTAGCGCGGCGGAGGGGACAAGGCAATGAGGACGGCGGCGATGGACACGTACTGCTACTGGCGTTTCTGAAGTCCTTCTGAGCTGGAAGTCTGAGCTGAGATACATCCGCCACAGGTGACGGGCTTGCACTGATGCTCATTAGCGCGAGTATTGGTGAAGAAAGGCCTAATGCGAAACCACGCCCTACGGCCGATATAGATCGCTGCCGACAGAACCATGAGAGCAACCAGGATGTTTTGCCATTTAGTCACGCCCCCTCCTAACTAAATCCGAGCAGTCTCCCACCTTGATACGTAATTAACGACGCGACATAAGCGAGCGTTAGCATGTAACCAACCATGAAGAGCGGCCATCGCCATGAGTTTGTCTCGCGCCGAACTATTGCGACTGTTGACATGCATTGGCACGCCAATAAGAAGAAAATCATTAACGACAAGGCAACAAGCGGTGTCCATACAGGTGAGCCGTCATCGCGTTTTGCGTCACGCAGAGCATGAATAAGAGTGGTTGGTTGTTCAGTAGAGTCTGCGCCCACGTTGTAAATCACGCTGAGTGTTGAAACGATCGTCTCACGAGCCGCAAACGACGAGATAAGACCAATGCCAATTCGCCAATCGAAGCCGAGTGGCTCAATCAGCGGTTCCATTAGTTGGCCGGCTCGACCAGCGTAACTGTTCCTTACCTGTTCGCTTGGGTTTGTGTTTGCAGCTCGAGGAAACGCCACCAGCGCCCAAAGCAAAATCGAGATAGCCAGAATTATGGTGCCGGCTTTTTTGAGAAAGACGCCGACGCTGCTCGTGATGGCATGCGCCACGTTGGAGACGATTGGCAGACGATAGGGCGGCAATTCCATCACGAAGGATGCAGCCGACGACTTAAGAATCGTGCGTTTCAGAATTGTGGCGACTATAAGTGCCACAGCAATTCCAAACAAATACATTCCCAGGATTACCAGCACACCAAACGAAATAAATCCGAGGACTGTATGATCGGCAAAGACTGTCGCGATCATCAAGGTGTAGACAGGCAAACGAGCCGAACAGCTCATAAAAGGTGCAATCATGATCGTCGCCAACCGATCCTTTGGATTCTCGATTGTTCGCGTCGCCATGATTCCCGGAACCGCGCAGGCAAAACTACTCAAAAGCGGCATGAATGCTTTGCCATGTAAGCCAAAGCTGCGCATGAGTCTGTCCATCAAAAATGCGGCCCGCGCCATGTAGCCGCTATCTTCAAGAAGAGAGATGAAGAGAAACAACAAGAATATTTGCGGCAGAAAAACAAGCACACCACCTACTCCGGCAATGATTCCATCAGCCAGCAGATCGGTCAGTACGCCTGCTGGCAGGTTAGTTCGCACGGCTGTGCTAAATGCGCCGAAGAGCTGATCGATTAGGTTCATGGGAAGGTTGGCCCATGAAAAGATTGTCTGAAACACAGCCGTCATCACCAACAGCAGAATCAATGGACCAAGTACGCGGTGGGTAACTATTCGATCGATTTGCTCGCTGACGTTCTGTCGTTTCTCGTCATCAATCTCAACAGTTTCGGCGACTAACTGCTCTATTAATGCATAACGCTTGATGAGTTTTGATTGCCGTTGGCGTGAATCAACTTGCCTCTCGATTTCCACAGGTCTACGCCTGACGAAATTGTTTTCGCGAGCGACCTTGAGCACTGCCTCGGCTAAGTCGTCGAGACCACGTCGCCGCCTTGCAACGCACACAACGACCGGGACTCCCAAAGCGGCTCTCAATTTATTCAGATCAATCTTGACCTTATTTCGTTCGGCAATATCAAACATCGTTAACGCAACCACCACTGGCCGTCCAGTCTCAATCAACTGAGTAGCCAGATAAAGATTTCGTGCAAGGTTCGTGGCGTCAACGACAGCGACTACGACATCAGGATTCACTGATTCTGCGAGTTGGCCAGTCAGAATATCTCTGGCAATTTCTTCGTCTGCTGACGTGGCGTCGAGGCTGTAGAGACCGGGGAGATCGATTAAACGGGCTGGCGAGAAGTCTGAGAGGGTCCATATACCAATTTTGCTTTCCACCGTGACGCCCGGATAGTTGGCCACCTTTTGTTTTAGACCAGTGAGCGCATTGAAAAGGCTGGTCTTGCCCGCATTGGGATTTCCTGCGACCGCCACTGTTAGCGGCCGCATAAAATCTGTGTTTGTCATTGGCTTGGGGCGAGGTGCCGTGAGAGCAGCGCTCATAATGTAAGCTCCGTAGGCTACTCTTCACAGAGCATGACGTGTATGGCGCGCGCTTCCGCGCGGCGCACGGCGAGATGTGAGCCTCTTAACGATATCTCGATCGGATCGCCGAGAGGAGCAGACTTGACGACATGCAGGGACGCTCCAGGAATAATTCCCATCTCCATCAATCTCAAACCGCCGTTGCCGGAAGTCTCAACCGAAACTACGAGCGCTCTGGTCTTTTGGGGGATTGCATCAAGCGTCATATTTGCCTCCTTTCGCCCAACAGATAAATTGAAAAGAAATTTCGATTTCTGCAACGGGTCTGGCAATCCGCAGACCAGAACGGAATCGCTGAGAATAAGGGGCATTTCCCACTCGGGGAGAAAGCGTGTTAACGGAATTCTCCGCAATAAATAGCTAAATCCCGCAACGTTGCAGCAGCACGGCACAGGAAATTTTTACGTGTTCTAGCTATCGCTAGTTTGTTTTAGGGGATTGGTGGTCCGGGGGAATCGAACCGCCTCACTTATAGCAGTTTTGTGCATTGTGCGTTTGACTCATATTTAGACGCTTTCTAATCGCCAACAGCTTCTGCTTCAACTTCTGCGGCTGGTTCGGCGCGCGTCCCATCAGGCCATCTCCTGACGAAGCTGCGCTCTTGTTTTTATATGTATTTACACTTACATTGCGCGCCGACTTAGAAGATACCCGAATTGCCCGAGCTAATCGGGCGAGTTTCACTGGCGGGTTTGCCCTCGCGCTTTATTCAAAAAACCTGATCCCTTCAGTTCGATGTCGATCGGAGCGCCTGGTCCAAACGTAAAATTGTGGGGCTGCCTGTGCGTTCCGCTGAGAGTGGTTCGATTCTCGTCGAGTCTCACTGTTTGATTTTCAGATATGCAATGATCACTTGTGTGATTGCAGTCACGAACGTTAAGACGAAAGACGCCAGGAACGTGAGCGATGTCTGGCTGCCGAGGGGCCACTCTTTCATGTTTTCAACTTTAGTCTGAATCTCCATGAGTTTTTCAAGTCTCTCGGCTTCTTCCAAACTCTTGGTCTTACTTGACCGAAATTGTTTTAAAGCACCCTGAACCTCGTTATTGATCGTGGCTAAATGTAAAAGCTTAATATTTCTCATCAAAACATGAATCTGTTGCAACGACACTACAAATAAGCCGACTGGGTAAAGCGCCAGAACAGTTAGCCACACTTGTAAACTTGGCCTCGATAAACCGTATGGACTCTTCCAAATTGCGATGAGGAGCCAGATGTAGCAGAAAGTCACTGCAGCTGCGACAAAAGCAAAATAATTCTGCAGTTTGGATATCGTTTTGTACTCCATCATGAAGAATGGTGCAGTAATAGGTCGCGAAACGAGTTCGCGAAGAGTTGCTAGCAGATCCAGGCAAATGTAGAGTCCGTGACCACAGAACATGAGAATCACGGAAAAGAAACACAGGGCAAAAATAGTCAAAGCCCAATAACGCGAAGGCCAGCCCACTAAGAGGATAGTCAGCATGCCGGGCACTGTTATTGTCGCAGTTACGGCGATAGGCGCTAACGAGCTGAACGTGAAAATTCGCGTTGTCCGATCAAGCTTCCACTCTTGGTATTTGTCGGGATTACTCCAAAAGACCGGCGATATCTCATCCATCATTTTTTGGAAGTGATGCGAGAATTGAATGTGCAGGAGCGGCAAGAATGCTATGCCCATTGAATACAAGACCTCAATAAGCCAGTATTTATCGGCCCCGTAATACCTCCGAATTGCCTCACCGATTATTAAGACGAAAAAACTGACCACTGGCCAGAAGATTAAATAGGAAATTCTGGGAGGTACTAATCTCTCGTACGTCGATAAGATCATGAGGTACCCAATCAACTATATTTGGCCGTTGCGCCTCCACCTCTTAGGTAGCAGCCAAAGCCAATACTAAGAAGACCGGAGTTCAATTACAACCGATTGTAGTGAGTACATAGGGTGGTCACAAAGTGAAAACCAAGTGTCTATTCTGTTTAGCACCATTATTCCAGGAAGCGTAATAGGCTAACCAACATGGGGACTGCGCCAACAGAAGTAAAAGTACTCCAAAAGAGAATGCCCGTCTATGGATGTGGTCCTTCAAACTGTGCAGCTAAGAAGAGAGGAGTATGAGAGCGGTAAGGTGAGCTTCCGATGTCAGTCTTAATGCGTTATTGGAAACTGAGCAACGTGCCATTAGGGAACATTCTGAACGATGATCGCGATCGCTGCCTTACCGGATAAGCACTCAAGTTTTCTCTGCGCGAGGCCCATCCTCGCGCAGGCCTTTTACATCATCTCAATGATAAGCTCTTGAGTTGGCACGGATCTAAGAGTATTGTAGGTTCCAAGTAGAGGTATCGTTTAGATGCGCGGATGTGCTCATTTTTTCTGGTCTATTAAATTTTCGTTGCCCTCTGAGCGCGCAACTCTAGTCAATTCGTGTTGTCCGATCGCGACAAGCATGGCTGCCATGACTGCGGCCTGCGCTTGTACACGATACGGATGACGATTATCAAATAATCAGTTCTGCTCAAGTTCTGAAGGTCGTCATCGAAAGTGCAAACGATGACGACCTTTTAATATATGGATGCATCAAGACCTTAAGGGCTTACAGACGGACGAGGAGAAAACGATGGAGTTCAAGCAATTGGAAATGTTCGCTGCCGTGGTGGACACAGGAAGCGTGCACCGCGGTGCCGAGCGCGTTTTTCGTACAGCGCCGGCGGTTAGTGTCGCGCTTCGCAAGTTAGAGGAAGAGATGGGCGGGCCTCTCTTTGATCGCTCCGAGCGAGACCACCATCGGCTGACGGCCTCTGGCAAGCTGCTCTACTCATATACGGTGCGAATTCTGGCTATGCGCGGTGAGGCGGCTGCATCCATCAAAGATCTCGCTAAGAGGAGACGAGGAAATCTGCGCTTGGGGATGCATGACAGCATCAGTCTATACCTTCTGCCTTCGTTGATGCACACCTTTAACGAAGCGCAACCTGGCGTCAAAACTGAGGTAGTGTGCGGCAACTCGGAACGGTTACTCACCGCACTGGATAATCGAACAATTGAATTGGCGCTGATGGGAGACGCGCCTGAGAGGCCTCAGCTTGAACGACATTTCATCATGCAAGACGAGCTGGTATTAATCACAAGTCCAAGGCATCGGCTGGCAGGCCTAAAGCAAGTTCACGTACGCGATCTGGCCGGCGAGTTCCTGATTCTGCAAGGCACAAAATCATTGCTGCGTGCAAGAATTGTACAGGCACTTCAGGAATCCGATACTCCTTTCAATGTTTGCGTTGAGAACATCGGTATTGAGGCCATTAAAGGGATGGTCGTTCAAGATTTAGGGATAGGCTTCGTTCCATTGATGTGTGTGAGTGAAGCAGCGGCACAGGGCAACCTGGTTACGATCAGGGTGGGAGGTGTTCCTAGTGAATGGAATCTATCGCTGGTCCATCGCCAGAGCCATTCACTGTCACCGGCAGCACGAGCTTTTACGGATATCAGTCTGGCCATTACGCAACCAAATGCGGAAGATTCAGAGAATGCGTTGGGTGATCGTATGGAACGTTCCAGCGTGCTAGTGAATAAGAGGCGGTCATTTCCCCACCATTCGACGAGAGCCATTTACTGTTGAAATGTTCACAGTTGCAGCCTCACCATATCGCGAGGTGAACTAGAACGTCGTCGGCGGGGCTATAGCTCCTCGGCAACATGAGAGAGCTTTCAAGCGCCTGTATGATCTTAGTCACACTGGCCGCGATGCTTTCTCGATCGGTTTCAATAACTACCTCCGGATCAAGTGGCTCTTCGTACGGATCGGACACTCCCGTGAATTTCTTGATTTCCCCCGTGATGGCTTTCTTATAAAGGCCCTTGACATCGCGCTCAGCCAAAACGTCAATCGGGCATTTGACGAAGACCTCAACGAAGGCAGCGCCTTCAGCTTCAATAGCCCGACGCACCTCGTCGCGCACTTCTCGATATGGCGAGATGGCTGCGGCGATGACGCCGACGCCGTTGCGTGCCAGTAAGCGGGAGACGTAGCCGATGCGGCGGATATTTGTGTCGCGATCTTCTTTGGAAAAACCCAAGTCCTTAGAAAGATTAGTTCGTACCTCATCGCCATCGAGTATTTCAACCTTCAGCCCTCCCCGCGCGAGCTCTACTGCCATCGCGTTTGCCAGGGTCGTCTTGCCTGCGCCTGAAAGTCCCGTGAACCAAACTGTGAATCCTCTGTGATTATTCATTCCCTTGTGTCCTTCTAAATGTAGCGAGTGCAATTGATTTTCTCTATCCCTAACGCAGCGGCTAGACCAACGGCACTTCAAAATTCCGATAGGCTTCAATCAGCACTTGGGCCACTTCCGGTCGCGAGAACTCGACAGGTGGCAATTCGCCTCCAATAAGTAATTCCCGCACACGGGTGCCGGAGAGAGTCACGTGCTCGCTGCTCTCGTGTGGGCAGGTCTTCGTTGAAGCCATGCCAGCGCAGGCGCGGCAATAGAAAGTATGATCGAAGAAGAGGGGCGTAATACCGAGCTCGTGCGGCTCAAACTCGTCAAAGATGTGATGCGCATCGTAAGTGCCGTAATAGTTACCAACTCCGGCATGATCGCGACCAACGATAAAGTGCGAGCAGCCATAGTTCTTGCGGATCAGCGCGTGAAAGATTGCTTCCCGCGGACCGGCGTAGCGCATGGATGCCGGTAGCACTGAAAGCACAGTACGGGCTGATGGGTAATAGTGATTCAGGATCGTTTCATAAGAACGGATGCGCACGTCCGCCGGCACGTCATCTGACTTTGTTTCGCCCACGATCGGATGAAGCAGTAAGCCATCAGCAATTTCCAGCGCGCACTTCTGAATGTATTCATGCGCGCGATGCACAGGATTGCGGGTTTGGAAGGCGACCACACGTCTCCAGCCACGCTCCCGAAAAAGTGCCCGAGTCTGGGAAGGATCTTTTCGGTATTGAATGAAGGACCGGTTGCGAGGACGATTGACTAACGTGATGCGACCGCCAAGCAACCAATCTCCTTGATCGTAAAGGACACGCACTCCAGGGTGAGCTTCGTCAGTGGTTCGATAGACTAATTGCGCCTCCAGCCGTTTGTCATAAGTGAATTTCTCGGCGAGATGGAGCACGCCCAGGAGGTGTTCGCCCTGGTGGAGAGCGACATCCCTGCCTGGGTGCAATCGCGTAGCTTGCTCAGTCGAAACCGGAAGTATAACGGGAATGGACCACACTTTGCCGTTGGCCAGTCTCATGTTGTGCACGACAGCGTGGTAATCCGCCTCGCCCATAAAACCTTCCAGCGGTGAGTACGCGCCGATGGCAATCATTTCCAGATCAGAGATCGCTCGCGCATTTAGTTCAAGGCGAGGCATTGATGCGGAAGCTCTAATGAGTCTCTCGCGTTCTGAGCCATTCACTTCGCGATTAACCAGTAGGTGGGGCTTGATAAGTTTCATATTCGTCTAGTTCTCAATTGAATTTGGAAAAACTATTTGTGGAGACCGCACTCGGTTTTACGTGAGCCCGGCCAACGTCCCGCGCGCGAGTCTTCACCGATTTGCACAGGACTGGTGCACGGAACGCAGCCGATTGATCCGTAGGCGTGATCGTAGAGAAGGTTGTAAGGGACATCGTGCTGTTTGATGTATGCCCAAACATCCTCGGAGGACCAGGCAGCAAGGGGATTGATCTTGATCAAATGAAATCTCGGATCGCGTTCGACAATGGCGGCGTTGGCGCGCACCGGTGTTTGATCCCGGCGAATGGCAGTAATCCACGCGCGCAGTCCGTTCAGCACTGCTCGTAGAGGTTCAACCTTGCGCAGCCGGCAGCAACGATCCGGCTCACGTTCCCATAAACGTTCGCCTAACGCTGCGGCTTGGGCGTCAAGAGATAGAGGCGTTGCCACTCGCTCGAAACGGATATCGTAGCGGGCTTCGAGTTGATCGCGCAGTTCATAGGTTTCCGGAAAGAGCAGGTCAGTATCGAGATAGAAGATGCGCGCGTCTTTGGAGATACGAGCTACCATGTCGAGAAGCACGCAACCCTCGGCGCCGAAGCCGGTAGCCAGGGCCACGTCAGAAGCAAACTCTTCGAACGCCCAGCGCAGCACAGCTTCCGGCGATGTGGTCTCAAACTCCTTCGACACTACTGCCAGCTCTTCATCCGAAACATCGTAATCGATTGCCAATTCAGCAATAGCCATTCAGTTAATTCTCTTTCATTGAACTACGGGAAGACGGCTTGCAACTCTGTGCTCTCCGCCAAATCTCTTTCAAACCACTTGAGACTCTCTCGCAAACGCACTACCTCACCGATGATGATCACACCTGGAGGGCGCATGCCAGAGGCTTGCGCCTCGTCAGCGATGGACTGCAATGTCCCTACAACTGTTTGCTGCGTTTCATATGTTCCCCAGCGAATGATAGCTGCGGGCGTTTCCGGATCTCGTCCGGAAGCCATGAGCTCATCGGCAATCAGTCGCAGATTGGCCACACCCATCAGGACCACGATAGTGTCGGCTCGGGAAAGATCGGCAAGTGCAGCCAAAACATCGCCCACATCACTTGCACTCGCTCCCGAGAGAATGCCAACTGATGAAGACACATTGCGATGCGTTAGCGGAATTCCAGCATAAGCGGGCACAGCCAGCGCAGAGCTAACGCCCGGTACGACTTCAAAAGGAATTCCGGCTTTGTAGAGAATCTCAGCTTCCTCACCACCACGCCCAAAAAGAAACGGATCGCCGCCCTTGAGTCGGACTACGCGCTTTCGTTCCAGGGCATGGTTAATGAGCAAGCGGTTGATTTCCGTTTGCGCAGCGTGTTGCCCGCCACTGACCTTGCCGACATAGATGCGTTCGGCATGCGGGCACGCAAACTGCATTACGTCAGGATCTATTAAATAGTCGTACAGGATCACGTCGCATGAGCCCAGGAGATCGCGTGCGCGCAGAGTAAGCAGGCCCGGATCACCTGGACCGGCACCTACCAAATAAACCTTTCCGTATTTAGCTTCAGCCGGCTTCTGTGGATCCGAACCGGCGCTCGCAGTCTCGCGAATACGTTCAATAGAAGCTTCGATTACGAGCGGATGAGCGGATAACGGTTCGGTGATCTGATACTGCACGTCGGGGTAAGACTGTGCTATTGCGGACACTTCACGCGGAAGATCACCGCGCGTGTGGCGCCCCGGCGAGAGGAAATAGGGGTGCACCGTGATGTTACGAGCCCCGCGTTCAATCAAACACTCGAAGCCCTCCGCGATATTCGGATGTTCTATCTCCAGAAAGGCTGCTTCAACCAACGCGAAACCACCCCGCTTGCCAATTCTGCGCGCGGCTTCGCGCACGTCCTCGTTGGCTTCTTCGCGTCGGCTGCCATGACCGACAACCAGCACTCCTGATTTAGTCTCACCCTTCATGCGACTGCCCTTATCTCTTCGAACTTTGCGGGTGTGCAATAGTCTGTGAAGCGGCGAGCCTCTTCCAGGATCGTTCGAGCGCCAGCTTCACCCGCGTTAATCTTCTTCAGTCCTTCAAAGCGTGACGAAATTCCCTCCCAAACTTTCGTTTCGCCCGATAGGACAAACAGGTTTTCGAATTCCCACAACGCCTCGTCCGTTGTGAAAGGATCGACGAGCCTCTCAAAAAGCGGAACGCGAGCCGCAGCTCCTGCTGCTTCGTAAGCGGCAAGCTGTGCGTGTTCGTATTCTTTGTGGTAGAGCAAGGCTTCCGCCTGGGCCAACCATTCCATTGCGACGTCAATTGTCGGCACTGTCTCGGCAACTGTTGAACCAGCACATTCACCCTTGACACCTTTGCGCACGGCGAAGCGCTCGTGCTCGTGTCCGTAGTCTTCGTAGAATGACGGGTCTTGTTCAAATGAAGGAACCTCTCTAAGTGGTTCCAAGATCGCTTTCAGGCGTTCCGTTCCAATGCGGCTGACGAACGAGCTGAAATCCTCATAGGGCAACCGATCCGTTTCGTAAACGCGCGTCAGGGTTTCGGTCACCTTCACGCAATTCTTCGCCGGAAACTTGCCAATGAGTGTGCCGAATTGCGCATTAGCGGGCGCTGCCTGACCGCCGACGGTGACGAAGTACGCGGGCACATTGTGATCGTCGTGGGAAAGAGTCGCTGCATAGAATCCGATGTTCGCGATTAAATGTTGCGCGCACCCGTTAGGACAGCCGGAGATCTTTATTCGTAATGACCGGGTTAACTCAGCATGGTTTGCTGATGGACCATTAAACGCGTCGCTCAAAGCGCTGCCTAAGCCTTTAGCGGATGCAATGCCCAAGCGGCAGGTATCCGATCCTGGACAAGTCGTCACATCGGCAATCGTTTCCAAGCCGCGCTCGGCCAGTGACAGTTCACTGAGTGCAATGTAAAGGTCCCAAAGCTCTTCTTCACGCACCCAGGGCAAATAGATGTTCTGCTCAATCGAAATCCTTAACTGACTCGATGAGAACTGACGAGCGACTTCGGCCAGCTTTCTCGCGCGCTCCGCCGTAAGATCGCCCAGCTTGACACGCACATGAACTCCGCGAAAGCCGGCAACTTTATGTTCGATTACCGAGTCGCGCACCCATGATTGGAAGTGAGGATCGCTCGTCCGCGGGTTTAGCATTCGCAAGCCTTGCGAGTGTGCAACGATCTCTGGAGTAAACTCTTCAGGGCCTGGCAAGTAATCCGATAATTGTATTGGGCCAACTCGTTCTCGTTCTTTGTCGAGGGCCGTACAAAACGCGTCCCAGCCCATCGACTGAATCAAGAATTTCATGCGCGCTTTCATACGCGCTTTGCGCTCGCCGTATCTGTCGAAGAGTCGCAACGCGGCAGCAGCGAGGTTGAATAGCTCATCAACGGGAAGAAAGTTGGTGTAAAGTTGCGCGAGATGAGGCGTCGTGCCCAGGCCACCGCCAAGATAGACTCGGAAGCCGCGCTCTTCTGCGCCATCTTTATTTCGCGTTACAGCCCACAAGCCGATATCGTGAATCCGCAAGGCCGAGTGATCCTCGGCGCAACCTTCGAAGGTAATCTTAAACTTCCGCCCGAGATTCTGGTTGTACTTGTTACGCACCAAATAGCTAAACAGCGCAGCGGCGTAAGGCCCAACATCGAACGCTTCCGTGGCTGACGTGCCCGTTCTATAGCAGGCAGTGATATTGCGTACCGTGTTACCGCACGCTTCACGCGAGGTGATGCCGCCTTCCGCCAGGAAGCGGAGTAGGTCAGGAGTTTCTTCCAGCTTGACGTAATAGATCTGGGCGTCTTCGCGCGTGGTGAAATGAATGAAACCGCTACCAAACCGATCGGCCGCATCGGCCAGTCGTACCATTTGACTTGCGCTTAAGGACCCGCCAGGGATCTTGATGCGCTGCATCTGCACTCCCTCTTGCCGTTGGGCATAGGTGCCGAAGTGCAGCCGCAGCTTTTGCATCTTTGTTTCATCAACTTCGCCCGCACGATACTTCCGAATCTGCTGCTCATAGTGAGCCAACTCTTCGATTACAAAATCGGGAACGGTTTGTGTCGCCGGCTCGCAGATGGAAGTCGTCATTTCTTTTGTCTCCCGTTTTTGCCAAAGCTGGTTCCGGGATTTCCGCCTTGCATTAGAAGCCTTCGCGAAAAGAAAAACGCCCTCGAAACTACCGAGGGCATCCCCAACAAGCCTTGATGATCGAGCCTGCTTGCGCTCGTGTTTATTTGCTCAACTTTGTTCTCCCTCTTCGTAATCGACATTGCCTGATCCCTGACTCACCTTCTATTACCCACGTCCCCCTACACACGTCACACGCGTAGCAGCGACAACAACAAACGTTCAAGAGAAACATTCGCGCACTCATTCGCAAGCCTTTCGATCAACCCAACAAGCTAAAGACATCTGAAAAAAGAGAAGAACCCTCGCGCTGTAAACTCGGCGCGAGAGCTTTTACTCGGTCGCTCCTTTAGCAGTATTTTACGTCGAGCAAGTCACCGTAAATCCCCCGTCTTTCGGCTATAAATAAAGTAAACCAATATCAATCTTAACAGAGTGGGACTTTAAGACGCTGGCTACCACGTGGTCAAGACAATTCCGTTTACGTAATCGTAAATAGAATTCAGCATGAATCATGCAAGTTTGCTTGATCCCATCTTCGACTAATTTCTATAGTCGGCGCTCGCAGGGATTACTGTGAACTGAAAAGAAAGGTGCATGGTGCCGCTGTGGATTGCCGTTGTAGTGGCCGTTGTTTTCCGTCGCTCGAGCACAGGCGATACGTTGGACTAAAGAAAGGTTTTATTACATGAACACCGGTGTCTTGGAAGAAACGGACAATTTGGTTCACCGCAAAACGATCGTAGCGAACATCGGCCACACTCCACTAATTCGTTTGCTGCGGGTGGGAAGGGCGCTGCCTGCGGGTGTCGAAGTCCTGGCCAAAGCTGAGCATATGAATCCAGGAGGTTCCGTGAAGGATCGTCCGGCCCTGGCAATGATTGTCGATGCCGAACTGCGCGGTGTCCTGTATCCAGGAAAGACAATTCTGGATGCGACCAGCGGTAACACCGGCATTGCCTTCGCCATGCTTGGCGCAGCGCTGGGCTACGACGTCACGCTCTGTTTGCCGAGTAACGCGACCCCAGAGCGCAAACATATTCTGAACCGGTATTGCGCCAAGATCATCGAAACTGATCCTATGCAGGGAAGTGATGGTGCGCAGTTGGAGGCGCGTAAGCTATTCGACAGCTCGCCGGGAGAGTATTTCTATGCTGATCAGTACAACAACGACGCCAACTGGCGCGCTCACTACGAAAGTACAGGACCGGAAATATGGGAGCAGACTGAAGGCCGCGTAACGCATTTCATTGCCGGTCTTGGCACCTCAGGAACATTCATGGGCACTTCTCGCCGGCTCAAGGAGTATAGCCCCAACATACAAACCATCTCGATCGAACCCAGCTCGCCTCTTCATGGGATTGAAGGTCTAAAGCACATGCCCTCAGCGCTTGTTCCAGGCATTTACGATCCATCGCTGGCTGATGCGCGAGTTGAAGTGGAGACTGAAGAGGCGCACGGCATGATGAAGCTGCTGGCCCGGGAAGAAGGTCTGCTGGTCGGCCCAAGTTCGGGTGCGAATGTTTTTGCGGCTTTGCACCTCGCGCGTACGCTTCCCGCCGGATCAGTCGTCACCACAATTCTTTGTGACGGCGGCGAGCGTTACTTGAGCGAACCTTAATGCTCTTCAGTTGTATCAGGGAAAGAAGGTGACTATACTTCCTACCGTTATAGATTTAATTGCTCAACAATCTTTTGTTTGCGACTCACGTAGAGGAATGATTAATGCTCATTTCCTCACTGCAACATGCCATTAGAAGCAACTGCTTGCTTTTACCTCGTCGTCATGTTCGGTGATATGTGATGTTTCATGAGCTAAGCGTTTCTATCTTGACTTCGAATTGATCGAAGCTTAGCGGAACCCCCAAGTCAAACTTGACGACCCCACGCTGTAAGCAGCTATCGGCGTTGAAACAAACTCAACTGAGTTATGCTTGAATCAGTAAAGCATATACCTCTCCGAAATCAACTCCTTACTTCACTGCCGCGTGAGGAGTACGCACGTCTACAACCACACTTCGAGTATGTCGGACTAAAGGGTGGGAAGATTATTTACAATATCGGTGACAGGATTCAACATGTTTATTTTATCAATGAGGGCATGGTTTCTTTACTCTCTATGGACCAGAACGGAGCGACTGTAGAAGTTGGACTGGTGGGCCATGAAGGGGCTGTAGGTAGTTCCATCATCTTGAAAAACAATATAACCCCTTGCGAGATAGTGGTGCAGATCCCTCTCAATAACGCAGTCAGGATAAAGACAAACGTGGTCTTAGGCGAATTCGACAGAGGCGGCGTGTTTCAAACACTGCTACTGCGTTACACACATGCCATGCTCAAACAGATTTCCCTATCCGCTGTCTGCAATCGCTTTCACTCGGCGGAACAACGACTTAGCCGTGGGCTGCTCATAGCCCACGACCGCATGAAATCTAATACCATTAATCTCACACAGGAAATAGTTGCGCTCATGCTCGGATGCCCGCGCACCGGAGTTACTTTGACTGCCGGCAATCTCCAAAAGCAGGGTTTGATCCGTTACAGTCGCGGCAGAATTACAATCCTCGATCGCCGTGGTCTAGAGATGGTTTCCTGTGATTGCTATAAGGCCATGAAAAATGAATTTGAGAATCTTTACTCCCTATAAGCCTCTCTAAGCCACCATTTAAGCCCTAAAATTCATATGTCTGTTGGCGGCCTTAGTCTAGCAACGGACGAACAAATGGATTCCAACTCTCTAATCTCCAGTTAATCGAAGATTTGAATGCGGTGTAATTAGTGTTTGATTCGGGCGAGAAAGGGGGCGTATGGCCGACTTAAAAGCATGTGACGATCTTAACTGGTATGCCTTACGCACCCATCTACATCAAAAGGATCGTGCTGATAGCAACTTGAGAGCACGAGGGATAGAGACGCTGAATCCTAAGATTAAAGAGTGTCGCCTTAACCAGTTCACCGGCGCACCGACGTATTTTACCAAGTCTCTATTTCCCCGTTACATGTTCGCCCGCTTCCAAGCAACCACACTACAAGCAATATCTCTCATCCGCGGAGTGCATAGCATCGTCCGTTTCGGCTTAGAGCCGGCGCTGGTTGATGATGACGCGATTGCACTGATTAAGTCGCGGATACATGAAGATGGCTTTGTCAAAATGGACGAACCGTTGAATGTGGGGGATAAGGTGGTGGTAAAAGCCGGGCTCCTGAAGAGTCTTGTGGGAATTTTCGAGAGTAAGATGAAAGCTGATGACCGAGTGATGATATTGCTCGAGGCGATCAACTATCAAGGTCATGTCCTAATCGAGAGAAGCCTTCTCGAAAAGGTCTGATAAAAGAAGCGACGACTGCTTGCTCTGAGAGTGGTTTCTGTGGGCGCTCATACTTTCAAGATAAAATCAATCGTTTGGCGATATATGCGGAAGCTCTATCTATCGCGCAACATCCTCGAGACTAATCTCCTCCCTTTCCCCGACCGCCGAGAGTTGAAAAACCTCGACATCCGCTGAAGAAGTAAACATCACGAACCATACTGGAGAGGTACAAATGGCCGAAGTATACGTGCCTGGGCCAACTCGCTTCCTGGAAAACCCGATAAGGTTTGACTTTACGCTAGGTCTTGCGACGTTCATATTTATCATCGCGCTCGTAGCGCTGGGCCTCTATCGGCTGAGTGCTCCCGACGTTGTGCCTGCTAACGCTCCGCCACTGGAATTCTCTTCTGGTCGCGCGATGAAGACGCTTGATATCGTAGCGAAAGAGGCTCACCCGATAGGGTCTCTCGCCCACTCGGCAACTCGCGATTATCTCGTAAAGCAATTAACTGACGCCGGGCTTGCCCCGCAAGTGCAAACTTCGACGGGAGTGAGTCAGTCCGCTGGGGGGACGGTTCGCGCCGGGACTGTCAACAACATTCTCGCGAGATTACAGGGTACAGATAACTCGAAAGCCATTTTGCTCAGCGCTCATTACGACTCTGTGCCAACTAGTTTTGGAGCCAGCGACGATGGGGCCGGTGTCGTTGCGATACTCGAGACCCTCCGCGCCTTACGCGCGGGCGAGCCCTTGAGGAATGATGTCATCTTTCTCTTTACCGATGCTGAAGAAGTCGGATTGCTCGGCGCGAATGCCTTTGTCACAGAACATCCCTGGGCCAGGGATGTCGGAGTGACGTTCAATTTTGAAGCTCGGGGGAACAGCGGCCCGGTGATTATGTTTGAAACGAGCGAGCAGAACGGATGGCTGATTAAAGAATTTGCCAAAGCTGCACCCCGTCCAGTGGCAAATTCAGCGGCATATGAAGTTTATAGAATCTTACCGAATGACACGGACCTGAGGGTATTCAAGAAAGCCGGGTTAGCCGGCCTCAATTTCGCATACATCGATGGCTTTACTCACTATCACACTCAACTTGACACTTTCGCCAGCGTTGATGAGAAGAGTCTTCAGCATCACGGCTCCTACGCCCTCAACCTGACGCGCCACTTCGGTAATCTGGATCTGAACAGGTCGCCGGAAAGAAATGAAGTCTATTTCGATGTTTTGGGCGCCACTTTAATTCACTATTCAAGCGCGTGGGCAGTGCCATTAGCAATTGTCACTGCATTGTTGTTTGCGAGTCTGGTCGTGTGGGGAATCAAAAAGCACTGGATAAGTTTTTCCGGCATGGCTTTGGGTTTCGTCGCTGTCCTGCTGAGTATGATCGCGGCTCCTTTGTTAGTGACACTGGTCTGGTACCTTATCAACAAGTTGAACCCGGTGACGGGATGGAAGCCGCCGGGTGATACGTATAACACCAACCTCTATTTAATAGCATTCATCGTTCTCACTGTGGCTGTCACTTCAACGATCTATGTTTTGTTCCGGCGAAGAATCAGCGTCGAAAACCTGACGGTGGGTGGGCTGTGCTGGTGGGTGATCTTGAGCCTGCTGACCAGCTTCCTTTTGCCGGGCGCGAGTTATCTTTTCACTTGGCCGCTGCTGTTCAGCATGTTCGGCCTCGGCGGCGCATTGGCTTTGAAAGAACGCGATGGGGCGTCGCTCAAACGTTTGGCTCTCCTGCTCGCCTGTTCTATTCCCGCCATCGTGCTTCTCGCTCCGACGATCTACGTGATGTCGGTTGGATTGCCGTTCAGCCTGGTGGGAGCGATGATGGTCCTGGTAGTGCTGTCGCTCGCCTTGCTCATCCCGCATTTCGATGTGATGACCGCGAACAAGTGGTCGCTGCCGGTCGCGGCGACAATGATAGGTGTCGGTTTAATATTATTCGGCATACTCACAACTGCGACTGATACGAATCATCCCAAATTGGACAGCGTCTTTTATGCGCTCAATGCTGATAACGGGAAAGCAGTCTGGGCCAGCTTTGATAAATCGCCGGACGAATGGACGGCGCAGTATTTGTCGGCACATCCAGGAAGCGAAATCATGCCGCAGTTTTTCTATGGCAATTCGCAGAGACCGTTTCTACAAAGTCCCGCTTCCGTCGAATCGTTGGCTGCGCCGAGTGTTGCAGTGCTTAGCGACAGTACGAACAATGACGTGCGAACCCTGCGCTTCAACGTCAGTTCGCCACGACGTGCGAGTGTCTTTGCCATCTATTTCGATTCGGAGCTCGAGGTCTTGAACGCCACCGTCAATGGAAAACGCATCGAGAGCAATTCGACGCCGGCATCTAAAGCACGTGAAAAGCAGTGGGCCATGATGTATTACGGAATCCCAGCAGAGGGAATCGAGTTAGTGCTGGATCTTAGGGCGAACGTGCCCGTCAAGATGAGAGTAGTGGATCAGTCCTACGGACTGCCTGAAACTCAGAACACCCCTTACACCCCCCGACCATCCAACGTTATATTGGCACCCCTTCCATTCAATTATTCTACTCTGGTGAGCAGATCCTTCAATTTATAACCTCCTGAAGGCAATGCTGCCGTAGAAATAACTTCCCGACCCACTTCTCCGGTTTTAGCGTCCCACGTATTTCAAAATTGATTGGGGCGGTCATGCGTCGAGCTTTAGCTCGAGTGCGGTAGCTGTCGTTTAGTCTCAGCCGTTCTTCTTAACCAATATCAATGTCGTCCGCCACGAGCATCTACACAGAGAGCCAAGGTGAAATGGATCAGGGCATCATCAACCTGATACAGCTCCTTCAATCGAGGGCTGCGCATCAGCCGGACCGATTGGCCTACACCTTCCTGTTGGACGGTGAGGAGGAGGAGGCTCATCTCACTTACGGCGAGTTGGAGCGACAAGCGCGAGCCATCGGCACGTGTTTGCAGCAGCTCAACTTGCAGGGTCAAAGGGTAATCCTGCTTTACCCTCCAAGCCTCGAATACATCGCCGCTTTCTGGGGATGCCTCTATGCGGGGGCGGTGGCCGTTCCGGCTTACCCGCCGCGTCTCAACCGTAAGATGCAGCGCTTGCAGGCGGTCGTGGCGGACGCGCAGCCCTCGGCGGCACTGACGACTGAACACATCCTGTCGCGCCTTCAGCCTCTCTTAAAAAACATCCCGGCGCTAAGTGCGCTGAAGTGGTTGGTGACCGAAGAGATCGACATTAGTTTGGCCGAGCACTGGCGCGATCCCGAGATTGACGGCACCACGCTCGCATTCCTGCAATACACGTCCGGCTCGACTGCAGCGCCCAAAGGGGTGATGGTCAGTCACGGCAACCTCCTCCACAATGAAGGTTTCATCAAACGCACGTTCAACCAGACGGAAGACTCGGTGATCGTCGGCTGGCTGCCGCTTTATCACGACATGGGATTGATAGGAACCGTCTTGCAACCGCTCTACGTCGGCGCGCGTTGTATCCTGATGTCCCCTCTAGCGTTCCTCCAAAAACCTCTACGCTGGCTTCAAGCGATTTCACGTTACCGCGCCACCACGAGCGGAGGTCCGAACTTCGCATACGAACTTTGTGTGCGGAAAATCAGCCCAGCTCAGTCGTCGATGCTCGACTTGAGTTGTTGGGACGTCGCCTTTAACGGGGCCGAGCCCATCTCTGCGGCGACTCTGGAGCGATTTGCGGCGGCTTTTGAACCCTGCGGATTCCGGCGGGAAGCCTTCTACCCTTGCTACGGGCTGGCCGAAGCGACGCTGTTGGTTTCAGGCGACCGCGAGGGAAGGCCGCTGGCTATAAAAGCGGTTGACAAGGAAGCACTGGCGAACGGCCGTGTCGTTAAACCTTCGGCGGAGGATAAGCGTGGACACCTCCTCGTCGGTTGCGGCGCGGCCGTTGCCGATCAGGGAGTTGTGATCGTTAACCCGTTATCGATGACCAGATGTGCAGCCGATGAAGTTGGTGAGGTGTGGGCGCGTGGGCCAAGTGTGGCAGCAGGCTACTGGAATAGGGAAGAGGAGACCGCAAGCACTTTCTACGCCTACCTGGCCGATAGCGCAGTGGGTCCGTTCCTGAGGACCGGAGACCTCGGCTTCGTCAGTTCCGGCGAATTGTTCATCGTGGGCCGCCTCAAAGACTTAATAATTATTCGAGGACGCAACCTTTATCCCCACGACATTGAACGCACGGCAGAAGCGGCTCACGTTTCGTTGAGACCCGGCGGCGCCGTAGCGTTCTCGATCGAAGCCGGCGAAGAAGAGTTAGTCCTTGTGTTGGAGGCGGATCATCGCTCGACTCAAGACGAATACTCGGAAGTGGTCGGTTTGATCCGTCAGGCAATCACTGAAGAGCACGAAGTGCACCCGCGCGCGATAGTACTGGTAAAGGCGGGCACGGTCCCGAAGACTTCAAGCGGTAAGCTCCAGCGAGGAGTCGCAAGGGAAATGTTTTCGGCCTCGAAGTTCGAGGCACTGTACGAGTGGCGAGGCGAAACCCGCGCGACTGAGTCCGGCGTGACGTTGAATATTGATCCGGACGTTCCTGTCACGGCAGCAACGCACGACATCGAGATGATTGTCAGGTTCATGTGCTCGCAACTCGGCTCGAGACTAGGCTTGGAGGCCCCGTCCATAGATACCGGACGCCCGTTGACCCGTTACGGCATGGACTCGCTGATGGCCGTCGAATTGACGCATGCCGTCGAGACTCAGCTCGGGGTAATGCTGCCGATGTCCAGTTTTCTCGAGGGCCTCAGCATCAGAGAACTGGCCGCACAAGCAAAGGAATTATTGGACCAACCGAACACGCTGCTAGCGCCCTTCACGCATGTCCCGCCAGGCCAGGAGACACTCACCCTCTCCTACGGCCAACAAGCGCTGTGGTTCATTCACAGGATGACTCCGGAGAGCGCCGTCTACAACGTCGCCAGCGCCATCCGTATTCGCTCTGCGCTCGACGCCACGGCCATGCGGCGAGCTTTTCAAGATCTGGTGGATCGCCACGCGACGTTGCGCACAACTTTTTTATCCGTCGATAGCTCACCCGTCCAGCGTGTGCACGAACAGATGCCGGTCAACTTCGAAGAGGTGGACGCCGCGCAGTGGGACGAAGAGACTGTCAACGAGTGGATCGGCACCGAAGCACATCGTCCTTTCAAATTGGATGAAGGAACACTCCTGCGCGTGAGGTTGTTGGAACTCGCGAGCGGAGAACACATTTTGGCGGTGGTGGCCCACCACATCGTCGTCGATTTCTGGTCGCTGGCAATACTGTTGCATGAAGTGGGCTCGCTCTACGAGGCGGAGAAGCGGCGCGAACCGGCCAAACTTACGCCGTTGCGCGCGCACTATGCCGACCACGTGCGCAGGCAGGCACTGATGCTCGAAGGGCGAGAAGGTGAACGTTTGTGGAAGTACTGGAGCAAGCAACTTGAAGGTACTTTGCCCGCGCTGAATCTCCCCTCCGACCACCCGCGCCCGCCAGTGCCAACCTACCGCGGTGCGTCGCACGCCTTTAGTTTCGATGCCGCGCTTACGCTCCGGCTCAAGTCGATCGGGAATGAGGCCGGGGCCACGCTCTATATGGTCCTGCTAGCAGCTTTTCAAGCGCTGCTCTATCGCTACACGGGGCAGGAAGACTTTGCGGTCGGATCGCCCGCCGCCGGGCGCGACACGGAAGCGTTTTCCGACGTGGTCGGTTATTTCGTCAATCCGCTTGTGATGCGCGCCGACGTCTCGGGCCATCCGACGTTCGCAGAATTGCTGGAACGCGTGCGGCGCACAGTTCTCGAAGCGTTCGCGCACCAGGACTACCCGTTCGCGCTGGTCGTACAGCGATTGCAGCCAGATCGCGACGCCAGCCGCTCACCACTGTTTCAGACAATGTTCGTTTTCCAACAAGCACACCTGCTCAAGGATGAAGGGTTCGCCTCCCTGACTCTCGGAGAAGCGGGTGCGCAAGTGCGTATAGGCGAACTGGTTCTAGAGTCCGTCGCACTGCCACATCGCGTTGCGCAGTTTGATTTGAAGCTCTCTATGGCTGAGTCAAATGGCGCGTTACTCTCGTCCATCGAATACAACACAGATCTCTTCGACGGAGCGACGATCAAACGGATGGTCGAGCACTTCAGAACGCTCCTGGACGGCATCGCCGCTAATCCGGATCGGCGTGTCTCCGACCTGCCGCTTCTGACCGAGCCCGAACGCCGGCAGATGCTCGTCGAGTGGAACGACACAGCCCGCGCTTACAACAACGAGATGATGCTGCACCGGCTGATCGAGGAACAGGTCGAGCTTACTCCAGGCGCCGTGGCGATCACGAGCGGCGGCGCGCGTCTAACCTACGAAGAGTTGAACCGTCGTTCCAACCAGTTGGCCCATCGCCTGCGCACGCACGGGGTTGGCCCGGAATCACTCGTCGGCGTGCTGATGGGGCGTTCAATCGAGCTAGTCGTCGCGCTGCTTGGCATTCTTAAAGCGGGAGCTGCCTACGTACCGCTCGACCCGAATTACCCAGCCGCGCGGCTCGCCTTCATGCTTGATGACACACGATTGACTGTCCTACTGACGCAGCAGCGTTTGCTTCAGGATCTGCCCGAGCACAGCGCGACCGTCATTTGCCTCGACACCGAGTCGGACGCGTCGGCACGCGCGAGCGAAGAGAATTTGTCCGGCGGCGCGTCCAGTGCGAACCTCGCCTACGTGATCTACACCTCCGGCTCGACGGGCCGGCCGAAGGGCGTCGCCATTACGCACCGCAGCGCCGCGACGTTCGTCCTCTGGGCGCAGGGGCTCTTCAGTCCCCTCGAATTGTCTGGAGTGCTGGCGTCCACCTCGGTCTGCTTCGATCTATCGGTTTTTGAATTGTTCGTGCCGCTCAGCGTGGGTGGCAAAGTCGTGTTGGCGACCAACGCTCTGGAATTGCCAACACTCGCGGCAGCCGGAGAGGTGACTTTAGTCAACACCGTGCCGTCGGCGATGGCGGAGCTGGTGAGGGCGGGGGATCTCCCTGCCGCGGTGCGGACGGTGAACTTGGCAGGCGAGGCGTTACAGAACGCTCTAGCGCAACGCATCTACGAGGCGGGGAACGTGGAGCGCGTGCTGAATCTCTATGGGCCTTCGGAGGATACGACCTACTCGACGTGGGCACTAATAGAGAGAGGTAATGAAAGAGTTCCGCCCATCGGGCGTCCCGTCGCTAACACAGAGATTTACATTGTTGATAAAGAGATGAATCCCGTGCCGGTTGGGGTCGCGGGGGAACTCTACATCGGCGGCGACGGATTGGCGCGCGGGTACTTGAACCGCCCTGACCTAACCGCAGAGCGCTTCGTGCCCGACCCATTCGGCGGGGAGGCAGGCACGCGCCTTTACCAGACAGGCGACCTGGTGCGCTATCTGGCAAACGGTCAAGTCGAGTATCTCGGGCGGTTGGACCAACAAGTTAAGCTCAGAGGCTTCCGCATCGAACTCGGAGAGATCGAGGCGGCGCTCGCCGAGCACGAAGCGGTGGGCGAGTGTGTGGTCATGGCGCGCAAAGACCCCCAGGGCGACGTGCGTTTGGTCGCCTACCTCGTACTCGAGAGTGGGAACGACAAAGCCGCGAGCGTGTGGCGACGCTTCCTGAGAGAGAAGCTGCCGGAGCACATGATCCCCTCCGCCTTCGTGGTGCTCGACGAAATGCCCCGCACGACGAACGAGAAAGTTGATCGTCGAGCGCTGCCCGAGCCGCGTGGTGAACGGCCCGAGTTGGAAGAAGAATTCGCTGCGCCGCGCAACGAGATCGAAGAGGTGGTGGCGGGAATCTGGGCGGAGGTGCTCGGCGTCGAGCGTCCCGGCATTCAAGACAACTTCTTTGAGCTTGGCGGCCATTCTCTACTTGCCGCGCAGGTTATCTCGCGCATTCACGAAGCACTCAAAGTCGAGTTGCCGCTGAGCCTTGTCTTCGAGAGGCCGACCATCGCGGGGCTCGCCGAACGCCTATCTGCCGCCCTTGCGGGAGGAGACGAATCCGACCTTAACCCGATCGAGCGTGCGTCCAGAGAAGGCAGTCTACCGCTCTCCATTGTGCAACAGCGCCTCTGGTTCCTGGATCAGTTGGAGCCGGGCAACATTGCCTACAACATTCCGGCCGCGATCCGCCTCTCGGGGCGGCTCGACACGGAGACACTCGAACGTTGCATGCGCGAGATCGTCCACCGCCACGAAGCGCTGCGTACCACTTTCATGACCATTGACGGACGGCCCGTGCAGGTTGTCGCCCCGCCTGGTCCATGGAGCTTGCTTGTCACAGATCTACGAGGCTTAGCAGGGGACGTTAGGGAGGCGGAAGCGTTGCGCTTGGCAGGCGAGGAAGCACGTCGTCCGTTCGATCTCACGCGAGGTCCGCTTCTGCGCGTGAGGCTGTTACGACTGGACGAAGAGGAGCACATTTTTCTGTTGACGATGCACCACATCGTCAGCGACGGCTGGTCCATCGGGGTCTTCGTTCGTGAATTGACCATTCTCTACAAGGCTTTTTCAAACGGCGAAACTTCGCCCCTGCCGGATCTACCTATCCAGTATGCCGACTACTCGCAGTGGCAGAGGAGCCAACTCGCGGGAGAGTTGCTCGACGAGCAACTGCGCTACTGGAAGCGCCAACTCGGCGGCGACCTGCCGGTCCTCGAACTACCAAGCGAACGGCTCCGTCTCCCGAAGACTACGTTCAACGGAGCGACGGAACCCTGGGCGTTTCCTTCTGAGTTGAGCGAAATGATCAAGGACGTCGGACGAAAGCGCGGCGCCACACTGTTCATGACGCTGATGACGGCCTACCAGATCTTGCTACACCGATACACCGGATTAAATGACGTGGTCGTCGGAACGCCTGTCGCGGGCCGCGCGCGGATTGAAGCGGAGGGCCTCATCGGCTTCTTCGCCAACACGCTCGTGCTCCGCAGTGACCTCTCGGGCGATCCCACTTTCGAGGAACTGCTGGTGAGGGTGCGCGAGGTGACGCTGGCGGCGCATGCCCACCAGAGCGTGCCGTTCGAGATGCTGGTCGAAGAGTTGCAGCCTGCACGCGACCTGAGCCACACGCCGCTGTATCAGGTGATGCTGACGATGCAGAATGCGCCGCTGCCCGAAATGAGATTGAGCGGGATCAAGGTGAGTCAGGTCGAAATACATAACGGCACGGCGAAATTCGACCTGATATTTTTCGTCAGAGAAACTGAGAATGGTTTAGTAGGAAGCTGGGAGTACAACACTGACTGCCTTGACAGCGCGACGATCAAGCGGATGGCCGGACACTTTGAAACCCTTCTGAAAGCCGTCATCGCCGACCCGCGGCAGCGCATTTCGGAATTGTCGCTCTTGACCGATCCCGAACGCCGGCAGCTACTCGACGAGTGGAACGACACCAAAGTAATTGAGCCAGAAGGCGAGTGCCTGCACCATCTATTTGAAGCGCAGGTGATATCGGCTCCGCACGCAATCGCATTGGTCTTTGAGCATGAGCAATGGACCTATCAGGAATTGAACCGGCGTGCCAATCAAGTGGCGCACTACCTGCGCTCGCTCGGCGCCACCTCCGAAACCCTCGTCACCGTCATGATCGACCGCTCGGTTGACTTGATCGTAGCACTGCTAGGTGTGCTCAAATCGGGCGGCGCATACGTACCACTCGACCCGGCTTATCCTCGCGAGCGTCTTCGCTTCATGCTTGAAGACACGCGCGCTTCCGTCCTGCTGACGCAGGTCCACCTGCTCGACCATGTGCCTGCCACGCATGATACTAAGGTCATCTGTCTCGACGCCGACTGGGAAGAAATCGCGGGCGCCAGCGAACTAGATCCACCGCACAGCCCTTCGGCTCAGCAACTCGCCTACGTCATCTACACCTCTGGTTCGACGGGCCGGCCCAAGGGGGTGCTGGTCCAACACGCGAACGTGCTGCGGCTCCTGCACGCGACCCAGGATTGGTTCTCCTTTGACGAGCACGATGTGTGGACGCTCTTCCACTCTTTCGCATTCGATTTCTCGGTGTGGGAAATCTGGGGCGCGCTTTGCTACGGCGGGCGGCTCGTGATCGTCCCGTATATGGTAAGCCGCTCGCCCGATGCCTTCTACCAACTGCTCGCCGGCGAGCGCGTGACGGTCTTGAACCAGACGCCATCGGCCTTTCGCCAACTCGTGCAGACCGAAGAAATTCTGGCGGAGCGGGCCGGCCCCGAAGCGACACAGCAGCTCGCGCTGCGCCTTGTGATCTTCGGCGGCGAGGCGCTCGCGGTCGAGCAGTTACAGCCGTGGTTCGCGCGGCACGGCGATTCTTCGCCGCAACTCGTCAACATGTACGGCATCACCGAGACGACCGTCCACGTCACTTATTACCCACTGCGCCGTGCGGACGCTGAAAGGCACGGGCAGGGCAGTCTCATCGGCCGGCCGATCTCAGACTTGAGTTTGTACCTGCTCGACTTGCACGGGCGGCCAGTGCCCATCGGCGTCTCCGGCGAGTTGTACGTCGGAGGGGCAGGTGTCGCCAGAGGCTACCTCCATAGGCCGGAGTTAACCGCGGAGCGTTTCGTCCCTGACTCGTTCGGCCACATGCCAGGAGCGCGGCTTTACCGCAGCGGCGATCTCGCACGCTATCTGCCCGACGGCAACCTCGAATATCTCGGGCGCATGGATCAACAGGTCAAAGTGCGCGGCTTCCGCATCGAGCTCGGAGAGATCGAGGCGGCGCTTTGCGAGCTCCTGGAGGTGCAGCAGGCGGTTGTTGTCCCGAGCTCGCGCGACGGAGAGGAGCAGCGGTTGGTCGGATACATCGTGACGCATCCGGGCTTCGCACCGACGACGAGCGAACTGCGGCGTCAACTAAAAGAGCAGTTGCCCGAGTACATGATCCCCTCCGCTTTCGTCAGGCTAGACAAAATATCCCGGACAGCGAACGGGAAAATAGATCGGCGCAGTTTGCCAGATCCGGAAGACGTGCCGGCGGACCTCGAAAGCATCTACCTCGCGCCGCGAACTCCCGTTGAAGAGGAATTAACGAGAATCTGGAGTCAGTTGCTGGTTCTGAATCGGGTCGGTGTCAACGACAACTTCTTCGACCTCGGCGGCCATTCACTGCTGGCCACTCAAATCATTTCAAGGGTGCGCGAAACCTTCCAGGTGGAATTGCCCCTGCGTGAACTCTTCGAGTCGCCTACGGTGGCGGGGCTGGCCGCCCGCGTCGAGTTGGCGTCCCGGGGCGAAGGGGTGATCGAACGCCTCGAACTGTTACGGCAGGTAAAGCAGGGCTTGACCGCGCCGCCCATCCTCCCAGTTGCGCGCGACGGCGCGCTGCCGCTCTCTTTCGCACAGCAACGTCTGTGGTTTCTCGATCAGCTCGCGCCGGGCAGTTCGGCCTATAACATCATCGGCGGAATGCGTCTGGAGGGTGAGTTAGATGTGGCCGCCCTCGAACAGGCGCTCAACGAGATCGTCTGCCGCCACGAGGCGCTGCGCACAACTTTCACTACCGTCGATGGACGGCTCGTGCAGGTCATTACTGCGGGACAACCAATCGCCCTAACGCTGATCGATCTGCGAGTTCTGGACGAACACCGGCGTGAAGAGAGGGTCCGAGAACTAGCGCGCGAAGAATTGAATCGCTCGTTCGACCTCAGGCAGGGACCGCTGCTGCGCGTTAGTCTCTTGCGGCTCCGTGATGATGAACACGTCGCGCTGGTCACGATGCACCACATCGTCAGCGACGGATGGTCCACCGCCATCTTCATAAAGGAATTCGTAGCGTTGTATGAAACATCGCGGACGGGCCAACCATCGGTGCTCGCGCCACTCCCGATCCAATATGCCGACTACGCCCACTGGCAACGCGAATGGCTACAAGGCGAAGCTCTTGAGTCGCAACTCGATTACTGGAAGCAGAAACTCGAAGGAGCGCTGCCGGCGCTGGAGTTGCCGACGGATCACCCGCGCTCCGAGGAGCCGACGCTACGCGGCGAGAAACTCATCTGCAAGCTTCCGGACGAACTCTACAAGGAGTTGCGCGAGCTCAGTCGTCGCGAGGGCGTCACGTTATATATGACCCTGCTGGCCGCGTTCCAGATGCTGCTCTACCGCTATACCAATCAGGACGATTTGATCGTCGGGACGGCGATCGCGGGCCGCAACCGCGCCGAAGTCGAGGACCTCATCGGTGTCTTCATCAACATGCTGGTGCTGCGCACAGACCTTTCCGGCAACCCGACTTTTCGTGAGTTGATGGGGCGCGTGCGCGAGGTCACGCTTGAAGCTTACGCCCATCAGGAAGTTCCTTTCGAGAGAGTGGTTGAGGAGTTGCAGCCTGCTCGCCCTCTTACGCAGTCGCCACTGTTTCAAGTGGCGTTCGGGCTGCAACACGCGCCGCTACAAACGTTCACGCCGTCCGGACTCAAAATGAATTCGCTAACTTTCGACGCGGACATCTCTCGCTACGACCTGACGCTCTGGATGTTCGAGAGCGAGTCCGAGCTGACTGCGTCGTGGACCTACAGCACAGATCTCTTCGAGGCCCAAACCGTAGCGCGGTTGCAGCGAGAGTTCGAGACGGTGCTCCGCGGCGTTGTCGAAAATCCCGAGACCCGTTTGGGCGCTTTGGAGGTCCTCTCGGAAGGAGAGAAGACGCTGTCGGCATTGCGTGAGAGGGAATGGGAAGAGTCCAACTCGAAGAAATTAATATCCGTCAAGCGGCGGTCGATGATGCGGCTTTCCGACACCGCGAACTAACGCTTTGCGCCTCCATGCTACTGGTACCGAGAGACTGTGATGACAACGAATTTGAAAAACGAGTTCAGGCCCGCAAGGCGCAAACCTGTGAGTCTCACGTCGGCTAACTTGGTCAAGGCTTCATACCTGAATGCAGCGCGAAAGATGCCGCTCGTGCTTGAACCCACCGAAGGAAACGTCAACCTCGTCGCGTGGGCGGAGGGCCACCGGGAATTCGTCGAAGCGAAGTTGTCGAAGCATGGAGCACTGCTGCTGCGTGGGTTCGACATAGATTCCGTAGAGCGTTTCGAGCAGTTTGTCGAAGCCACTTCGAATGGAGCGTTGCCCTACGGCGAGCGCTCATCCCCGCGCAGTCAGGTGGGGGGCAACATTTATACTTCGACCGACTATCCGGCAGCGCGGAGCATCTTTTTACACAACGAGCAGTCGTACAACCTGCGGTTCCCTTTAAAGATTTATTTCTTCTGCTTGACGCCGCCCGTAGAGGGGGGCACGACGCCGGTCGCTGACACGCGAAAAATTCTCACTGCCGTCCGCCCCGACGTCCGCCGGCGCTTCCACGAGCTCGGATACATGTACACGCGAAATTTTGGCGACGGCTTCGGGCTTTCATGGGAGGACACCTTTCAAACCCGGAGCATTAGCGCCGTCGAGCAGTATTGCCGGCAACACGACATTGCGTTCGAATGGAAGGGCGGTGACCGCTTGCGCACGCAACAGGTACGACCCGCTATCGCCAGACATCCACAGACCGGCGAACACGCCTGGTTCAATCACGCGACTTTCTTCCACGTCTCAACCCTCGAAGAAGACATCCGCGAACGCCTGGTTGCAGAATTCGCCGAAGAAGATTTGCCGAACAACACTTACTACGGTGATGGCTCGGCAATCGAACCCGAAGTGATGGACCACCTCCGCCAAACGTACCTGCGAGAGAAGCTTAGTTTCCCCTGGCAACAGTACGACGTGCTAATGCTGGATAACGTCCTTGCCGCGCACGGACGCGAACCCTTCTCCGGCCCACGCCAGGTCGTCGCGGGCATGGCCGACCCGTGTCTCTGGAATGACGTCCTGCTTTTTCCCACCTAACGCACAGGCGACACTTAAAGAAAGACCAGTAATCATGAGCGCTCTCAAGTACAACTCGCCTGGCGGCGAGAAATTTACCGCATCAAGGCGCAAGAGCATCAGGCTTACTGAAGCCGCCTTGGTGAAGACCAGCTATCTCTCGGACGACGACGAGCATTTCCCGCTCGTGATCGAGCCGAACGTAGAGAACCTTAATCCGGTTCTATGGGTACAGCATCACCGCCCGTTCATCGAAGCCGAGTTGTTGAAACACGGCGGCATCCTATTCCGTCATTTCGACGTAGATTCCGCGGCGTGCTTCGAGGATTTAGCGAGGGCGCTCGACCCGGAGTTGCTCGATTATTTCGAGCGTGCCGCCCCGCGTCGTGAGGTCGGAAGGAACATCTACACTTCGACCGAATATCCGCCCGATCAGATAATCCCGCTACACCACGAGATGTCCTACTCGCACAATTGGCCCACCAAAATCTGGTTCTATTGCGCTCAGCCCGCGCAGCGTGGCGGCACAACGCCGATTGCCAACGACAGGAAAGTTTTCCAGTTGATCGATCCGGCGATTAAAGAACAGTTCATGAATAAAAAGGTCATGTACGTCCGCAACTACGGCGAAGGGCTCGACCTTTCATGGCGTGAGGCCTTCCAGACCGACGACCGCGCAGCCGTCGAAGAATACTGCTGCCACGCGCGCATGACCTGCGAGTGGCGAAACGGTGACCGGCTGCGGACGCGCGCCGTGCGTCAGATCGTAGCCACTCACCCGCGCACTGGTGAAACCGTTTGGTTCAATCACGCGCACATGTTCCACATCTCGAATGTCGAGCCCTCGGTACGCGAGGCGTTGCTGGCCCACTACAAAGAGGACGAGTTTCCACGCAACGCTTTTTACGGCGACGGCTCACCGATTGAGAGTTCGTTGCTCGAAGAAATCAGGCGAGTTTACACGCAAGCGGCGGTGACGTTTAGCTGGCAAAAAGGCGACGTTTTACTGCTCGACAACTTCCTCGCCTCGCACGGTCGGGAGTCGTTCGTGGGGCCTCGCAAAGTTTTGGTAGCGATGGCGCAGCTCTTCACCAGTGAAGAGACCAGAGAAGAGGGGATGAAATGTTCATGGTCGAAGAAGCAGTAGAAGGATTTCAACTTTCGGAGCAGCAGAAATGTCTTTGGTTGCAAAAAGGGGATGGCAACCCCTTCCTCTCGCAGTGTACGCTGCGTCTCGAGGGAGAATTGAACCCAGAGGCGCTTCGCAACGCGTTGCAGATGATCGTTTCTCGCCATGAGATTCTGCGGACCTCTTTTCGTTCGCTACTCGGCATGGATGTCCCCTGGCAGGTGATTGCTGAAGAAACAGAACTTTTTGATTTGCCGGAAATAGACCTCGGTGGTTGTAATACTGCGCAAATCGAGGCGGAGATTGAAAGGCTCTTGGATCAAACGCGGCAGCTTCCGTTCGATTTCAAACGTGCCCCACTGCTCCGCTGCGACTTGCTAAAGCTTTCGACGGATTCTCACGTCTTACTGATCAGCCAGCCTGCTCTGTGTGCCGACTCCGCGTCGCTCGCTCAATTAGTGGTTGAGCTAAGTCGCTGCTATTCGTCGTGTGTGGATGGTGGCGAAGTGTCGGCGGACACGGTGCAGTACGTGGATTTTTCCGAGTGGCAGCACGAACTTCTCAGTTCCGAGGAAGGGAAGGCGAAGAAAAATTATTGGCGTAAGCAGGCTGTCGCCCTTCGATCCGCGCCTCTCGTGGCGCTGCCCTTTGACATTTCAGGGCGGGAAGTGGAGATGCCGAAAGCGAACGAGTTCGCCCCGAAAACCTTCGGCTTCACGGTGGGCGCAGGCACGGCGGAAAAAATCGAATCGAAAGCCGGTCAGTATGAGGCTTCTGCGGAGGTGTTGCTACTCTCGTGCTGGCAAATTTTACTCTGGTGTCTGACGGGGGAGCCGGAGATTGTGTTGGGCCATCTTTACGACGGCAGGCGGATTAAACGCCTGCGTGAATGCCTTGGCCTGTTCGCGCAGTATTTGCCTTTGCGCAACCGTCTCGATGCGAAATTTCTGTTCTCCGACATCCTCCGGCACAATCAGCGGGCGGCGGCCTCAAACTACACGCATGAAGAATATTACTCGTTCGATCCACGCGCCGTATTAGGCAGGGGCCGCCTCCAGCTTGCGATAAAATTCGATTTCGCAGAGTGGCCCACCACACTGACGGCCGGCGGGGTGCGATTCGCTCCGCACAAAATCTATTGCCATACCGACCGCTACGAGTTGAGACTATCGGCCTACCGCCGCGACCAGGATTTCTATTTCGAGCTTCACTACGACGACAGGTTTTATTCTCCGGAAGCCGTCGAATGCCTCGCCGGTCAGTTTCGGGCGCTGCTTGAGAACGCGATCGAGAATCCGGAATCACCGATCAGCGAGCTGGGAATAATCGGTGAAGCCGAGCGACGCCGTCTGCTCGTCGAGTGGAACGATACTGCGACGGATTACCGCCGCGCCGTCTGCCTCCACGAACTGTTTGAAGAGCAGGTCACGCGCACTCCCTTTGCGCCCGCCGTAATTCTCCGCAACGAGCAGTTGAGCTTCGGCGAGTTGAACGCACGCGCGAACCAGTTGGCCCATTACTTGAAACGGCTCGGGGTCGGCCCCGATGTGCCCGTAGCGCTCTGCGTAGGTCGTTCGTTGGAGATGTTGGTTGGGATCCTGGGCATCCTTAAAGCGGGAGGCGCTTACATGCCTCTTGACATGGGCCAGCCGAGGCAGAGGCTCGCCTTCATGTTGGAGGACGCGCGCGCTCCGGTGGTGTTGACCGATCGGGAATGGTCCATGTTGCTGCCTGAACAGGGGCCGCGGGTGGTCCAACTCGGTGATTGCCCTGACTTGTTGGCGCGTGAGAGCAAAGAAAACCCTGTCGCTCTCGGAAGCCCGGAGAATCTCGCCTACGTGATTTACACCTCCGGCTCAACGGGCACGCCGAAGGGCGTCATGATTCGCCACCGTGCGGCGGTTAACCTGGCTGGCGGTTTGTTCGCAGCAGTCTACGCGAACCACTCTGCACCGTTGCGCGTCGGCTTAAACGCGTCAATAGTTTTTGACGCTTCGGTCAAACAACTTGTGCAGTTACTCGGCGGCCATACGCTCGTCCTCGTGCCCGAAGAGGTGCGAATGAGCGGGGATGCTTTGTTGGCCTACGCCGCCGAGCAGCAGGTAGAGGCGCTCGATTGTACGCCTTCACAACTGAAGCTGATGCTGGCCTCCGATTTCTGGCGCAATCAAGAGAGCAAGCCATCGTTCATGCTTGTCGGCGGCGAGGCCCTTGACCGCGAGACGTGGCGACTTCTCAGCACGCAGGAGAAGGTAGATTTCTACAACGTATATGGGCCAACTGAATGCACCGTTGACGTAACAGTCGCTCGCGTTAATGGTGGTCCAATGTTACCGACGATTGGCCGCCCCCTCGCTAACACTCAAGTTTACCTGCTCGACAGACGGCTTCACATCGTTCCTACCGGAGCGACGGGCGAGATATACGTCGGCGGGGACGGTTTGGCGCGCGGATATCTTCATCGGCCCGATCAGACGGCTGAGAAATTCATCCCTGATCCCTTCGGAAGCGAGCCGGGCGCGCGTCTCTATCAGACGGGAGACCTCGCACGTTACCTGCCGGACGGACAACTCGAATTTCTCGGGCGCGCTGACCACCAGTTGAAGGTACGTGGCATGAGGATCGAACCCGGCGAGATCGAGGCCGCGCTCAAAAAGGAGAGGGCGGTGCGTGAGGCAGTCGTGCTGGCGCGAGAAGATACGCCCGGCGACGTACGCCTCGTCGCGTATGTGGTCATCGGGCGGCATCATCTGCCGGAGATTGACGGACGCGCGCGCTACGAACTCCCTAATGGGATGGCGATTGCCCACCAGAATAAGAATGAAACCGACTACCTCTACCAGGAAATTTTCGAGAATCAGACCTACTTTCAACATGGCATCGAGCTGACTGACGGCGCGTGCGTCTTTGACGTAGGCGCGAACATCGGTCTCTTCACGCTCTTCGTCATGGACCACTGCCGCAATCCGCGTATTTACGCCTTCGAGCCGATACTCCCGATTTTCGAAACGCTGCGGCTCAATGTCGAACTCTATGGCGAGAACGTCAAGCTCTTCCCGTTCGGATTGTCCGACGTGTCAAAAACTGCCTCGTTCACCTTCTACCCGCAGTATTCAATGATGTCAGGGCAGAGCGAGTATGCGCATGCGGGCGGCGATGTTGAGGTAGTGAAAAAGTACTTACGCCACCAGCAGCAGGAAGGCACATCGGGCGCGGCCGTGCTGCTCGAATATGCGGATGAACTTCTGCCGGTTCGGTTCAAGGGGCAGCTCCACGAGTCTCAACTGAAGACTCTGTCCGAGGCCATCAAGGCGGAAGAAATCGAGCGCATAGACTTATTGAAGGTTGACGTGCAGCGAGCCGAACTCGACGTCCTGAAAGGGATAAGAGACGCCGACTGGAACAAGATTCATCAGGTCGTGATGGAAGTGCACGACGCCCGGGGTGAGGCGAGCGAAGGTCGCATCCAGCAAATCTCAAACCTGCTCGAGAGTCGCGGGTTCACCGTCATCGCCGAACAAGACGACGCGTTAAGCGGGACTGATCGCTACAACCTTTACGCTTCGCGGAACCCCGCCCAGATGCAAGCGGCCGAACTCCGGCGCAAGTCCAACGGGTCATCACCCCTGGAAGCGCGCTCGCTGACCGCGTCGATTGTGTCGGCTGACAAATTACTTAATGCGCTCAAAAAGGAATTGCCCGAATACATGATTCCTTCGGCCGTCGTCCTCCTGGACAAGATGCCGCTCACGCGCAACGGCAAAATCAATCGCGGGGCTCTGCCGCCCCCAAACTTCATCCGTCCCGGCGAAGGGGCGGGTTATGTAGCACCGCAAAATCAAATGGAGCGGACGATAGCCGGAATCTGGCAGGAAGCGTTACACATCGAGAAGGTCGGGATGAACGACAATTTCTTCGAACTGGGTGGTCACTCATTGCTCATAGCGCAGGTGCACAACCGGCTCGTGGCGGCCTTAAGCCGTGAAATCTCAATGGTGGAAATGTTTCAGCATCCGACAGTCAGCGCATTGGCGAAGCACTTAAGTCAGGGCCGGCAAGACTCGCGCTCACTGCAAAACGTGCAACAGCGGGGGGCGCGTCAGAAAGAGGCGTTGGAACAGCAAAGGCGAACCGGAAAGAAGGAGAGACAACTGGCATGAGTAATCAAGAACTGCAGGATACGACCAACGGCGTCGCCATCATCGGCCTTTCGGGCCGCTTTCCCGGCGCAAAAACGACCGCGGAGTTTTGGCGGAACTTGAAGGCGGGCGTCGAGGGCGTCTCCTTCTTCACCGACGAGGAACTGCGCGCCGAGGGAATCGCGACGGAAGTGTTGTCTGATCCCGGTTACGTCAAAGCCAAAGCGATGCTCGAAGACATCGAATGGTTCGACGCCTCGTTCTTCGGGATCACGCCCAAAGAAGCCGAGACGATGGATCCGCAGCAGCGTTTGTTCCTTGAGTGCGCATGGGCGGCGCTGGAAGACGCCGGTTACGATAGCGAGCAATACAGCGGTGCTATTGGTCTCTACGCCGGGTCGAGCATTAACAGCTACCTCATGCTCAACCTGTTCTCTAACCCCGGGTTGGTGGACACCGCGAGCATTCTTCAGACTTCAATCCCGAATCGCACGGATCACCTGACGACTCGAGGCGCTTACAAGCTCAATCTGACAGGGCCGGCCGTCACCGTACAGACCGCCTGCTCGACCTCGCTCGTCGCCGTGCATCTGGCTTGTCAGAGTCTGATGAGCTACCAGTGCGACATCGCGCTGGCCGGAGGCGTCACGATCAGCGTCCCGAAGAAATCGGGTTACTACTTTCAGGAGGGCGGCGTGGTCTCGCCCGACGGGCATTGCCGGGCTTTCGACCAAGGGGCCAACGGGACCGTCGCCGGCAACGGCGTCGGTGTAGTGGTCTTGAAGCGACTGGCCGACGCTCTCGCTGACGGGGACGAGATTCACGCCGTCATCAAGGGTTCGGCGATTAACAACGACGGGTCTTTGAAGGTCGGGTACACCGCCCCAAGCGTCAACGGACAAGCCGACGTGATTGCGTTGGCCCAAGTGGTTGCGGGCGTTACTCCCGATACCATCTCTTACGTCGAAGCCCACGGCACGGGGACGACTCTCGGCGATCCAATCGAGATCGCAGCTCTCACGCAGGCCTTCAGGGCGGGAACGGACAAGGAAAATTTCTGCGCAGTTGGTTCCGTGAAGACGAACATCGGACACCTCGACGTGGCGTCCGGTGTCGCCAGCCTCATCAAGACAACGTTGGCCCTCAAAGAGGGTGTGATCCCGCCACTCATCAATTTCGAGCGCGCCGGCACGGAGATAGATGTGGCGGGCGGTCCTTTTTACTTTAACGATAAACCGATCGAATGGAAGCGCAATGGTGGCCCGCGCCGAGCGGGCGTTAGCTCTTTTGGCATAGGTGGAACGAACGCGCACGTCATCCTTGAAGAAGCCCCGCCGCGAGCGGATTCGGGGCCGTCGAGGCCGAGCCAGTTGCTCGTGCTCTCAGCCCGCACGGGTGCAGCTCTTGAGACGGCAACTGCGAATCTGAGTGTGCACCTCAAGGAACACACGGAAGCCAACCTGGCTGACGTCGCGTACACGCTCGCTGCAGGACGTCGGGCTTTCAAGCACCGCCGCATCGTCGTGGCCCACGACCCGGAAGACGGCGCTAAGGTTTTGGAGACTCTCGACCCGCGCCGCGTTCTAGCCGGATTGCAGGAGCCGAAGAATCATCCCGTCATGTTCATGTTTCCAGGACAGGGCGCGCAGCACGCGCGGATGGGACGCGAACTATACGAGGCCGAGGCGACTTACCGCGACGTAGTTGATTCCTGCTCCGAGTTACTGCGGCCACTGCTCGGGCTGGACTTGCGCGAAGTGCTGTACCCGCAAGACGAGTTGCTCGCGCAAAGCGAAGCACAACTGAAACAGACCTTAATTACACAACCGGCGCTTTTTGTCACCGAGTACGCGCTGGCAAAGCAGTGGTTGGAATGGGGCGTTAACCCGCAGGCGATGATCGGGCACAGCATCGGCGAATACGTCGCGGCGTGTCTGGCCGAGGTGCTGTCTTTGGAAGACGCGCTGGCGCTCGTGGCCGCGAGGGGACGCTTGATGCAGGACGCGGAAGGCGGCGAAATGCTGGCGGTCGCGCTGCCGGAGGACGAGGCGGTGGCGCTGCTCGGTGATAACCTCTCGCTCGCTTCAGTCAACGCGCCTGCGCAGTGTGTGTTGGCAGGGAGTGCGGAGGCGATCGCTGAGTTGGAAGCAAAGCTGAAAGCGCGAGACGTGTGGTGTCGTCGCTTGCAAACCTCCCACGCCTTCCACTCGCACATGATGGAACCGATGCTCGACGCGTTCAGGGCCGAAGTCAAAAAGGTCGTGCTTAACGCCCCTCGCATCCCTTACGTTTCGAACCTGACAGGGACGTGGATCACCGCAGCCGAGGTGACCGACCCGGAATATTGGGTAAGCCATGTACGGCAGACGGTGCGCTTCAGTGAAGGCGTGGCGCGGCTGTTTGAGGAACCCGACACTATCCTGTTGGAGGTTGGACCAGGGAAAGCGTTGATGACCATCGCGAGATGGCATCCGGCCAAGACATCAGGGCAAACGGTCTTGACCTCATTGCCGCAACCGGAGGAACGCGTCTCCGAACTGGCTTCAGTGCAGAACGCTTTGGGAAAACTATGGTTGGCGGGGGTGCCGGTAGATTGGCAAACCTACTACGCGCACGAGCAACGCCGCCGCGTCTCGTTGCCCACTTATCCTTTCGAGCGCCGCCGCTTCTGGGTCGAGCCGCGACAGCAATTGTCGGACGTGAGCGTCGGCCAAAATCCTCTACATAAAAAGGCGAATGTGACGGACTGGTTTTACATCCCGTCGTGGAAGAGCTCGGCGCCGCCCGTCCTTCTCGAATCCGGCGTGGTGAAACAGCAAGATGCTTTCTGGTTGTTATTTGTTGACGAGAGCGGACTGGGCGCGCGGTTGGCCCACCGGCTGGAAGCTGCGGGCAACGAGGTGGTAACGGTGTCTACCGGAAAGCGATTCGTCGAACACAGCGAACGAGAGTTTACGGTTGCTCCGGGCCGCAAGGAGGACTTCGACTCGTTGCTGAGCGCGTTGGCGACGCGCGGAAAACGCCCTACAAATATCGTCCATCTGTGGAACGTGATGCCTGAGTTCGATTCTCTGTCCGATCATGCGCTCGCGGAGGAATGCCAACGTCGAGGGTTTTACAGCCTGCTCGCGCTTGCACAGTCACTCGGCGAACAGGCCGAAGAGAAACCGCTGGAACTGGTAATCGTCACAAACGACATGCAGCGCGTCACAGGCGACGAAACGCTGTGTCCGGAGAAAGCCACCGTCCTTGGCCCATGCCGCGTCGTGCCGCAGGAATACAAGTACATCAAAAGCCGGAGTCTCGACGTGACTCTCTCGGCAGGGGACGGCGAGAGGGAAAAGCTGGCGGAACTGCTCGCCGCGGAACTGTTTGCCGTGTCTCCCGAAAAAGTGGTCGCCTACCGCAATCAACAGCGGTGGACGCAGAGCTTCGAGCGGCATGGATTGGAAACGCCCGCTCATCAGGGCGCGCGCGTTCGTGAAAAAGGAGTCTATTTGATCACGGGTGGGTTTGGGGGCCTGGGCATGGTTTTCGCCGAGCACCTGGCGAAGACAGCCGGCGCTCGACTGGCGCTCGTCGGACGTTCGACGTTGCCGACGCGCGAACACTGGGCTCGCTGGGTCTCAACGCACGGCGAGCAGGATTCTGTGAGTCGTAAAATTCGAAGCTTGCGCGAACTGGAAAAACATGGCGCGCGGGTCGAGAGCTATAGCGCCGACGTGGCCAATAACGAACAGATGAAAGGCGTGCTGGCCCAAGTCGAAGAGCGGTTCGGCGCCGTCAACGGCGTCATCCACGCCGCCGGTGTCCCCGCCGGAGGCATGGTCCAGTTAAAGACTGCGGAGAATGCCGCGGCCATCCTCGCCCCGAAAGTTAATGGCACGCGTGTGCTCGGCGAACTATTCGAGAATGCGCGGCTCGACTTTATGCTTCTCTGCTCGTCAAGAAGTTCGATCCTCGGCGGCTTCGGCCAAATTGATTATTGCGCGGCTAACGCCTTTCTCGACGCATTCGCTCACTACTACACCGCCAGGACCGGGACTTTTACAGTCTCCGTAGACTGGGATGGTTGGCAGGAAGTCGGCATGCTCGTCAATACCGCGGCTCAGTACGGGGTAGAGGTCAAGCCGGCGACGAGTTCGTATCAAAAGCTGGACCACCCGCTGCTCGAGAGGGTGACGGTCGAAAGCGATGGGCGTGAAACCTACCTGGCCCAAGTCAGCGTCGCCGACACATGGATTCTTGAAGAGCACAGAATCGGCGGGAAGGCGGTGCTGCCGGGTGTCACTTACATTGAGATGGCGCGCGCTGCCTTCGAGCATCATGCGGGCGACGGACCGATCGAGTTGCGCGACATATTCTTCATCACGCCGATGAGCCTCGGCGACGACGAACGGCGCGAGGTTCGTCTGGAACTGGAGCAAAACGGACGAGGGCACAAGTTTCGTGCGTCAAGTAGGCTTGTCACCGACGACGGCGCCACCGCGCAATGGCAGGACCATGCAATTGGCGAAGTCAGTCGCGCCACGGCGAGGCCGCCGCGTCAGCATGATCTTAGCGAGATCGCTAAGAGGTGCAACGTGAGGGAGTTCGTCGTCGGCGACGAAGAGAATGATCCCGACCTCGGGCCGCGCTGGCAGAATCTTAAGAAGGTGCATCTCGGCGATCGCGAGCTGCTGGTGCTGTTTGAACTGGCCGAAGAGTTTGAGCATGACTTACAGCATCTCAAGCTGCACCCTTCGCTGCTCGACCGCGCTGCCGGGACGGGGATGCTTTACAGAGTGCTGGACAGCATCTACCTCCCGATGTCCTACAAACGCCTGCGAGTCGATCGAGCGTTGCCCCGCCGAATCTATGCTCACATTAAAGAGACGGAGAATAACTATTCGAAAAAGGAGACCATCACGTTCGATGTCGTCGTCATGGACGAAGACGGAGTGGAGCTGGTCGAGATCGAGGAGTTCAGCGAAAAGAGAATCAACGACTTGACCGAGCAGGTCAGGTCCAGGGGCGGCCAGGAGGGACGCGCCCGCGATGCCGTGAGTGCGCCGGCGGACAAGACGGAGAAAAATTTGTACGAAGAGAGCATCGGCGAGGGGATAACCTCGGGCGAGGGCGTCGAAGTATTCAAGCGCATCCTTGCCGCGGCGACCGTTCCGCAGGTGATTGTCTCGACGAAAGATCTCGCCGCCTCGATAGCGCGCGCCAACGCCTTCACGGACGAGCGCCTTTCTGAGGAACTCGACAAGATACAGACGGCCCGGCCCCTCCACCCCCGGCCCGAAGTAGGGACGGCCTACGCCGCGCCGCGCAACGATCTCGAAGGGATGCTTGCCGGAATCATGCAAGAGGCACTTGGCCTCGATCACGTCGGCATCAACGACAACTTCTTCGAACTCGGCGGCGATTCCGTGCTCAGCATTCAAATCATTGCGAGAGTCAATCGCGCCGGATGGCACATTACGCCGCAGCAAATCTTCCAACATCAGACGATTGCCGAGTTGGCCGAGGTGGCCGTCAAAGCGCCGGGTGCAGGAGCGGCGAGTCCGGCCGCACCCGCCACGGAAGATACCCCCGCCAAGAAGCCCGTCTTCGAGTTGGGGGAAATGGCTGGGAGGAAACGCGACACGCTCTCCATGTTGCTTGATGATGATGACGACGAATCAGACGCTCACGAGCAAGTCGATATCGTAGTTGACGAGCCAATAATCCTTCCCAGTGCGTCCCGCGCCAGGGCCGGGGAGGTCGAATCGACTTTGCTCCAGCACCCTTCGGTTAGCGAAGCCGCAGTCATTGCGCGGGGTGGAAATGGTCACGACGACCTCGTCGCCTACGTGGTGCTGGACGGCAGTCACGCACATCCCGCCGAGACGAAGAAAATGGGCTTCAGTCTCTTCTACTTTGCCGCCGACAATTCCCGCGCCGGCGAGGACAAATACCGTCTCTACCTTGAAGGTGCGCAGTATGCCGACCGGCACGGATTTGAGGCGGTATGGACGCCAGAACGCCATTTTCACGAAAGTGGCGGGCTGTACCCGAACCCCTCGGTGTTGAGCGCAGCGCTGGCGGCGACGACCGAGCAGATTAAGCTGCGTGCAGGGAGTGTGGTGCTGCCGCTTCACCACTCGATTCGCGTCGCCGAGGAATGGTCGGTAATCGATAACCTTTCCCGTGGGCGCGTGGGATTATCTTTCACTGCCGGTTGGATTCCGAACGACTTCGCCTTCTTCCCCGAGCGTTACGCCAACAAACGTGAGGAACTGTTTCGCGGCATCGAGGAAGTGCAGCGCCTCTGGCGTGGCCAAACCGTCACGGAGCGCGACGGTGCGGGTAATAGCTGCGAACTGAAAATTTTCCCGCAGCCTTTGCAGCCCGAGCTGCCGATCTGGCTCACCTGCAGTGGCGACCCGCAGATGTTCACCAAGGCAGGCGAGTTGGGGCTTAACGTGCTGACCGCATTGCTCTCGCAATCAGTCGATGAGGTGGCAGGCAAGCTCGAACTTTACCGTCAGGCGCGTGCTAAGCACGGGCACGACCCCGATGCCGGACACATCACCGTGATGATGCACACGTTCCTCGGGCCTGATGAACGCGGCGTTCTTGATAACGTGCGAACTCCATTGAGAGAGTACCTCAAGACGCACATCGGACTTATCGAGACAATGACTCAGAGCCTCGATATCAAGATCGATATCGACAAGGAGCAGTATCTTGAGTACCTACTCGATTTCGCTTTCGAGCGTTATTACCAGACCGCTTCGCTCATTGGCACGCCGGACAAGTGTATGGCGATGGTCAAGCGTCTCAGTGAGATTGGCGTCAACGAGGTAGCCTGCTTCGTGGACTTCGGTGTCGAAGTGGACCACGTGCTCGAGGGCCTTCATCACTTGAACGCACTGAAAAAACTGTCCGACGACAACCATGTCGCGCTGGGAGCGGCGAAGGGGCAGAAGACCCCGGAAACCCTGAGCGCGCTCAATCGCTTCGTCCGAGAGAAACTGCCGCAACATACGAAAGACACTTCATTCGTAGTGCTCGATCTGCTCCCCGTCACCTCGCGGGGCACCGTTGATTACCAGGCGCTGCCTGCCGCCTAACGACTCGTTGGAAAGATCACTCTAAGTCCTGGAACGGCACTAGTTCCAATCGAAAAGGTTTAGGCCGCCGCGTCGAACGACAGCGGAAGAGGGCGGACCGTGTCCTTTATATATATGCAAAGCACAGTTGCGCGAGCACGCGAAGAGGGCTTAGCAAGAGGAGAGAGCTCACGATGGCAATGAAAAACGTCGAAAGCATATATCCGCTTTCGCCGACGCAGGCAGGGATCCTCTTTCACACCCGTCACGACCCTGTGTTCGCGATGTACTTCGAGATCATTACCTGGGTTATGCAGGGTGACGTGAACATTCGTGCCTTTGAGCAGGCCTGGCAGAAAGCCGTCGATCGTCACGCAGTTCTGCGCACCGCCTTCTTCTGGGAGGGTCTCGACGATCCGATCCAGGTTGTGCGACAGCGCGCCCGGCTGCCACTCGCTCACCACGACTGGCGTGGGCTGACAAAAGCGCAGCAGGACGAGCAGTTGAAGCAGTTTTACGCGGACGAACGAAAACGCGGCTTCGATCTTTCGAAAGCCCCGCTGATGCGCGTCGCGCTCATTCACACGGACGAAGATCGCTACCGGTTCGTGTGGTCCTATTACCACGGTTTGATTGATGGCTGGTCCGGATCGCTGCTCTTCAACGACGTGTTCACCTTCTACGAGGCACTGATCAGTGGCGCAGAAATAAAACTGCCGGCTCCCGATCCATTCCACAACTATATCGACTGGGTGCAGAAACAGGACATCTCGAAGGCACGCGATTACTGGCAGCGCACGTTGAAGGGGTTCCACGCCGCGACCCCGCTAGGGATCAGCGGCGGCACACAGCGTAGGGGTGAAATGATCGTTCCCGACGCTACGCGGAGTTACCGGGAGCAACAGATACGCCTCCCCGCAGAAACAACCGATCGACTTGTGCAATTGTCGCGGCAGCATCAACTGACACTAAACACGCTGTGTCAAGGCGCATGGGCGGTGCTGTTGAGTCGTTACAGTGGTGAGTTGGACGTAGTGTTTGGGGTCGCTGTTTCAGGCCGCCCGCCGATGCTCGCAGGTGTCGAGACGATGATCGGCATGTTCATCAACACCCTGCCCGCACGCGTCGAAGTAACTCCCGACCGAATGCTTCTCCCCTGGCTCAATGAACTTCAGCAGCAGCAGGTGGAGATGCGCCAGTACGAGTACAGTCCGCTTGTGGACGTTCAGGGTTGGAGCGACGTGCCCCGCACCAGTCCTTTATTCGATTCCATCGTCTCTTTCGAGAACCATCCAATCGACCACTCGCTTCTCAAGCGGAGTGAAAAGGCGGAGTTGCGGGATGTCATTCATTATCACACGGCTACCGGCTACCCTCTCAACCTCATCATTGAGCCGGGCACTGAGCTATCCATCAAAAACTTGTACGACTTTGGTCGCTTCGACGACGCAACCATCGAGCGCATTCTGAGCCATCTGCGGCAGTTGCTCACGGCTATCGCCACTGACCCGCATCGCCGGCTATCGGAACTCCCATTATTGACCGACGCCGAAGAGAGGCAGTTGACAATAGAGTGGAACTCCGCAGCACGAGTCGAGCCGGTTGTAGAAAGCATCCACGGTCTGTTTGAGGCGCAGGCGGAAAGCACACCTGATCGAATCGCGTTGGTCGCCGGAAACGAAAGACTCACCTACCAAGAACTGAACCGCCGCGCAAACCGACTGGCGCGACATCTGCGGAAGTTGGGTGTGGGGCTGGAAGTGCCGGTGGCTCTCTGTGTAGATCGCTCGACCGAGATGGTCGTCGCGCTACTCGGCATCCTCAAAGCGGGCGGAGCTTATGTGCCGCTAGATCCAGCTTACCCGGCGGATCGGCTCGCTTTCATGCTCGAGGATACGCAGTCACCCGTGCTCGTGACGCAAACGCATCTGTTGAAGTCGCTGCCCGCGCAGGTGTGCGAACGGACAAAGGTCGTATGTTTTGAGCCCGACCAGGATGAGATTGCGCAGGAGGCGGACGGGAATCTTGGACCAATGCCGGATGCCGCGAGACATCTTGCCTACTTTATCTACACATCAGGCTCTACTGGACGTCCGAAGGGCGTTGCCATCACGCACGGCAGTGCCGCCGTCTTTCTGCACTGGGCACGAGGGGCCTTCGACGACGAACAACTCGCAGGCGTTATGGCTTCGACCTCGATCAGTTTCGACTTGTCCGTCTTCGAACTGTTCGCTCCTTTGAGTTGGGGTGGCAAAGTGATTCTCGCAGACAATGCGCTTCACCTGCCGACGCTGGAAGCCGCAAACGAAATTACGCTCATTAACACCGTCCCTTCCGCGATGACCGAACTGTTGCGGATGAGTGCTGTGCCACCGAATGCGCGAACAGTGAATCTGGCCGGGGAGCCGCTGACTCGCAGGCTCGTGCAACAGTTGTACGAACTGAAAACTGTGACACGCGTCTTCAATCTCTACGGACCTTCAGAAGATACGACTTACTCAACTTTCACACTCGTCGATAAGGACGAAGCTAATCCACCGAGTATTGGCCGAGCCATTAGCAACACGCAGGCTTATCTCATTGATGGTGGATTGCGGCCCGTGCCCGTCGGAGTCGTCGGCGAACTCTACCTTGGCGGCGATGGGCTGGCGCGTGGTTATCACAACCGGCCCGAACTAACTGCCGCGTCCTTCGTTCCGGATCCCTTCAGCAAAAACCCCGGCATGCGCTTGTACCGCACGGGCGACCTCGCGCGTTGGCTTCCTGACGGGAACATAGACTTCCTCGGCCGGCGTGACCATCAGGTGAAGATACGCGGTTTTCGTATCGAGATGGGCGAGGTCGAAGCGTCGATCGAAGCATATGCGGGCGTGCGCGAGTGCGTTGTTGTGGCGCGCGAAGATGCACCGGGCGAGAAACGTATTGTGGCTTACATCGTCGCGCAGGAGCTGTCGTCCGACGACTTGCGCGATTTTCTGCGCGAGAAGTTGCCCGCCTACATGATCCCCTCCGCCTTCGTCATGCTTGACGAACTGCCGCTGACGCCCAACGGCAAAGTAGATCGCCGCGGGTTGCCGGCGCCCGAACAGAACTCTGAAGGGGATATAGACGCGCAGATCGCACCACGCACTCCGATCGAAGAGATTGTCGCCGGTATCTGCGCCGGCGTGCTCGGCATCGACAGCGTCAGCATCACCGCCAACTTTTTCGAACTCGGCGGTCATTCGCTGCTCGCTGCGCAAGTCATTTCACGGGTGCGGGAGACGTTCAAGGTAGAGGTGAGCGTGCGGGCACTATTTCTGAACCCAACCGTCGAAGGTCTTGCCGGAAATATAGAGAGGGCGCTGGGGGCAGGCGAAAACCTGGCTGGGCGCATTGAGAGGATTCCGCGAGACGGTAATTTACCGCTCTCATTCTCCCAACAACGGCTTTGGTTCCTGGACCAGATGCAGCCGGGCACGCCCTTATACAACATCATCACGACAGTAGACATACAAGGCGATTTGAATCTGGAAGCATTGCAGGGAGCGTTCGCGGAACTCGTGCGACGACACGAAGTGCTGCGCACCACGTTTGCTACCGTAGACGGACGGCCCGTGCAGATCGTCGCGCCGGTGATGCCTCTTACCTTGATCGTTGAAGATGTACGCGGCGAATCCCCTGAGGACCGTGCAGCGGCGGCCCGTGTGCTCGCCCAGGAAGAGGCCTTGCAAGCCTTCGACCTGCAACACGGGCCGCTGATGCGCGTCCGCCTCATTCGTCTCGCTGAACAAAGCCATATTGCGGTGCTCACAATGCACCACATCATCAGTGATGGTTGGTCCATTGGTGTCCTCGGCAATGAGGTCAGCGTCCTTTATGAGGCCTTTGTGGAGGGACGCCCCTCACCACTCGACGAGTTGCCGGTCCAATACGCAGACTTCGCCGTTTGGGAGCGCAGCGCTCTGATGGACCACGCGCTCGACGATCACCTTGCCTACTGGCGCGAGCAACTGCGCGGTGCTCCGCCAGTGCTTGAACTGCCGGCAGACCACTCGCGCCCGCTCATTAGCACGTTTCGAGGCGGCACCTGTTCGTTCAAACTCTCCGCTACGCTAACCGAAGAATTGAAAGCGCTGAGCCGCACCGAAGGTGTGACTCTCTACATGATGTTGTTGGCGGCCTTCCAGAGCCTGCTGATGCGCTACACCGGGCAGGAAGACATTGTCGTCGGCACGCCCGTCGCCAACCGCAACCGTTCGGAGACTGAGGGGCTGATCGGCTTCTTCGTTAACACGCTGGCGATGCGCACGGATCTGTCGGGCAACCCGACCTTCTGGAAACTGCTCGGCCGGGTGCGCGAAGTCACTCTCGGAGCTTACGCGCATCAGGATCTGCCATTCGACAAGTTGGTCGAAGAGCTACACCCGGAACGCCAGGCCGGACGAACGCCGATCTTCCAGGTGATGTTTGTTCTCCAGTACGCGCCGCAAGGCATGCTGCGGTTGCCCGGTTTGCAACTCGATGTAGTGTCACTCACGACGCAGTCGGCGAAGTTCGATTTGATGTTTTTGCTACGCGAGGAAGGCGGACAACTGGCCGGCGATGTTGAATACAGCTCGGAGTTGTTTGATCGGAAGACGATAGAAAACATGGCTCGGCACTTCGAGCAGTTGCTCGAGAGCATCGTCCGAGATCCTGAGCAGAAGATTGGAGACTTGAAGTTTCTGGAAGAGGAAGAGCGACGGCAAATCGTCGCTGGATCAAACGGAACGGCACGAGAGTATGAGCGAGAGGTGTGCATCCACGAGTTATTCGAGCAGCAGGTTGAACGTACACCCGATGCGACGGCGGTGATGTTTGAAGATCAGGAACTCGATTATCGAGAGCTCAACGCGAGGGCCAACAAGCTGGCGCACCAGTTGCGGAATATGGGCGTGGGTGTGGAAGTCAGAGTTGGCATCCTGATGGAGCGCAGTCTCGAGATGGTGGTGGCGCTGCTCGGAGTGCTCAAGGCAGGGGGCGCATATGTTCCGCTCGATCCAGCCTATCCGCAAGAGCGCATCTCTTTCATGTTAGAGGATGCCGCCGTGCAGGTGCTGTTGACGCAAGAGCGTTTGTCCGAGAAAGCGGGGACGAACGGCGTTCGAGTGTTGTTGCTGGACGCCGAGTGGCCAGAGTTAACGGCACAGAGCGTAGAGAACGTGAAGAGTGAGGTGAGGGAACAGAACCTCGCTTACGTAATCTACACCTCCGGTTCCACCGGCACTCCGAAGGGTGTTGCCATCGAGCATCGCAGCGCCGCGACCCTCATCTTCTGGGCTGGTGAAACCTTCAGCGCGCGCGTGCTTGCAGGTGTGCTCGCCTCCACGTCCGTCTGCTTCGACCTCTCCGTCTTTGAACTATTTGTGCCTCTGAGTTGGGGCGGCTGCGTCATCCTCGCACGCAATGCTCTTGAATTGCCTGTGCTGCGACAGCGCGAAGAAGTGCGCCTTATCAACACCGTTCCGTCTGCGATGAACGAGCTGCTTCGCCTCAAGTCCGTACCAGAGACAGTCGAGGTGGTGAACCTGGCGGGGGAGGCTTTGTCTTCAGCACTGGTGGCCGACATTTACGCACAGACCGAAGTCAAACAGGTGTGGAATCTCTATGGCCCATCCGAAGACACAACCTACACGACGGCTGGAATAATGAACCGCGAGGGCGGACGCGTAACCATTGGGAAGGGAATAGCAAACACCGAGCTATACATTTTGGACCAGTGGGGACAGATAGTTCCGTTGGGAGTTAGCGGAGAGCTTTACATCGCCGGCGCAGGGCTGGCGAGAGGTTACTTGAATCGAGCCGCCACCACGGCGGAGAGGTTCGTGCCGCACCTGTTCAGCGCAACGCCGGGAGAGCGCCTTTACCGCACGGGCGACTTGGCGCGGTACCTGCCTGACGGCAACATTGAGTTCCTGGGACGCGTGGACCATCAGGTAAAGATTAGAGGGTTCCGCATCGAGTTGGGAGAGATTGAACATGTTCTGGGTGAGTATCCGTCTCTTCAGGAATCGCTGGTAGTGGCCAAGGAGCACTCACCCGGAGACGTGCGACTTGTAGCGTATTTCGTCATGGACCAGCAGCCGTCCGACCGCGATAAGTTAATCAAGGAACTAAAGTCTCACCTGCGGAAGAAGCTGCCAGAATACATGGTCCCCTCTTATTTCGTCGCGCTTGAGACGTTTCCTTTGTTACCGAACGGAAAGATAGATCGCCGGGCGCTGCCCGATGCCAAACTGGTACGTCCCGACGCCAACGCGGCTTACTTAGCCCCGCGCTCCGAGCTGGAGCGAACCATCTCGAAAATCTGGCAGGGACTCCTCGGCGTTGAGCATATCGGCACCGACATTAGCTTCTTCGATCTAGGCGGACACTCTCTGCTCCTCGCAGAGGCCCAACATCAACTGCAAAAGGAATTGGGTCGGGATGTTCCTATCCTGGATCTTTTCCAGTACTCGACCATTGATTCGCTAGCCAGGTATTTGAGCGACCATCAGAACGGCGCGTCGTCTGCGACGACGCCCGCTGTTCGTCAGGCCAGTCAACGTCACGCGGCGCCGGTTGATCGCTCTATTGCAATCATAGGACTCGCCGGTCGATTCCCCGGCGCGGCTGACGCGAATCAATTCTGGCGGAACCTGTGTGCAGGCCAGGAATCTATCTCTTTCTTTAACGATGAGGAACTGGCAGCCGTCGGCCTTGATTCTGAAACACTCAAGGACAGCCGCTATGTGAAAGCAAGGGGCATCATCGATGGTATCGAACAGTTCGACGCAGCGTTCTTCGACATCACTCCGCGCGAAGCCGAAATGATGGATCCGCAACAGAGGCATTTCCTCGAGTGTTCGTGGGAGGCTTTGGAAAATGCCGGCTACGACCCCTTGGTCTACGACGGCTCGATTGGTGTCTATGCCGGTTCGGGGATGAACGGCTATTGGATCAATGTTTATTCCCACCCGGAACTGGTCCAAGCGGTCGGCCCTTACCCCACTCGAATCGCCAACGATAAGGATTTTCTGACGACGCGTTTGTCATACAAATTCAACCTGAGAGGACCGAGCATCAACATCCAGACAGCCTGCTCCACCTCACTCGTGGCGGTGCACGTTGCCGCTCAGGCGTTGCTCAACGGCGAATGCGATATCGCGCTGGCGGGCGGCGTCACTCTCGGAGCAGATAAGAAAAGCGGTTACTTCTATCAGGAAGGCGGTATTGATTCTCCCGACGGGCACTGCCGCCCGTTCGATGCGGCCGGCAACGGGACGGTCGGCGGTAACGGCGTCGGGATAGTCGCGCTCAAACGTCTCGATGAAGCCGTCGCGGACGGCGATCACATTTTTGCAGTTATCAAAGGCTCAGCCATTAACAACGATGGCTCATTGAAAATCGGCTATACCGCACCAGGCATTGAGGGACAGGCAGAGGTGATCTCCGCAGCACTGGCGAGCGGCGGTATCGACCCGGAAACGATCGGCTATGTCGAAACTCATGGAACCGGCACAGCTCTGGGCGACCCCATCGAGATTGCTGCGCTGACGAAGGCTTTCCAATCGACGAACTGTAGACAAAGCCGATGCGCCATCGGCGCAGTGAAGAGCAATATCGGGCACCTTGATGCCGCGGCAGGCGTAGCCGGATTAATAAAGACTGCTCTAATCCTCAAGCACGGATTGATACCTCCGACTCTGCATTTTCGATCTCCGAACCCGCACATCGACTTCGAGCACAGTCCTTTTTACGTCACCACCGAACCACTTGATTGGAAATCAAACTCTGAACCGAGACGGGCCGGCGTCAGTTCGTTCGGCATCGGCGGGACCAACGCACATGTTGTTATGGAAGAAGCGCCGCCCGTGCCGGCCTCCGATAGGTCCAGGCCCTACCAGTTGCTATTGCTTTCGGCACGTACCTCATCGGCGCTCGAAACAGCTACGGAAAATCTAACGAGTTTCCTGCGACAGAATCGCTCGCAGAATCTCGCGGACGTGGCCTTCACTCTTCAGACAGGCAGACATGTATTCGCCGAACGACGAATGCTTGTTTGCGAAGGGCTGGAAGATGCAATGGAGGCACTCAATGCGGAAGATTCTGCCAGAGTCTTCACCTCGGCTCAGCCGGCAACTCGCGATGGCGTGGTCTTCATGTTCCCCGGACAGGGCACGCAATACGTAAACATGGGCCGCGATCTCTATCTAAACGAGGCGACGTTCCGGGAAACAGTCGATTACTGCGCGGAGTTTCTCAAGCCCCTTCTCGAACTGGACCTGCGCGAAGTTCTTTACCCGAGTGATGAAGCAACAACAGAAGCCGGTGAGCAACTCCGTCAGACGTATCTCACGCAGACCCTGCTATTCGTTATCGAATACGCTCTGTCGAAGCTATGGATGGAGTGGGGAGTGCACCCCACAGCAATGATAGGACATAGCCTTGGGGAGTACACCGCCGCATGCGTCGCGGGCGTCTTCACTCTCGATGAGGCTTTGCAGTTAGTCTCACGACGAGGCCGTTTGATGCAACAAGTTTCGAGCGGTTCGATGCTCAGCGTAATGCTTCCGGAGCAGGACATACTGCCGCTCTTAAATGACGATCTCTCGCTGGCCGCGGTCAATGGACCATCGCAGTGTGTGGTATCGGGGCAGACGCCGGCGATTGATGCTCTGCAACAGTCACTCGAAGTGGACGGAATCGCATGTCATCGCCTGCACACCTCCCATGCCTTCCACTCGCGCATGGTCGAGCCCATTCTTAACGAATTTTCCAGAGTGTTGTTAGCGGTCAATCTCAAAGCACCGCGGATACCATTCATCTCCAATGTCACCGGCACCTGGATTACAGCGGAAGAGGCGACGTCTACGGACTACTGGGTGAGTCACGTGCGGCAGACTGTACGCTTCGATGCCGGGCTTCGAGAAGTCTTCAAAGAGACACGCAACGTCCTGCTGGAAATTGGACCAGGCCGTGTACTGTCTTCTCTTGCGAGAAGCCACCCGCAAAGAGACAAGCAGCAGCCGGTGCTGACCTCAATCGAAAAGCAGGGCACTCACAATCACGAAGTGGCGGCAATGTTGGAGGCGCTGGGGCGCCTACTGATGACAGGCATAACGCCTGACTGGTCCGGTTTCTACAAACATGAGCGCCGCCGGCGTCTGCCTCTACCGACTTACCCCTTCGAGCGACAGGCTTACTGGCTCGACGTAGATAAAGCCGGATTAATCGGGCGAACGAGCAATCCGCCTGCCGACCAGAAGCAGGATATCGCCGATTGGTATTACGTGCCCTCATGGAAGCTGGCTGTCCCTCCTTCCGCGCCGCCCGCCGAAGCGGCAAGTGTTCGCTCTCCGTGGTTACTGTTCATTGACCGCAACGATCTGGGTTCGAGGCTCGCAGATACTCTGACTGTGCGCGGGGAAGAGGTGATAACGGTTGAGACGGGCATCAGATTTACCGCCCTGAACGAGCAGGCATACAGTTTGAATCCGCAACGGAGCGAAGACTACCTGCAACTGCTCGAAGAACTCCAGCGGCGGAACAGTCTGCCGGGGAGGATTATTCACTTGTGGAGCCTCGCGTCAGTCGATGCGGATCTGCCGGACTTTGACCAGTTCGAAGAAGCTCAATACAAGGGTCTTTACAGTCTCCTATTCCTGGCCCAGGCCCTGGCCGTCGTTACCGCTTTTGATTCCATAAAAATTGAAGTTGTTACCACACAGATTCACGATGTGGATGGTTGGGAAAACTTGTCTCCTGACAAGGCGACCGTGTTGGGAGCCTGCAAAGTGATTCCTCAGGAGTATGCAAATTTCTTCTGCCGGAACATAGACATCACTCTGCCGGCCGCGGGCAGCAGGCATGAGGAGCGTTTAATCAATGACTTGATGGCGGAGTTTTACTCCGACACGACAGACGGAATTATCGCTTACCGCAAAAACTGCAAGTGGGTGCAGATCGTTGAGCCTCTGCAACTGACGACGAAGGCGGCTGATAGACCGGTGCTTCGCAAAGGTGGTGTTTACCTCATCGCCGGCGGACTGGGGCGAATAGGACTTGTACTTGCGCGCGCGCTGGCTAGCGAAGCCGGCGCGAAACTGACCCTGACCAGCCGCTCAGGACTACCTGACCGCAGGAATTGGGATGAATGGCTTCGCAGCGACGGCGATTCAGATACCAGCCGAAAGATACGCGCCGTGCGGGAACTCGAGCAGTCAGGCGCGGAAGTATTGATTTTGACTGCTGACCTCTCCAGCGAATCGCAGATCCGTGAAACTGTGGCGCGAACGATCGAACGCTTCGGGGCGCTCCACGGCGTCATACATGCCTCGGGAATTGTGGGCCACGAAGCATACCGCTCTGTAGACGAGACGAAAGAAACTGACTGTCAAATACAGTTCGAAGCCAAGGCACACGGCCTACGTGTACTGGAGAAAATACTGGCGGGAATGGAACTCGATTTTTGCGTGATGATCTCGTCGCTCTCCTCCTGGTTAGGCGGCTTGGGATACTCCGCCTATGCAGCGGCCAATATCTTCATGGACACATTAGTTCGCCAACACAGCAGCACGAGCGACCAACCATGGACCAGCCTCAACTGGGACGCATGGCGATTTGGTGAGGATACAGCGACGGGCAGCGGTCTAGGAATGGGCCTCACGCAACTGGCCATCACTCCCGAAGAAGGCCGGGAGGCTTTCCTTCGTTTATTGTCAATCGGCGATGTCCCACAGGTCTTGATTTCGACGACAGCTCTTCAAGCGCGGAGCGAGCAGTGGCTCAGGGGTTCGCCGAAGGCATCTTTACCCCAGCCGGCATCCTCTTCAACTCGCGAACCTCGCAACGCGAAAAGCGACTACGTTGCTCCGCAAACGCAGATTGAGAAATTCATTGTTGAAGTCTGGCAACAACTGCTCGGTATCGAACCGATTGGCTTGCATGACAATTTTTTTGAGCTTGGAGGGGACTCGTTATTGGCGACCCAGGCGGTGAGCCGAATACGGCACCAGACCAGGGTGGATCTCCCTCTCCGCTCTTTCCTTGAAACCTCTAACGTCGCCACACTCGCGGAAGCGATAACTCAGCGGCAGTCCCAAAAAGAGAAGGTGGTTACGACAGCGATAGATTCCGCTGAAGTCTCCGTGGACCTTACGGGAATGCTGCATGGCAACAAGACCATAGATGAAGCGTTGGGAGAATTGGACCTGCTTTCGGAGGCGGAAGTAAGCATGCTGCTTGAACGCGCACGGCAAACGTCTCTAGGAGATTTGGCAATATGATGAACATCCAAGAAAAGATTAACAATCTCTCGGCGCAAAAGCGGGAACTACTTGTACTGCGCAATCCTTTGTCTTCCTCTCAGCAGCGGATCTGGTTTACCGAACAATTGGGCGCGGGCGGGGCGGTATACAATTTGAACTCAGCATTGCGCCTCGAAGGCCGCGTCGAGACGGCCGCGCTGAAACAGAGTCTCAACGAAGTCGTGCGGCGGCACGATGCCCTGCGGACCACTTTCTTTGCTGTCGATGGGCAGCCCATTCAAATCGTTAACAGCTCACTTGAACCGCCCTTGCTCGAAGTAGACCTGAGTCACCTCGACGAAACTGAACAGCAGGTTGAGATCAGTCAACTTCTCCGGGCCGAAGCGATCCGCGAATTCGACCTGATCAATGGTCCGCTGTTGCGCTTTACATTAGTGCGATTGCACGAGGATGAGCACATCTTCCAACTGACGGCTCATCACATGATATGCGACGGCTGGTCGTTGAGACTGTTCTTTGAGGAGATGGCCGCGTTGTATGACACCTTCAGAGTGGGCCAACCTTCTCAATTAAACGAGCCGGCAGCTCAGTACGGTGCGTTGGTCCAGCAGGAGCAACAATGGATCCAAAGCGAGGCCATGGACGAGCAGATCGCATACTGGCGGGAGCAGTTGGAGGGCATGCCGTCGGTGCTTGAACTTCCGGCAGACCAACTCAGATCTAAGAGTCAGAGCTTCCAAGGTGCTTTCCAGAACTTCACCCTATCTTCAGCCGACACTGAGACGTTGAAGGAGCTAAGCAGGCAGAACGGAATCACGCTGTTCACAACGCTGCTGGCTATCTTCAAAGTGTTTCTCTCCCGGTTGACCGGGCAGGAAGATATCGTCGTGGGCTCGCCCGTGGCGAACCGCAATTCTCAGGAGTTTGAAGAAGTCATCGGCCTATTCATCAACATCCTGGTCATGCGAACTGATCTTTCAGGCGATCCGAGCTTTGTGGATCTGTTGCAGCGCGTCCGGCAGACAGTTCTGGGTGCGCAGGAGCACCAGGAATTGCCGTTCGATCGGCTGGTAGAAGCGCTTCAGCCGGAGAGAGATTTAAGCCATGCACCGATAGTTCAAGTCTTATTTGTTCAGTTGGTCAAACCACCGCAATCGATAAATCTTCCCGGCCTGGTGCTGAAGCCGCAGGAGGTTGAGGCGGGCACGATGCGATTTGACCTGTCGCTTTCAATCTTAGAAATGGAGGACGGGCTGGGAGGCAGGCTTGAATATGACACCAATCTATTTGAACCCGCGACGGCCAGCCGGTTGGTTCAGCAGTTTCAGACGCTCATCAGCGGAGTTGTCTTAAATCCTGACCAGCGCATTTCCCAATTGCCGCTGCTGACCGGCGTCGAGCGACATCAACTACTTGTCGAGTGGCAGGACACATACGTCGAGCTTGATGAAGATCTCTTGTTCCTGGATTTATTCGAGCAGCAGGTTGAAAGTGCGGGCGACCGCGTCGCGTTGTTATTTGAGGAACTTCAACTGACCTACAGCGAGTTGAACCGGAGGTCCAACCAATTGGCGCGACATCTGCGGCAACTCGGGATCGGGCCAGGATCCCTCGTCGCTCTCTATCTCGACAGGTCTCCGGAAATGCTCGTCAGCCTGCTGGCGGTCCTGAAGACGGGCGCAGCGTACGTACCTCTCGACCCTGGTTATCCGAGAGAACGTTTGAAGTTTATTCTCGAAGATAGCCGTGTCGCTGTGATGGTCACGCAGGAGCACCTGGCCCAGGAGTTCTCAGGCGATTTTACAGTCGTCAGCCTTGAGCGTGATTGGGAGCAGATCTCAAGACAGTCCGAAGAGAATCTCGCCACCAGTAGCAGCGCGGAATTTTTAGCCTACGTCATTTATACGTCGGGTTCGACAGGAAAGCCGAAGGGCGTCGGTATCTCCCACTGCGCGCTCATCAACTTCCTTCAGTCGATGCGGCGGGAGCCGAAGCTGACAGAGCAGGACTCACTGCTGGCAATCACTACCCTCTCGTTCGACATCGCTGCCTTGGAGTTGCTGTTGCCTTTGATGGTCGGCGCCCGCGTGATCATTGCCAGTCGCGCTGATGCTTCTGATGGGACGAAGCTCGCGCAGATGCTGGTAACTCATGGCATTACGATCATGCAGGCGACTCCTGCGACCTGGCAATTACTTATCGATGCAGGCTGGCGAGGGGAGCCGTCGCTGAAGATGCTGTGCGGCGGCGATACCCTCACGGCTGATTTGGCCGCTCAACTCTTGAGTCGCGGCGCATCGCTGTGGAATCTCTACGGCCCTACGGAGACGGCAATCTGGTCTGCCGCGGAAGAAGTTGTTTCCGCTGGGTCGCCAGTCCCGATTGGCCGGCCTATAGCCAACACTGAGATTCATATCCTGGATCGCTCGATGCTGTTGCTGCCGGTTGGCGTGCCGGGAGAGATCTATATCGGCGGCCTTGGGCTTTCACATGGCTATTCGGGTCGCCCGGAGTTGACCGCGGAGAAGTTTGTTCCCAATTCGTTGAGCGAGCGTGCTGGGGAGCGTCTCTATCGAACCGGTGATTTGGCGCGACGCCTGCCGGACGGCTCAATAGAGTTTTTGGGCCGTATTGATTATCAGGTAAAGCTTCGCGGCTTTCGCATCGAATTGGGAGAAATCGAATCGGTCCTGACGGAACATCAGGCTGTCAGAGAGACGGTCGTGGTGGTCCAGGAAAACGTACCTGGAGACAAACGGCTGGTAGCCTTCGTGGTGCCTGAAGAGGATGCTGCCCCGTCTGCCACCGTCCTGCGCGAGTTCCTCAATCAGAAGTTGCCGTCCTATATGGTGCCGCCGAACTACGTCGTTCTGGCGTCGTTGCCGCGCACCGCGAACGGCAAGATTGATCGACGCGCGCTGACTTCGCTCGAATTCAGTTCGTTCGAGACGACTGAAACTTTTGTCGCCCCGCGTACTCCGATAGAAGAAGAAGTGGCCCGCATCTGGGCGGAGATTCTGAAAACCGAAGAGGTTGGTATATTCAATAACTTCTTCGAGCTGGGCGGAAACTCGCTGATGGCGATGCAGTTGATTCACCGCATCAGCCTCGATTTCCATCTTGAGATTCCTCTGCATGTTTTCTTCGGAGCCTCCTCTGTCGCTGAAATGGCAGCGGAGATCGCCCGCCGTCGCGCGGAACTAACAACAAGCTATCTTAGCGAGACGCAAGTTTCCACGATTACGTCCGACCCCGCACATCTCCATGTGCCTTTCCCGCTGAATGATGTTCAGCAGGCTTACTGGATCGGGCGTCAGGGCTTCTATGAACTCGGGAATGTCGCTTCGCATAGCTACGTGGAAATCGATTTTCCTGAGTTGGACCTCGAGCGCTTGAATCTCGCGGTGAATCTCTTGATTGCGCGTCACGATATGCTGCGCTCCATCGTTCTCGCGGATGGCACTCAACAGATACTGGAAAGCGTGCCGCCTTATCGCATTGAAATCGCGGATCTGCGCGGGGCAGCAACCAGGGGAGCTGATGCTCATTTGCTGACCGTGCGTGAGGAGATGTCACATCAGGTGCTGGCGACAGATTGCTGGCCTCTCTTTGACATCCGGGCTTCGCAGTTAACCGGCGGCGTGAGAATCCATTTCGGTCTTGATTACCTGATCGCCGATGCCTGGAGTGTCGGCATTATCTTCAGAGAAATATTTGCATTCTACGATAATCCGGAACTGAAACTGCCGGCACTGGAGTTCTCGTTCCGCGATTGGGTGCTTGCCGAAATTGCACAGCAAAGTTCGGAGTCGCATCAGAAGGCCGAGCGGTATTGGCGTGAGAGGTTGCCAAGTTTGCCGCCTGCTCCTGAATTGCCGCTGGCGACGAGTCCCGATGCGCTGAGAAGCCCGCGTTTTGTCAGGCGCGCACGTCGCTTGAATCCGGAAGTATGGGAGCGTGTCAAGAAACTCGGCGCTCGCGCAGGTCTGACACCGTCCGGCATCTTGCTCGGCGCATTTTCAGAGATCCTGACGGCTTGGTCCAAGAGTCCGCGCTTCACGATAAATGTCACACTTTTCAACCGGCCACCGCATCATCCTCAGATTAACGAGCTCGTCGGCGACTTTACCTCCCTCATTCTGTTGGCCATAGACGGCGCTCGTGCGACTTCGCTCGGCTTGCGCGCGCGCGCAGTGCAAGAGCAGTTATGGAAAGACCTGGAGCATCGTTCATTCAGTGGGGTTCAGGTCTTGCGGGAACTGACGCGTATACAGGGCAGACCCGATGCCTCAATCGCACCCGTTGTCTTCACCAGTACCCTCGGGCAAAACAATTTGCACACCGGGGCATTCGCCGCCGGGACCGAGCCGCGCGAACAAAACGAGCCGGGCTACAGCATTACACAGACTCCGCAGGTGTGGTTGGACCATCAAATCGGCGAGCGTGACGACGCCCTGGTCTATAACTGGGATGCCGTTGAAGATCTGTTTTACCCGGGTGTCCTGGACGACATGTGGAACGCCTACAACTCTCTGCTCGAGAGTCTTGCCGAGGAAGAGACTTGGCAGGAAATGGAACGACCATGGCTTCCCAAGGCGCAATTAGAGCGACGGCGAGCAGTAAATAGTACGGAAGCGCCGGTGCGCGAAGGGCTGCTGCACTCGTTGTTCGAGGAGCAGGCGAAAGAACGACCGGAACAAGCGGCCGTAATCGCGGCGGGACGGACGCTGAGCTATCAACAACTGGAGCGGCTGTCGTCGCATATCGGGCAGCGGCTGCGACAACTGGGGGCACAGCCGAACAAGCTGGTGGCGGTGGTGATGGAGAAAGGCTGGGAGCAGGTGGTGGCGGTACTGGCGATTCTCAAGAGCGGGGCCGCCTATCTGCCCATCAATCCGGCACTGCCGACCGAGCGGTTGCAGCATCTGTTGCGAGAAGGAGAAGTAAGCTGGGTGCTGACGCAGCCGGAGGTGGAGCAGCGTGTGACGTGGCCCGAAGATGTGAGCCGGCTGTGTGTGGAATGGAGCGAGCCGAGCAATGAAGTGACGCTGGTACCGGTGCAGGGAGCGGGCGACCTGGCATATGTGATCTTCACCTCGGGATCGACGGGTCAGCCGAAGGGAGTAATGATCGACCATCGTGGGGCACTGAACACGATCATCGATGTCAACACGCGCTTTCAAGTGAGCGCGGGTGACCGAGTACTGGCGCTCTCCTCGCTGAGCTTTGATTTGTCGGTCTATGACATCTTCGGAATTCTGGGAGCGGGGGGAACGATAGTTATTCCGGAGGCGGGAGCAACGCGCGACCCGGAGCACTGGCTGGAGTTAGTGCGGCGCGAAGGAGTGACGATCTGGAACTCGGTGCCGGCGCTGATGGAGATGATGGAACAGTACGTGAGCGGGCAGGGAGCGGGCGAACTGGAGAGTCTGCGCGTCGTGATGCTGTCAGGAGACTGGATCCCGCTGAGCCTGCCGGAGCGAGTCAAGCGGCTGAGTCCTGGGGCGCAGGTGATCAGCATGGGCGGAGCGACGGAAGCGTCGATCTGGTCCATCATCCATGAGATCAAGGAAGTAGGAGCGGACTGGGCGAGTATTCCCTACGGGAAGCCGATGGTGAATCAGCGCTTTCACGTGCTGAACGAGATGCTGGAGGAGTGTCCGGAGTGGGTCGCGGGCCAGTTGTACATCGGCGGGGTAGGGTTGGCGCAAGGTTACTGGCGGGATGAAGAGAAGACGCGTGGAAGTTTCATCGTGCATCCGGGGAGTGGGGAGCGACTCTACCGGACGGGAGACATGGGCCGGTATCAGCCGGACGGGGAGATAGAGTTTCTGGGCCGAGAAGATTTGCAGGTGAAGATCCAGGGACACCGGATCGAGTTGGGAGAGATCGAAGCGGCGCTGGAGCAACATGCGGAGGTACAGACGGCGGTGGCGGTGGCCGTCGGAAAAGATCGCACCAATCGTCGCCTTGTCGCTTATGTCGTGACGAAGAATGGATCGGAGAATGCGGTCGAGATGGATAACGTCATGGCCCCGGTGACGGCGCACGACGGTAACGGGAATGGTCACGGCGAATTGCTAACTCATGATGGTAAGCAGTGCATCGAACTGCCGCTCGTAAAACTTGAAACGACACGCGGCTTGTCCTCGTTGGACCAGCAAGGCTTCTCTGGTGAGATCGTTGGCTTAAAGAACCTCAATGCCTTGCTGTCGTGCCTGCTTCAACTCAAGCTCGATGGGCCGCTGCCAAAATATCGTTACCCTTCTGCCGGTAATCTCTATCCGGTGCAAGCCTATGTCTTTATTAAGCCTGCTCGCATCGAAGGAATTGATGGTGGTATCTACTATTATCATCCCCAAAATCACAGCCTCGTCCTGGTCGGGAGTGAAACAGCGATTACTCCTGACTGTTTCGCGCCGGAAGAACAGGCAGGCTTTGAGCAACTGGACTTTGCGCTTTTCCTCATCGCGCGAATGGACGCCATTGTGCCGATGTACGATCAGCTTTCACCTGATTTTTGCTTACTGGAAGCGGGCTACATGGGCCAACTTCTGACCACTACGGCTCAGGAGAATCGGGTGGAATTGCATCCACTAAGGCTCGTCGATTTCGACAAGATCAGGAATCATTTCGCCATCGACGATCGCCATATCCTTGTCCATGCTTTTGCAGGTGGCAGCAATGTGCAACGAGAGCCTTCTCAGGTTGTGCCTGACGTTGAAGCGCCGGCAGTAATGCCGTCGGCGTGGGCACGTATGTCAGTTGTCGCGCACAGTCAATCAAACGGAACGGCGAGGAAACTAACCGACAAAATCGATCGTCTCGAATTCAAACTTCAGGCCGCGGGATTACGACAGCCGGAGTTCGGGCAGCCCGCTATTCCACTTGCCCAACCAAAGATGGACCAGCCCTTCAAGGAGAACTTTACCTATCGCAGAAGCGATCGTGAATTCCTCACACGGAGCGTTCCCCTTACGGGCCTCAGCGCGCTGCTGGGCCAGATCAGCCAATTCCATTCTGAAAGAATCGGATTACTGAAGGACCTCGGCTATTTGCCTGAACGCTACCCGCTACAGACCTACGTTCATGTAAAGAAGGACCGGATAGAGGGAGTGCCGGGCGGAGCTTACTTTTACGATCAGAAACATTACCGGCTGGAACTGCTGAAGGCTGACGTTGAGCTTACAAATGCGATTCATGCCGACGTCAATCGTGCGGTCTTTGATAGCTCTGCATTCTCGCTTTTCTTAATAGGAGACAAGAACGCGGCCAGCTTCAATGAACGCATCCGAGACCTGTGTTTTCTTGAAGCAGGTTACACTGGGCAGCACCTGATGACGGCATCGCCCGCCGATGGCATAGGCTTGTGTCCGATTGGTTGGATGGATTTCGAATTCGTCCGGCCGCAACTTAATCTCGACTCGAATTTCATTCTGCTGCATAGCTTTCTCGGCGGACGTATCGAGCCCAGATACTCCACACAGTCTGGCGCCGTGGATCCCAAACAGAACAACGCACCGCAACCGGGTGAGCAAGCAGACCATCTTTCTGAAGAGTTGCGCTCGTTTCTCCTTCAAAAACTCCCCGAATACATGGTGCCCATGTCGATCATCGTGACGCATGAAGTTCCTTTGAGCTCAAATGGAAAAGTAGACAGAAATGCGCTCGCCGCTCTTCATGGGGAACAGCACGATTCAACGTCCGACTATGTGGCGCCACGCAACCCAGTCGAACGGCAGTTAACAGAGATTTGGTACGACTTGCTTGACCTTAAACAGGTAAGCATAACCGACAACTTCTTCGCGATCGGCGGAGACTCAATCAAGGCCATTCAATTTCTCGCACGCGCAAAAGAAGCCGGATACGACTTCAATGTCCGCGACTTCTTTGAGCAACCCCTCATTGTCAGACTTGCAGAAATTGCCCGTGCCATAGAAACCGACTCATTAGAAACAGCGGATACCTTTAGCGACGAACCCGCCGGTGCAGGCGGGTTTAGTCTGGCGGATTTCCCGGACGCTGAAATGAGCCAGGCGGAACTTGAAGATCTTATCGCACAGTTCGAGCCTACTAATGACACAAACCCAAATCAGTAAGACCAGCAACATAGAAGATATTTATCCATTGTCTCCTCTCCAGGAGGGGATGCTCTTCCACACGCTCTACGCTCCTGCCGAACGGCTCTATCTGGACCATATCGTCTATGAACTGCGCCTTCACCAGGAACTCGATGTAGAAGCGTTGAAGAGAGCCTTTCAGAAGGTTGTGGACCGCCATCAAGCACTGCGCACCGCCTTCGTCTGGAAACAGGAGAAGCCCCGGCAAGTTGTACTAAAACATCTGGAGTTGCCGGTTAGTGAAGAGGACTGGCAGTCCCTGCCGGCGGCGGAGCAGCAGCAGCGCATGGACTTGTTTTTGAAAGAAGACCGCGCGCGCGGGTATGACTTGGCGAATCCTCCGCTGATGCGAATCAGCATAATTCGGCTGCATGAGAAACTCTGCCAGCTCGTTTTCAGCTATCACCACATCACTCTCGACGCTTGGTCCGTTTCAATCATATTCAAAGAGATTCTCGAATTCTATGCTGCCTTTGCGCAGGGCCAGACACTGGAGATGCCGCAGCCTCGACCATATCGCGCGTACATCGACTGGCTGCGAAAGCGCGACCTTTCAACCGCGGAGGCTTACTGGAAAAGGGAACTTGATGGATTTTCCAGCCCCACGGCTCTTTATTATGACCAGTCGTCAAAACCTGCATCCGCACAGGGTAATGGCGACCGTGGTGAGGCTTTGGTTGAATTGTCAGTACGTTCGACAGCACTGCTAAAGACCTTGGCGCAGCAAAACGGTCTGACGATGAATACGCTCATAAAGGGAGCATGGGCGTTACTGTTAGGTCGTTATGCAAACACTGACGATGTCCTTTTCGGGTCGGTAGTTTCCGGTCGTCCACACGAGTTGCACAGCGTTGAATCGATGGTAGGGCTGCTCATCAACACTCTGCCGGTGCGCTTGAAAATAGCACCCAACCAGAAATTGCTGCCCTGGCTTAAGCAGGTGCAGGCGAATCAATTCGAGCAACAGGAATACGAATGGACGCCGCTCGCCAAGCTCAATGAGTGGAGTTCGGTTCCTCATGGCGTGCCTCTTTTCGAGAGCGTCATCGTCCTGCAAAACGTGCCGGTCGAAACTCTCTCGAATAGTCACCCGCGCGGCTTTGAATTCGGCGTAGTCCGACACGATCCGAAGAACAATTTCCCTCTCACGATGCTCGTAGTGCCGGGGAAAACAATGTCAATCCACATGTTCTACGATAGCAGTCGTTTCGAGAGTTTCAATATCGATCGTAGTCTGCACCATCTGGTGACGATGCTCGAAGGCATGGCCTCTGGTCCTGACAGGCGGCTGCTTGATTTACCTTTCCTGACGAAGGCCGAGACACATCAACTGCTGGTCCAATGGAATGATACTGCCTTCATTGATCCTTCTGACTTGTGTGCTCACCAACTCTTTGAGGCCCAGGCTCGCCGCGTTCCGCAGGCAGTGGCCGTGGTCTTTGAAGATGAGGAGATAACCTACCGTGAATTGGACCAACGCGCTGACAGGTTGGCCCGATACTTTATCAGTTTGGGAGTAGTTCCCGGTGCGTTGGTAGGAATCTGTGTTGAGCGTTCGATTGAGATGATGGTATGCCTTTTAGCCTTGCTCAAAACGGGTGCGGCCTACCTCCCTCTAGACCCGTCGTTTCCTCCTCAACGGCTCTCTTTTATCTTCGAGGATAGCAAGGCGTCTTTACTGATAACAGAAAAGAAGCTGGCGGGCACGATACCAGGGCAGTTAGTCAAAACAGTCCATCTTGATGAGGACAGCGCGCTCATCGCAAACGAGAAGAGCGAACTCCCCTTCATTAGGATGACGGATGAGTATCTGGCTTATGTCCTTTACACTTCCGGCTCTACCGGAAAGCCAAAGGGTGTGCAGATTTCCCACCGTGCACTAGTCAACTTTCTGCATTCAATGTCACGCCAATTGGCGCTCACCGAACAGGACGTGTTGCTCGCCGTCACAACCTTGTCGTTCGACATTGCCGGACTCGAACTCTTCCTCCCGCTTGTTGTCGGTGGCCGTGTCGTCATCGCCAGTCGCGAAACGGCTACGAACGGAAAACTGCTGCAAGACCAGATTGCCCGTGACAAGCCCACCGTCATGCAGGCGACCCCAGCGACTTGGCGAATGCTCATTGATTCAGGCTGGGAAGGTAGTCCCCAGTTGAAAACCCTCTGTGGGGGCGAAGCCCTGCCAACGAAGTTGGCTGTTGAACTGGCGGAGCGCGGCAATGAGCTTTGGAACATGTATGGGCCAACGGAAACAACCATCTGGTCGGCAATCAACAAACTGGAATCGCCGCAGAGTGGAGTGACTCTCGGGCGTCCAATAGCAAACACGCAAATATATATACTGGACTTCAACTTGCAACCTGTTCCCGTGGGCGTCGCCGGCGAATTGCATATCGGCGGACACGGCCTGGCCGCTGGTTATCACGGACGCCCGGATTTAACGGCCGAAAAGTTTATTCCTGATCCGTTTAGCCGGCAGCAGGGAGCGCGAATATATAAGACAGGTGATTTGGCTCGGTATGTGTCCGGCGGGGAAATAGAATTTCTCGGGAGGATCGATCACCAGGTAAAAATTCGCGGTTTCCGCATCGAATTGGGCGAAATTGAATCTGTCCTCAAGCAGCACCCGGAAGTTCACCAGTGCGTGGTGATGGCTCGCAGTGACGAGTCGGGTGAAAAGCGACTGGTGGCTTATGTCACACCAACCCAGGATCACGATGGCGCGCCGGACCAGGCGAAGACACAGGAAAGCGAGGAACAGGTCTCGCAGTGGCAAATGGCAATGGACCAGTCCTATAGGCTGACACCCACGCATTCAGACCCGACCTTGAATCTTGCCGGATGGAACAGCAGCTATACGGGACTTCCCATCCCGGTGGCGGAGATGCGCGAATGGGTGGACCGGACTGTCGAGTCAATCCTCACGCTGCAACCCAGGCGCGTGCTGGAGATCGGTTGCGGGTTAGGCCTGCTGCTCTTCCGCATCGCTCCTGGCTGCACGCAATATTACGGCACGGACATGTCGCCGGAAGCGCTTCGTTATCTCGCCGATCATGTTACGCGCCTGGAACTTCCGCAGGTCAAACTTTTAGAGAGAACGGCGGATGACCTCTCCGGAATTGATACTGAATTGTTCGACACGCTGATACTCAATTCAGTGGTCCAATATTTCCCTGGCATTGACTATTTACTCCGCGTGATCGAACGTGCTGTAAAACTAGTTACACCCGGAGGCCATATATTTATCGGTGATCTCCGAAACCTTTCCTTGCTGGAAACTTTCCATACCTCCGTTGAGTTCCACCGTGCCGCGGCCTCTCTCTCCGTGGCAGAGTTACGGCAGACCATACAGAAGTCCCTCAGCGAGGAGAATGAACTTGTTATTGATCCTGCGTTCTTCCAAGCCTTGAAGCACCATTTGCCGCAAATCTCGGGTGTGGAAATTAGGATCAAGCGGGGTGCTCATCATAATGAACTTACCCGTTTCAGATACGACGTGGTTATGCATGTTGGAAGTCAGCCACTTCAGATTAGCCAGCTTCCCTGGCTGGATTGGGATGAGCAGAAACTAACTTTGCACTCTCTGCGGCAATGGTTGGCGAAAAACAAGCCGGAGTTTCTCGGTCTTAAGGGTGTACCGAGTGCTCGTCTGCAGTCGCAAGTTGAGATTGTCAAATCTCTCGCCCGACAGGGCGACGCACAAATAGTGGACGACCTGCAACGCGGCTTGGTGGAAAGTTCGGGAGCCGAAAGCATAGACCCGGAAGACTTATGGAAATTGAGCGAGGACTTACATTATTCCGCGGACATTACCTGGTCCGGCTCTGGCGCAGATGGTCGTTACGATGTGGCCTTCACGCGAAATAGCGTGGCGCCCGTCGGATCAGTAGTGAGCTTTCCGGTCGAAACCGACGGCCTCAGGCCCTGGGCGTCTTATGCCAACGATCCCCTTAGAGGAAAGCTGGCGCGAAAGTCAGTGTCACAGCTACGCAGCTTCTTGAAAGAGAGATTGCCGGATTACATGTTGCCATCCGAATTTCTAATCTTGCCTTCGTTCCCGTTAACACCGAATGGCAAGGTGGACCGAAAGGCCCTGCTGAGGTTGAAGCCCACTGTCGCCGATTGGGAAAGAGCTGGCGAGGGCATGCTCACGCAGACGGAAGAGCTGGTCGCCGCAATGTGGTCGGAAATTCTCGGCGCGCCGATCGGGCCTAAGAGCAACTTCTTTGAAACAGGTGGACACTCACTGCTGGGGACGCAGGTAATATCGAAGGTGCGAAAGATTTTTGACGTAGAGCTGCCGTTGCGCGCCCTCTTCGAGGCGTCAACTGTGACTGAGTTTGCGGGAAAAGTGGACGCGGCAAGGAAAGAGAGCCGAGGCATCGCGGCCCCTCCCATCACGCGCGCGCCAAGCGACAGCAACAAGCTTTTGTCTTTTGCGCAACAGCGACTCTGGATAATGAATGAGATGGTGCCGGACAGTTGGGCCAATAACTTTCCGATTGCTGTTCGCATTGACGGCTTGTTCCACACGGAAGCGTTTGAGCGAGCCTTGACTGAGATCGTCCGGCGTCACGAAGTGCTTCGGACAACTTTTGTTGGACAGGAGCCCGTACAACTAATTTCAGCCGCCGGCCCATTGCGAATGTCAGTCGATGATTTGAGCGATTTGACGGACGCCGAGAAGGAGGTGGAGTCGCAGCGCCTCGCGGTCGAAGAGTCCAGAAGAATTTTCGACCTGCAAAATGGTCCGCTCTTGAATGTCAAGCAACTCAGGTGGAGCGACCGCACGAGTGTAGTTCTTTTCACCATGCACCACATCATCAGCGATGCATGGTCCATCGGCGTGTTTACCTCGGAACTAACGGAAATCTACAATGCCTACGTGAAGCAACAGCCTTCGCCGTTGCCTGAACTGCCCATCCAGTATGCAGATTACGCATATTGGCAGCGGCAGTGGCTACGTGGAGAAGTTCTCGACACTCATCTCTCTTACTGGAAACGACAGTTGGCAGGGCCGCCGCCCGCTCTCAAGCTTCCGTACGATCATGAGCGACCCGAAGCTATTAGCTCAAAGGGTCTCAACCATCTGTTCCGCCTTTCACCCGAGGTCTCCAAAGCGATCGAGGAGCTTTCACGCAAAGAGAGGGCGACTCTCTTTATGACTCTTCTGGGAGCCTTCGCTGTCCTCTTGCATAAGACCACGGGCCAGAACGATATCGTCGTCGGCACAGATGTCGCCAACCGCAACTGGAATGAAACGGAGAATCTCATCGGTTTCTTCGTCAACCTGCTCGTCCTGCGCACAGAGATCACGGGCCGGCTGACTTTCCGCGACGTTGTGGCGCGCACGCGTGATGTGGCGCTGGAAGCTTACGCACATCAGGAATTGCCGTTTGATCTTCTGACCAGAGAACTGAGACTCGAGAGGGGGCTAAGCAATGCTCCCCTGTTCGACGTGCTGTTCGTCTTCCAGAATGCTCCAGTGCAGGAGGCTGATCTACCCGACGCCCGATTGAGCATTTTTCCGATTGACTATGAAACGTCACGCTTCGACCTGGCGTTGTTTCTGGGGGAAACGCCGCAGGGTATAGCAGGTCGCTGGACATATCGAACTGACCTGTTCGAGCCGGCCACAATCGCAAGGTTATCCGCGCGCTATGAGAGATTGCTCGGCATGGTTGTCACGCGACCGGATATTCACCTCGACGAGCTTGAACTGCTTGAGCCGGTCGAGGAGAGCGGCCGAATCATGATGCAGGAAAAGAGCCTGAGTAAATTCAGAAGCTTTCGGCCAAAAGCGATCGCGCTTCCTCAGTAGGCCAACCGAACAGCCTCAACCGTCAACGTCTTCATTCTGGAGGCCGAAAGCGCGCAAATTGAAGTTAGATTCCCCACTGCTACGTATCCCGTAGTGGCCGCGCTTCTGAGCGTCGCCATACTCGGCGAAAGACCGAGTCTCACCCAGTGGATCGACATCATCCTCATTATAACGGGCGCGGCACTGCTGCTCTCAAGCCCCTAAAAATGCGACCCCAATAAACGATTCGGGAGCCTTTCCCGCTTAGCCAATAGCAAAGGATGCATCTATGACGAAAATTAAAGTAATTCTGGTGGATCAGGGCGTGTGGAAAATGGACACCGTCTCGATGCCATTGTCCCTTGGGTACATCAAGGCTACGGCCTACGCGGATCCCGGGATCCGTTCCGCAGCGGATATCCAAATTTGCTCGTTCCGCGGCAGCGATACGGCCTCCGAGATTATCCATGCATTACTCACACACGACCCGCCCGACATCCTGGCCTTCTCAGTGTTCGGCTGGAACCTATATCGCTTCGCCGCAGTCGCCGAGGTCTACCGGCAACTTAAACCACACGGCTGGATAGTTATGGGTGGGACGCACGTGGCCAATCAGGCAGAGCGATTGTGCCGGCTCTTTCCGGCGATTGACATAGTCGCAAATGGGGAAGGCGAGTTTATCTTTCGCGACATCCTTCAGGCCTATTTGGGAGGGCTCAAGAAGAACGAATTGGACCACATCCCTGGTATCTCCTTCCAGCGCGATGGCCGAGTAGTCACTACACCCGATCGTGCTCGGATTGCTAATCTCGACGACATTCCGTCTCCCTTCCTCGAGGGCACTCTTCCGTATCGCGACAAGTACGGTAAAGCGAACTACGCCGTCGTCCTCCTCGAGACCAATCGCGGCTGTCCCTACAAGTGTGCGTTCTGTTACTGGGGCGGCGCCATAGGTCAGAAGGTCCGCGCTTTCTCGCGCGAACGGCTGCGTGAGGAGCTCAATCTATTCGCCCGGGAGGGCGTCGAGAGCATCGCCCTATGTGACGCGAACCTGGGAATGCTTCCGGGAGACGAAACCTTTATTGACGACATGATTCGAGTGAAAGAGCGCTACGGGTACCCGCTGAACATCGAGTCTTCGTGGGCCAAAAACAAGGGAGAGCGCTTCTACAAAATTGTTAGGCAGATGAAGCGCGCGGGTCTGAAGAGCTCTTTCACGCTCGCCCTCCAGAGCCTGGAAGATAAAGCGTTGGATAACATGCACCGGCAGAACATGCAGTTGAATGAGTACGAGGACTTGGCGCGCTGGATGCGGGCAGAGGGCCTCGACATCTATGCAGAGCTGATCTGGGGACTTCCGGGGGAGACCGCGGATACCTTTATCGAGGGCTATGACCGCATCTCCGAGCATGTATCCAAGATCGCTATCTATCCCCACTTGATCCTTCCAAACACTGACTTCGATAAGAACCGCGACCGCTACGGCCTGGTTACGATGCGCCGCGAAGAGTGCGACTTCGAGTACGTCATTAGTCATCCCGACATGACGATCGAAGAAAATGCTCTCATGCATCAGTTTCTGTTCTGGGCTCGCGTCTTCGCCGAGAACATGATCTTTCGGAACATCTGGGTTCCCCTTCGCAAGCTGGCCTCAATCAAACAGTCGCAGGTCTTGAAATCTCTCGACGAGTGGGCCGGACGCCAGACTGATGACGTGGTTCGCGGGATCTGGGAGTGCCGGCAATTGATGGTGCGAACCATGGACAGCGGGAATCCTCATCATGGCGCTCGATACTTCTATTATCACCACACGCTGACGGCGAGGCTGCAAAGCTGGTGGCAGGAGGAGATTCTCCCCGCCTTGCCGGTCCATCTGCAGCCCTTCTTTACGGAGCTCTTCCGCTACGAGATGTTGACACTCCCGATTCCCGAGGACTCAGAGCTCGCTTCCGATCTGAAGACGGTTTACGTGGGTGAAACGGAGTACTTCGAACGCGAGGTTGAGGAATTCCACTTCGACATGCGCACCCTGCTGCGTTCCATCGAGGCAGGAGTGCCATGCGATCTGGCGGAAGGATTGCCAAGGTCTGAGACGTTTTACTGCCGTGTTGGTTTCGCGGCCTACGTTGACAGCCACGAGTTCGTAGCATTCTACAGCGGCAGGTCCATGGCGGAGCTGAGGTATGAGAAAGCTCTGACAGAAATTCCTGCTGTGAGCGAAGACTACCCGCACTTCGACGAGGCCTATGACCAACTTCTTGGGGAGCAACTGCGTGATCGGCGATCGTTGCCGGTCATCGGATGAGCACCTTCTCCGGGTCTGGCCGGTGAGCTCGTTACTCCCAATTTTCTCACCGACTTATTTTTGGAATTTAGAACGGAAAAGGGTTCCATATGACGGTTAGTGGATTCAGACTTTCGCCGCAACAGCGCCAGCTATGGGAACAGCAGTGGCGAATGCCTGACAACAATGCGCAGGTCTCCATTCTGTTGGATGGTGCTTTGGACAAGGACGCGCTGCGCTACGCCGTGCAGAGAACCGTCGCGCGGCACGAAATACTGCGTACGACTCTTCATCAAAGGGCCGGTCTGAAATTTCCCGTTCAGGTGATCGCCGAAGCGGTGCTCTACTCGTGGGCGGAAACAGATCTGCGGAGCCTCGCCGATGATGAGTCCGCAGCCGCAATCGAGCGCGCTCTGGAGCAACATCGAAAGCGCCCTCACGATTACGCGAACGAACCACCGCTCAATTGTCTTCTACTGCTCTTGAAACCTGAGCGACAGATCCTGTCCATACGGCTTCCGGCGCTTTATGCCGACGCTTTGACTCTTGTCAATCTGGTGAGAGAGATAGCTGCATTCTTAACTACTACCGGGCCATCTTTACTGGATGAGGACGTAACCCAGTATCTGCAATTTTCCGAGTGGCAAAACGAATTACTCGAGGACGAGGAGAGCAAGCCGGGGCTGGAATATTGGCAGCAAAGAAACGAAGTGATTTTTCCGCCACCGAAGCTTCCATTCGCGCTCGAAGCGAAGGATGGCGCGACCTTCGAGTTTTCATTCGTAGATATCGAAATCGAGCCTCAGGTAGTCAAGCAAATCGAGTTGGCGGCGGCCAAAGGCAGTACGACTATAGACCTCTTCCTGTTGACGTGCTGGCAGTTGTTACTCTGGCGATTGAGCGGCCAGGAGGACACAGACGTTGCTTGCGTCCTTGATGGAAGAAGAATTGAGGAGCTGCAAGACGCTCTCGGCTTATTCGCCAGGGCCGTACCTCTTCGCATTCGCCTCGATGACAAGCTTAGCTTCGCCGATGCTTTGTCCCTCACAAGCCATTCCGCGAAAGATTCTTACCGTTGGGTTGACTACTTTCTTCCTCAAAGTAGTAATGGTAGTTCCGACAAAAACAATCTGCGCTCCGCGGCTTTCGAGTATCTGGAGTGGCCGGCGCCGCTTGTTGCCGGAGCCGTCAGCATCTCTCTGCACAAGCAGTATGTTTGCCACGAGCATTTCCGGATCAAATTGCTCTGCCTGCAAGAGAATGATTCCCTGATTGCTCAGCTCCAGTTTGATCGCAGCATGGTCCATGAGGACGATGCGCATTGCCTGCTTGAACAATTTCGCGCATTGATCGGGAAAGCGTCTCACAACCCGCAGGCCTCGATTAAGAGCCTGTGGATCCTCACCGACCTGGAGCACAGAGAGTTGCTGGCATTCAACGATACCGCGACCGGATGGCCAACGGATACCACCCTGCAAAAATTATTCGAGGACCAGGTGAGAAAGACGCCCGATGCCATTGCCCTCGTCTTTGAGAATCAGAAGTTGAGCTACGCCGAGTTGAATGCGAGAGCAAACCGGCTTGCCCGCCACTTGCAAACGCTGGGCGTCGGAGTTGAGACACTCGTGTGCCTGTTGCTTGAGCGTTCGGCGGAGATGGTTATCAGTTTGCTGGCAACTCTCAAGGCTGGCGCGGCCTACATTCCCTTAGAGCCGGCATTGCCAAAACAACGAGTCAGCCTGCTGCTGGAGGAAACCGGAGCGCTTGTTGTAATCACGCAGGAGCGGTTTGCCGCGAACTTCGACGAGCAGAACGCGCCCCTCTTCGTTATCGATCGGAATTGGGACAAGCTCCCAGTTGCCGATAGTGATCTGACGAGTCGAGTGGACGCGAAAAATCTGGCCTATGTGCTGTTCACCTCAGGCTCAACGGGCAAGCCGAAAGGCGTCATGATCGAGCACCGGCAACTGGTGAACTACGTCCGCGGTATCATCCGCAAACTGGCACTCCCTCCCGGAACACGGTTCGCGATGGTCTCGACCTTTGCGGCAGATCTTGGCAATACGGTCCTCTTTGCCTCTCTCTGTAACGGCGGGTGTCTTCACGTGCTCTCAAGGGAAACAGCCGCCGATCCTGAGACTTTCGCAGACTACTTTGCCACCCACGCGATCGAATGTCTCAAGATTGTACCGACACATCTTTCAAGTCTGCTTTCGGCGACGCGTCCACGAGATGTAATCCCGCGTGCCGCGCTCGTTCTCGGCGGAGAGGCATCGAGTTGCCCGCTGATTGATAGGATCCGCGAACTGTCTCCAGGCTGCCGGATACTCAACCACTATGGTCCAACGGAAACAACGATCGGCGCTCTGACGCATGAGCTGGATGGCGACCGTAATCAACTTCATGGACCGGGAATGGCTTTGGGCGAGCCGTTAGACAATACCCACGTTTACTTACTCGATCAGAATCTGAATCAGGTCGGAAATTGGATACCGGCAGAATTGCACATCGGAGGCGCAGGGCTGGCCCGCGGCTATTTGAATCATCCCGAGTTGACTGCCGAGAAATTCATTCCCGATCACATGTCGGTTGAGCCGGGAGCGCGTTGCTACCGGACGGGGGATCGCGTGCGGCTTTTATCCGACCGTTCGATTGAATTTCTCGGTCGCGTTGACCATCAAGTGAAGCTTCGCGGGTTTCGTATCGAATTGGGCGAGATTGAGAATGTGATACGGCGTCACAGCTCGGTGCGCGAAGCCGTAGTCGAGTTGCGGCAGGATCGTCCCGGCGAACAACGGCTCGCGGCCTACATTGTTCCTCATTCGGGAACGCAGTTTTCCGCGGCGGAACTTTACAGTTTCCTCAAAGAGAACTTGCCCGATTACATGGTTCCAGCAAACTTCGTCAGGCTCGACCGTATGCCGCTCACGGCCAACGGCAAAGTAGATCGGCGGGCTTTGCCCGCGCCCAACGAAATGAAGTCGAGTGCGCGGCGAGGCGGGATTTCGCCATCCGGCTTGGGTGAGGAATTGCTGGCTGACTTGTGGAGAGAAGTCTTAGGGGTCACGGAACTGGGCACGCACGACAACTTCTTCCAACTTGGAGGCGACTCGCTCCTCGCCATTCAACTCGTCTCGAGAGTTCGTAAAGCGTTCCAGATTGAGATGCCCGTGCAAAGTCTATTTAACGCGCCAACCGTTTCAGCTTTCGCGCTCGAAGTGGAACGAACGATGTTACGCGGCAGCGCGGGACAATTATCCCGGATCGAGTCTGTTCCGAGAGACGCAGCCCTGCCGCTTTCATTTGCGCAGGAACAACTCTGGAGCATGTACAAACTCGATCCGCTCAACACGGCATACAACAACACTATTTACAGGCGTCTGAAAGGCCCGCTGGATGTAGCATCAATGGAGCAGGCGCTTAATGAGCTTATCAGCAGACATGAAATCCTGCGGACAACGTTCCCCAGCACGGAGCTAGGTCCGAGACAGGTCATCTCGCCATCGACTCCTATCGACCTGCGCCAATTCGATCTCGAAGGCATTCCCGAGTCAGAGCGCGAGCGCGAGGTACAGCGATACGTCGAATCAGAGTCGAGTATGCCCTTCGATTTGGAGCGCGGTCCGTTGCTCCGTGTCAGCCTGTTGCGATTCGACGAACAGACGCACATCTTTCTCCTGACGATGCATCACATCATCACCGATCGCTGGTCCTTTGCAATCTTCACCAGTGAGATGATCCTGCTCTACGTCACCTTCCGTCACGGGCTACAGTCGCAATTGCCGCCGCTCTCGATTCAGTACGCGGACTATGCCGCCTGGGAACGGCAATGGTTGCAGGGAGAGGTGCTCGATAAGCTCACTACTTATTGGACGCGGCAATTAAGCGGCGCACCCGAAGTGATCGATCTCGCAACCGACTATCCCCGCCCCGCCGAGAATTCTTTCAGAGGCGCCTCAATGAGCTTTCGTCGCTCGGGCGAGTTATCGGCGGCGCTCAAACAACTGAGCGCACAGGAGGGCGTTACTCTCTTCATGACGCTGCTCGGAGCTTTTTACGTTTTGCTGCAACACTACTCGGACGGCGATGACATCGTAGTGGGCACGGACGTAGCCAACCGCAACCGCATCGAGGTCGAAGGGTTGATAGGTTTCTTCGTCAATAATCTGGCATTGCGCGCAGACTTGTCAGGGAATCCAACTTTTCGCGAACTACTGGCACGGGTCCGCACAGTCGCGCTGGGAGCTTACACGCACCAGAGTCTCCCGTTCGCATCGCTTGTCAAAGCCATGCGCGTGAAGCGAAGTCTCAGCCACTCGGCTTTGTTTCAGGTGTTATGTGTCCTTCAAAGCACGCCACAGTCGGAAGCGACGCTGTCGGATCTGGAAGTGACTTTCGTAGACGGCGAGCAAAAGACATCGAAGTTTGACCTCGCGTTGTTTATCAGCGAAACGGAAGATGAACTGTTTGAGTCCTGGGTCTACAGCACCGACTTGTTCAAGCCGGAAACTGTCGCTCAGATGGGAGCAGACTTCCAGAGCCTGCTGGAGAATGCAGTTGAACATCCTGACATCACACTTAGTCAACTGAAAGTTGTCAGCGGAATTAAGAGGAAAAAAATGCGCTCGGAAAAAACGCAATTTGAAAAAGTTAAAGGCAAGGGATTCATGCGAGGCAGCCAGCGTTCCGTCAGCCTTTCCGATATAGAACTGATCCGAACAAGCTATTTGAAGCCGGATGGGAAACTTCCGTTGGTCATGGAACCAAACGTCAAAGACATTGACCTCGTAGCCTGGGCGGCAGCCAATCAAGACTTTATCGAAGCCGAATTATACAAGCACGGCGCACTGCTGTTCCGGGGGTTCAACGTGGATACGATTCCGGAGTTCGAGCGCTTTGCAGATGCCGCCAGCCGTGGGATTTTCGGTGACTATGGAGACTTGCCCCGCGAGCAGGAGAGCGAGCGGGTTTATCAATCGACGCCTTATCCAAACGACCAGGCCATCCTGTTTCATAATGAAAGTTCTCACCTGACTCACTGGCCGATGAAGCAGTTCTTCTACTGCGTGGAGCCGGCCGAGAGCGGTGGTGAAACGCCGATTGTTGACTGTCGCCTCATCTATGCGGCCTTGCCTCCGGAGTTGGTGGAGCAGTTCGAGCGCAGGCAACTTATGTACGTCCGGAATTTCACCGAATCGCTCGATGTTCACTGGCGCGCCTTCTTCAGAACCGATGATCCCGAAGCGGTTGCGGCTTATTGCCGAAACGCTTCTATGGATTTTGAATGGAAAGGCGAAAGCCTGAGAACAAAGCAGCTTCGAGCCGCCGTGACGAGACATCCGAAGACCAATGAGACGGTCTTCTTCAATCAGATTCAACTTCACCACATCTCTTGTATTGACCCGTCGTTACGCGAGGCGCTCTTCTCATTTTTCGCGCTGGAGGAACTGCCGCGCAACGTCTATTACGGAGACGGCGGATCCATCGAAGACGCTACGGTGCAAACCATCATCGATACCTACTGGAAGAATGCGGTCAGCTTCTTGTGGCAGAAGGGCGACATTCTAATGCTGGACAATATGCTCATCGCACATGGCCGGCTGCCTTACGCCGGAGCCAGGAAAATCGTCGTGGCAATGGGCGATATGTTGACCCAGGAGAATTTGCAAGGGGGCGGATAATGATAATGACCCAAACATCCGGGACGGTAATCGGTAAATACCCGCTTTCAGCTCAACAGCGGCGCGTGTGGTTAGAGCAGTCAGACCAGAACGTGTTTCGGGCGCAGTGTGCGATTTTCATCGACGGCTCTCTCAACTGCCGGCTACTCGAAGCGGCGATACCGCTGGTGATTGAGCGGCACGAGATACTGCGCACCACTTTTCAGACGCTTCCCGGATTAAAACTCCCTTCGCAAACGATTCACGAATTCGTCGAAATGGACTGGCAGGACCAGCAGGCGACTGACCTGACGTCTGGGGAACTGAGATCGCAACTCAGAAGAATGATGCGTCAGCAGGCAGCTCTGCCGTTCGATCTCGAGTTTGGACCATTGCTGCGCGTCTTATTGCTGAACGTCAAACCGGAACGCCACCTCCTGGTGCTTACGCTGCCCGCTCTGTGTGCTGATTCGGTGACCCTCAAAAATCTGGTCCAAGAGATCGGACGCGCCTATGCCTCGATCGCGCACGGAGAAGAAATGCCAGGCGAGCCTTTGGCTTACGCCGAGTTCTCCGTGTGGCAAGCAGGGTTGCATTCGGAGGAGGAAGAAGCGGAAGCCAAGCGTGGCAAAGCGTTCTGGGCCAGGCAGAGGTCATTCACTGTTTCGTCTTTACCCTCTCAAGGAATTAACGAGAGCCAGTCCGACAATCACGAGCCCCATGTCAGATTTTTTGAATTTGATGCTGAGACGACGAGCGCGCTCGACGCGCTGGCACGACAATTGGAGGTGTCGCCCAGGGTGGTGCTGCTGGCCGGCTGGCAAGCCCTCACGTGGCGCCTAACTTCAGCGGTTAATCAGACTATCGGTGAAGTGTTTGACGGCCGGATATACGAAGACTTCCGTGAGGGCATGGGATTGTATGCACGCCTTCTGCCGATGAGCGTGGATATTCAGGGACAGCAACGATTTAGCAGTCTCGCGCAGCAGACTCAGGAGTTGCGCGACAAGCTGATTGAATGGGAAGAGTATGCCGACTTTGGCGCGCCCGATGAATTCCCAATCGGGTTCGAGTATGACGAATGGCAAGTATCGACCCACGCTGGGCTCTGTTTCACCCTCGCGGAGCAGCACGTATGGCTCGAAAAATTCCAGGCGAAACTCACCTGTGTTCGTGCTTCAGGTCTCCTGCGCGCCGAGTTTTATCTTGATGCGGGTCTGTCGTCAGCGTCGGACTTATATGGTCTGGAAGAACGCTACGAGGTATTGCTGAAGGCGGCCCTGAAGAATCCGGAGACTACCATACAAGCGCTGCCGATTCTTTCCGCAAGAGAGCGCCGGCAGGTTCTCTCCGACTGCAACGATTCGGATACGTTTTGCACACCCTTCAAGGCTGTTCACCAGTTATTTGAAGAGGAAGCTGAACTCAATCCGACGGCGCTCGCGGTAATATGCGGAGAGCAGCGACTGACTTACAACGAATTGAATCGCCGCGCGAATCAGGTCGCACATCATCTACTGGCGTGCGGTCTAAAAGTGGAACAACGAGTTGGACTCTTCTTCGAGCGTTCGGCGGATTTGCTGGTTGGCCTACTAGCCATTCTCAAAGCCGGTGGCGCCTATGTGCCCCTCGACCTCGCCTCTCCGAAAGATCGTATCGGTAAGCAACTGATTGATGCGAATGTGAGAATGATCTTGATGGATAAGCGGCTGGTCCATGCATTCCCGTCGGAAACGGAGGCTCGCCCGATCTTTCTCGACGAGGAAGAAATAGCGCTTTGCAGCGTCGAGAATCCATCCTGCCAGATTAACGACAGCAATCTTGTCTACGTGCTATTCACTTCCGGATCGACCGGCCGGCCAAAAGGTGTTGCGGTTGAGCATCGGCAACTATTCAACTACATGCAGGCGGTGCGCTTGAGATTGGACCTGCCGCGCGACGCAAGCTTTGCACTGGTTTCCACTTTCGCCGCCGATCTCGGCAACACGATGATCTACTCGGCACTCTGCACAGGCGGCTGCCTTCACATCATTTCGGAAGAGACGGCCACAGACCCGGCAGCCTTTGGCGAATATTTACAATCGCAAGGCGTCGATTGTCTGAAGATCGTGCCTTCACATCTCTCAGCCTTGCTGCTCGCAGGACGACCTCAGGATTTATTGCCGCGTAGCCTGCTCGTGCTCGGCGGCGAGGCGACTCCGTGGGGGCTCGTCGAGAAGGTGAGAGAAGTAGCGCCCCAGTGCCGCATCGTCAATCACTATGGTCCAACGGAGACAACGGTCGGCGTGATAACACTCGAACTGGACCGGCCGCCTCCCGATTACATCGCGGCGAGCCTGCCGCTCGGTCATTCTTTAGCAAACTGTAAGGTATACCTGCTCGATGCCAACCTGGAGCCAGTACCTTTCGGTCTGTCAGGAGAAATTTGCATCGGCGGCGCTGGACTGGCGCGCGGTTACATTGGGCAACCTCATATCACGGCAGAGAAATTCATTCCTAACCCGCTCAGTCAAAATCCTGGCGAACGCCTCTATAGAACCGGCGATCGGGGACGCTTCCTTCCGGACGGAACTATCGAGTTTCAGGGGCGAATTGATAATCAAGTCAAGATTCGCGGTTACCGCGTCGAGTTAGGCGAGATTGAAGCAACTCTTAGGAGTCATGCACAGGTTTGGGAGTCGGTCGTCGTCGCGCGCGAGAACCACTTGGTGGCCTACGTCGTTCCGCAACGTGGGTTACACCTCTCACAGAGTGACTTGCGGGAATTCCTGGCTGACAAACTTCCGGAATACATGCATCCCTCTTCCATAGTATTACTCGACAAACTACCGCTGACGCCGAACGGGAAAGTAGACCGCGCAGCCTTACCGGCGCCCGAACACGCGCACAGGCAAAGTGGCGTGCAAATTGTCGAGCCGCGGACTCCTGAAGAAAAGGCTCTGGCTGCCATCTGGGGCGAAGTGCTCAACGTTCCGAAGATCGGAATCGACGACAACTTCTTCGAACTGGGCGGCGATTCAATCCTGGCGATTCAGGCGGTCGCAAGGGCGAACCGGATTGGATTGCGGCTCACGCCAAAGCAGATTTTCGATAACCAGACAATCGCCCGGCTGGCGCTCGTTGCGGGCAGCGACGTAGAGATACAGGCAGAGCAGGGGCTAGTCACGGGCCCTGTGCCGTTGACCCCGATCCAGCATTGGTTTTTCGAACAGAATCTTCCCGAACCTCATCACTGGAACCAGGGCCTGCTGCTGGAACTATCGCCGGAGATTAAGCCGTCGTTGCTGGAGGAAGCGGTGTCGCATCTCTTGACGCATCACGATGCGTTGCGTCTGCGCTTCAAAAACAACGGGCAGAACTGGGAGCAACGGATCGCCGGTGCACGTGGAGTGGCTGAGTCTTTTGTCAGGTTTGATTTTTCAAAGTTGCCCGAGGAACAGCGCTGGGCAGCCGTCGAACAGGCCTCGGGAAAATTACAGGCGAGTCTTGATCTGGCGGACGGACCGATAGTTCGCTTTGCTTTTTTCGATCTCGGCGGGAAGAGTCCAAATCGGCTGGCGATCATGGTCCATCATCTTGCGGTGGATGGTGTGTCGTGGCGAGTACTGGTTGAAGACTTGCAAACTGCCTGCACTCAATTATCTCTTGGCGAGCCTGTAGCGCTTCCACCGAAGACCAGTTCCTTCAGGCAGTGGTCGGAGCATTTGATCGCGCACGCCGTACTCGGACAGCTTGTTGAAGAATTACCGGTCTGGCTCCAACCGGCAACGATATCTCCCACATACCTTGAGAGAGATGGTGGCGGCGGCGACAACTCATTTGCCTCGGCGACAAGTATTGAGACCTCTCTCAACGTTGCAGAGACTCAAGCTCTCTTGCAGGAGATGCCGGAGGCGTACGGCACGCAGATTAACGATATCTTACTGACGGCAATTACTTGTGGCTTCGCCTTTGTCACAGGCTCGTCGAGCCTCTTTATCGAACTCGAAGGACATGGGCGGGAAGAACTATTTGACGATCTCGATATCTCGCGCACGATCGGCTGGTTCACTACCCACTACCCCGTACTGTTGGACATCAGCGGTGCCGGCAGTGTATTGGGCGCACTCAAACTGGTCAAAGAGCAGTTGCGCGCGATTCCGAACAAGGGAATCGGCTACGGCCTGCTGAGATACCTCGGTGTAGATCTGGAAGTTGCCGACACGCTGAGTGCGCTGCCCCATCCGGAGATCAAGTTCAACTATCTGGGCCAGTTCGATCAGTCGTTCATCAATTCGGGGAGCTTTGTTGTTGCCGGAGAAGCACCCGGCGCAGCACGCAGTGTGCTGGCGCAACGCTATCACCTGCTCGACATCAACGGCTTTGTGGCCGCTGGAAAGCTTTATCTGAAATGGACCTATAGTCGCAACATCTACGACCAATCGAGAATCCAGGAATTAGCAGAAGCCGTGTTGAGAGAGCTGCGTGGGTTCCTGGCTTGTGAATCGCCGGACGAGTTTGACCGCTACACCCCTTCAGACTTTTCGCTGGCGCGATTGGATGACGGTCAACTTAAAAAAGTGCTGCTGTCGATTGCGCCGAGCCTGAGCAAAACAGGAAACGGCAATGAGGCAGGGCGGCGTCGCATCGAAGATATCTATCCCGTCTCTCCGCTGCAGGAGAGTTTGCTCTTCCAAAGACTATCTTCACCCGGTTCAGGCGCGGGCTTCGAACAAAAAGGCATTGCGCTGAGCGGCGATATCGATTTAGCCGCGTTCGATATGACCTGGCAAGAGGTTGTCAACAGGCATCCCATGCTCCGCACGGCATTCGTTACCGATGGGATGGATGAATCGCTGCAAGTGGTGGTCCGTCAGGCGCATATGCCGATAGAGCATCATGATTGGCGACAGGTGCCGGCGTCCGACCAAAGAGAAAAGCTTGAATCATTTATGCGCGCGGATCGGGACAGAGGATTTGATCCTGTTAGCGCGCCACTAATGCGTCTGGCTATGATTCGGCTGAACGACGAGGCTTACCACTTGGTGTGGAGCTATGACCATCTTCTGCTCGATGCCTGGTGCAGAAATCTTCTCCTCCAGGAAGTCTTCGAGCTATACAGAGCGTACCGCGACGGTGAGGAGGCAAAACTCCCGAGGCGACCTCTCTACAGAGATTACATTGCGTGGCTACAAAGGCAGGATGTGGCGTCGGCTGAACAGTTCTGGCGGGAGACGCTCGAGGGTTTGCATAATCCCACGTCCTTGCCTGTAGTTCCTCCACCTTCTTCCCGCAATACGCCCAGCGGAATTTACAAAACCTGGATGCTGAAACTCACCGGTGATGAGAGCGCCCTTATCGCCTCTTCTGTCCGCCGGAATAAGCTGACGCTGAACACGCTCGTGCATGGCGCTTGGGCGCTGCTACTGAGCCGCTACTGTAGAACCAGTGATGTGCTCTTTGGAACGACCGTCTCGGGCCGGCCGACGGAGGTGCCTGAAGTCGAATCCATACTGGGCATGTTTATCAATAACCTTCCGATTCGAGTTCGGTTGTCGAGCGCAGAGAAGGTTCTGTCAATGCTGACAGATCTCCAGACTTCCCTTGCTCGACTGCGCGAATACGAATGGGTCTCACCGTTGAAATTTCAAGAATGGAGCGAGGTGGGCCAGGGACAGCGCCTCTTTGAAAGTCTCCTGATCATTCAGAACTACCCGACGGATGATGCTTCGCTGGAAGTCGAAACTGGTATCCAAATGTTGGAAACTCACAGTCGACTTGAGACTGCTTACCCGTTGACCGTTGTGGTCGGACCCTTTGAGCCACTAACAATTCGTATTTTCTACGACACCAAACAGTTTGATGACACAACAATTGGACGGATCGCAGGCCATCTGCGAACTTTGCTAAACGGCCTCGCCGTGAATCCCGACGTGTGCATAAGGGATATACCGATGCTCACGGCGGAAGAGCAGGGACAGTTGTTGCTGAAACGGACTAATGCCGGACCTGAGGCAACGAAGCCGGCGGCGGTGCACGCTCTTATAGAGGACAAGGCTGATTTCTCTCCCGATGAGGTTGCGGTCAAGTGGCGACAGGAGAGCTTGACTTGGGCGGAGTTGAACCGGCGCATTGCCGGCGTGGCACTAAAGCTCGCGGCAGGCGGCATCGAGCCGGGCGCCGTTGTGGCAATCATGCCTGAGCGCCGGCTGGAATTTCCGGTTAGCCTGATGGCGATACTCAAGTTGGGCGCAAGCTACGTTGTTCGTGATCCCTCGACTTCGCGCCCTGAAGACAAGGCGAGTGCATTTCTACCAGATGTTATGGCTGCACAGGCGCGAAGTTTCACTACGTTGGTGAAGCCAACGCCACGCGATATTTTCGTCGCCTCGGCGAGCACGCTCGAGGCACTGGCAAGCGAGCTAATCCGGGCGCTCGGGTCCGGCACCCCGGTGATCATCCCTGATGCCGAGATTGTCTCTCAACCGCTACGCTTGCGTGACTTCCTTGAAAATTCCGGCGCGACAATCATGCAAGCATCTCCGCACACTTGGAAGCTTTTGCTGGAGACTGGTTGGCAGGGACGGAGTGACTTCAAAGCCATCGTTGCCGGCAAGGCGCTCCCCGCCTGGGTAGCTCGAGAGCTTTCATCCAGAGTCGAGAGTCTATTGAAAATCTACAAAGCCGATGAGCTGGAATTATGGTTGGCCGGTTGCCGGTTCGCGGGTGAAGATATTCCTGATAATCCAGGTCTGATCGGCGCGCCCGTCGATGGCTGCAAGGTCTCCATATTGTCCGACGATCTCGAACCTGTGCCTGTGGGAATAACGGGTGAAGTCTGCATCGGCTTTGACGCGGGATGGAGCTATACGGGCAATCCCGTTGAAACGGCGCAGCGATTCTTGCCGAGCCCATTCGGGGAAGAAACGGGCGCGCGATTTTACCGCACGTGCGATTTGGCGCGATGGCGGGATGACGGGCGCATAGAGTTTCGCGGCGAAGTTGGGAAACGCATCGCCATCAACGGTCAGATAGTTGATCTAAGCGAGCTCGAGATCGAGTTATTGAAGATTCCGGTTCTTCGTGAAGTCGCTTTAAAGAAATGGGAAGATGCGCTCGGCGATTCTCATCTCGTCGCTTATTTCGTCGCCGATCAGCAAAGCTTGCCAGGGGTGGAAGAATTACTGAAACTCGTCCGGCAAACTCTCAGCAGACGGACCATTCCCGATTTATTCGTCCGATTGGATAGCCTTCCCGTAGCGCCTAACGGCAATGTGGACCATGAAGCACTGCCCTCGCCGGATGAAGTAGGCACCAGGTTGGAAATTCCTTATGTCGTGCCTTGCGACGAGCTGCAATTGCGTCTCAAACAGATTTGGGAGGCGCTCTTCGGTATCAGACCGATTGAGATTACAGACAACTTCTTCGACCTCGGTGGTCATTCACTTCTGGCTGTGCGCATGATGATAGAGATACGGAAGGAGTTTGGGCGCGAACTGCCGCTCTCCACGCTTTTGCAGATGGGGACCATCGAACGTCTGGCAGACGTCCTGCGGTCCACCCTCGAACCGGAGAGCTGGTCTCCATTGGTCGGCCTTCAGACCGCAGGAAGTAGGCTGCCTTTATTCTGCGTACATGGAATGGGTGGAGAGGTGCTCTGTTATTCGGAATTGTCGCGTTGTCTTGGCCCAGACCAGCCGTTCTATGCGTTGCAGTCAGAATCCTGGTTGAGTGACGAGGCATCCGACTGGCGTCTCGAGGAGATGGCTGCACATTACGTGGAAGCGTTGCGCGAGGTGCAACCTGAAGGTCCATACTGCATTGCGGGCTGGTCATTCGGCGGACTGGTTGCTCTGGAAATGGCCCAACAATTGTACGCGGCGGGCGAGCCGATAGCTTTGCTTGGGATCCTCGATACCAACCTTGAAGCCCACCTGGATGCCCGTGAAGGAAAGAATCCGGATCAAGCCGAAGAAGAAGCATTAACTGGTTGGGACTCGGCTGAAATAATCATGCGCTTTGCACGTCGTAACTGTTCCGTGTCGGTCGATCAACTCCGGCAGCAGGGAAGTCTCGAGCAACAATTGGCGTATGCTATCGAGTATGGAGTTCTGCCGCCCGGACTGGATATTCAGACCGGGCTACGTTACGCGAGGGCCGGAATGAGCAACACACGTGCGAAGAATATGTATGTGCCTCAGCCTTATCCGGGAAAGGTGACTCTCTTCCGTGCCAAACGCGGCCACATTTTAAATTCCTCGGATGCAACGCTCGGTTGGAAACGAATTGCACTGGGTGGCATCGAGGTTCGTGATATTGCGGGTGAACACAACGTCATCGTAGACCATCCCTATGTTCAGACCTTGGCACGAGAACTCGGAGATTGTATGGACCAAGTGCAAGCCACTGCCCTCACTGCGAAGGTATAGAACAGGAATTCATGCGAAATCTAATAAAGATACTATCTTTTCTGCTACGGACTTCTGCGAACAGAAGGCGGGCGCAAGCGATGCTCGTGACGATTATCCTGACCGGTATCGTCGGCGGCATCGCCAGCACGGGATTGTTGGCTCTCATTAACTCCACACTCTCCGCCACTAAATCCGCACCGAGCGAACTGGGATGGAGTTTTCTTGGTTTGTGCCTGCTTCTACCAGCTTCGAGATTCATCTCTCAGTATTTGCTGGTCTATCTGGCACAAACCAGTACTTATGATCTGCGAATGCGCCTGAGTCGTGCGGTTCTCTCGGCGCCGCTGCGTGATCTGGAAAAGCTCGGGGCGGCGCGCGTTCTCGCGACCATGACGGACGACGTTCAGACTCTTAGCGCCGCGCTTAGCACCATTCCGATCTTCTTCCTGCACAGTGCGGTTGTCGTAAGCTGTCTCGTCTACATGGGATGGCTTTCGTGGCCGTTGTTGTTAATTATCATCGCCGCCGTGGCGATCGGCGTTCCGAGCTATCAGATACCGCTCTCAGGAGCGATGCGCCACTTCCGACAGAGTCGCCGGGAGTGGGACGAGTTGTTTGAACATCTTCGAGGCCTCACGCAAGGGACTAAAGAACTCAAGATTCACAGCGCCAGGCGACGTTCATTTCTCTCACAACAACTGGAACCGACCGCTGCCTCGATCCGCCGTCACAACATCGTCGGGAGTGTGATTCATGCTGTGGCAAATACCTGGGGCCAGATCCTGTTCTTTATCCTGATCGGCCTGATCCTCTTCATCGTGCCAAGATTCAGCAATATCGAGCTGAGTGTTCTGACCGGCTTCACGCTTGCGATTCTCTATATGCTCGCGCCCTTCGATTTGCTCCTCAACCAGTTTCCGCTGCTGGCACGTGCCGCTGTGGCTGTAGAAAAAGTCGAGGCGCTCGGTCTCAAGCTCGTGCCCACTGCAAGTGACATGGACCAGGTTGAGCCGCCGGCCGCCACGACTCCTTGGAGAAGGCTTGAACTGGCGGGTGCAGCGCATACTTTCTACCGTGAAGACGTGGAAGATAATTTCACCCTTGGGCCAATCGACCTGACCTTCCGGCCCGGTGAACTGGTCTTCATCATCGGAGGCAACGGAAGCGGAAAGACGACCCTGGCAAAGTTGCTCACGGGACTCTACCTTCCGGAATCAGGAGCAATCAAACTCGACGGTGAGCCGGTCGATACGCATAACGCCGAAGCCTATCGACAACTCTTCTCCGTGGTGTTCTCCGATTTCTATTTATTCAATGTCCTCTTGGGGCTAAATGACCCATACCTTGATGAAAATGCGTTGAAGTATCTAAAGCGGCTGCATCTGGATCGTGTGGTAAAAGTGGGCAACGGGGTGCTCTCGACTACCAACTTATCTCAAGGCCAGCGCAAACGGCTCGCACTGCTCACTGCATACCTCGAGGATCGTTCGATATACGTCTTTGACGAATGGGCGGCGGATCAAGACCCAGTGTTCAAGGAGATTTTCTATCTGCAACTTTTGCCCGAACTCAAAAGCCGTGGGAAGACGGTTTTCGTCATCAGTCATGATGATTCTTACTACTCGGTTGCGGATCGCATCGTCAAGCTCGATTACGGCCAAGTGAACTATGAGGGTGACGCTCACGAATATCTTGAGTTTTTGAGCGTCGAAAGGCTGCTCACAGCTTCAGAAGGCATCCAACTATAAGAGAAAAGAAGGGAACGCATATGGAAACGTTATTGCAAGACATTCGCTACACCTTAAGGACATTCAAAAGGAATCCCCTATTCATCATCATAGTTGTGATGACGCTGGCCCTCGCTATCGGGGCGAACACGGCAATCTTCAGCCTGCTGAATGCAGTCTTGCTGCGACCCTTGCCATATGCAAAGGCCGACCGTGTGGTCATGATCTGGGAAGATAACTCTAACTTCGGTTTCCCGCGAAATCACACCTCGCCGGCGAGTTCCAAAGATTGGAAAGAACGAAACCAGACTTTCGAGCAGATGGCATTGGTGCGCAATCGTGTATTCAACCTGACGGGAGTCGGTGATCCCGAGGAGGTCAATGCGATTGCCACGACGGCGAATCTTTTCTCTGTCCTGGGTGTACAACCTTTCGCTGGCCGAGTGTTCAGGGAGGATGAAGAGCAAGCGGGCACATCGCATGTTGCGGTGCTCAGCCATACGTTCTGGCAATCTCGTTTCGGTGGCGACGCGCGTGTAGTCGGTCAGAGCATTCATCTGGACGATGAGCTGTACACGATTGTGGGCATCATGCCGCCCGATTTCGAGTTTCCCGATAAGGGCACACGACTCTGGCTACCTCTAGTCTTAACACCTGCCGAGTCGGTCAGACGAACATCACATTTTCTTCGTGTCGTCGGTTTACTAAAACCTGGAGTCAGTTTCAAGCAGGCCGACGCAGACATGCAAAACATCGCCGGGCAACTCCAAAAAGAATACCCGGAGGCAAGCGCTAAAGCCGGCATCGCTTTGGTGCCGTTAAAAGAACAAATCGTCGGGGACGTCCGCCCCGCGATGTGGGTACTGCTGGTAGTCGCGGGATTTGTTCTCCTGATTGCCTGTAGTAACGTCGCCAACCTGATGATGGCCCGCATGGCATCACGCAAGAGAGAATTTGCCCTACGCACGGCGCTCGGGGCGAACGTGCGACGGGTGATGCGTCAGTTGTTTACCGAAAGTTTTCTGATCGCACTCCTCAGCGGAGGCATAGGGTTACTTCTTGCCCCGCTGGTTTTCAGTCTCCTGAAGATATTTGTGCCGGTTGGACTCACTTCACAAACCGGCCTCGGCCTGGATGCCACAGCCCTGATATTCACGCTTGTCATCTCTCTAATGACAGCCATCTTATTTGGCACCATACCGGCGCTCCAATCGGGCCAAATGAATCTCAATAAGGATTTGAAACAAAGCGGCACGAGGGGTGTTATCGGAGGAAATAGTCGCAAGTTGCAAAAAATACTTGTCGTCGCCGAGGTCGGGCTGGCGCTCATTTTGGTGATCGGCGCAGGGCTGATGATCCAAACGTATATCAGCCTGCGTAACGTAAAACTGGGATTCAATCCAGAGAAGGTCCTTACGATGCGCACGTCGCTCTCGGACACGAAATATCCAAATCCCGAACAGCGGCTGGCTTTCGTTCAACAGACGTTGGAAAGGGTGCAAGCTCTACCTGGAGTCGTAGCAGCTGGATATACCACTGTCCTCCCGCTAACAGCGAGGGGTGTTTCTCGCGGCTTCACCATCGAAGGTCAACCACCGCCCGCTGCCGGAGATATGCCGCTTGCGCTGATCCGAGTTGTCAGCCCGGATTATTTGAAGACCATGGAGATCCCGCTCCACAAAGGGCGGTACGTGGATCGCACGGACGGGCCTTCCTCGCATGTCGGCGTCATCAACGAGGCAATGGCGAAAAAGTTCTGGGCGGAGCAGGATCCCATAGGACGCCAGTTCACACTCACGGGTGCTAATCCGCCGCCGCCGATAACGATCGTCGGAATCGTTGGTGACGAGAAAGCCACCGGGATAGACGCGGATTTTCGTCCGGCCATGTATCTCTCTTACCCGCAGTTTGTCCAGCCGAATCTTGTTCCGTCCGAATTGGCGATTCGCACGACCAGCGATCCAACGCAACTGGCCTCCCTGGTTCGTGAACAAATCTGGGCCATCGATCGCGACCAGCCCATATCGAATCTGAAAACTATGGAAGAGATAGTTGATGCCGAAGTCGTGCAACGCCGCGCGTACATGTGGCTGTTGAGCATCTTCGCGGGTCTTGCGCTGTTACAGGCAATACTCGGCATCTACGGCGTGCTGTCGTATATGGTGGCCCAACAGACGAATGAGATCGGCATCCTCATGGCACTCGGTGCGAACCAGCGTAACATCCTGAAGAGAGTTCTGCGGCAGGGAGTGGGTCTGGCCGTAATCGGTATCGCAATAGGTTTGTTTGCGGCGATCGGTCTGACACGGTTCACTTCCAGCCTGCTGTATGGCGTTAGCGCAACCGATCCAACGACGTTTGTTGGCACTTCACTCATGATACTCGCAGTAGCCGCCTTTGCCTGTTACATCCCTGCTCGCAGGGCCACGAAGGTCAATCCGGTGACTGCGTTGCGAATGGAATGAAGATGGGAAAAATTGAATCAACAATCTGAACCAAGGAGTTAAGTGATGAATGATGAAAGAGAAGACAACACTATTTATAAGGTGGTGTTGAATCACGAGGAACAGTATTCGATCTGGCCTGCGGACCGAGAAAATGCGCTGGGCTGGAAAGATGAAGGCACGACTGGTACGAAGCAGGAATGTCTGGCTCGCATCAAGGAAGTCTGGACCGACATGCGACCGCTGAGTCTTAGAAAGAAAATGGAAGAGCAAGCTCGGGTCAATTGAGGCGGGAAATCTGTATGCAAGCAGCTCAAATGATACCGGAACGAACGCGCTCGCGTTGGTTGGCGCGTTCGGAAGAAAAGGCTAAGGCAACCGTCAGACTGTTCTGTTTTCCATACGCAGGAGGGAGTAGTAATACATATCGTTCCTGGCAGGGTCTTCTACCGGAATCGATAGACGTGGCTCCGGTTCAGCTTCCCGGACGCGGGGAACGTCTGTCTGAGCCGGCGTTGCCGCGGTTGTCGGGAATAGTGGAGGCGCTGGCTCATGAGATTGTGCCTTACCTCGATAAACCGTTTGCCTTCTTCGGTCATAGCATGGGAGCCCTAATAGGTCTCGAGCTTACGCGTTGGTTGCGCAAGAATCATAAGCCACTGCCCGTGCATCTATTCGTTTCCGGGCGTCGCGCTCCGCAACTACCCGAACCGATAGGGCCTGCCTGGGATCTACCGGAGCAAGAATTCATTGAGCGCGTTCGGCAGTTGAATGGCACTCCTCACGATGTGCTTGATCATCCAGAATTGATGCAACTGATAATTCCTTTCCTGCGTGCTGATTTTGCCGTATGTGAGACTTATCAACATCAGGCTGAACTGCCCTTGGAATGTCCTCTTACGGTTTTTGGTGGAATCGATGATGAAGAAGTTAGCTACGAACACCTTGAGCCGTGGCGCGAGCATACGACTTCGGCATATAAGCTTCACCTGTTTCCAGGCGATCACTTTTTTGTACAGACCGCGCACGCCGAGGTAGTGCAGGTTATTGCCGAAGAGCTAGGAGTCTAGAGCGATAAATATGATTGGCGGCGCCCTCATCACGTCACGGTGTGGATGAAGACCCGTAGAACAGTCGAACTCGCTACCTAACAGTCGAAGAACAGACCAGACTCTTCGTGTCTATAATGCCGCTACAAGCGGCATTAATTATTTCAACCCGGGCGCTCTTTTCGGCGCGACCAGGTTTTGCGCGACTCCCATTCACGAATGTTATTCAAGCTGCTCGTGGTCGGCCTGAGACACTGAGAGGATTTAAGAACCTCTTTGCGGACACTCGCGTATGTACGTTCTCAACCGGCGTCCCGAACCTGATAATTGTCCGGCGAAATGGAACCCATAGATGATGACGGTGCTGCAAGAAACTATTTGTCCTGGTTGCGGGTTGCGGATGCCCGCCCGCCAGACAACTACTTCGCGCGGTTATTACAACGTGAGCGACGAGTGCTGGGACTTGTACACTGAAGTGCTCGCGACCGAATACAGTAACGCTTTCCTGTTTGGCCAGGTCCATCAACTGACTGTCGATTCATACGCGGTTCAACACGCTGGAGGACCACATCCGGATAAGTCACTCGACGTTCACCTGTTTGGACTTTACCTGGGCCTGCAAAAGGGTATTGGCTCACCTTACATACCGCCCTTACTTCAGCGACTCGTCGCTGCTATTGAAGTCTGGCCCCACTACGTACCACCAACTGAAAGAGTGGCGCTAACCGTCTTCGATGTGGCTTTCTGTGATTCAACTGAAGATCACATCAGGGTTGTGAAAGACTGGGCCCAGGCGGTGTGGGAATCCTGGTCCGAGTATCATACTGAAGTGGCAAGACTCGTATCCGGCTCTCTAAAAATGGATGACTAATGGGCCAGCGTGGCCTTGCGTCTGTTTATTTCCGCAAGCAGGTTCGAAGCGGACGATGCGTTGAGTGATCGTAGCTCGCTGTAAGTCTGCTGCGCTTCGTTCATTCTGTTCCTGTCGAGGTACAGAAAGCCGAGTTCCAACAGGGCATCAGCGTTGGCGGGCCAGACTTTGACAGCTTCTTTGTAGGCCGCCTCAGCGGCTTTCCATTTCTCCTGCTTGCGAAAGCCATCACCGAGATCGAGAAAATTATCAGATTCGACTGAGGCAGGATTTCTTGACGCAGCCGGTGCGGTTTGATGTTTAGGACGACCCTCCCGGCGTGATGGAGCCGGTTTGTTCTCGGGTTCTCTTCCGGTTGCTTTGGGCAGTCGTTGGGCCAGAGCCTCAGGTGTGCCTGCCAGCCCGCAAACCAAAAATGCCACCACCAAAAGCAGTGAAGTCCGAAGCATCGTGGCACGCAGAATAAACCCAAACAGCAACGTCTAACAAGAGCGGTCCAGGCAGGGTGTTTCAGGATTGCTCGCCCGCACCAAAGTTGTTAGAATCCGAACCCATCTGTTCTTATCTGCCAGGCTTGCCACACTCGAAGGCAAACGCACCGTTGCCGCTTCCGGGCGAGAAGAGCCTTTCGTTCCTAACATTGGGCCAGCAACACGGCTTCACCCGACATGAGAGAATGCCCCCACTGTTTTAGTTGTTATGACGACACGGTTACTCAGTGTCCCAGTGACAGGGGTTCGACATTCCACTCGTTGCCCGGCGGCGTTGCGCTTGATGGTAAGTATGTTCTTGAACGCCGGCTCGGCGAGGGCGGGATGGGCATTGTCTACAAGGCGCACCACAAATTCCTGAAAACCACTCGCGCCGTCAAGACAATCAAACTCGATCTCATAGGTAACGACACATCGTTCGTGAAGCGGTTCCATCAGGAAGCGATGGCCGCCGCAGCAATTGGTCACCCCAACATAATCGCGGTCCTCGATTACGGATTGCTGCAAGAAAAAATACCTTACATCGTAATGGAGTTTGTTGAGGGTGTGTCGCTCGAGACCCTGATAGTAGACAAGGGACGATTTACCCCGTCTGAAGCACTTGAATACATGCAAGTGATCACTTCGGCAGTGGGCGCTGCGCACAAACACGGCATCGTTCATCGAGATCTCAAACCCCTCAACATAATGATTGAATCCGGCGGGTCGGTGCGCGAGCAGATTCGCATCCTCGATTTTGGTCTCGCCAAGATCAAGTCTTCTGACCTGTTTGGTTCGTTCGTGGCCGCCAAAACAGTTGGCATCGTCGGTTCACCTTCCTACATGGCGCCGGAGCAATGGTCCGGTGAAGAGACGGATAGAAGATGTGACGTTTACAGTCTTGGCATAATTCTCTACGAGATGCTGATGGGCGACGTCCCATACAAAGGGTCCAACATTCCCTCCATCATGAAGAAGCATTTGATGGCTCCGCCTCCTCCGCTGGCAACTGCCGAATCAGGCATATCGCCGGAAGTTGAGCAGGTGGTCCATCGTGCGCTGGAGAAGCAGCCGGAGACGCGTACGGCGTCCGTGGAGGAATTTATTGCGGAGCTCGAACAAGCGGTTCTCTACCCAGCGCCGGTGAAAGCAAAGGCAAAGAGGCGCAGCACTAGCAAAGCCACAAAAGTCAACGGGCGTCGGAAAACGGCTCAATTACCAGCCGCTGAATCAGATGCTCGTGTGAACGCTGAGGTAAATGTTAGCGAAGCAGCCGCTGCTCCAGTCTTTGCTCAGGATGTGAGCACTCTCGGCTCACCAGATCCACCTGTCCAAAGCGAGAGCGACACGGCAAAGCTACCGCGACCTTTGATTCCGCCAGCGAACGAGCCACCGCAGTCGTTGCCCAAAGCAAGTGAACCCGTAGCTCGCAAGACAGAAGAGAGCGCGCCTTCCGAAGGTAATGGAAAGGGGAATGCGCCTCTTATTACAAACAAACTTCCTCTACGTCCGCCAACTGATCAACGACTACCCGGTCGCTTAGCGATCAGCCAGCAGAGCCTTGTGGGAAACTTTTTTAAAAAGCGATTTGCCGTTCCGGTAATCGTGGGAGTCGTGGTCCTCGGTTTGATCGTCCTTTCCGCGTTTATCTATTCACGGAAAGGAGCTGAACCGCCCATCTTGCAATCGCAAGCTGCTCCTGTGGCAGCTAAAACAAAGCGCGAGATGGTTTTGATCGAAGGCGGCGCTTTCACAATGGGCTGGAACAAAGGGAAGAACCAAAGGGGAGAGCACACGGTTACGGTACCGTCCTTTTATTTAGATAAGTACGAAGTTACTAACGCTGAGTATGCCGAGTTCATCAAGGATACCGGCAGACAGGCGCCAGAAATCGAGCGAACAGTGAAGGAAAGTTACTGGCAGCCGTGGAACGGCAACAATCCGCCGTCAGGTCGTGAGCATTGGCCCGTGGCTAATGTTTCACCCAAAGATGTGGAAGCCTTTGCAGCGTGGCTTTCGAAGCGCGACGGGGTCGTCTACCGATTGCCTACGGAAGAAGAGTGGGAGTTTGCGGCTCGTAATGGCTCCAAAGATTCTTTGTTCCCGTGGGGAAACTCGTGGGAAAAGGAACGCGCCAATATCAATCAAGAAAGAAACCCGGTAAACGTCGGCTCTTTCCCTAATGGCGCCACTCAACAGGGAGTACAAGACATGGTTGGCAACGTGTGGGAATGGACGTCGTCGAAAGCACATTATTACGACGGCAGGCGCATCCCTGACCCTCTCAAAAATGCTCGTGTGCTAAGAGGTGGTTCATTCTTCGAGAAGATTAATAGTGATCTTTACAACGTTACTGATCGTGACTGGTTTGGTGACGAAAACTCAAAGTTTCCCACGATTGGCTTCCGGCTTGCTCGTGATCGACAGTAACTCCGCGAGCGCCGGGACTTCAGTTGCATGCAGCCCGCAAAGCGAAAGTTCAGACGCAGATCTACTAACTACCGCTGGATGGCTCCTCTCCTGCCGGTGCTGCTCGTCCTGTCATTTGCCGAAATAAAAAACCACGCCGAGGAAACCGTTGCGGTTGTTACTGACCGGCACCCAACAGAAGCTCACCCGATCTATCTGATTGCCGCTCCCCCTCAGGAAAAGATGGCGCCGCGGCCTTTAAATGTTCCGGTTGTATCTCCACGGCAAACCACTGTAAAGAACGAAAGCCCGGCTGATTTTCAGTTGCCGTTTCCAATGTCCGCCGCTCAAGCCGTGCGAATCGGTAACGGGTTGATTGAGGACTCAGACGCTCAAACCGCTCTGCAGTATTTGGAATACGCCAGGAAGCAGGATCCTAACTCAATCGAAATGTTGACTGGCCTGGCGCGCTGCTACTACGAACTCCGGCGTGACGACGAAGCACTCAAACTCTACCAGGAAGCAATCGCCCGGAATCCCGCTCTTTGGGACGCGCAATATTATCTGGGCCGGCTCCATCTTGAAAACGGAAGATACGCGCAAGCGGTTGAGCCCCTTGATAACGCACGCAAGTTGAAGCCTGACGACACTGATACGATCAGCAGTTTAGGGGTGGCGTTGAGCAAGTCCGGCAGAAGTGCGGAGGCCATCACTTACCTCACTCGCGTAACAGCGCTGAAGCGCTACATCAAGGAGGACTTTTACTATCTTGGAGAAGCCTACGCGAACGATCAGCAGTGGATGAAGGCCGCTGAAGTTTTCAAAGCAGGTGCTGATCTCAGAGGTATCGATCCTAACGGATACTTCTACTGGGCCACCATGCTATTCAATGCCGACAAGTTGGATGAAGCTCTCGATGGTTACGCGAAAGCGAGGAGCGTTGACTATTCGGTGAGCCATGCGGAGACGTTCCGGTATCTGGCGGAGATTTTTAGACTTCGCGGAATGCCCGACAAAGCACTGGGCCACTATCAATCGCTTTTGCAACGAGAGCCGAATGATGTCGAGGCACTCTTTCAGGCAGGTTACATCAGTTTTAAGCTGAATCAATTAGACCCGGCGAAAGAATATTTCAGGAAGCTGATAACAGTCGATCCAAAACATGCAGGCGGCGCCGCTAATCTCGCCGCTTTGGAAGCTCAAGACAACGAAAGACATGTCGGACGAAATGAAAAGACCCCGGGCATCACACTGCGCGAAGTTGTTCAGGCCAATCCCAATAGTGTTGAAGCTCACGTTAACCTGGGCGCGCAGTTGATTACAGAAAGGGTATATCCGGAAGCGCTTACGATACTCGAGCGTGCCGTCAGTCTGCGACCCAACTCAGCCGCAGCTCAATATAATCTTGGGTTGGCCCAGCTCAAGGAGAAGAAATACGAAGAGGCAATAACCTCGAATAAGAAGGCCCTCGAGCTCAAGCCCGAATGGCCGGATGCTTACAATAATCTGGGACTTGCGTACGCAGGTCTCAGTCGCTGGAACGAGGCGGTGACGGCTTATAACGAAGCAGTGCGCCTCGTCCCTGGGTACGCCGGTGCTTTATATAATCTCGGAATCGCGTATCTGGGCCTTGGTCAAACCTCTACCGCTCGAGAGATCGTCGAGAAGGTACGACCACTGAACTGGGATTTGCAGGCTCGCTTGTGGAAGGAAATCCTCGCGGTCGAACATCCGGCAAACGTGGCCGCTGTGCCGGCATCAACTCCCGCAGCGCCGCCTCCGACGCAAACATCGTCACCGGAAACGTCTCCACGCGATTCAGACGACAAGGTTGAAAAGGAGTCCGGTTCGAACGGTTCTGCCGGCGAAGAATGTCCCAGTCCACTCTACAGACGATCTGATGTTACGCAGATGGCAGTCATGAAGGAGCAACTGCAAGTGCCGTACACTGCTGAGGCAGTTCAAAACAAAGTGGAGGGAAAAATTGTTTTGCAACTCGTCGTATGCAGCAACGGCCGTGTGTCAGATATTAGGAGCGACGAAGTATTGCCTTTTGGGTTGACTGAACGAGCCATTGAGGCGATCAGAAAAGTGCATTTCCAGCCGGCCTTACTCGGCACGCAGCCGGTGTCAGTGATGACAAAACAAACCTTCGCCTGCACCCAGCAGGTGTGCACGGCGCTTTCACCTTAGCCGGCGAAAATGTCGGCTGGCATTGGACCACCTTTTACCGCGTCATTGCATCTCTCGCACTCACCGTTACCACAATGAGCAATTTCCGGGTTAGCTCGAATCGTCGCGGCAGCATGAGCTAAGACTTGATCCCCCTCAAGTAGCGTCCAGTTGCTGTGACCCACAGTGGTCTTTGGCATGATGTGGCCCAGGTGCGGTTCAAGTTTGTTGAATCCTTCGGAACAGCCGCCGACTTCAACTGCCATCGGATGTCCGTACTGGTCATTGGCCCAGCGTCGAAATAATGTTCTTCCAGCTTCTTTTTCGGCCAGGTGTAATAGTGTCAATCTCTCAAGCCCGACACCTATCAGAAGCACAAAACCCTGTAGTCGAATGAGGGCCCTAAGCGGCGCATAAGCGTCGGATGGAGTTTGTTCCCTGATGAGTTCAGTCGCACCAGGGCCGACTGCTGTGAAGGAATCGAGCGGGTGATTTCCTCGCACGCGACCGGGCCATGCAACTAACGTTGCTGGTATCGCGCCCATGTCGCAGTCAATGTCGAGAACTTCAGGAGTGTAAATTCGGTTTGAGCCATGCTTAAGTGCCGCCGTCGTACTATAGTTCCAACCGTTACGCTCAAACTGTAGATGCAAAGGCGGCGCGACTCCGAAACTAGACGAGAATGTCGGGACCAGAACTGTACACTCCGCATCCAGGAATGCTCGTATAACCGTTACTGCTCCGCCATCGACATGCCCGAATGAACGCAGTGAGCTGTGAAGACACACAGCTCGGCCCGACAAATCGAGTGCGCGCACAGCCTCTTGTAAATCTTCGCCTGTTGTAAGGTCGCGGCCACGGTCGTAGACAACCGGTATATCAGTCAAGTCATAATCCATGTTGCGTTCACTGCCGTTTCTATTATGCTTTGCAAGATAGCATCAAACAAAGGGACGCCGGAGTCATCTCACCAGATATTTAGTACTTGCCAATGAAGAGAAGAATGGACTTGGCAGAAACTCTCCAGGTAAAACCAAAGTCATGTTGGTCCTGATCCTGATACTGCTCTCTAGCTTTGCGTTTTCTCCGCAGCAACTGCGCACGATCGAGCAGCGCGAAAAGTTTCTGGCGCCGAAGGTTTTCAAGAATTCGCGCGGTGAAACTTTGCTCTACCGGCTCTTCATTCCGGCGCACTACGATCAGAAGAAAAAATATCCGCTCGTGCTCTACCTTCACGGCGGGGGAGGACGTGGCAACGACAATCTGAAGCAGATCGACGGTGGCAACGGATATCTGATCGATTTTTTTACCGGCGATGACACCCAGGTGCACTACCCGAGCTTCGTCGTGGCGCCGCAGTCACCAATGCAAGGTTGGATCGAAGACGAGTCGATCACACCGACCCGCCATTTGCAATTGGCTTATGAACTTATCGGCGAGTTGCAGCGGACGTACAACATCGACGAAGCACGCGTTTACGTTGCGGGCCAATCGATGGGCGGCTTCGGCACCTTTGCGATCATTTCAGAATATCCGCGTACCTTCGCGGCCGGTGTTGCGCTCTGCGGCGGTGGCGATCAATCGAAAGTGGCGCGCCTAACGAACGTACCGCTCTGGGTTTTTCCATGGAGCAAAGGATGAATCAGTCTCCGTCGAGCGTTCGCGCACGATCGTCGCCGAAATCAAAAAAGCAGGCGGCAAGGTGAGATACACCGAGTATGCAGACACCGGTCACATAATATGGCCCAGCGTTGTAAAGGAGACCGAACTGCTACCGTGGCTGTTTGCGCAGCGGAAATGAAGTTATACGTACCTTCCACCGCAGTTGCAATGGCTTTGCACAAAGTCGCTTAGCCTGCGAAGCAGGCACAAGCATAAAGCCTGGGCCCGTTAACATCGCAATAAAGCATGTTTCGAGCGCTTGTATACCTTCGTCGCGACGATTACCGTCGTCCGTCGCATGGCGTTGTCGTTCACTGTGCTGGTGCGGAATCTTTCATTTTGAGAATACAAACCAACGCTAATAAAGCAATCGTCACGAAAGCTATGACTTGGATGGGAAGACTATTCCCTGTTGAAATAGTAAGGGTATCACTCTCAATGCTGAACATACTACCTAATGACAAATGTAATTTAGCTGGTCCATTTAATTCCGGTACAGCTTTGGACTGCCCAACAAGCGTAAGCAGCATCCCCATTAGAGAAGCAAGAGTAGTCTTGAACACATCTCTACGACGCAGTTGAATCAAAAGGACAACGATAGCGAACAGAAAAACAAACACTAAAAAAATCAGTAAAATCAAAAGTATCGCTTCCATTATCCCCTCCATCGCAGTGCGATTTGCATTCCAAAAAGTCCGGCCAGGAATGTCAGCAGGAGCGGTAAAGATATGAGTAAGATCTTGCTTCGAAGCGCCATCAGGAAGGTGACGAGTGGATAAACAATCATTGTTAGGGACAGCAGGTATATCCCCCCAGCTTTTAGCGCCTCACCGCGATTTACGTCTGCAAGACCTAACGCGCGTGCAATTGAGCGCCAACGCTCCTGTAGGGCTGCAAGGGTTTGCCTCATTAGGCCTTCATCGCCATGAGCTATTGCTGAATCCGACATGATTCTTGACCTTCGTTAATTAAATTCAAAAGAAAGATCGATTCAAGGCTGGTGAGAGCTGGTTGAAGGTAGTTTTTAGGGATTTAAGTCAGTTGGAGGCATCTCACCTGATCTCACGAAATAAGAGGACCAGATACTTGCCGGCCTCAGCAGAAGTGACGGATACCGAAGTGGAAATCGAGGGTTCGGTTATCATTTGTCATAGAGCCTTCACGAGGCTCTCAGTTAGGCGCATCAACACGCGTAGCAGTAGCACATCACCGCTCCAAGCGGGCCAACTTGAAATGAATATTCTTTACCGGCAGGAATGAACATCCAGTCTCCCGCAGATAGTTCCTTTCCATCGTAGGTGATGGACCCGCCGGCTATGAAGCGAATGCCATCGCCATCTTTGTGAGAATGGCGCGGTGATTTGACGTTTGGCTCTGCCACCGTAATGAAAAGGTGACTTGGGTTATCCAGGTGAACCGGCAGCTGCCACTTTTGAAAGCCCTCAGGCACGTTAGTCGTACTTAGAGCTTTTCTCAGTTTAGCTGCGCCTTCGTCTTTAGAAGTGATGATTTGTCCGTCCGTCCTAAAGCCCGCAGCGCTCACAGCACGTTGAAGCCTCTCTGTGCAGGCAGCGAATTTAAGCCGGTTCGGATTGAAATTTGATTTCGCCATGGCGGTGCTCCCTTCGAAGTGAGGTCACGGCCTCGCGGGAAAAGTCAGGCTCAAACTGCGAGAGAAACTAAGAGTAAATTGAGCCTAACAACTCCGCGTTTTGGGAAGGGCTCGTGACGTTTAGATCTGTTTGACGCGCGTCAGACTACTCCCCCGGCACCTATGTGTCAATAAGAATAGGACGGATATATCCAAAGCTGGCGCCCACTGCAAGCCCCCACGGGGTGATGCCGCCGATGGATTCGATTCTCGCTGCTAGCGTAATGGCGTCCCGAACCACCTGTCTCCCAACCGAACTCTTTGCCATCGCTTCGGCCTGTGTTTCTCTTTCGACCAAGCTCATCATTTCATTCCATGCTTGAATCGGCTCTTTCCTTATCCCCAGGTAGCCTTCGCGGTGATGCAGGACGTTGTTTACGGCAGCCTCGATCGGATCGTAGCGCTCGGCTCCATCACCTTCATGGTGACTCGCCAGGCGGTGGACATCCATGGCATCTTCCTTCTCCGCATGAGGTGTCCAGCGCCAAAGTCCGGTCACCAGCGAAGGGTTCAGATACCCAACATTTATCCTCTCGGAATCCCCGAGGGATTCCACCCAACGCACCAGCCAGTCGCTGTAACGTCTGCCGCCGGAAGTTGACTTGTCATGAATCGCGGATTTGATTTCTGCTCCCAGCACCCACTCTTCCATATCGTGAGTCTCGGCGATTGGTAGCTGATAGCCCAGGAACTGAAGGATGTGCTGGAGGTCCCGCGAATGCAGCCATGAAGCGAACAGGCTGAGGCGAAGTCTCATTATTTCCGGCTCGGCGTTCGGAAAAGGAGATGCTTGATCCTGGTCTGCGAGCCGGCGAGCCGAAAGTAGACATTCGTTCATCCGCTGGATTTCTGCCGGTGGAATTGTTGACGATGAGAGTTCGACCAGTTCTTCTTCGGTCAGAGAGCCGGGTCGGTGCTCAGCGACTAACTTCGCGAAAGGCAGTGAAGATACGGCTTCGAGAAACGGCAAATGATCATCACGCATGCGCGGGATAATGTAAGGCAGTTCATTTGCGCCGATACCTTCGTATAAGCCACGCCACGGGTCGCCTAAGCCCAGCTTTCCGTAACGTGCGATCATGTACGAGCGCTTCGGTTGGTCTTCAAGGACATGATCGAACAGTTCGAAGGTCGAAATACGTAGTGCCGTTTCCTCGTTTACAGGATCGGTAGTGAATCCAGGTATGCAGATCGCAATCTCCAATAACTCACCGTCGGTGCTATTTGCGACGGCTGCACGGTTGACTGGCCGATCGTCGATTATTGTGATGGGCAAACCGTATTGCCGGGCAATCTCGCGGCAATGCCGCACTTTGATTTCTGCGTCGGACAATGCCAGCTCTGGGCGATCAACCAATGTAGGGTGCCGATCATTGCCAATCAAGAGATTCGGAGCAGGTATTCCAGCTCGGCGCAACGTCTTCCACGACGGCTCAACGTGTTCCTTTAGCCATCGACCTGAAACAAATACGACGCTGCCTCCTGCTTCCTCCACGCGGTACACGAAAGATCCCAGTCCCGGCGTGGGTGAATCCTCAATGAGCCGAACAGCGTTCCAGTACTCCTGATGAAAAATCGCGAAAGGTCCATCAGCTTCTTTATAGAGAGAGCCGTCAGCGCCAAACCACCTGAGATCGGGATAGAGATCCTTCAGATTCATCTGCCGTACAAAAGACAACCAGCCTTCATCCGAATAGGCTGGCAACAGTGGCAGTGATTCTGGTGTCAGGAAAGCGTTGATTCCCAGTGCAGCACCAGTCCGCAACAGGGCCTGCCGGGAACGATAGATTGGCATTAAGGCCGTCAAGTCGAGGTCGATGGCAATCACTGGGCGCAGGCCATCACGAACCTTTTCCTGGACGTTGCGGATGAGGTATCGCAACGTCCTCAACTGAACCGCGGCCGTCACGCTCGGACTGAGATCGATGACGTCGGACAGAGCCTTATCGTCCATAAATATCTCGAATTCCCAGCGTGGCTATGCGAGGTACAGACGCTTTAACCCATCGATGTCGTGTGCTGCAAGACTATTCCGAATGCCTTCCAGCTTCTGCTGCGCGATTAAATTTCCATTGGGGAAAAGGATACTACTGCGGACGACTCTGGCCGCCCACTGCAGTACCAGACTGCTGCTGTCGCTTAATGCTGACCCTTCGATAACCGCGCCGACCGGGATGGCGGCGTCAGGATCCATGGTGGAAGGAAGCGCTTGCAATCCTTCTACTTCCATCAGAATATCTGCGAGTTGCTTCTCCAGATCGATCGGAACTCCCTTTGGTACGTTGACCGGTTGCACTATTCCATTGACGGAGGCGGTTGTTTGATCCAATTGATCCCACTGGTGTAGTAGAGCCGAGAGCGTCTCAAATAGTTTACTTCGAACTTTATTTAACTCTTCGGAGCCCGAACCTTCAGCGTAGCTCCAGTCCAGTTGCGCCAGGACTGCAGCCGCCCGGCCGCCAATTTCTTGTGATGCTCGTTGCTGCTCTTCCAAGGCGCGCACCACTTTTTTCGCATCGATTTCACCAATCGTATTCCCCTGCTTGTAATGAAGATCTGTGCCGATTCCAACTCCGCCCACGCCGATAAAAACGGCATCCCTCATGTGCTCTGATCTCATTCCTGCCGATATGTAGGTTTCCAGTCCTCGCTCGTGAGCAGAGTGCACCAGCTCAAGCACTTGACGGCGAGAAATTTGTCCGATGAACGGGCGGCTGGGCTGCTGATCGGAGGCGCCATCCCAGGCAATCTTATTGAATTTGCCCTGCTTAACAAGCCGCACGGCAAGCTCGGCGATCTTGAATGGGTCCTTGATCATCGGTTCACCACGGGAGAACAAATCGTCCTTCACGGGAGTTGAAATATTGAAAGCAGCGGAAAGCCGTTGCGTGATCGGATCGCGAATTACATTTCCGGCCACTGCCGTCATGAAGTCAACCGCTTCGCTGGCCGAGAGTCTGTCCATAGCGATTTTGCAATCAGCAATGCCATGAGCAAACAAAGCGGAGCAGATGCTAGCCGTGGAGTGCGCAGCTTTCAGTAAGCCAAGCTCGTAGTTTTCCTTCTCGAATACCGGTCTGCCAACGTAAGCCGTGCAAGGTGTCGCACTGCCAACATGAAGACGGATACGAGCAGCGTTGCGGATCGCCGGTAACCGATATGCTTCGACAATATCCTTGTTATCGATGCTGTCACGATCGATGTACTCAATATGGACAATGAGGCCGTACAGCAACTCGTTGCGGCGAACGGTCACTGCCAGATGGCCTTCTCCAGGATCAGCGAAGGAGAGATAGGTCTGGATCTTACGGCTCGGTCCGGTAACGATGGGTTGATAGTTGCGAGGCAGTGGCACACCGGCGTCGAGCATTTGATAGGTTTTCTCCAGCGCTAATTCATCGTCTGAAGCAAATGCTTGTCCCTGGTTGCGATAATCGCTGCACATCTGCATAACGGCTGCGACGAATCTTTGCTCACTGATTTCTCTTTCATGCGCGTGACGGATGTCGTCCATTAATTCTATGGATGACGTGAGCCTCAGGTTTTGATTCGCCGTCGTCCGCACAAAAACAGAATGCGCGCCCGTGGCGTTACTCCTGTTAAGCAACTGGGCTGCGTGAGCATTCGCCTCGGTAACTATTTGCAAGGCGCCAGGCAGATCATTTGCATCGAGAATGGCCTGGACCAATTGGGTCGTATGCGCAAGTCGCGGACGTGTTGGTGGCTGGTCTTGTCGTAGTTGATTAACCAGAGCGCGAATGTCTGCGGCTTGTTCCTCTTCGTCCCGAAGTCTTAGCAACGGAGGAGCCTCCCGGCGAACCACAGTGCCGGAATCGTCGATGAATAACAGCACTCGCAGTGTACGTTCCAAAATCGAAAGCGCCACGAGACGAAGCTCTCTCGGCGTCAAATCTGCCGACGATGCCGGTTTGGGAGTTGGCGCTGATTTGGGGTCCCTGTGCGCCTTCCGACTAATAGACGATTTCATGTACCATCTTCCTCCGCAGTGAATGGTTCTTGCAAACGGATCAACGCGCAATCTGATCAAAAATGTCGTCCGAACACTCACCCGCAGTTTTGCCGATTCTACTTAAAGAGTGGGAACAGCGCCAGAACTCGCCGCTTCTGGGATCCGGCGTTTTGATCGGACCCAGGCTCGTGTTGACATGCCGGCATGTGGTCGATAGGTGCACGGTTGGAGGCTCAGAGCGGACAGCGGACTGGATTGGACCATATCGCGCTGACGAACTATTCGTAGGTGAATCTGAATGCACAGACATAAGACGATCTGCGCCGGCCAACAGTGCGCCTCCTGGAGAAGAGAAACATCCGGATCTGGCGCTGATTCTCCTCAGCGAGGAGATGTCATCCGCTGCGGTGTCGGTGGCGTTCGGAGAGTTGCATCGGAAAGTATTTGAGTCGGCGCGGTTGGTAGGCTTTCACGGTTGTGTTGCAGAGCCAAGATATTGTCGTGAGACCGTTCAATTGAGTCCGAGCTTTACCGGGTTGGTCAATGATCGGCTGCTCAGCTTTCTAAACGCCAATGTGCCTCCGGGTATGAGTGGGGGTCCTCTCTTGCTTGACTATAAAAATCAGCAAGTCTGCCTTGGCATTGCCAGATTGGGTGGCCTTGGCAGGAAGGGAGCGGTAGTCACGTCCGGACGCGCAATCAAAGAATTTCTCGACTCCGAACCAATCGAGCAGTTTCTCTTGTCTCAAGGTCTGGAAGTTTCCTGTCGCTTCTTGTTGCAGGAGGAACTCTTGCAATACCTGGAGCGCGTGAAGGAAGAAGCCGCTGAGTTGCCGTCGTTCTATCCAGAGGAATTGCGCAACTTGCCGCAGGGCAAAGAAGGTCTGTTCCACCGAATCCGCCAGCGAGTCACCGTTGTTGACTCGAAGGAACGCGAACAATGGCGCAAGCGAGAGAAAGAGTACTTGGAACGACTCAAAGCTGCCGGCCATTCAGCCGCCTTAGAAATCGATTACGACCCCACGCCCGAGCGCCCCAAAAAATTCTACACTATCGATACCGAAGGGCCGACAGCTCCCGAGCTTCTGGATTGGGATGATGGATCACAGCAGGAGCGTTTTCGACAGGCCGTGATTCTTGGAGACCCCGGTTTCGGCAAAAGCTGGTTACTACGCCACGAAGCTTGGTTGCTTGCCTCGGCATGCGAAAAAAAGATCGCAACGGATCGATCCGATGAACTCCCGCAGGATCTCACGATCCCGATCCGTCTCCGTTTGCCCGACCTGGCGCGTAGTAAACAGTCTTCTCTCCCGCTGCGCATTAAGCAGCAACTTGCGCTACAAATGTCCGTCACGCTCCAGGCCTATATCCTGCAATGCGTGCAGTCGGGAAGAGCAGCATTGCTGCTGGATTCGTGGGATGAAGTCCGCCAGCCACGAGAGTCCCTGCGAAAGAGTATTGCGTCCTTTGTGATGATCAGCCAGTGCCGGATTCTTCTCACCTCGCGGGGAGCAGGTTATGATCCTTATCATTCACCCCTGCCAAACAAGCCGGAATTGCAAATCGTAGCCTTCGCGCGTCCACAGGTTGAGGCCTTTGTCAAAGCCTGGTTCGCTCCCAAACCGGGTACGGCGCGCAGGTTCCTGTCGGCCCTCGGCCGACAGTCTTCCATCGCCGGACTTGGACGCATTCCACTCTTGCTATCGTTGTTATGCCGCATTTTTCAGAGTACGAAGTCGGAACTTCCGCTCCGGCGTGTGGAAGTCTACCAGTTGTGTCTTATGGGATTGCTATTCGACTGGAAACAGCGCGACAAACCTGAGCAAACCAACGGACACGACCGAAGCGAGATCAGGCTGCAGATAGAGAACCTCGCCCGCGCCGCAGGAAACCTTTTTGAGCAGAAGCTTGACCAGTTCACAAATGTGGAGTTCGCTGCCGCAGCAGGCTTCTCACTCAAGACGGAAGCAGAGAGAGAGCAGGCTCACGCTTTTGTGCAACACCGGAAGGAAGATGGAATTCTTATAGAGGTCTCGACTTTGTCGCCTGAACTTCCTGGTTTGGATCGGTCTCCCACGGTGCAGTTCCTCCATCGTACATTCTTTGAATATCTGACTGCCTACGATGTGGCTCAGCGCGTGAAAAGGGATGGCTGGGGACCGATGCAAAGCGCTTTGACTAGTCATCTGTTCGATCCACAGTGGCAGGAGGTGATTGTCTTGTTGGCTGGAGAGTTGGATGATCCAACTCCGTTGCTCTCCTATCTAGCAGAAGAAAATCAGGACGATCTATTCCGACCCAAACTCGCATTGGCAGCACGCTGTCTACCGGAGATTAGCGTTGAATCATGGAAAGCGTTCTCCAGTCTTCGCCAACTTGGCGACCAGATCACGGCAACCGCAATGGATTTTTGGCGAAACCTGGCGGCACGTGGAATTGAGAGCGCCGCTCCGGATCTGGAAGGTTCGCTGCCGGCGCTGGCAACGGCGAATCGCAATTGGGGCGGCAGCCCTGTTTTGATGAGAGTCGCGACAGAGCTTGATTCTAATGATGCGGATCAGCTTGCAGTCCTTCTTCGGTATTTGCGGCAAGCCGGTTCCACGGCTGGTACAGTGTCGATTTGCCGGCGTCTTGGCAATCTGTTTCTGATTCAGGAAGGCAACCTAATGGAAGCTGCTCTGGCTTTGCGCGCCCTGGAGCCAGACACAAAATCCCTCAATGTCGTACTTCAAATTCTCCTTGACTTAGCTGACCGTGACGATGCCGAGATTCGCCAAAATGCGATACGGGCAATTGGAACTCTCGGACCAATGGCTGCAAAACCGAAAGTGGTACAGGCTCTTCGCGCGGCGCTTAAGAGGGACACGGCTCCTACCTACGTTGCAGCGCATGCGCTTAGTGAACTCCGCGCGGCTGCCGCCTACAGAGATATTCGGGATGTCTTTACTACGGCTGTGAAAGTAGACATTCGTGGACCAGTCCTGACTCAGGCGCTGATGAGTTTGACACCTCCCTCGGAAAAAGACTCAATCCTTAGAATGCTTGCCGAGCAACTCGCAAGCGGCATTCGATACGACGAGGATGCCGCTCGGGTGCTGTCGTTTATGGGAACCTGGGCGGATACTGACTATGTCAGGCAAGCGCTGCTGAATTACATCGTCGCGGCGATTGCCGAGCATGATACTTACGGAAATATGGCGCTTTGGAATGCAATCACAGCGCTGGGCAAACTGGGACCACGGGCCGGCGACGATGCAGTCGTCAGTACTTTGCTGGAACTGCTTCAGCAGGGCGATCCTGAGTTACGTTCCCGCGCTGCCGAGGCGCTTGGGTATCAAGACCCTCGAGCAGTCCGTAAAGAGATTGTGCAAGCCCTGCTTGATGAACTTCAGGCCAACCATCCCACATCCAGGTCCAACGCTGCGGAAGCGTTGGCGCGTCTTAGGCCCAGCGAAGACAGGGGACTCGTTGTTAACGCGCTCCTGGATTTTGTCAGACGCTTGCGGAACCAGAGCCCATTCATTCTGAGGGAGGCGATTGGGGCGTTAGGTACTTACGGACCAGAGGCTGCCAAGGAGCCGGAAGTTGTCAAAGTTCTCTTAGATCATTTGGAACACTATGCGAGCCCGGTGCGAGAGATGGCCGCTTGGGCATTAGGTGAGTTGGGAACAGCCGTGGCGGCGACCGAAGTTGTCAAATCGGCTCTTTGCAAGGAACTTTCCGATTCAGAACTCTATCCTCGCAAGGCAGCCGCGAATTCGCTGGGCCGGTTTCAGCGAAATGGGATACGGTGCGAAGTAGCTAGGTCGGGGTCCATGAACAAATGAGAACTGTTAAGGAGACCGCTGGAACACGAACTCGCCACTCGGATCTCGTTGTCGCATCGCGAGCACTTTTCCGCCCTCGACCGGGAACGAGATAACAACATCCGGAAACTCCTTGACGCGGAACTGCTGCGGGCGCCAGGGCTGGAGGTCCGGGCCGCCGCGAATCGAGAGGCCCTTGCCAGGCTGAAACGTGAGCACGGTCTTTCCACCACTGGGAGTTATGTAAGTCCCTGCATAAGCTTGCAGCGTAGCGTCGCTGGACAGCGCCTCCGGTACTCGGCGTGTGAATGTCACCGCAGCTTCATCTAGTGAGATCTCCACACCGTCGATCTCGCCCATAGGATTGGTCCGGAAGTTGAGCGAGAACTTGCCATCATCCTCGTCGTTGGGTGTATCGAACCGATCGTAATGAAAGTGGCTCAACGGCATCTTGATTCCGTGAAACTCGAAGTTGAGTTCTTTATCGCCACGCGTCACGTTGACAACCCCGTAGGCCGGATGCGCGAACTCGCCCACGTAATCGTCCAGCGGGTGCGAAGGTTTCGTGTCGGGCACGCGGCCCACGTCGGCGACTGCGCGGGCCTTGGTTCCGGCCGCTTTGTTCTTGAGCCGGACCTCGTTGAGCCGCTCCGCCCAGGGCGTGAGCGGTAGGCCGAGCAGGCGCTCGTAGATGTTGTAAGTTAGACCATTGTACAGGGGCGCGGCGTGGTCGCCGATGACCAGCACGATCACGCCGAGTGAGTCGTTGGGCATAATAGAGATTTGAGAGTGGAATCCCGGCAGGTCGCCTCCATGGACCGCCAACAGGTGACCGCGGTAAGACGAGATTGTTCGCCCCATCCCGTAGTATGAATTCAGATTCTCTCCCCATCCTCGACTCTCCAGCACGGAGTTCGGCAGCGCAAGCGAGGGCGCCATTGTTTCGCGGAGCACCGCCTCAGGGATCACTTGCTTGCCATCCACTTTGCCCTTGTTGAGCAGCGCGATAACCCAGCGCGACAGATCCTCTACGTTCGAGTTGATCGCGCCGGCAGGAGCGATCGCAACCTCGGCCGTATAGTAGGGCTGCCGGTACAACTCCGCGCTGTCGCGACGCTCCGAGTACGGCACCGCCGGCTCCGGTCCCTTAATGTTATCTTCGATGGTCAGCGTCGAGCGCGACATACCCAGTGGGTCGAAGATGCGGCTTTTGACGAACTGCTCCCACGTCTTTCCGCTCAACTCTTCAATGACCTGACCAGCCGCCGTGAACATCAGGTTGTTGTACAGGAACTTCGTCCGCAATGGCGCGGTGGGTTCGAGATAGCGCAGACGATCCCAGAGCTCACGCCGCGTGAAGGTTGACTTGTACCAGATGAAGTCGTGGCGCGTGACGCCGGTGCGATGCGACAGCATGTCGCGGATCGTGACCGAGCGATCGAGGTCGTCGTTGTAGAAACGGATCGAGGGAACGAACTGCTTGATAGGTTCGTCCCAGCGCAGCTTTCCGTCCTCGACGAGCAGGCCCACGGCAACGGCCGTGAAGAGCTTCGTGTTCGAGGCGATGGGCTGTGTCGTGGTCGTCGTGTAGGGTAGCTTCTTTCCATAATCGCGGAAGCCGTATCCCTTGGCGAAGACGAGCTTGTCTCCCATCACAATGCCGATGCCGATCCCCGGCGCATTCCAGTCCTTCATCACCTGTTCCATGTAGCTGTCGAATCCCTTCAGGCGGGCCTCGACGCTCTCCTGCTGCTGAGCAACGACGATGCTGGAAGTGAGTACAAGCGCAGCAATCAGGCTGAGTGTCGCGCGGGCGATGCGGCGTATATGCCGGTGCTCTAGTTTGAATATCAATGCCGTCATTGTGCTCTCCTAATCTAGTGGCTTGATAGTGCTCGTCGATGGGCCATCTCGGGAAGCGTGTCTACAAAGCTTCGCCTAAAAGTAGGAATCGCACTTGGATCGGGTCGGTACAGGGAGCGGTAGCGACCTGGTCAGTGATCAGCATGCGATATTTCCTAACGGTTCTTGAGTTCCATGATTGACCAGGTCGCTATCGCTCCCTGTACTGACCCGATCCAAGAATGATTTCGGATTTTGAGGCAAAGCCTGTCTACAACTCTTCGCGCGAGATTCTGCGACTGATTTTAGGCCCGCGTCAATCTTTTCGTGTGTAAAGCGGTGGTGGAATCCTTGGCAAGATTTAATGTTTGCTTTTAGACTTCTCACCAATTATCAGCCTGATGAGCACCTCCATCACCTCAGCAACGAGACCAGGATTAGCGCCACTCCAGTGTGTCAACTGTAACGCGCCACTTGTAGTGATTGACGCTCCATCGCTCGTCTGTCGCTTTTGTGGGGCCGTCAATGTCGTGCCCCAGGTCTACCGTGAGGAGCTTCGCCTCGCGCGCGACTTGGATTCAGCAACACGTAAAGCGGCTGACCAGTGGCTGCGACTGGCGCACATCAAGGTGCCGCGTTGGCAGTTAATCTCTGCCGCGATTGCGCCGTTTGTGCTGATGACCGGCAGTCTCATGATTCTTCTTATCGCCGCCTTGTTGCGAGTGGTTAGTGGCCACGCACTTCCAGGGTTGTTGCCGTATGTTTGGCTAACGTTGATTCCGGCGCAACTACTCGCCGCAAACGTCGCCATGAAAAATGTTCTTGTGAGTGGCGCGACAAATATCGGTGCAGCTTCGTGACGCTGATCTTCGTCGCAATTCAGATTATTGTGTTGAGAGCGAAACGGTGATTGATCTCACGAATCCTTTGTTTAGAGTGATCTCTAGAATTGTTTCGATAGCGATCTGTCTCACCGTCAGCGGCGCACGCGCTTCAACTCCGATCTTCGAAGATGTTGCGGTTCAGGCGGGATTAAACTTTCATCACTACAATGGCATGACCGGGCAATTCTTTCTGCCGGAGATCATGGGCGCCGGCGCGGCTTTGTTTGACTTTGATAATGATGGCGACCTCGACGTCTTCCTCGTGCAAGGTAACGTGCTTGAAACCGGCGTCAAGCCAACCAGCACGCTTTTTCCCTGGCGCGAATCGAGACTCCCGAGCGGTAGACTCTTTCGGAACGATCTTCAGACTCTAAAAGACGGCAAGCGTAATCTTCGCTTCACTGATGTAACTGAAAGAAGCGGCATCACCGCCAACGGATACGGAATGGGCGCCGCCGTGGGCGATATAAATAATGACGGCTGGCCCGATCTTTATATCACCAATCTCGGTGCGAACCAGATGTTTCTCAACAATCGTGACGGGACCTTCACCGATGTCACGAATAAGAGCGGAACCAACGACACGCGCTGGAGCACGAGTGCTGCCTTCTTCGATTACGATCGCGACGGCTTGCTCGATCTGATGGTGGTCAACTATGCGTTGTTCTCAACCGCCGGCAGTCCCAGGTGCTATGCGGCGACCAGTGCCCGCGACTACTGCACACCCCGCGCTTTTCGGCCGCCCGGCAATCGTCTATTTCACAATAAGGGCGCCGGCGTTTTTGAAGACGTAACGGTCAGCGCCGGAATCGCGGAAGAGTTCGGTCACGGTTTGGGAATCGTCACTGCCGATTTTGACAGAGATGGATGGATAGATATTTACGTCGCCAATGATGGCGATCCGAACCAACTCTGGATTAACCAACGCAATGGCACGTTCAAGAACGAAGCGCTGGCGGCGGGTGCAGCGGTTAACCGGGATGGAAAGGCGGAAGCCGGGATGGGTGTCGATGCCGGCGACGTCGATGGCAATGGCACTGACGACATCTTTGTGACCCACTTGATGGACGAGACAAATACTCTCTATTCGAACCTGGACCAGTTGCTCTTTGAGGATCGGACGCGAGAGGCGGGCCTCGGAATGCCGGGGCGGCGTTTCACAGGCTTCGGCACGTTCTTTTTTGATTACGATAATGACGGCTGGCTGGACCTGTTCGTCACCAATGGCGCGGTGCAACTTCTGCCTGAACTGGTGCGAAAGGGCGATCCTCTTCCGCTGGACCAACCAAGTCAACTCTTCCACAATGAAGGTAATGGCAGGTTTATTGAAGTCTCTGATCCGGTGCTGCAACGTTTGGAAGTCGGACGTGGCGCGGCGTTCGGTGATATTGATAACGATGGTGATACAGATGTGCTCGTGACGAACAACAATGGGCCCGCCGAACTACTGATTAACCACGCCGGCGATCGCAATCACTGGCTGGGTTTGCGACTTGTGGGCCGGAATGGCCGCGACATGCTCGGCGCGCGGGTGGAAGTCGTCATCAAAAAAGGCAATGTCCTGTGGCGGAGAGCAAGAACGGACGGTAGTTACTTGACGGCAAATGATCCGCGAGTGTTGGTCGGGCTAGGCAGCGCGAGTCGCGTCGAAGTGGTGCGCGTACATTGGCCGGATGGAAGCGTCGAAGAATGGAAAGAGGTTCCTGTGGATCGTTACACGATTCTGAAACAAGGAACTCAGTCGAGAAACCAGTGAAGCGAGACATCAAATGGATGGTTGAAGGCTTGACGCCGCTTTACACAAAAAGTCAGTGTTTGGATTATCGGAAATATCATGTAAATCATGTCTATCCTGTAATCCCTGTAAAAATGATGTCTCGCCGTGGGCGCGCAAAGTAAGCTTCACAGGATTTACATGATTATCAGGATAACAGGATTTTTATGTAAACCCGCTGTGTCCTAAAGAACATAAGGTTTTAATGTCAGCCGCGTCAACGTTGACTTTTTGCTGTGAACGGTAATAATCTGCCGCCGCTCAATCGAAGACAGCTCCCCCAAGCCTCCGCATCCTCGCACACTCGTTAAGCCTATTTTCGCGCGAGGGCGTAAGACTTCCCTGATTGGACAACTAGCGAAAGGAATAACACCGTGAAACTCAAACATCTGATAATGACGGCGATCATGCTTGCAACGCTGATTTACACGCACGCGGCGCAAGCCGACCCGCTTACCTTTGTCAACGCTCCGCCTGTTGTGTTCGCTGGTCAAGGTACAACCGTGCTCTTTTCGATCACGCTCAGCAACAACGGCCCCGGTACGGTGACGATTAGGGGCCTTGCCGCCGGGGGTTTTTCTCTTATTACCACTCCTGGTATTCCGGAGCCCGGATTCACGATTAACATCGATCCGTTTTTAGCGAATTTCCTCTTCAGTCCGGTGTTTTTGCCCGGTGAGAGCCGTTCCGCTCCTGCTCTGATTTTAACGGTGGGGCCGAACGTGCCGTTTGGCACCTATCGGGGACCGTTCATGATTTTTTACGACGGAGCTCTAGGGCCCTTGCAGGATGTCACACAAGACTTCACCGTGCAGGTTGTTCCCGAACCGACCACGATGCTCCTGTTCGCTACCGGCCTGATAGGAGTTGCAGCCAAAGTCAGGCAACGCCGACGTGGTCCAGGAACGATATAACAGCAAATTTCAAGGGCGCGATATGGTGTGATGTTTTGTTCGCCAAATTCAGAAGATATTAATACTCTCACGTTCCCCCCTTTAACATCAGATTGAAGGATTGAAGGAGCGTTGCCTCAAAAGTGCATCAAGTCCGATTCGTTGCAGAAGGATCCGCCACAAAGAAGCACAAAGGCACAAAAATCACCGGAAATCCTTTTGTGCTTTTTGTGCTTTTTTGTGGCTGCTTCGTGTGCATTGGTGTTTGCGCTGCGCAGACGAACACGCTAGACAGCAATAGCTTGCCCGCGCCGAGGCCATCATTAGTAGCAGTGCGCTTCCCCGATCTGGACCAATTAGAACGTGAGGTGCGGGATCACCTTAACTCGCTGCAAAAATCGACGACCGCGGTGATAAAGAATCCCGCTGCAACTGATGCGCAACTCAGCGAAGCCTATGGTGCTTTGGGAGAAGTCTATCAGGCCTATTCATTGAACGCGCCGGCACGCGAGTGCTACGTGAATGCGAAGCGTCTCGCGCCGAAGGACTTTCGCTGGGTGTATCTGCTGGCGAAACTTGATCAGCAGGAAGGGCGCGTAAATGAGGCCATCGATGGATACCGGCTCGCCGGAGCGCTACAACCTGACTACACGGCCGTTCAAGTAAACCTGGGCAACATCTATTTGGAGTTGAATCGTTTGGATGAAGCCCGCATGAGTTTTACCGCCGCCTTGAAAATGGACGAAGGCGTTGCAGCCGCTCATTACGGGCTCGGCCAGATTGCGTTGTCGCAGCGAAATTACGCAGCAGCCGTGAGCTATTTCAAACAAGCATTGGCGCTGGCGCCGGAGGCCAATCGGATCCATTACTCCCTGGCTATGGCGTATCGTGGTTTGAAAGACCAGGAGAGCGCGAAGGCCCATTTGGCCCAACAAGGCACGGTCGGCTTGCGCGTGGCTGATCCACTGCTGGATAGGCTCGCCGAATTAATCAAGGGAGAGCGCGTCTACATGATTCGCGGACGGCAGGCGCTCGAAGCGAAGAGATACAGGGAAGGCGCGGCCGAATTTCGCAAGGCTGTTGCCGCCAACCCCAACAGTGTTCCAGCGCTCATCAATCTCGGAGCGGCGCTCACTCAAACAGGAGATCTAAAAGAAGCGGCCGAACAATTTGAGCAAGCACTGCGAATTGATCCCGACAACCTTAACGCGCATTACAATCTTGCCGTGCTTTTGCTCAACGATAACCAGCAGGCGGCGATCGTTCACCTCGAGGCCGTTTTGAAAATCAACCCGAACGACCTTGGCGCTCGCTTTCTGCTTGCCCGCCTACTGGCTACATCACCGCAGTATGAACTGCGCGATGGAGCCAGGGCACTCAAACTGGCGCAACTCGTCTATGAAGCGACTGGCACTTTGCAGCATGGCGTGTTGATAGCGACGGCTTTGGCAGAGCTGGGTCGTTGTAGTGAAGCCGCAGGCTGGCAGCGAAAGATGATCGCGTTAGCAGAACAGCAGCGCGTAGATGTGGAACAGCTCGTAATACTCAAGACAGATCTGGCGCGATATGAGAAAGGACCTCCATGCCGACCCCAGCCTTGACGGACCACTTGTGCTTTTTGTGCTTCTTTGTGGCTTAATGACAATTTATGGCTGAACCGAAAAAGAAGAAGATACGCTGGTCGTCAGCATGGGCGGACGCCCGCGAACTCATATGGGCCCATCGCCGGCGTTTGGCCCTCGGCGCCGTCCTGATGCTCGTGAACCAGGCAATGGGACTCGTGCTGCCTGCGTCCACCAAGTATTTGATCGACGTGGTAATCGTCAAAGGACGCACCGACTTGCTTTGGAAGATTGCGGTGGCCGCTGGAACCGCAACAGTCGTGCAAGCCGTCACTTCTTTTAGCCTGTCGCAGGTGTTAGGGGTTGCGGCCCAACGCGCGATTACAGATATGCGCAAGAGAGTCCAGGCGCAGATCGCGCGATTGCCGATCGCCTATTTCGATTCCACGCAAACCGGCAAACTCATCTCCCGTATCATGAATGATGCCGAAGGTATTCGTAACCTTGTAGGCACAGGACTGGTCCAGCTTTCTGGAAGTTTCATTACGGCCGCAGTCGCGCTTTGCATTCTTTTCTGGCTCAACTGGCGTTTGACCTCGATCACGATCGTCGTGCTCGGGGTGTTTGGCGGCGCGCTGGTTTATGCGTTCACGAGGCTTCGTCCGCTCTTCCGAGAGCGTGGCGAGATCACCGCCGCCCTCACCGGTCGGCTGGCTGAATCGCTCGGCGGCATCCGCATCGTTAAAGCCTACACTGCCGAGAAACGTGAGGCACTGACCTTTGCACGCGGCGCGCACAAGCTCTTCCGCAATATTGCTAAATCGGTTACAGGTGTGTCGGCCACGAGCGCTTTCTCATCGTTGATTGTCGGTGCAGTGGGAGTAGTGATCATTCTCGTCGGCGGGCATTCTGTTGTGATCGGCGAAATGACCATTGGCGATCTGTTCATGTATGTCCTTTTCACAGGGATGATGGCCATGCCGCTGATTCAGTTCGCTGCCATCGGGACGCAGATCACCGAGGCCTTCGCCGGGCTCGATCGCATTCGCGAAGTAATGAACATGTCTACCGAGGATGAACAGGATGCCGTGCGCGCTCCTCTGCGAGAGGTCGAGGGTGAGATCGAGTTTGACGACGTTTCTTTCGAATACAACTCGGGAGTGCCGGTGCTCAAAAACGTATCTTTCAAAGCTCCCGCCGGATCGACCACCGCACTTGTGGGTTCCAGCGGCTCCGGCAAAAGCACGCTGATCAGTCTGGTGATGAACTTCAACCAACCGCTTTCCGGGAGTATCAAGGTCGATGGAAAAGAGTTGCAGACACTGCGCCTGCGCGATTTTCGCTCCTATCTCGGCGTGGTTATGCAAGACAACTTTCTCTTTGACGGCACAGTTGCGGAAAACATCTCGTTTTCGAATCCGCACGCCACCTTCGAGGAGATTCAAAACGTCAGTCGTATCGCTCATTGTGAAGAGTTCATCGAGAAGTTCGAGCAGAAGTACGACACGATTGTCGGCGAGCGTGGAGTGAAACTGTCGGGAGGTCAGCGGCAGCGCATTGCGATCGCACGAGCCATTCTCGCCGATCCCAAACTACTGATTCTGGACGAAGCAACTTCGAGCCTGGACAGTGAAAGCGAAGCGCTTATCCAGGACGGACTGCGTTCGTTGAGACGCGGGCGAACTACCTTTGTTATCGCGCACCGGCTATCGACGATTCGAAGCGCCGACCAAATTCTCGTGTTGGAAGGTGGCGAGATTGTCGAGCGCGGCACGCACGAGGAGCTGCTGGCGGCTAATGGACGCTACAAGCAACTCTACGACAAGCAGTACAAGCTCGAGCGCGATCAATTCATCAACCCCGGCGAAGACTTCACACCTCTGCCCGCTCAAGTCCGTGCTGGTCCACCGCGCCTTTCAAATGTTTAGTAGATCCGTGTAATCCGTGGCAACTTTAACCATAGATTGCACGGATAAGTAGCCGATTAAGGAATCTCGCGAATTTAGACTACGCGTTCTCCTGCACCCAAAGACCCGGATAGTTGGTCACGAATCCGACCGCATTGACTTCGAGCACTCGCACGAATACCCCGCCACCTGATTCGTAGCGATACGTGTTTTCACCCTCGCGCCTGTAGAGTTGAGGAAGAAGTTCGAACTCAAGAGACGGAAAAGGAAGCCATGCCGCTCTCACCTCAGCCTCTTGGCCATGCTCTAACGAGAGTCGCCGGATCGGAAGCAGGTTGGTGGAGGGACTGAAGCCAAGATCGATATCCAGACAGCCCGCGACGACCGGGCACTCAGTGCCATTCAGGAACCATCTTCTTTCGCTGTCAACAAATACGTGCAGATTGATTTCTTGATCTCCGATTACACCTGCGATTTGCGCTGACTTCGTTCGCCAACTAGCTTCACAAATCACGCTATAGTCGAGTTTGGTGGGAGTCTGATCGTGAGAGAAAATGGCCGCACCCGACAACTGCCAGCCATCATCGCGCCGTTTGATCGTTGCGAATTCATGGCCAGGAAGGTCGAGTCTGCGCCAGAGGATCGTGTCAGTCATGATCTTTGACATATGTCAGAAATGCTTTGCCTCAAAAGTCGAAACCGAGCGCCAACGGCGCGATATATAAAAGCCAGGGGCAAGTGCGAAGCGAAGCGGAGCGCGTCGCCCCTGGATAACAGAATTAAATGCCCTGTAGCCCTGAAAGGGCGTAATACCCGTGATATTTCGGCCTTTCAGGCCTTATATCCTCGAGCTTATTGCAACCAGGGGCGACGCGCTCCGCTTCGCTTCGCGCTTGCCCCTGGCTTTCATATTCCGCGCCTTTGGCGCTCTGTTTCGACTTTTGAGGCAAAGCCTGGTCAGAAAGAGCACGCGAACTCGCGCAGTGATCATGGATCTATTAGAGCGGCAGGCGAACCTGGAAACACGTGTCACCGGGCTTTGAATCAAAACGTATGTTGCCGCGGTGTTTTCGGACGATGCGGGCGACGGCGTCCAAGCCTAAACCCGTTCCTTCGCCGACAGGCTTGGTAGTAAAGAACGGCTCGAAGATTCGTGACTTCAGATTTTCCGGTATACCCGATCCGTTGTCGCGAATCTCTATCATGATGTCAGTCGGTTCTTTCCTGGTTCGTATCTTCAGCGTGCCGCCTTCAGGCATTGCTTCCACCGCATTGACAATCAGATTGGTCCAAACCAGGTTCAGTTCACTGCCATAAGCCTTAATCGGCGGTAACGTCTCATCGTACTCACGCGTCAACTGAATACTCTTTTTTTTCAACTTGTGTTTCAGAATGATGAGCGTACTGTCCAGCCCTTTATGAATATCGACTTCCTGCACCGCCGCCTGGTCCATGTAGCTATACTCTTTGATCGCGCCGACAAGCTCCGAGATGCGGGCGGTGCTGGTCTTGATTTCACTCGCAAGCTTCGCCGCCGCTAGTTGTGCGTTGACGCGCGCCAGTACGTCGGCAAATGCGCTTGCTTCTATCTCGCCGGAGAGCTGCTCAAGCTCAGCCGCATCAATCCCTGCTTCAACGAGGTTGCCGGAGAGTTTCCACGCGTCCTCAATGCCATGCTCTTCAAGCCACGCGCCAACTATTTCTTCCCGGTCACTTTGCTCGAGGGAATTCATCTGTGCGGCTGTGGCGGTGTGTTCGAGAGCGTTAGTTTCGAAGTTGCGAATGGCCGACTCTTGCTCCGTTGTTAAATTGTGCTGGCACAGACGAAAGTCAGCGGCACGCAACTCCGCCAGCGTGACGATCAAATCGTTTGCGGCGCGAGTTGCTCCGGCGGCCGGATTATTCAGCTCGTGAGCGAGTCCGGCTGAGAGTTTACCCAGGGCCATCAGCTTGTCCTGTTGCTGATTGGCCGTGGTCGATTCGCGCACACGATCAGTCATGATACCGACAAGACGTTTGGCGAGAACCGGCATCCGTTGCAGCAACTCCGGAAACAGGCTGACAGGGAAGCGCATGACGCGACTCGGCATTACAGCCCTGCCGGTGATGGTGAACTGTGTCATACGCGAAAAAGGCAGCATTCCGGTGACTTCGCTCGACGGATCGCCGGCCCTGGCAATATAGACATACCCATCGTGTGCGTTATCGTCACGATATGCGTGCATTTCACCTTCGATGAAGATCGTCATCCAGTCAGGCGGGTCGCCTTTCCGAAACAAGACGTCTCCCGCTGCATATCGATCGTCGTGGACGTTTTCAGCAAACCACCGCAATTGATCTTCCGGTAAATCGGCAAACACATGAACGCGTCGCAATGCCTCAACTCGATCTTCAGGTGAGGTGCGGGTTGCGGTGATAGACCCAACTACCCCTGAAATCGGCACTGGCACGCCTACGCCTTCTATTTTTGGATCGCTCATCGCCTATATCACCTTGCTGAGATATTGATGTACGAAGGAGATCGCGACAGATCCTTCGCCGACGCCTGATGCCACCCGCTTGACCGAGCCATGTCGCACATCGCCGACCACAAAGATACCCGGTACGTTTGTCTCCAAAAGACCGGGATCGCGGTCCAACGGCCATCCTTTAGGACGCTTGCCATCGCGCATCAAGTCGCGGCCTGAGTAAATAAACCCGCGCGCATCGCGCTCTACGACTCCGGCAAGCCAGTTTGTATTTGGAGCCGCTCCGATCATTATGAACAGTGAATTCGCAGGTACTCGGTTGACTTCGTTGGTCGTACTGCAAAGCACGGATATTGATTCGAGGCGATCTTCGCCATGCGCCTCTACAAGCGATGAGTTGAATTCGATTTGGACGTTCGGAGTTTCCTTCAGTTGGTTGATCAAGTATTGAGACATTGAAGCAGCGAGCGATGAGCCTCGGACCAGCATCACGACTCGTCGCGCGTACTTCGAGAAGTACATGGCCGCCTGCCCGGCGCTATTCGCGCCTCCGATCACAAAGACGTCTTCGCCCCTGGTAGACATTGCCTCGGTCATCGCCGCGCCATAGTAGATCCCCGCTCCAGTAAGGCGTTCGACTCCGGGCGCGTCCAGCTTGCGCCACTGCACGCCGGTCGCAACTAACAAAGCGTGACAACTGAGCTCGGCTCCGTCTGCCAGCTTCAGAAACCGGTATGGGCCATCGAGACGTACCGCAGTTGCCTCGGCAGAAAGGATCTCAACACCGAAACGCCTTGCCTGAACCACGGCTCGTCGCGCCAGGTCGGCGCCACTGAGTCCGCTGGGGAATCCCAGGTAGTTCTCGATACGGCTGGACATGCCGGCCTGGCCCCCAGGAGCCTCACGCTCGACCATCACCGTTCGCAAACCCTCGCTGGCGCCGTAGACCGCGGCCGCAAGTCCCGCTGGACCACCGCCCACAATTGCCAAATCGTAGAACGCTTCCGCGGCCCGTGTTTTTAGCCCGACGTTTTCAGCAAGCTCCGTCGTAGTGGGCCGTCGCAAGCGTAGACCGTTGGGGAAAATGACGAGCGGCAAATCTCTTTTCTCTTCGTCGTTGAGCAAATCGACGACCCCTCTTACTTCCGCATCGGTTTGGGCAGTCTCGATATCGAGCCATTGATATGGGACGTGATTGCGAGCGAGGAAGTCTTTGATGTTGTGCGACGCCGGCGACCAGCGATTGCCCAACACGCGAATGCCTTCGAACTGCGGCGGAAAGGTGGCCTGCCAATCTTCAAGCAGATCATCGAGCACGGGATACAGGTTTTCTTCCGGTGGGTCCCATGGTTTGAGTAGATAGTGATTGAGGCCGGCGTCGTTGATAGCTGCAATGGCGGCGTCCGTGTCGGCGTAAGCAGTCAAGAGGACGCGCTTGGCATCGGGATAGAGCGTTATCGCCTGGGCCAAAAACTCCACACCTGAAAGGCCGGGCATTCGTTGGTCCACGAGGAAGAGTGCGACCGGATTGTTCCGGAGTTTCAATTCTCGAAGAATCTCCATTGCCGCCGTTCCTGATTCGGCTCGCAACACACGATAGTCGCCGGCGTACTTGCGTCGCAGATCGCGTTCGATCGCGCGCAACACCTCGCGGTCGTCGTCAACGGTTAGTAATACTGGTTTAGCCATATTTGTGTGTTAGACATGTTATCGGCTTTGCCGCAAAAGCGCACAAGCCCCGGAAGGCTGCCGCAAAGAAGCACAAAAGTCGGCGTAATTAAGGAGTGGACAACAAGGCAGCAGGGTTCGTCAGCCAGGGCAGTGTACTAGGCGTGCGCGCGGTTGAGTCGCGCCATACGGCAACCACAATACGCAAAGCTTTAACCCCTCGCTCTATTTAGGAGGGGTAGCTGTCGGCGTAGCCGTTGGACTGGGCGTCGCGGCATTCATGTTCATATTCGTATTCGTATTGGTATTGGCGTTTTTATTCGCGTTGCGGTTCCGATTACTGTGGCTCTTGCCGCAACCGCCACCGCCGCCGCCACTGTTCGTGTTGTTGCTGTTTGTCTGAAAAATCATCAGACCCAACATCAGGAAAGTCAGGATCGCAGCGAAAACAACCGATATCCCACCTCGTTCTGATTTCATAACTTTCTCCTTGCTCTGAAACTGTTTTAGGGAATTACAGGGATGTAATTAGTCATTCAGTGATGCGGTATCGTCACGAAATTGCTTCGCAATCCATGTTTTTGTTGGAATTGTGGTCCTAACTTCGATCCCAGCCATCTTTGCTGATTGATTCCGCGCCGAAGAAGACATGTTTTACCACCGGGTGGCTTGCGCGGATGTTGGATTCCAGGCGCGCCACGGCGGTCCTTATGTCAGTCGCGGAGATCGTATCCTGAAAGCGGAGTTCGATAACGAGGGTAACCGTGCGCGGGCTCTGATAGATCGTGTGCAGGTGCTGCACGTGCGCCACGTCCTGGTCGGCCTCGATGATCGCGCGCAGACTTTGGAGCGTCTTGCGATCAACACCTTCGCCGATCAGTAAGCCCCTGCTCTCATAAACCATCAGCGTCGCAACGCCGCAGAGCAGGATTCCAATTACCACTGACGCAACCCCGTCCAGGCGCGGCTGGTTCAATTGATTTGCGAGGAAGATACCTATGAAAGCTATGCCGATACCGATGAGCGCTGCTGAATCTTCGAGGAGCACCGAGAAGCTGGTTGGATCCTTGCTGGTGTGAATGGTCTCGAAGATACCCTGACCTCGTCGTTCGGCGGCGAAAGCCTTCCAGCCGAAGTACCATGTTGTGCCTTCAAAGACGGCGGCAAAGGCAAGCACGATGTAGTTCCACCAGGGGTCTTCGAGAGTGGCCGGGTGCGTGATATGCGTGAGTCCCTGATACACAGACATGCCGCCGCCCACGCCAAAGACGAGGACGCCGACGATAAGCGTCCAGAAGTAAATCTCTCGTCCATGACCGAAGGGGTGTTCTTCGTCGGCAGGCTTGCGGCTATTGTGAATGCCAAACAACATCAAACCGCCGTTGCCGGTATCGACAACGGAGTGAATCGCCTCTGAGAGCATGGCGGAGCTGCCCGTGAAGCTTGCGACGATAAATTTCGTGACGGCAATCGCTAAATTTCCGAGTATCGCCGCAAAGATCGCAGTTTTTGATTCCGAAGCCATTTTCAAAACTATTGGACAGGGTTTCAGGATTCGCAGGATTTACAAAATAAATCATGTAATCCTGTAGAATCTTGTAAATGCTGTCAAAGGTAGGGCTATGACCGACAAGATCGTTTTCCTGTTCGATGTTGATAACACGCTGCTCGACAACGATGCTGTAGCAGCCGACCTGAAGGCCCATCTCGAGCAAGAGGTCGGACACGAATGCCAGGAGCGCTATTGGACCATCTTCGAAAAGTTGCGTGTTCAGCTCGGATACGCGGATTATCTCGGCGCTCTTCAGTTATATCGCGCTGACCGTCCTCTCGATCTCCACGTGCTTACGGTTTCGCACTTCCTGTTGGAGTATCCATTTGCCACTCGGCTGTTTCCCAACGCACTCGAAGCAGTGAAGTATGTGAAACAGTTCGGCAAACCTGTGATCTTATCGGATGGCGACGTGGTGTTTCAGCCGCACAAGATTTGGCGCTCGGGTTTGTACGATGCTTTTGAGGGAAACGTGCTGGTCTACGTTCACAAGGAACTGGAATTAGCGGACGTCGAACAGCGATATCCAGCGGACCACTATGTGCTGGTCGATGACAAACTTCGCCTCCTGACCGCCTTTAAAAAAATCTGGGGCGCGCGGGTGACCACCGTTTTCCCGCGGCAGGGTCACTACGCGTTGGACCAGAAAGCCATCAGTGAGTATCCGGCTGCTGACTACACCATTGATTCGATTGGCGATCTGCGAAAGCTTGATTTTTCTTACGGGTGAAAGGGAGGTGGCGCGGCCCGTTGCTCATAGCGCGGGTGTTATTTCGATCGTAAGTCGATCTCGACTACGGCCAAAACTGTCGCCTCTCTGTACTGGGTTAACTCTCCTTTGAGACGACCATCGTCAGTTTTTTTGACGGTCCCTTTGACCAGGGTCGTTGTAGTTGGGTACTCACAGTCAAGTGTGACAGTACCGTCATCCTTGATTTTGCCCCGCAAACTTGCCTTTGCACCACTCGTATAGTTGTCCACGGTGCCTTCGGCACTGCCATCTTCCTTTACGTTCAAAGTAATTTTCCCAACTTGCAGACCTACAAAGGAGGACTTAGCCGAGAATGGGCCGGCATATTCTCCTTTATAAGGGGACTTCGCAGCCTGAGAGGCGGCTTGCGAAACGTGATTGCCTTCAGCAGCGACACTCTTTAGCGTGTGACCACCGGTGAAGGTTGTTGAAACGACTCCAAGAACGACTATTGAGGCTAGCAATGTTCTGAACATGATTCTTTCTCCTTGATTCGCGCAGGTCTAGTTTGTGTGGTAATGCGTCACAGCAAAACGATTCAGCCTATGAACTATCTACTCCAGTATTCCCTGAGTCGGGGACTTGATGCAGGTGCAGAAAAGTTCAGCGAACCATTGGTATGAGGTTCATAAGAGATAAACGTCCTGTGAGCTCGCCAATTGTAAACCCCATCGGGCAAGAGTCGTCAATAGCGGGTTAGGAGGATCCACAGATTGCACAGATTACGCAGATGTGATCCATAATCCGTGTAATCTGTGGAGTATTAACGATGGGGTTAGGTCTTGATAATGACATTGACGCGTTGTTCAGGCTGCCGCCGGCGGAGTTTATCGACGCCCGCAATAAATTGGCTGCGCAACTGAAAAAGGCCGGGCGTCGCAACGACGCTGACCGCGTGAAGTTACTAGGCAAGCCTTCAATCTCTGCCTGGGCCGTGAATCAACTCTACTGGATGCATCGCGAGGCATTCGACGATTTAATCGCGATAGCTAAACGTTCTCGTCCTGGTGGGAAGGTCACGGACATGCGCGAATCGCTCGACGCGCGACGCGACGCGCTCTCGCACTTGTCAGATCTGGCAACTACATTGCTGCGCGATGCAGGTCACTCTCCGACACTCGATACCATGCGTCGCATTACTACCACGCTCGAGGCGATGTCCACCTACGCATTGCTTCCCGATGGTCCAACTCCCGGGCGCCTGACACACGACGTGGACCCTCCGAGTTTCGAGTCACTCGCCTCATTGATGTCGGGGGCCGGTACAAAAGAACCGGCTGCGCAATCGACGCGGATTGTACCCTTCCGGAAATCAGCCAGCGCGACTGCGAAGCCTCAGCAAAAAGCGACTGACGTGCGCCGGCTTGAAGAGACGCGCCAGGCAAAGATAGCTGCCGCGAAAGTCTCTTTGCAGGATGCGAAGAGGTTGCTGAGTGACGCGCGAGCGCAGACCCAGAGCTTGGAGGCGGTGCAGAAAAAGGCCAATGCTGATGCGAAGGAAGCCGAGAAGTATAGACGCGAAGCAGAGGAGCGCCTGGAGAAGGCAACTGCCGCGTCGGAAGATACCGCTCGACGCGCTCAAAGCGTCGCCGCGGAGGTAATGGAAGCGGCGAAGGCGTTGGAAGATGCCAAGCGCACGGTCGAAAGGGCAACGAAAGAGCTGGAGTCATTGTTTCGGGAATCGCCGGCAAGGTAAATTGATAGTCACACCGGTCACGAAAAAGGAGGAGAGACAAATGGATGAACTAATCAAACGCATAACCGAGAAGACTGGAATCTCAGAAGACCAGGCACGCTCTGCCGTGAACACAGTATCCGGCTTTCTTAAAGAGAAGTTGCCGGCTCCACTCGCAGGGCAGATTGATAATGTGCTGAGTGGCGCCGGAGGCATGTCTGACACACTCGGCGACGCAGCGGCTAAGGTCGGCAGTATATTCGGCAAATCTTAGCGGGTGCTTTTTTGAAGAGTTTCAGGCCACGGATTCAATGACACGGGGGCATCTGTGTGAATCCGTGGCTCTGGTTCTGAAGATAGTCCTCCACATTCCCACGAAACTTTCGCCAGCCGGGCCTCGTATCAGTCGTGCTTGACAAACCCTATGTAGATATTTATACGTATAGCTATCTAGTGAGAGACCGGCCAGAACCAACATGAGGAAAAACTACTTGTCCTACACCATGGCCTTGACTCTTCAGGCAATCGAGAATGGTTATGGCTACGGGTTCGACATCATGACCGTCACGGGGCTCGCCAGCGGCACGGTGTATCCGGCGTTGCGCCGCCTTGAGAACGCAGACTTCGTTGCCTCCAAGTGGGAGCGACAGTCCATCGCACAAGCTGAGCAGCGTCCGCCGCGAAAGTACTACGAAGTGACGAAGCTCGGTCGTGCGGCTCTGGCAGAGGCGCGTCAACGCTTTCGCCTGCTGTCGCAACTCGAACCGGTTGCTACGAATAAACCAGCAAAACAGAAGAACTGAGGCAGGTCTCGTGTCAAAGAAACCCCAAACACGACCCTGGTTGTGGCCCATCTCGTTTATCGGCGTGATCGTGCCAGGCCGGATGCGCGCCGATTGGCGACAGGAGTGGGAGGCGGAGCTGCACCATCGAGCAGTACTGCTGGCTGAATGGGATCGGTTGAATTGGCGCACAAAGTTGAATTTGGTGCGGCTAAGCGCGGGCGCGTTTTGGGATGCGCTGTGGATGCAAACGTACCGTTGGGAGGACGCAATGTTTCAAGATATTCGCTACGGGATACGGATGATGCGCAAGGCGCCAGGCTTCACAGCGGTTGCCGTGCTGGCGTTGGCCCTGGGAATAGGTGTCAACACCGCCGCTTTGAGTGCAGTCAACGGTATGGTCCTGCGACCGCTTGCAGTCGCGAACCCAACGGAGCTGTTGTCGCCGTTCTGGGGCAGCCAAAAGGACGCGCGTGTGTGGGGAGAGTTTTCTTACGCTAACTATTTAGACTTGCGCGATCAGAACAAGACATTCTCCGACTTGTGCGCGTGGAGAGAAACTTCAGGCGGCATAAGTTTCGGCGAGAGCGGCAGTGCCGACGATAGCCAACGTGCAGAGGTCGTCTGGGGCGAGTTAGTAACCAGCAATTATTTTGATGTTATGGGCGTCAAGCCCCTCCTCGGTCGAGGCTTCTTGCCCGAGGAGAATCTCACGCCGAGTGCCAATCCGGTTGTAGTGATTAGTCAGGCGATCTGGCAGCAGCACTTCAATTCAGACGCGAGTGTGCTGGGTAAGACTATTTACGTCAATGGACAGCCGCTGACAATCATCGGCGTAATGCCGGAATCTTTTGTCGGGTCGTTATATTTTCTGCGCCACTCCTTCTGGGTGCCTGCCATGATGGCAGAGAAGTTTGGGCGTCGTCCGGAATGGAAGACTGATCGCAGCTCTGCGCTGTTCAGGCTCTACGGCCGGTTAAAACCAGGCGTGACTATGGCCCAGGCAGAGACGGATCTGAACCAGGTTGCCGCTGCTCTCGGACAACTCTATCCGAAGGAGAATGGCGGCACGAAAATCAACATCACGACAGAAATCGACGGACGGTTTGATGCTGCAACTGCGATGATCCAGTACGGCGGTTTTTTGGCGCTGTGTGTTGCGTGTCTGGTCCTGCTTCTTGCCTGCGCGAACGTTGCGAACCTAATGCTGGCGCGGTCCGCTGCGCGCGGCAGGGAAATCGCGACTCGCTTGGCGATTGGTGCTGGCCGCGTACGCATCGTGCGGCAACTATTAACGGAAAGTCTGTTGTTGTCTCTGTTGGGAGGCATCGCGGGTTGGGCGTTGGCGTACTGGGGATCGCGTGTCATACAGGCTAGCTTTCCACCAGTCCCATACCCGATCACTCTTGACTTCTCGCCCGATCGCTACGTTTTCAAGTGGATGCTAATAACTTCGTTGTTAACGAGTGTGATCTTCGGCCTGGCTCCGGCTTTGCTCGCGGCGCGCACAGATTTGATCGCCGTAATCAAAGGAGCGCCGGGGCAAACGCGAAAGCGCCGGCGGTGGAATCTGCGCAGCGCGCTCGTGGTAGCACAAGTTACGATTTCGATCGTTGTTTTGATTTGTGCCGGGCTGTTTGTTCGCAGCTTGCGCCAGGTGTTGCAAACGGATCCGGGATTCGACACTAAGAACATGATCACGATGATGATCAACCCACGCTTGCTGGGCTACGATCAGAAAGCAATCTGGCGATTTTTTCCGGAACTCCTTCATCGTATCGAAATGCAGCCGGGCGTGCGCGCGGCTGCACTTACGGACGAGTTGCCGCTTCAGGCTGGCGATCTTTCACGTGGTCCAATCGTCAAAGAAGGCGAAGCTGATCCTCCTTCCAATCAGGGCTACATCTCCAAGTGCAACTATGTCTCACCGAAGTATTTCGATGCGATGAGAACGCCGCTGTTGTTAGGACGCGAATTCACGGATCACGATGATGCTGATGCTCCCGCGGTGGTGATCGTCAATCAGGAATTTGCGCGGCGCTTCTATGGCAGTGCTGCGAATGCGATGGGAAAACGTTTTCGCTTCGAGCCGGGCACGCCATTTATGGAGATAGTCGGCATCGCGAAAGACGGGCTCTATCGCAGTCTCTATGAAGACAAGCGACCATACATGTTTCTGCCGCTATACCAGCAGTCACACGGCGGCGTGACTTTAATAATCAGTGCGCAATCCGCCGGAGACTTCCACGCGCTGGCGGAAAATGCGCGACAGGAGATCGCGCGAATGGATGCGCGGCTGCCGGTCGTAGGGTTGATGATTGAGGACCAGAATCTTGCGATTCCGTACTGGGGACCGCGCCTCGCAGCGGGTATGGCTTCAACGTTCGGTGTACTGGCGTTGCTGTTGGCGACGGTAGGCTTGTACAGCGTAATGATGTACATCGTGACCCAACGCACGCACGAAATCGGCATTCGCATGGCCCTTGGTGCAACATTGCGCGACGTGCTCCGTTTGATTGTGAGTCAGGGAATGCGCATGGTGATGATCGGATTGATACTCGGCCTCACGGGCGCGTTCGCATTGACGCGCGTGTTCGGAAGTCTGTTGCTGGGCGTGGGTACAACTGATCCATTGACGTTTGTTGGTGTAGCGGTTCTCTTGGTCGTGATTGCGCTTTTGGCCTGCCTGGTTCCCGCCCGCCGAGCAACGAGGGTCGATCCGCTTATAGCATTGCGTTACGAGTGATCCAAAGCATTTCGGGCCACAGATGAACGCGGATAAACGCGGATCTGATCCGCGTCATCCGCGTTCATCTGTGGCTCAAAAGCTTGACAGTCCGTTGGATTGGTATATAACTGAGCAGTTACTGACCCCTGACTCACCACACATCCCATCTGCGATACAGATGACTAAAGGAGGTCTAAATGCTCAAAGTTAGAACCACTCTAAGTATTGTGCTTCTATTGATCGCTGCCTCAGTCGGACTATTCGTCTTCCTGAGAAGAGCAGAGTCAAAAATGGAAGTGAAGGATGCCCCACCTTTTTCTCCACAGATTGAAACTGACGTGATCAGTTATGATCTTGATTTGCTTAAAGTAGTTTCCAACTGGCCGACAAGTTTGACCGTTGAAAACATCTCCGATAAGGAAATCAGCGGCTTCGAGCTCCTTATAACTGCGGCGAATGATGACGGTGGACCAGGAGAGCTTCTCTGGTGGGGAACGGATCCCAATAACGGGAAACAAACCCCATTGTTCAAACCCAAAGAGACTATGACTCTTCCAATCAGGCCACAAGCAGTCAAAAAGTTTCTAGACAATGGCAAGCCCTTTCTATACGTGCAGGTATCGCAACTCTGGGTCAACAATGATCCTAAGTTTAAGTATTCCTATGGGGCACTCCTGCAACAAGATGAAAACAACCCGAGGCTCTATCATGTAATTCGAGACTCAAAGGGTCGAAACAAGTCTCCGCGCAACCATGCGATGCCTCATGTTGTTCACTCGATAAAACCACCATTCCCCATTCCGTGCTGCAACAGGGATTTTTTAGATAGTATTTGACAGTTCGTAGTGGACGTCTCCTTGGAGTACGGCGTGAACTTCAACTGCATCAGTACTATTATCTGCGGGGTTTTTTGATCTGACGATCAGGCTCTTCGCCAGGATGGTATGCGGCTTCGAGGTTGGCGCGGATTTCGTCGAGGGTGAGCCAGGAGGGTTTGAATTCGCCGCGAGTGTAGAGGACGGATTGGTCCATGTAGTGCCGGCTCTTCGGATCTCCGCTGGCGCCGAAGGTGTGGATGGAGAGGGCGCGAACCTTTGGACCAAACTCGACCACGCTGATATAGGTTCCACCGGCAACACCGTAGCGGCGCTTCTGTCCACGGACCGTCGCGGCGTAAAGAGTGAAGACAGCGCCATCGTTGCCATTCACGCCGCTGACAGGAAGACTCGGGCTGCTATCACTAAACTCTTCGTCCTTGCTTTCATCAATACGTTGAAGACGGGTGAGTTCGCCCCACGCAACTTTCCACGTGCCGAAATCACGTTGAAGTGTATCGCGATCACCTCAGTAAGCGCTGCTAACTGATCCTGGTTTTCATCTCTCGAAATGCGGTCGTGCCACAGGCTGAAGAGAGTCATCGCCACAGAGTCGTTAGAACTCCGCTGGTTCCACTGAGCCAGCACGACGTAAACCTCAGCAAGCCGAGAATTGCCGCCGGCCTTTTCTTTAAGCGCCGCAAGCAGCCCCGGCAAACGCTTACCTGCATTCATCACTCGCGTATCAAACGCTACCCGCCTCCATTCATCGAACGTAAAAGTTGCTTTGTTCGAAAGAATCTCCCTGGAGATTGCGCCGCGAGGGTTGTCGCCCTCCTGGACCATATATTTCGGAAACTGTTTCGGATCGGGATTGCCTTCACTCGTCAACAGAAAAGGACTCGTGTTGCAGTTTTGCATCCATCCGGTTTTCGGATTTGTGAGTTGGGGCAACTCGTCTATTGTGTGATAGCCCTGCCACTCTGTTGCCGGATCGCTGCCATCTACCGGCTTGGTCCAGTCGAAACGGGGATCGCGCCTCGGCACCGCGCCGTTGTAGAGATACCACGTGTTTCCGCGGGCGTCTGCATACATCATGTTGCCAAAGAGCATATTCAACGGCGCCATCGTCCGCTTGAGCGCCGCGAGCGATTTCGCGCGCGTCATGTCGTACCATTCGCGGAGCCACCCGTCCGATTCAAACTTTGCCATGCGCAGCGAAAGCAGTTTGCCATCGCGCGCTGCCACGATCGGGCCGTGATGCGTTTTGCGCATCGTGAACTTGCGTGTCTCGAGACCGGCCGCGGTCTTGACTTTAATCTCTTCGACATGCTCAGTAGCGAGGCGGTATCCCTGACCGTACTTATAAGCGAGTGGACGAGCCGGATCGTCGAACGTTTCCACGTAGACGTCTGTTAAATCGGCCGCATTGTCAGTGCTCACCCAGCCGCCATTTTCGTTGTGTCCCACGTACGGCAGCGGAAAACCAAAGCGTGTGTAGCCGGTGAAATTCCAACCTTCATCGCTATGAACGTGACCTTCATAAACCTGGCCGGGACCGAAGAAGGGCAGGTGAGGATTGATGAAAAGCATGGCGTGACCGGTCGCGCTTTTGGATGGACCAATAACCCACCCATTCGAACCGGTGTGTTCTTTTAGATTGTTATCGATTGCAGCAGTCTGCAACCCGATCCGCCGCAGGCTCGGATCGCGCGCGAAGCCGTTCTGGTAATAGTTGTAACGAATGAAAGCAAGTGTGTACCACGGTTCTATTTTCGTTAGCAGTCGCGGGCGTACTTCGGGATGGCGCGCGAGATAGTAATTGAAACCAGCGGCGAAAGAATCGCACAGCAAACGCATCTGCCGGTCCATTCGCGCGTATTCCTCGCGTGCTAATCGCGGAATCTCGAGCGCACGGTTGAGTCGATCTTCATCCAGAGTCTTCTCGCCATACAACTCGGAAGCCCGGCCTAGTGCGAGTATGAAGTTTTCCTCGACGCGCCAAAAGTTATCTTCAGCCTGAGCATAGGCAAAGCCGAAGACCGTACTCGCGTCGGTGCGGCCAAAGACGTGAGGGACGCCGTAAGTATCCCGATAGATCGTGACGGTGCGTGCGAGCGCCAGCGAATCGTCAGCGCCGGCGCGCGTATGACAGAGCAACAACAAGACAAGCACTATCGGTAGACTCAGGGTATCGCGCATTTGTTGGACCCGTATGATACCGCACATACGTCATGTAAAATCATATTTCATCTTGTAATCATGTAAGGAGCAATTATGAAACCGCAATCGAAGATAGAAGAGACAACGACATTAGACATTACCGTGCGGCCGCTACGAGAGGCTGACCTGCCCGCTGCCGACACCATCATGCGACTCGCTTTCGGCACATTCATCGGCCTGCCGGATCCGATGGTCTTCATGGGCGACGCTAATTACGTCCGAACGCGATGGCTCGCCAACCCGGTAGCAGCTTTTGCCGCGGAAGTTGGCGGGGAACTTGTCGGTTCAAATTTTGCGACTAACTGGGGCAGCGTCGGCTTCTTCGGCCCATTGACGATCCGTCCCGATTTCTGGGATCGCGGTGTTGGCAAGCGTTTGATGGAACCTGTCGTGGAGCTTTTTGATAAATGGAAAACCAGGCACGCTGGTCTTTTCACTTTCCCGCACAGCCAGAAGCACGTGGGTCTTTATCAAAGGTTCGGATTCTGGCCGCGCTTTCTTACCGCCATCATGTCAAAACCGATCGAGCACACAAACGCATCGCGGTGGACGAAATTCTCTGAAGTGCCGGGCAGTGAGCGAGACGCAGTCTTGAACGCATGTCGCGAGGTAACCGATGCCATCTACAGAGGTCTTGATGTCGAACATGAAATCCGGTCCGTCGCTGCTCAAGGTTTGGGCGACACAATTCTTTTATGGGACGACAGCAGGCTTACGGCGCTCGCGGTCTGTCATGTTGGACCAGGCACAGAAGCAGGAAGCGACGTTTGCTACGTCAAGTTTGGCGCGGCGCGGCCAGGGCCCAAAGCAGAGCAGGATTTCAGCCGCTTAATTGATGCGTGCGAAGAGATGGCTTCGGGGCGGCAGGTGTCCCGTCTTCTTGCCGGAGTTAATACGGCACGTCATGAGGCTTACACGCAGATGCTCGCGCGCGGGTTTAGGACGCAAATCCAAGGTGTAGTGATGAGCAGGCCGAATGAGGCGGGATACAATCGGCCCGGAGTCTATCTCATCGACGATTGGCGTTAGTGACTCAGCGTGTCGCGCAGCACGAATGACGCTTGCATGTTCGGTGCGCCGGTTTAGGACTTGAATTGCTTTACCTCAAAAGTCGAACCGAGCGCCAACGGCGCAGAATATGAAAGCCAAGGGCAAGCGCGAAGCGATGCGGAGCGCGTCGCCCCTGGATAACAGAATTAAATGCTCTGTAGCCCTGAAAGGTCGTAATACCCATGATATTTCGGCCTTTCAGGCCTTATCTCCCGGGCTTATTGCAACCAGGGGCGACGCGCTCCGCTTCGCTTCGCGCTTGCCCCCGGCTTTCATATTCCGCGCCTTTGGCGCTCTGCTTCAACTTTTAAGGCAAAGCCGACTTGAATTACCAAGGTCCGTCGGCGCCACCGAACGTTGCATTAATCCGCGGGGTGTTTCAGGATTTCCGCAAGGGCCTGCAAACGACTTGAGTCTGCCGCACTCTTCGCGCTGCCCGCACTTTTTTCGACCGCCGGCGCGAGAGTCTCGAGTTTTGCCAGTTGGTGCGAACTCTCGGCGCTTTGAATCGCTTGCCGCAGGGCTGCGATTTGATCCGCGGGCAGAGCTTGCGACCGCTCCAATTGATCGATGTAAGCCTTCGCTACCACCAGATTTCGCGGCCACTCGATCTTTTGCTGGTTCTGCACATTCAGCTCAGTCACGCGAACCGTTTTGGCGGCGTCGATCTCGTTTTGCGTAAGAAACTTTGTCGGCGTCAGCTCAAAGACGTCCAGGCCGCGTGCGATTTCCGAAGCGTAGATGTGGCCGTTGTACCAATACGCGCACCAGTCGCCGGCGAGCACGAGCATCTTTGGATCGATCGGTCCGCGATCGAAATATGCAATTTCAACCGGATGCTCCGCGTCGGTGAAATCCATGACAGAGATGCCGCCCTGGTACCAGCCTTGCACTTCGATGTCGCGGCCGGGGACTGGAACCAGCGACCCGTTGTGCGCCACACAGTTCTCGCTGTCGCCCTGGGCCGCGGGCATTTTGTAGTAGCTCGCGAATTTCAGCTTGTTGTCCTGCACGTGGAACACGGCATCAGCGCCCCACTTGTTCGGATCAGTCGCGCGACAGCGCGCACCGAGTCCGCCGCCCCACTCATCGGTAAACACGACTTTCTTGCCATCGTTTGAAAACGAGGCCGAATGCCAATACGAATAATTCGGATCGTTTACCGCGTCGATGCGCTTCGGATGGGCCGGATCTTTGATGTCGAGCAGGATTCCGTTTCCCGAACAGGCGCCGGCAGCCAGCCCGATCGCTGAGTACACTGTGATGTCGTGACACTGATCGCTTTCTGAAGGCTTTTCAAGTCCAGTCTTGCTATGGGTGCCGCCGTTACTCAGTGCGTTCAGCTTTCCGGTCCGGGGATCCATAAACAAACGAGGACTCGCGACGACTTGCGCATCCTGCGGCGTCGCAAGCGGCACCTTAATCACATCAATGCGAAATAGTGCTGTGTTCGGATCCTTTTCCGGCGCCTCTCCCGAACATCCGGCCAGCTCTTCACTTTGGCGGACATAAGAGGTTCCCGAGACGTAGAGGTAAACATTGTTCTTGTCATTCGGATCGACGACGAGTGTGTGCGTGTGAGATCCGCGGCAAGTTTGTACTGCTGCGACTTGCTTCGGTTTGCTGACGTCGGTGATATCAAAAATTCTCACGCCGCGGAAACGATCTTTCTGCGCCGGCGGAGGAGCTTGCTTCTCGTCTTTACCGGCGGGCGTTGGAGATGGTGGCGCCGGGGGAAATCCTTCTGTTCCGCAATCAAGTCTGCCGTTTGCCATTTCTACAGACATGAACAGCAGGTTTTTGTAAACCGATACATCGTTCTGCCCACCCGGGCATATCATCGTAGTCAACAAGCTAGCTTTCGCTGGATTCGAGATGTCATAGATACTAAGACCGTAAAAGTTTCCCTGAAACAGGTGATTGCCTTGAAACGCAAGATCTGAGTTCGCAAACGCGAGCTGAGCAAGAACCAACTGTGAAGGCTTCGGCAACTTTGTCGCGTCACCAATGCCGAGTGTGCTTATCATCTTCTGCACTTTCGGATCGTCAGGGTTGTCGGAGCCGAGTTGAAACGCATTTGGTTTTTTGACGAGCAGGAGATGCTTCATGCCCATCGCCGTTTCTCCGGCGTCGAAGATTCCCGGCGTCAATTTCGCGCGTGGATCATTGACGTCAGAACCCGTCATCCCCGCGGGTAGCGGCTGCGCCGGTTCTGGAGCAAACGGATCCGTTTGCTCTTCCTTGGTGGCCGCTTGCGATGGTGATGGTGATGGCGATGGTGTTTGCGCAAGGGTTCCAGCTACAAAACACGAGCACAAAACAAACGAAGCTACTAACAAACGGAAGGCGATATCGTGTACGCGATTCATCGTTTCTCCTCTTAAGGTTTTTCCTCCAGCATGGCTTGCATAATCCTGATCTCAGCGCGTTGGCCGGTGTCAACATCAGTGACGAAATTGAAGAGTTCAGCATCCTGACCCGCGCCGGCAGTGTCAAACAAGTCTTTCACCATAACCAAGGCGCCCTTGTGATGTTGAATCATTCCCGTCAGGAACAGATGGTCAAACTCTTCGCCCTTCGCTTTTCTTAACGCGTCCATCTGCTTTGCCGTAAGCATCCCGGGCATAAGCATCTGATGGCCCGACATGTCCATGCCGGGCATATCCGGCATCGCAGGCGACGCCGGCTCTCCCCTCGCCGTTAGCCATCGTTTCATAAACTTCATTTCGTCTGCTTGTGATCTGCTGATTCTCGCCCCGAGCGAACGGAGTTCCTTGTTCTGTGTGTGCGATTCGATTAGCGCGGTCATCTCGACCGCCTGGGCATGATGCATGATCATACCCTGCATGAACTGCACATCGGCAGGGGAACGTGGCGGTAGTGTGGCTCTCGTCGAGGGCGGCAGTGTGCGAGTGGGCTGGCCCGGCGCGCCGGGTTGGACCACGACCGGGGTCGAAGGCTCGCCTTGCTGTGCGGAGACTATTAGCGACAACACACAAGCAAGAGTACAGCCGGCAATAACCTGAAAGGGCTTCATCGGGCCTGAATCATCTAACGTGGAGGCTCTCACATTATCACAAAGCAGGAAAAACTGCTGTTCAGCAGCGAGAATCCTGGTTTGGGCCACAGATGAACGCGGATGAACGCGGATTTTTAATCTGCGCTCATCCGCGTTTATCTGTGGCTACAAAAGTTCGTCACACTCAAGATCGCGATAGGACGCCAAGGCGCACTCGAGCCGGCTCCGCATTGATTGCGGGACGGTGGTATGGGCCAGGGTGGATGATCATGGCTGGAACGAACATCTTCGAGCACGAGAGTGCCTGGATTACCATCGTCATCTGCGACGGTGGCGTAACAGCGCACGAGCGGTGGCGTTCCCAAGGCTGGCGCTAATACGCGGTAGAACTGCAATTCGCTGCTGTTAGCTTTGCGATCACTGGACGGAGGCGACTTGATCACAAGGTGGTGTGGCGAATCATTCGGCGCATCGGGCGAAATAAGTTACTGTCAGAAACGTCAGCGTCGAGGCGGTGGTGGTCTCGGTTTCGAGTTCGACGCGCACGCCGGCAACAGTACCGCTCGGCAGAATTCCAGAGCCGCGCAACCAGCCGGAAAGCATCGTTGCTGTGATTGGGGAATCGCTCATGCCCAATCTTCTACGTTCCGGTGGGCAAGAGGTTCGCGTCGCGCACCAATTGCCACGCGCCATTCTCATTCAACCGGAAGATCGATAATGCGCTGCCCGATCTCTCGTTGGTTTCGCCGCCGGCAAGCGGTGTCATGCGAACTGTGAGCTGAGTCCAGCAATACGCCAGACCCTCCGAAACCTCGCATTCCTGAACGTCGCCTGTTGATTCGATGCGATGGGTTTTGAGTATGCTTCGCAAACCTTCCTCGAACGCGCTGCGTCCTTTCATTGGCGGTTTGCCACAGACCAGGAATACAACGTCTTCGGACATGAAGCGAAGAATGGTATCGACATCACCAGCGGCGGTCGCACGATGCCACTGTGCGATCAGGTTTAGGATAGTTTGTTTGTCTGTGTTCATGGAGCCTCCATTTTTATAAGCCAGAAAGAAGCACAAAAAGCACAAAGAATTTCCACTGATTCCTGCTTTTTATGCTTCTTTGTGGCTGACCTCCGGCAACGAATCAGAGTCGGCGCACTTTTAGCCCTACACCTTGTGTATGATTATGGCTATGAGCCAAACACTAGTCGAGACGGACAATTCACTCGCTCCGGCAGACGGACCGATCTTTCAGAGCTTTTGGATGGGCGGCTTCGAATGTTCGACGCACCGCCTGCCCCGGCGGAAAGCGCTGGGTCGCTTCGCCGGGCTTCGCCTCGATCTCACAGCAGCGACGCGGCACGACGAGTTTGCCTTCCAGGATTATGCGCGTCTTCAGGATGTCGGCATGCGCACGGCGCGCGATGGTGTCCGTTGGCACCTGATCGAAAAGGCGCCCTTCCGCTACGATTTTTCGAGCCTCGTTCCGATGCTCCAAGCTGCCCACCGAACACAAACACAGGTCATCTGGGATTTACTTCACTACGGCTGGCCAGACGGGCTAAACATCTGGGGCGCGGCTTTCGTGGATCGCTTCGCACGTTTCGCTCGCGCTGTCGCGGGCGTGATCCTCGAAGAAACGGGCGGGCCGGTATACGTCACGCCAGTGAATGAGATCTCGTTCGTGTCGTGGGGTGGCGGCGACGCCGGATTTTTGAATCCATTCGGCAAAGGGCGCGGTCCGGAACTCAAGGCTCAACTCGTGCGCGCGGCGATCGCGGCGATCCAGGCCGTGCGCGAGGTGGACCCCGGCGCCAGGATTTGCCACGCCGAGCCGATCATCTACATCGCTGCTGACCCCGACCACCCGGAGGAGGCGCCCGCGGCCGAAGCCTACCGGCAGGCGCAGTTCCAGGCATGGGACATGATTGGCGGCAGATTGTGCCCAGAGCTTGGCGGGCGCTCGGAGTACCTGGACGTTCTCGGCGTCAACTACTACTCCAACAATCAATGGATTCATCAGGACCCGAACCTGCCACCCTCGCGCCGTCGTAAGAACAACCTGCTGCCACCTTCGCACCCGTTGCACCGGCCAGTCCGCGAAATGCTGCAAGAGGTGTACGAGCGCTACCGCAGGCCGCTCTTCATCGCCGAGACTGGGATCGAAGGCGACGCTCGCCCGTCATGGTTGCGTTATATCGGTCAGGAGGCGCGCGCCGCTGCGGCTGCGGGTGTCCAGCTCGAAGGGTTGTGTCTCTACCCCATCATTGACTATCCCGGCTGGGGCGACGACCGTCACTGCTACAGTGGATTGTGGGGCTACGCAGACGATGAGGGCCGCCGCGAGATCTATGAACCACTCGCGCAGGAACTCGCACACCAACAGCAACTGTGGGAGGCGCAGCGTCGCGATCATGTTGCGGTTCAGGAGGCGGTCAATATCGACAAGCTCGACGAAGCCGCGCGTGAGGTTGACGTCGCAGCGACTCGCAGTCGCACTACTCGAAGAGAGTAAAGTTATTAGCCGCAGATTTTACTGGAATCGAAGCGCAACCATCGGATCGACTCGCGTCGCCCGGCGCGCCGGCACCCACGAGGCCACACCGGCTACGACCACGAGACCGACGCACGTGGCGGCGAGGAGCGTCGGGTCGGAAGCAGAAACTCCGTATAGTTGCCGCTCAATAAAGTGGCCCATGGCGAAACAGGCAGCTAAACCGATCGCGCCGCCAATCAGAACCGGTTTCATTGCCTGGCCGATGATCAGCCACAGCACGTTGCGCGGCGTCGCGCCGAGTGCCATTCTCACTCCAATCTCGCTGGTGCGCGTAGTCACCGAATATGCAACCACGCTGTAGATGCCAACCGCTGCGAGGGTAAGAGCAAGCACCGCGAATAAAGTCAGCAAGGTGAAGAGTAGACGCTGTTGGCCGAGGGATTGTCCCACCACTGTCGAGAGACTGTTGGGATTATCAAGCGGCACTTCCGCGTCGAGACTTCTAAGCACCTGGCCCACTGTAGCAGCGATGGCCATTGGTTCTGTTTGAGTGCGCACTGCTAGTTGCATGAAGGAACTCTGTCGCTGCATGACCGGACGGTAAAACTCGACATCGGCCACCTGCTCCAGGCTCTGCGAGCGAACGTCGTCAACCACGCCAATGACTTCCATTGCGAGACCGTTGCCGTTGTTGGTACCCATGAGGATCCGGCGGCCTATTGGATTGCCATCCGGGAAAAGTCTCTGAGCAGTGCGTCGCGAAATAATAACGACCTGGGGCGCGTCGTTCACATCGCGGTCGGTGAAATCGCGTCCCGCTAGTAACGGGATTTCGAGCGTCGCGAAATATCCGGGAGTGACTGAGCGCGTCAGTCCGAGCGGCCGCTCCTGCACCGGCTGTATTTCTCCGTCAGCGCGCGCGTAGGGCGAGCGATTGATCCGATTTGAAAGCGGAAGACCCTGAATAAGGCTCGCGCCTGTGACGCCAGGTTCTTGACGAATGTCATCAATAAGCCGGCGGTAGAAACGCCACTGTGTGTCGATATCGGGGTAGTGCGAGAGCGGCAAGGTTAGTTCTGCCGTGAAGACACCATCCGGCCGAAAACCAGGCGGCTGGTGTTGCAGGCGAACGAAACTGGTCATCAGCAATGCTGCTCCTGCAATGAGCAAGAGAGTCACCGCTACCTGGCCGGCCACCAGAATATTCCGCACGCGCTGTTGGCTGCGGCTGCCCATCATAGCTCGACCACCTTCGCGCAGGGCTGTAGCGGGTTCCATATGAGAGGCCAGCAGAGCGGGATAGACTCCGATTAGCAAACCGGTGATCAGCGCCACCACAACGGTTGCCGCGAGCACGGTGAAATTGATTCCGATATCAGCAGAGAAGGTAATGAAGTTTTGCGCGAGTCCGATCAGAAAAGGCAAACTAATTCTCGCAACGATGAGACCCAGCGCACAGGCAAGTGCGCTAAGGATCAAACTCTCGACCAGAAACTGCTGCATGATGCGCCCGCGCGAGGCCCCGAGCGCCGTGCGTAAAGCGACTTCACGAAGACGTCCCGCAAAACGCACCAGCACAAGGTTGGCCACGTTGGCGCAGGCGATGAGCAGCACGAGACCAACCGCAGCCAGCAGGATCAAGATCGGAGATCGGGCGGTACCGACAATGTCATCGCGCAAAGGTACGCTGACAAGGTCCCACGATGAATCGACTTTGTCCGGATACTCGGCGCGATAACGTCGCGTTATTAATGCCAATTCCTGCTGCGCGGCCGCTGGTGTTACGCCGGGTTTCAAACGTCCGGTGGTCCACAAAAAACTTACGCCACGCTGGATCAGTTCCTGACTCAGGTTCGGTGGCTCAAACGGCCGAGTCACCCAGGCTTCCGCCTGCCAGAACGCCGGCAGTCGAGGGGCCACGCCAATGCACGTGTAGCTCACGCCCGACAGGTTGATGCCGCGGCCAATAACGCCGGGATTGGCGCCATAGCGATTTCGCCAGAGCGTCTCGCTGAGAACGACCATGGGAGCGCCTTTTTCCTCCGACTGCTCGAAGAACCTGCCAATGATGGGAGTTGCTCCGAACGTTTGGAGAAAGTTTGCGGTAGCGAAAGCACCGTTGACTTGCACGGGCGGCTCGCTTCCTTCAATCAGCGTAAGGGCGCTGAAGTTCGCGCCGGCCAGGCCGGTGAAGACGGTTTGCTGATCGCGCACAAATTCAAACTTCGGCACTGAAAGATTGAGTTTTGAAAGATTACGGCTGCGCTCATCACCGTAGACGCGCAGCAGAGCGTCCGGCTCCTTGATTGGATATTGCGCAAAGAACGCCGCCTGCAAAACGGAAAAGATCGCCGTGTTTGCGCCAATGCCGAATGCCAACGTCAGGATCGCAACTGCTCCAAAGCCTGGGTGCTTCCACAGTATCCGGAACCCGAACCGCAGATCTTGCGATAGATTTTTAAGCATCTTTTTCTTGGTGCTCTCCTAAAACAAAAACTCAGGAACGGGCGGATGAAACTTTTCATCTGTCTCCTGGGAGCACCCTCGAGAGCGTCAGAGTGAGGACAGACTAACTCTGAGGACGAGGGACGACGACGTCGGGCAACTCCTGCTCAATTAACCGCAGGTGTGGTGACATTACCGCGACGGCGGATATTAGCACAACGAAAGATCCCAGGAAAACAAAAAGCAATCCGATTCCACGGCCCGGTCCGACACCGACAATGCGGCCGACACTCGCCGCGAGCGGTCCGCCGGCAACGAGCAGCGGGTTGAAAACTTTGTCTGCCAGCGGACCCGCAAGCAGGTACGCGACCGGCAGAGTAGACCACGCAATCATTCGCCGCACTGCGAAGACGCGTCCCTGCAACCCCGGCTCAACCTTGTGCTGCCAGATCGCCTGGCTCGCAGCGAGAGTCGAGGAGATACTAAAACCAAAAACGAATGTCGCCGCTCCGACGACTTTGGCTGACGAGCTCATCCCCGCTATTACGATGCTCACTCCCGCCAGTATTTCGAATCCAATGACGGCGTACACGCGTTGTTTTGATCCACCCCACGCGCTCATGAAGAGGCCGCCCGCAACCATGCCGCCACCCGCAACTGAGAGGATCGTGCCGAGTGTAGCGACTGAGGCAAAAGACAATATAAACGGAGTGCTGAGAACGACTACCGTTCCGCTCAGGAAGTTAGTGAGCGCGAAGAGAATCAGTAAACTCAGCAGGCCTTTATGCGCGGTGATGTAGGACCAGCCGAGGCTCATATCGCGCCGCAGAGCGTGGCGCAGCTTCTCAGCGGATTCAATGCTGGCCTTCGGTATGACCACGAATAGAAGCGTGGACACGGCGACGAGCGCGGTAAAGCTGTTGATTGCCAGCACTCCCCAGAGTCCGACGCTCACCAGCAGAACGCCGGCCAGTACCGGAGCAATCACCCGGGCCACTGCCTCGCTGAGTTGAGTCATGCCCGCAGCACGTCCGAGATGTTTCGGCGGTGCGACCACAGTTACCGCCGCTGAAAGCGCCAGCCATTGAAACGTATTGAGAACAGCCTGGAAGGCGGTCGAGATATAGATGTGCCAGACTTGAAGGCGCCCGCCCAGCAGTAACAGCAGCAATAAGATGGTGATAGCGGCAACGCCGATGTGGCTGATTATGAGTGCGCGACGGCGATCCCAACGATCCACCACGCTGCCCGCAAAAGGCGAGATTATGATCGTCGGCAGGATAGTAAAGGTGAAGATGAGCGCATATTGTGTAGTTGACCCGGTGCGCTGATAGGCCCAGATCCCGAGGCTGAAACCGGTTAAGCCGGAGCCGGTGAGTGACACGAGTTGGCCCACCCAGAGGAGGATGAAGACGAGGGGGCGGCGAGCGGCCTGCGACTCGGCGTCGTTCGAAACGAACTCTGGTGTCTTCAATCTTACCGAAGTGACCATGTGCGTCTTAACCTGCGAACAGGTGTGCGTCTTAACCTGCGAAGCAGGTGTAAGCATAAAGCCTGGGGCGCAAGCCCCAGGATCAAAGAAACGAAAATTCATTTCAGCCCGTGAAACGGGCGGCAGCTTTCGCCCGCTATCGCAGGCTCTGTCGCTAATACAATCTATTGTTCCTGGGGCTTACGCCCCAGGCTTTATGCTGTCGCCTGCTTCGCAGGCTCATCAACATGCACTTGACTACTCACCAGTGTTTCCGACGACGGGCGGCCAGGGAGGGCCGCTCCTACAATTGCCGCGAGTGACTGTACGTGCGGTTGTCTCAACACGGTGTAATGATTGCCGGGGAGCGAATAAGTCTCGATGCTTTCTGCGAGATTGGACCAGCCCGCGAAGCCATCCTGGTTACTGTTTTCCGTAGCGCGAAACAGCATCAGTTGCCCTTCATATTTTTGCGGTACGTACGAGGAGAGCGCCTGTACGTTGACCTTGAAGACGCGGAACAAGCTCTCGAACTGCGCGGCATCAGTGTCAGGCGGAAGGATGCCTTGAGCCACAGCCTCTTCCAGCAGGCAAACGATTTGCTCCTGAGCATCCATGCCTCGCAAGCGTTCGGAAATATCGGACAAAGGTTTGCCGGCTTGCGCGCCCAGGTCGCGCAGGAACCCAGCCAACAACTTCGCGTCTTCCTCACGCTGATCATCCAATCGCTCGAGTGGTTTCAGAATCGCGCTATCAATCACAGCTAGCAAGGCCACGCCCTCGCCCTCTTTTCTTAGCTGTTGCGCCATCTCAAAAGCCACCACTCCTCCCATGGACCAACCACCGAGATGATATGGCCCATGCGGCTGAACCTCGCGTACAGCTTTCAGATAATGAGAAGCCAGGTCTTCGATCCTGCCGATGGGCTCTCGCTCTCCATACAATCCCGGCGCTTGCAGGCCGTAAACCGGTTGATCGCAGCCCAGCCTCTTTGACAAATCGAGATAGCAAAAAACCGAGCCGCCAATCGGGTGCACACAGAACAAAGGCGGACGAGAGCCTGAAACCTGGATAGGAACGAGTGAAGATTCCGACTCGGATCCCGCATGGGCGTGCAGGGCATGGGCCAGTTGCTCGATCGTTGCGCCCTGGAAAAGAGCATTGATCGGAACCCTCTCTCCGAAATCTTTGCGAATCTGAGCGATGAGACGAACAGCCAGGAGCGAGTTACCGCCGAGATCGAAAAAGTTATCCTTCACACTGATGGGTTGTACGCCGAGAGTGTTCTCCCAAACGTGAGTCAGCTTCAGCTCGAGTGCATTGCGCGGTCCGATGAAAGAGCCGGACGATTCAATCGCAGAAACGTCCGGTGGCGGTAACTCTTTGCGATTAACTTTTCCATTCGGAGTCAGCGGCAAGCTTTCCAGCGTTACGAAAGCAGCCGGAATCATGTAATCAGGCAGCTTCGTTTTAAGGTGCTCGCGCAGGAAACTGGCGGAAAGAGGAGCACCATTCGTGCTCACTACGTAAGCGACAAGCCGTTTATCGCCAGGCACGTCTTCTCTGGCCAGCACTACACTCTCGCGCACCTGCGGATGCTGCAACAGCACCGACTCGATCTCGCCAGTCTCGATCCTGAAACCGCGAATCTTTACCTGGTGATCGAGCCGTCCCAAAAACTCGATCTCACCGCCGGGCAAGTAGCGACCCAGATCGCCCGTGCGATAAAGACGACCGCCAGGTTGTTCCGAGAAGGGATTGGGGATGAACTTCTCAGCGGTGAGTGCCGGGCGGTCCAGGTAACCGCGCGCGAGGCCGTCGCCGCCGATGAAGATCTCACCTGCGACACCGGCAGGCACCATCTGTAGCGACTCGTTCAAGATGTAGGCAACTGTATTTGCGACGGGCCGGCCGATTGTCACTCGACGTCCGCGACTGACGAGCGTGTAAGTCGAGTAGGTCGTGTCTTCCGATGGTCCATAAAGGTTGTAGACCGATTTAACATTGCTCGACGCATAAATGTCTTCGACGAGTTCTTCCTTGAGCGCCTCTCCCGCGAGGTTTACCACCATTATGGATTCAGGCAACTGGCCCAACCTGACGAGCTCCGTCATCGCTGACGGCACGGTGTTGATTAGAGTCACTTCGTTCGCGTGCGGAAGCTCGGGCAGTTGCAAGACGTTTTCCGCGACGATCACACGACCGCCACAACTGAGCGGCACAAAGATCTCGAAAATGGAAAGGTCGAAGCAAACCGACGTCGAAGCTAATACCGAACGCAGAAGATCCTCGCCAAACGTCTCCTGTGCCCAGCGCACGAATACAGCCGCGCTGCGGTGCTCGATCGCGACTCCTTTCGGCTGCCCGGTCGAACCCGACGTGTAGATCACGTAAGCCAGATTGGTCTCAACGGCCGAAGGATGGCGCGCCTCGCACGCTTCCATCTCTTCGAGTGAACGATCGAGTATTAAGACCTGCGTCCCACAATCCTCAAACCTGTTCGCGTGTGCGCTTTGCGTAAGCAGCACCGACATCTGTGCGTCATTAAATATGTAATTGAGCCGCTCAGACGGGTACGCCGGATCGAGAGGCACGTAACAACCACCTGACTTGAGCACACCCAGCAACGCCACGATCAAGTCCGCCGACCGGTTCAAGAGAACGCCGACGCGTGACTCTGGTCCAACGCCCATGTGCCGGAGCCGGTGCGCAAGCCGTTCGGCTCGTGTGTTCAACTCCTCGTATGTGAGACGCTCCTCGCCATAGCAGATCGCTTCGACTAAGGGCGTGCGTAACACCTGTTCTTCAAATAGGCCATGAACAGTAGCAGCGGGACTGTAAGCGCGTCTCACGCCGGCGCCCAGCTCTCGCAGTTCGATTTGTTCTGTCGCTGAAAGGAGCGGGTCGGCAAGATACTGCGCACTCGAGTCGCTCACCATCGCCTCGAACGCCGCGAGGTAATAGCCTCCGATGGCTTGGATATCAGAGTCGCCCAGCCTTGCAGTGTTGTATTCGAGCCGGAATTGAACGTCGCCCGTCACGAGGTCGAGACTGAAATCAGCAGCCAGCGGGTAATTCGTTGTCGCGATGCTTTGAATATCCAGTATCTCGAGCGCGGAGATTTCGCCGAGGCTCTGGTACACATGGAAGTTTGTGAAGTTGAACATCGTCTCAAACAGCGGGATGCCACTGCCATACTGCCGCTGCAATTCGGCGACCGGATAACGTCTGAATGGCAATAGCTCTTGTTCCGCGAGGAACGTTTCGCGGATCAACTCTAACCAACTACCGCCGCGCAACTGAAGACGGAACGGAACCGTGTTGAGAAACAACCCGAGCACGCGCTCGCCGTCTGTCTCTTCCAAACGGCCGTTGCTCACCAGGCCCGTCAACACGTCGCGCTGGTTTCCGAGCACACTCAAAACTTTGAGATGCGCCGCAAGCAGCACAGCTTTCAGGGGAACACCAGCGGAGCTGGCGAGTCGTTTCAGTGAAGCGGACAGTTCGGGCGCGATAGAGAACGACTGCTTCGTCTGTTGTGCGGCCGCTTCACCCGCGGACGCGGCGCGACGCGGAAGCTCGAGCACGTTGCGCTCTGACAGTTTGTTGTGCCAGTAGCTTTGGGCTTCTTCAGAGGCGAGTGTCTCACGCTCGCGCGCGATGAAGTCTCTGAAAGTCGCTTGCGGTGGCGGCAACACGGGCGCGACGTTCTCGCCGGCGAAAGAAAAGTAGAACTGAAAAAACTCCGTCAGCATGGAGGCGAGGCTCCAGCCGTCGAGGATCACGTGATGTTCGGTCCAGGAGAGTTGAAACGTCTCGTCGCTGCGCAGGTGTACCTGGAACCGCAGCAGTGGCGCACGCGACAGATCGAATGCCCGTTTCTGGTCTTCCTTGATCCACGTTGCGATGACTTCGTCCTGTTCGGCTGAAGGCAAGGCACGCAGGTCCTCGACTTGTAACTCGATTTCCGCATCACGATGAACTAGCTGCAAAGGTTCGCTGTAGCTGGTGAGGTCGTATGAGGCGCGCAGTATTGGATGGCGCTGCGTGAGTTGTTTCAGCGCCGCTTGCATTGCTTCGCGATCAAAAACGGTCCGGAGATGTACGCTCGAGACGTTCAGATAGGCAGTCGATGACGCGCTGTACTCGCTGTGGAAGATCATTCCAGTCTGGAGCATGGCAAGTGGATACGCATCTTCAACGTCGTCGGGAAGGCTGGCTGCGTCCGTCTCGCTCAGAAGTGAGAAGGCTTTAGACGTTTGTGCAGGCAGACCTGGTGTCGCGCTTTCCGTCACGGCCGCGAGCTCGGCAATCGTCTGGCAACGAAAGAACTCGTGCAACGGAAACAGCAAACCTCTTTGCGCTGACTTCGCATGAACCTGAATCGTGCGAATGGAATCGCCGCCAAGATCGAAGAAATTGTCGTTGACTCCGACTCGCTCCACTCGCAGAACCTCGGCCCAAACGTCTGCCAGCGCTTTCTCCGTCTCAGTTCGCGGCGCGACGTAGTCCTCTGCCAATTCCGGCCTGGCGCTATCGGTTTCAGGCAGTGCCTTGTAATCAACTTTGCCGTTGGCGGTGAGCGGCAGCGATTGGAGCATTACAAACTGCGCCGGGATCATGTAGTCAGGCAAAGATCGTTTGAGCCAACGACGCAATTCATCCACGATCAATCCGGCTGCGTCACGCGGCACTACGTACGCGATGAGACGGCTTAAGTTTGTTGTCGCATCGTCTCTGGCAACAACCACGGAATGGCGGATCTGCGGATGCTGGTCCAGGTTTGCTTCGATCTCACCGAGTTCGATCCGGTGACCACGAATCTTCACCTGCTGGTCCAAACGTCCGAGATATTCGATATCGCCACCGGGAAGAATCCGCGCGAGGTCGCCTGACCGGTAAAGCCTTTGGCCCGGAGTAGCACTGAAGGGATCCGGCACGAACCGCTGGGCAGCAAGATCCGGACGGTTGAGATAACCACGCGACACGCCAGCCCCACCGATGTACATCTCTCCAGGCGCTGCGATTGGAACCGGTTGCATGTGCTTGTCGAGGACATACACCTGAAGATCAGGAATAGCACACCCAATCACGCTGCCCGGAGCCGTCGTTAGATCATCAGCCCTGAGTGGACGATAGGTAACGTGTACCGTCGTTTCTGTAATCCCGTACATGTTGACCGGTTGCGGGCGAGTGTCGCCGTGCCGCTCGAACCAGGGCTTTAGGGTTTGGAGCTCGAGTGCTTCACCGCCAAAGATGATCAAGCGAAGCTTCAGCTCCGGAGACTGACCAGATTCTTCCTCGGCTTGGATCAACTGCCGAAACGCAGAAGGAGTCTGATTTAGAACGGTGAGCTGCTGTGTTTTCAGTAATTCGTAAAATGCTGCCGGAGAGCGACTGGTTGTGTAAGGCACGATTACGAGTTTCCCGCCGTAGAGCAATGCTCCCCAGATCTCCCACACAGAGAAATCGAAAGCGTAAGAATGGAACAAAGTCCAAACGTCGTGCTCGCTAAAATTGAACCACGACTGTGTGGCTTGAAAGAGGCGAGTGACGTTGTAGTGCGTAACGAGAGTGCCTTTGGGTTTGCCGGTTGAACCTGAAGTGTAGATGACGTAAGCAAGGTTATCCGGAGTGGTCTTGACTGGCGGGCGCTCAGCGCTTTCGGCCGCGATGAGCTCCCGGTCAGCGTCGAGTAACAACAGTTGCGCTGAATGTCTGGGCACTCGATCAAGCAATGGCTGCTTGGTGATGAGCACCGGAGAGCGCGTATCTTCCAACAGAAAGGACAAACGCTCTGGCGGCGAGGCGGGATCCAAAGGCACATACGCGCCGCCCGCCTTGAGCACACCAAGAATCGCCGGTACCAATGCTTCCGACCGTTCGAGGCAAATCGAAACGAGTGACTCAGGTCCGACTCCGAGACGACGCAGGCGATTGGCAAGCCGATTGGCTGTTAGGTTCAGCTCCTCGTAAGTGAGCTCGACACCTTCACCAACGACCGCGGTCGCTCCGGGCATTGCGGCAGCGCGTTCCTCAAATAGATCGTGAAGAGTTTTTTCGGCCTGATAGTGTGCAGCAGAGACTTGCGCAGCAGTCAACAGTTTCTTTCGCTCACTTTCCGGCAAGAGCGGCAGGCGCGAGATTTCCAGCCCGGAATTGTGGACCACCGCCTGGAGCAGGACTTCAAACTGCTGCAGCATGCGTTTGATGATGGCGCTATCGAATAGATCCGTGTTGTATTCGAGACCGAGCGTTAGTCCGTTCTCATTTTCTCTGGCGCTCAACGTGAGATCGAATTTCGCCGTCAGGTTTTCGAGTGGTTGCAGCGCCATTGTCAGCCGCGGCAGGCGCAGCGGCTGAAACGGCGCGTTTTGCATTACGAAAACAACCTGGAATAAAGGTGTTCGGTTTACCTCGCGCTTAGGCTGCAATTCGTCAACCAGCAATTCGAACGGAAGGTCCTGATGCGCATATGCCCCCAGCGTCTGCTCGCGCACACGCTTGAGCAAATCGATAAATGACGGATCTCCGGACAGATCGGTGCGCAACACAAGCGTGTTGACGAAGAACCCGATGAGGGGTTCGATCTCGCCGCGATTGCGATTGGCAATAGGCGTCCCGACGACGATGTCTTCCTGGCCCGAATAGCGACTGAGCAGGACCTTAAACGCTGCCAGGAGGACCATGAACAGAGTTGCGTTCTCGCGTCTCGACAACTCGTTCAGCGAATCAGTCAAAGCTCGCGACAATTGCCAGGCCTCGGTCGCGCCGCGGAACGTCTGGACCACCGGACGCGACTTGACCGTTGGTAATTCCAGCACTGGCAGGTTTTCGCCGAGTTGTTTTCTCCAATACGCGAGTTGCTTTTTCTTGACGTCGCCCTGGAGCCACTCACGTTGCCAGACTGCAAAGTCGGCGTACTGCACTTTGAGTGGCGGAAGAGTTGGGGTGCGACCGGCGGAGAACGCTTCGTAGGATGACGCGAATTCCCGAATCAGATTGCCCGACGACCAGCCATCGGAAATGATGTGGTGGAGCGTGACGCAGAGCGCGTGGTCGTCATCGTCGAGCTTGACGATGACTGCACGCAGCAGTGGACCATGCCCGAGGTTGAAACTTCGATGCGAGTTTTCCGCAGCGAGCTTCTCCAGCTCCGCTTCGCGATCGCTTGCAGCGCGGTCACTCACGTCGATCAGCGGGATCGCGATTTCCAGTTCCGGCAAGATGGTCTGTCGTGGCTGGGCATCTTCAACCGTGAAGACTGTTCGTAGTGCCTCGTGTCGTTTGACGATCTCGTTGATGCTTCGCCGCAGTGCCTCAACATCCAGCGAACCCTGAAGACGCAGGACCACCGGAATGTGATAGGCGGAGCCATTCGGGGTGAGCTGATCGAGAATCCAAAGCCGCTGCTGGGCGAAGGAGAGCGGGAGAACTTGCCGGCGATCGACGGGTTGAATCGGCGGCGCGGCAGCCGGGTCAGTGCGGACCTGACTCAGCAGTTTGATGATCTCCGTTTTGTGCGCAGCCAGTTGTGCGATTAACTCGGGATTGAGTGTTTTCGGCGGCGCACTGTAACGTAAGCGCTCGCCCTCAACCCAGAGCTTCACGTCAAGGTGACGGAGGTTCGAGAGCAGTTCAACGGTTTTCATAGCTCGCCTATTTCGCGATCACCCTCGGCGCCTGCGGCCACGGTTTCAAGCTCGAGTGTACTCCAACGCAGGGCCTCGATCCGTTCGGCCTGACCTGCGATAGTGGGTGCCTCGAATACGCCGCGCAAGGGCATTTCAACGTCGAGTTTTTTGCGAATTCGGGAGACTAGTTGTGTAGCAAGCAGCGAGTGGCCGCCAAGATCGAAAAAGTTATCGTTAACCCCGATCCGGTCAACGCCGAGAATCTCGGTCCATAATTGCGCGAGTATCTCTTCATCGACATTGCGCGGCGCCACATAGGTGTTTTCGTCGCGCGGCCTGACGTGATCCGGGGCAGGGAGGGCTCGGCGATCGACCTTGCCGTTCGGCGTAAGAGGTAGTTCATCGAGCATCACCCAGAGTGATGGGATCATGAAATCCGGCAGCCGGTGATGGGCAAAATCACGTAACTCGCTCGCAGTTAGCTCAAAGCCCGAAGCTAAGGCCACGTATGCTGCGAGACGCTTTTCACTTCCGTTCTCGCCGTGTGCCGTCACGAACGCAGCCCGAACTGCCTGGTGCTGCCGCAAGACCTCCTCCACTTCAACCGGCTCGATGCGGTAGCCGCGTATCTTGATTTGATCGTCAACACGGCCCAGGAACTCTATCCTTCCATCGGAGAGATAACGAACGAGGTCGCCGGTGCCATACATGCGCGCGCCCGGCTCATCAGTGAAAGCATCCGGAATAAACTTCTCAGCCGTCGTTGCCGGCGCGTTTAGATAACCTCGACTCACACCAGCGCCGCCGATGAACAACTCTCCGGCGACGCCAACCGGCACGGGTTCGCGGTGACGGTCCAGGACATACAGCCTTATATTTGGGATCGGCCGGCCAAGCGGAACAGTGCCACTCTTAGTGAACGGCACGTCAGGAGTGACGTGATGAGTCAACACGCCGACCGTTGTTTCGGTTGGTCCATAGTGGTTAAAGATCTCGAGGTCGAGCGCAGATTCTTCTATTCTCCGCGCCAGGTCTAACGTAAACGCCTCGCCGCCGAGCACGATTCCGCGTCGCGGAAGAACTTGCCCGCCCACTTCGAGCAACGCTCGCAGGTGTGATGGAACAATCTTCAAGTAGTCGATCTCGTGCCTGGAAAAATAGTCACTGAGCGCTTCCGCATCACCAGCGCGCTCCTGCGAGATCAAGTGCAGGGTTGCTCCGCCGCCGACGCACAAAGCACCGAAGATCATCGTATGGCCCAGATCCGCGGCAAGTGTCGATACGGCCGCGTAGCTCGCCGCGGGCGTGAACGCGAGTCGCTGCTCAATGCCGCGTAGATAGTTGAACAACTGCCTGTGTTCGAGGGCGACGCCCTTTGGTTGTCCGGTCGAACCGGAAGTGTAGATGACGTACGCGAGATTCCGAGGTTCGGCTATTCGCTCGAGGGCCGCAGTACTCTCGCTGCTCAGTGGGTCCACTTCCGCGTCAAGAAGGACGAGGGGCGGAGCATCAGCGGGCAAGTGTTTGGCGAAGCGCTGCTCGGTTATGAGTGCGGTGAGGCGCGAGTCTGTGATGATGCGTTGCCAGCGATCGACCGGATGCGTCGGTTCGAGCGGCACGTAAGCGGCGCCGGCTTTCAGCACACCAAAGATCGCCACCATTCCAGCGACCGAGCGTTCGAGCAAAATGCCAACCGTGGTTTCCGGGCCCACGCCATTCCGTCGCAGGTGATGCGCAAGTTGATTGGTACGCGCATCGAGCTCGCGATAGGTTAGCTGCTGAGTTTCGTCGATTACGGCGACGTGTTCCGGAGTACGAGCTGCCTGCTCTGCAAACAACTCGTGCACGCAACGAGGTGGACCAAACGGCGTGCGCGTATCGTTCCACTCGTCTAACAGGAGGCGGCGCTCTTGATTATTCAGCAGCGGAAGCTTGGAGATTTGCCGGCGAGGATCCGCAGCGATGGCCGCTAACAACGTGTTGCAGTGGTCCACCATGCGAGCGATCGTGGTTGCGTCGAACAGATCGGAATCATAAACAAAAGTACCAGTTACATCCTCGTCACCTTCGTGGAAAGAGAGGGTGAGATCGAATTTCGCAGTCACGTGTTCGAGATCGAGATGGCTCAACTTCAGGCCGGGAAGTTCCAGGGCGCCCATTGGCGCGTTCTGCAGGATGAACATTACCTGGAATAGCGGCGTGCGGCTGAGCCTGCGATCCGGCTGCAACTCTTCTACTATTCTTTCAAACGGGATGTCCTGATGTTCGTACGCGCCGACGGTAACTTGCCGCACGCGATCGAGCAGTTCTGTAAACAATGGGTCGCCGGACAGTTCCGTGCGCAACACGAGCGTGTTTACGAAAAAGCCGACGAGGGGTTCGATTTCGGCGCGGTTGCGATTGGCGATGGGCGTGCCAACCACGATGTCGTTCTGTCCGGTGTAACGGCTCAACTGAACCTGAAAAGCTGCGAGCAGTACCATGAACAGCGTTACGTTCTGCTCCTGGGACAGTTCCCTGAGCCGCGCTGTGACTTCTGGTCCAACAGTGAAGTTGATTATGCCGCCGGCATGAGTTTGGTCCAGCGAATGTGGACGGTCCGTTGACAGTTCGAGCACGGGCGGCGCTCCCGCGAGTTGCTGTTTCCAGTAACGCAGCAACTTGTCGAGCGTTTCTCCTTGCAGCCAGTTTCTTTGCCACACGGCAAAGTCGGTGTATTGGATTTCCAGGTCAGGGAGGTCTGGCGGCCGTTGCTCGATGAAAGACTGGTAAAGCGAGGCTATCTCTCGCACGAGCACACCCTGCGACCAGCCGTCTCCGATGATGTGGTGCATCAGCAGGACCATGACGTGCTCAGTCGGAGTAGCGGTCAGTAAACTAGCCTCCATCAATGGTCCACGATCGAGCTCAAAAGGCTTGCTTCTCAGCTCCGCGACGATTCGTTGCACTTCAGCATGTTGCTCCGCAGGGTTCGCACTCTTTAATTCGATCCGGCGAATGCTGAAAGGCATGTTGGGGTGTATGACTTGAAACGGGCGCCCATCGGCGGAGTCGAAAGTAGTTCGCAGGATCTCGTGCCGGGCAATGATCTGTTCGAAAGCGCGCTCGAGCGCCTGGAGATCGACGGCGCCGGACAAGGTAACGGCAGATACTTCGTTGTACGACGTGTTATGCGGTTCCAATTGGCGCAGGAACCAGAGACGCTGTTGCGCGTAAGAAAGCGGCAAGTCGCCATCTCTCGGTACGCGCTGTATACGTCCTTCAGACTGGCTCTGCTGTGTAAGCACGACAGCGTCGATCCGTTGCGCGAACGCCGCCAGGTTCACTGTTTCAAAGAACGTTGTGAGTGGCAGATCGATCTTGAACACTTCGCGCACACGTGAGACGACCTGGGTCGCGAGCAGGGAATCGCCTCCGAGAGCGAGGAACTCGTCCTGGCGGTTCACAGTTTTAACGTTCAATATTTCGCGCCAGATCTCGGCCAAGCGGCTTTCGGTCTCAGTCTGCGGAGGATCGAAGCTCGGAGCGGTGGAGACTTCTGCGGTCTTCTCACCTAACAGTTCTCCCTTGTAACGCTCGAACAAAGCCTTGCGGTGCAGTTTGAGATTTCGGGTAAGCAGGCCGTTCTCGACAGTAAACTGGTCGTCCGTGATGTGGACTTTATGAATTCGTCCGACCGTCGGAAGGTCCTGATTGATTTGAGCAATGTGCCTTTCAATACGCGCCCGCGCCTGCGAGTCTTTATCCTTCTCAATAGCGACGAGGGCCACGAGGTACGGAAGAGCATTGCCGAACACGACTGACTGTCCGACATCGGAGCAACGATTGATCTGTGCTTCAAGCAACTCTGGATGGATCTTGTAACCCTGAGCCGTGACGATGTATTCCTTCTTGCGACCGAGTAAGTAGAGATAACCATCTTCGTCAAACCGGCCGATGTCGCCCGTGGCGACTGTGTGTGGATCAAGAAAGACGCCGGGTTCCCCATTCTGATCGTAGTAAACATAACCCTTTGTCTGGAGGCGTTCGGCACTGACGATGATCTCGCCGTCTTCGGCCAGGCGCACGCTTGATTTATCAAGCGGTTTACCGACCGAACCAATCCGGTTATGAGATGGTGAGTTGGCGGCGATCAGACCGCTCTCGGTTTGCCCGTATGCCTCGTAAAGTGGAATCCGGGCGTCGTGGAAAAAGTCCAGCGTCGATCGTTTGATCGGAGCCATGCCCGTCCACATAACGCGGATCCGGCCTCCGAGGCTGGAGTAGATGCGACCGTAGCAAATCTGCCGCAAGCGTTTTCTTACTGTCTCGGCCGGCGAGATTTTCGCCGCCGTCTTAAGCAGGTGCACGAGGTTTCGACGGAGCGGTGGCATCCCATCCACTGTTTTCACGAACTGGTTGTGAATGCTTTCATACAACAGTGGCGGGGCGAGAAAGAGTGTTGGCTTGTAGTCTTTGAACGCAGTGAAAAGTTGTGCCGGCTTAATGAGACAGAAATCAATGCCGTAGTACAGCGCAGCATAGACCATGATCCGTTGCTGAACGCTCGAGAGAGGCAGGAAAACCAGCAGACTGTCGCGGTTGTCGATCTCATAGAGACGGTAGAACTTCGAGATCCAACCCTCGATACCGCGCAGATCGATTTTCATTCCCTTGATCTTGCCGGACGATCCCGAGGAGAACGCGATCGACTCTATGTAATCATCTTCGTTTTGCGGGAGTTGTCTTACGCGTGTGTCCGGCGGATTCAGAGCGTCGATGTAAGCAGTCCACTCTCCGGCAGCGGTCGCAGGCCACTCATCTTTTTGCGCCAGCAGGAGTAGATTGAGTTCATAGTCGTCGATGAGTTGCCGGCTCGTCTTGTTACCAAACTCTTCAGGGAAAGTGAGCGAGGTACATCCTAATTCCAGCAGAGCCATGTCATAGAGAACGTACTCATACCAGTTCGTCGCGAGAATGCCGATACGCATGCGCGGTTCGACGCCCCAGCCACGCAGTTCGTCGATAACGTGTTCAACGTCTGCACGGACTGTTGGGTAGTTTTTTCGTACAAGCTGTCCCTGCCCGTCGTAGTAGGTGATCCCTTGATCGGGAAAGGAACTCAGCCGCTCCATTATTTTTGTTAAATCCATAATGAATTCGGATACTCCCTCTAACTTCACGAGGTTTGAACAGCGGCAGTGCCGGGTGAGCGCTTGTCTATTGGGTTATAGAGTTAACTCAGCGATCTAATTCACCGGCAGGGGAGGAGCCGATACGAGATCTTAACTGAGAAATCTGGGAAATGGGAGGTAAACAACACTCCATTACTATCGGTTTTTATGAAGGCCAAAAACTACCACGAGGCCGCAAAATTGTCCATAAGATTTCTCCGCTCAGTTTCAAGATCTTCTCTGCGTAAACTCTGCGGTTCTCTGCGCCCTCTGCGGTAAACGGTTCTTCGCGCATATTAACCGCAGAGGGCGCAGAGAACCGCAGAGTTTACGCAGAGATGTTGTGTTTGCGAAATAAAACTCGTTGACAGAAATACTGTCAAAGAGTAGATAGCTATCGGACGCACACACAACATTTTTAGAACGAGCCTTCAACTTCCAGGCCTTAGTCTCCCTGCCTTAGGTACTCCAAATGATCGAACAAGAAATCAAATTAAGAGAGATCGTGGACGGGCTGACTCGATTCCCGAATAACAGCATCTCGTTCTTTAATGCGCGGGGCGAACTGGTGAAGAAGGAGTATCCGGTTCTTCACACTGACGTAAAGCAAGCGGTCGAGAAACTAAGAGCGTGGGGCGTCGAAGCCGGAATGCGCGTCGGTATTCTGGCGACGAACTCTTACGAATGGGTTGTTTACCTCCTCGCCCTGCTTGCTTTGGAATGCACCTCTGTCTGTTTTGCTGAGGAATTCGGAAACGAGTCTACCGGCGAACTGATTGAAAAGTTTGGACTGAGTCTGCTGCTGCTTCTGAAAAGCGACACCTGGCTCAAAGCTTCAGCGGGCGAGTGGACGGCGTTTATGGACGTGGAGAATGGTCCTGAGACGCGAGCCCGAAACTACAAAGCCCCGCCACTCGCCGATGATTTCGTCCTCTCACTGGTCTTCTCCTCGGGAACGACCGGCAAATTGAAATGCCTGATCGTGAATTACCGGGGCGTCGAAGATACGATTAGTAGTTTTCAAAAACTGTTTCCCACCAGAAGCGATGACAGCATCCTGATCTTCCTGCACCTGTCCGGCATACAACAACACTTCATGCTTTATGGCGGTCTTTTATACGGCACAGATATTCAGCTCATTAAGCCGCCGCGACTCTTCCTCGCATTAAAAGAGCTAAAGCCAACTCTGTGCGTCGGACCGCCGCTGCTTTACGAGACCATTCACAACCAGTTTAAGAACGCAGTTAAAAACCTGCGCGGTCCAAGCAGGTTGGGGTTTCGTCTGTTGAGTGGGTTGGCGGAAGTCGCTCCGAGCGCACTCGTGCGTGACCGGCTTGCGCAGATTTGTTACAAGCGCCTGCACGAGAGCCTTGGCGGGCGAATGCGAATAATGTGGACCGGCATGGCGCCGATCAAAAGATCGACTCTGGAATTCTTTTCCCAGGCGCGGCTCCCTTTGTATGAGGCGTATGGCATGTCCGAGTGTGGTGTGATAGCCAGCAATACTCCGACCCATAACAAACCTTCTTCAGTGGGACGCCTGGTTTCAGAAGGTAGTGTTTACTTGCTCGACGACGGTGAGATCGTGGTCCATAGAGACAACTTGCCGACGACAGGCTACTGGAACGGGAACAGCGAACAAGGCAAGTCAACGTATTTAGAGCCGAATACGGTGGCGACTGGCGATATTGGCCGGTTCGACGAGGATGGTTATCTCTACCTGGTAGGGCGGAAGAAAGACATCATTATCACTCAGCAAGGCTATAAGCTTCACCCGGAGACGCTGGAGGGACAGATTAACCGCAGCTCCGAGGTTGAGCATGCAGTGGTTTTCGGAAACGATCTTCCTTATTTGTCAGCGGTAATCTCGGTGCAGGGACCAATCACAGATGATCTCAGATCGAGGATTGAATCGCACATCGATCAGATTAACGCTACGCTACCCGCGGCCGGCCGCATTGTCAGATTTTTCATTACTGACGAACAGTTCACCATGCAAAACGGCTTCATGACCCGCACCTTAAAACTCAACCGCGCCGCTCTGTTTAAGCACTTCGCGCAAGAGCTTTAATCCTGATAATCATGTAAATCCTGTCAACTGACTTTCCTTTTAATTACAAGATTCCTGGATCGAGCTTTCATCCCAGAGCAGCTCGTCGTACCAGCGTCCACCTATCTTGCGGTTAATCGGAAACGCCTGGTTCACGACACCGGAGGTGAAGATCTCGTTATTACGCCTGCGAATCTCATCGCCGATTTCACGCAAAGCCTTTTTTCGATCTTCCTCATTTTCAATGCAATCGATAGGATGAACCACGTTGATAAACTCACGCGCATCGTCGAGACGCTTCACGAGAGGGTTAATTACGGCCGGCGGGAAGAGCCCAAGCTCGCCCTTCAACGCAAAGAGATCTCGAATAGCCTTGTAACTGACGTTGACCAGGTCGTACCGGCTAAGCCAGCGCGTTTCATAGTTAGTGCGATTAATCAGCGACGCCCGCATCATCGCTCGCCGGTGTTCTTCCACCGTTCGATAGAACACGGTAAAACCCCACTCGTCAGGATTTTCAAAGTAAGACGATCCAGGATCGAGGAAGGGAAACATCGGACAGATGAAAGGAACGACTCTTCGGCCGCTGAAACGCTCCATCAGCTTCTGACAATAAGCCACGGTATCAAAGACTGATTTCTCGTCCTGTTCCGGCATTCCGATAAAAAAGTACACATCGATTTCGGAAATTCCATATTCCAGCGCTTTATCGATCCACGTCTCCATCTCCTCCATCGTGTACGTGCCGCGGCCGGACAGTTTTGAGACTCTGACGTTGTGACTCTGCGGCGAGAGATTGACAATCACGCGTTTACCCGTACTCGCCATCTTCCGGAGAATCGCGTCGCTGGTAAGAAAGAACTGATCGTACATAACCGAACTCAAATCGGCTTGCGACATGTGGTCGAGAATAACGTTCAGCCGGTTAGGCGGCTCGCTGTAAGTCCCGAGTGAATAGTAGTTATAGTTCAATCCGCCCGGGTTCTCGCCAACCGTCTTCATCTCGAAAGCCAGTTCATCGAGATTTTTTTGCACGATCGGGAAGTTCACCTTATTCACTCGCCGGAAAGCTTCTCTCGATCCACCGCACCAGCCACAGTTATGCACGCAGCCGGCATTTTCGGTTGTCAGCACATCTTTGATCGGGAACAGGCCTGAATTCTGTTGTGGCAGGGTTGAAAGATCCATGCCGCAGGAAAGTGTTCGCGGCGTGTAAGAAAACCCGCTGTCGTTAATCTCACCCAGCTCGTTTTTCCATAGGAGATTCGGAACTTTTTCGAACTTGCGTCCATTCTTCAACTCCGACAGGAGAGTTGCCATTGGTTCATGCGTATCGTAGCCGCGCATAACCATGTCTATGAACGGGTAATGGATGAGCTCGTCTGCGTAGTAGGTGGAAGAGATGCCGCCAAACAGAACCGGCACGTGCGGGTGCAGGGCTTTCAGGATTTTCGCAATTTCCAAACTACCTTGAACATGGACCATCCAGTGCAGGTCGATGCCGAACACTTTCACCTCGACGTCTCGAAACAACTTGTTCACATCGCAGGTTGGATATTTCAGCAGCAGCGTACTGAGGTTGAGTATCTTTACGTCATGCCCGCGATTCGTGAGAAATCTTTGCAGGGTCTTAAAACCGACCGGAAAATTCTCGTAGAGTGGCGTGATCGGTTCTGATCCGCCGGAACTGAGAAACGGCCAATAGACGTCGCTGTTATTTCTGAAGTCGAAGTACGCGGGAGGATGTACAAGGAGCAGATCGGCCGACACATTGCATTTCATTTGTATAGCCTCTTATTGACAAGTGCGTGATTTAGTCACTGTCGCCAACGAAAGTCAAGATGAGTTTTTCTCTGCGTAACCTCTGCGGTCCTCTGCGTCCTCTGCGGTAAAGATATTCAGAGGCAGTTCACCGCCGAGGACGCAGAGGACCGCAGAGGTTACGCAGAGATGAACTACTTCTTCGTGGAAGCGTCCTGATTTTCGGATAACTATTTGCGTGACGCTCTCGTGGCAATCCTGCTAAGCTTGCACTCCCTTACAGGAGTACGCGATCTATCATGCAATGTCCGGCTGAGATTTATGTGCCGCCGCGTGACCTAATAGAGTTGCAACTCGCGCAGATCTGGGAAGAAGTTCTAGACCTCCATCCAATTAGTGTAACCAGCAATTTTTTCGATCTCGGAGGCTCTTCGCTTGCCGCGATGACTTTCCTGATTCGAGTCCAGGAGCAGTTCCAACAAGAGTTGCCATTAAACGCCCTGTTCGAAACAGCCACTGTGGAAGAGATCGCCGGAATTCTACGGCGCGAAAGTGATACTCGATCGCAATCACCCCTGGTTGCACTTCAGGCGCAGGGATCACATCGACCTTTCTTTTGTGTTCATGCGGTCGGCGGCAGCCCGCTCTCTTACATCGAGCTGGCGCGCGCGCTCGGCGGGGAGCAGCCTTTCTACGGCTTTGAAGCACGCGGTTTGAACGGAGGAGCCGAACCCCTCGAGACAATTGAGGAGATGGCGGCTTACTACCTGGAAGCTTTGCGTGATCGACAGCCCCAGGGACCGTACGCGTTGGGTGGCTGGTCGTTCGGGGGAATCGTTGCTTTCGAGATGGCGCAACAGTTGCAAAACCAGGGTCAGGAAGTAGCGTTGCTGGCTATGCTTGATAGCTCGGCGCCGGGAACCATCACGGATTTTGACCCTGCCGAACATGCGACCAAACTGTTGGCTGATCTCACTTTGGATCTCATCAGTACGAGACGAAACCTGACGGCAGTCGAACATGAAAAAGAGCACGGGGTCATTTACGGTAAGCTTTCAGGACTTGATTCCGATGCTCAACTGCACTACGTCCTGGAGCGCGCGTGTAAGGCGAATGTTCTTCCTCCCAACGCGGGTGTAGACAGGGTTCGTTATCTTCTGCAGATATTCAGAAGCAATCTGATCGCCTTGAGTAAGTATTCCCCGAAAATTTATGCGGAGTCGATTGTCTTGTTCAGGGCTGGTGACGTGACGGAACAAGTTTCCGGACCGGCGCTTGGGTGGCAAGACTTGTCGGCGAAGCCGGTGGAAATCCACGTCATTCCCGGAAATCATTACACGATGCTCGCGAAGCCGAATGTGCAGGTACTGGCAGACGAGCTACGGAATTATCTCAGCCACAAAGAAGCACAAAAGGCACAAAACTGAACAGAAATCCTTTTGTGCTTTTTGTGGCAGCAAGAGCAATGGACGAAAAAACTCTCATAACCTCCGAAGAATCCAAACGCGCGCACTTCGTCTGTGGCGCGAATAGTTTCCTTGGCAGCTATTTTCTTTACTCGCGTTCCGAGCAGCCCGAAAACTTCATCGTTTTTCGAGAACGCTCATCGCAAACTGAGACAAGAGAGGCGTTGCAGCATCGACTCGAAGCGTGCGCGGAGTCGTACCGCCGCCAGTTCAAACCCGAAGAGTGGAAAGATCGAATTCGCGTAATCGACAGAAGTGGCGAGGAAGAAAGTTACGATGAAACCTCTCTGACGTTGCTGCGACAAGCGGGCATTGAATCTTTCTGGTACTTCGCGAGTCCCCGCGGCCACATGAAACCGATTGACAGTATTCGCCGGGCGCTGAAACTCGCGCACGACATCTCAGTAAAACGGTTCATATACGTGTCGAGCGCGTTCACCGCCGGTCGTCAGTCAGGGCTTGTGCCCGAACGCCTTCATAAACTCCCGAGAGAGTTCTTCAATTCCGATGAAGAGACCATGTGTCGGGCCGAGCACGAGGTTGCAGGCTTTTGCGAAGCGAACAAGATAGATTACCGGATCCTTCGTCCATCCATCGTGATTGGGCCATCTCTCACAATGAAGACGGATTCTCAGACCGCCCTCTCGTACCTAATCAGAAGCCTTTATCAACTTCAGCCGGCGCTTTCAAATCAGCCGCTCTCGATCGTCGGTACCTCCGATACTTCTTTTAACCTGATAACGATCGATCAATTACTGGAGGATGTCAGTTACCTAATTGAAAACGATTTCGCAGGCGGACCGATCTACCATCTCACCAGCACGCAGAACCTTACGCTCGACGACGTGCTGTCCACGATCCTGCGGGGCATTCGGGCGGATGTGGGGACGGGTACAGATGCGACGCCGCGGTATGTCGTGCAGGGTGCCGCGCGATCATCGTTCGAAGAATTTATTGATGAACGGCTCGGTGTTTACAGTTCTTACATGCAAGACAGCAAGCTGTTCGAGAGATCTCTGCCGCGCAAGGATGGGGTCACTAAGGATGAGCTCTACGGGCACACCGTAGAATGCATCCGCGAGCTTAGTCCGGAACGCGACGTCGATCTCGAGCGGCGGTGGCTGCAAGCACCCGACGGAACGTCATACTGCAGTTACACATTTGGCGGAGCAAATCTGCCGTCGGTCGTCCTAATCAACGCTATCGGAATGCCCGTGCGTCTTATGGCAGGCCTCGTTCGGCAGCTCGGCGGACTTTTCAAGATACTGACCTGGGAATCGCGCTGGGCGCCGAGTCCGGAGGGGGTTTTTGATCCGCAAAGATGCGACCTGAATCATCATTTGCTGGATTTGACAACTCTCCTGGACTTCGCCGGAGTGGATCGAGCTCACGTCGTTGGCTGGTGCAACGGCGCGCAGCTCGCGCTCAAATTCGCTTCTTTGTTTCCCGAACGCGCCCGCAGTATCGTGTTACTCAACGGCACCTTTAATTTGCCGGACAACATTACGCGAACCGCGTTCGAAAAAAACATGCGGGTTCTGATGCCGCAGATTGCAGCGAATCGGAACTTCGCGGAACTCTATTATCGTATGACAGCCGCCGCACGTTTCAAGCCCAATGGTTTCCAACAGGCCGAGACTGCCGGACAGTCATCAAGTTTTATTACGTGTCGCAATCCTGCCTTGCGGCATCTTACAAACGCACCGTTTAAGACGCCTGAGCTACTTTATCGCTACGCCAACATGGTAAAGCGTTGTTTTGACGAACCGGCAGTGGCGCCTGATGCAAATCTATTGATGCCGGTGTTAGTTATTTCAGGTGACGAAGATCAGGTCAGTCACCCAGACACTTCGCGCGAGATTACTCGAAGAATTAAGAACGCCTCGCTGACAATACTCGAAGGCGGAGATCACCATGCGCTCCATGACGATCAGAGACTCCAGAACATGGTGTTAGATTTTTTACTGCAACTCGAGGGCCAGCATGATGTCTTCGCCTGGGAAGCAGGCGGAAACTCGAGGCCAGCATGATGTCTTAGCCTGCGAAGCAGGCGGAAGCGTAAAGCCTGGGGCGTGAGCCCCAGGGTAGAAATCCATTTTATGTCGGAGCCCGCGTAGCGGGCGAAAGCTTGAACGTTTAGAACTGTCGCCCGTTTTCACGGGCTGCAAACATCACGTCCCATGGATCCTGGGGCTCACGCCCCAGGCTTTATGCTTTCGCCTGCTTCGCAGGCTAAACAATTAAGGAAGGAAACTCAGTATGTTCGGTTCCACAGACAAGATCGAGACGACAGTCACAAAACTCCTGCGAGAAGCGCTCCCTGCGCGTTCGGCCAAGATGGAGATTCTCCCGGAGATGTCATTGCAGAGAGATCTGGCGATGGACTCGCTCGCCCTGGTTGCTTTTGCCGTCAGGCTCGGCGAAGAGTTTGGCATCGATCTCAATCAATTCGCCGACAGAATCGGCGATACGCGCACAGTTAACGACGTGATAGTCACGGCTAAAAGCATTATCGAGCAGTCAAAGGCGGCGTAAGCACTCTTATCATGATCGAAATCAATCCAATCATCGACGGTCACTGCCACGTTGCTTCAACTGAGTTCACGCCGCGTTCCTTCGTCGAAGGCGTCATCGACAACGTGCTGAGCGCCCTGGCCGCGCAGGGTTTGCGGCCCGATCGCAACAATCTCATCAAACTCTATCTCGACAAGATGCAGGACCCTGATTGCAACGAGCTGATCGCTGAGATGGCTGAAGCGGGAATCGAAAAGGCAGTTCTTCTGCTGCCGGATTTTACTTACGCTCTGAAAGACTCAACCCTGACGATCAGCGAGATGTTCGATCGACACCACACGCTTTTGCAGCAGCACTCGGACAAGTTTTTTGTTTTCGCCGGCGTGGACCCGCGTTGGGGAGCTGATGGAATTCAGCTTTTTGAAAAAGCAGTGAAAGAATTTGGATTTCACGGCTTAAAGCTGTATCCACCGTGCGGTTACAGCCCGAGTGATCGGGCTCTCTATCCGTATTATGAGATCTGTGCACAACACGGTTTGCCGGTTCTGACACACACAGGCGCGACTTCGCCTGCACTGGCCTTCGAAATAGCCCGGCCGATCTTTATCGATCAAGCTGCGCTGGATTTTCGCAACGTTAACTTCATACTCGCGCATGGCAGCGTCGCGTATGTCGAAGAGTGCATTATGCTTTGTGCCTTCCGGCCGAATATCTATCTCGATATCAGCGGCTTCGAAATGAGTCCGGTGGAATCTCTCAACCCGCTGATTTATCGCGGTATAAACCACAAGATCATTTTCGGTACGGATTGGCCCGTATTCAGAATGCAAGGCTCACAAAAAAGCTTCGTTGAGAAACTACTTGACGACAACAGCCCTTTGGGAAATCTGCGCAAGTACGAGTTGAATGCCATCTTCCACAAAACGATGAACACGCTGCTCAGTTTACAAACACAAGCGAAAGCGACATGAAACATGCCGCGCATTGCATCGCGACCTTTCGAAATTCTCAAAGTTGGACCACCTCTAAAAGCGAAAATCACGATCATAATTTCACAATGAATTTCTCTCTGTAATGTACGCAATCATGGACGATAAAAACCATTGACAGAAATCTTGTTCGAGAGTAAATTCCCGCTCGCTACTCCCTTACTGTAAACGTTCCTATTAGGCCGACCCTCGTACGGCCCGGAGGTTAGCGCGGTAAGTTTTATTTTTTTTGCGCACCCGTGGTCCTCCTACTTGCCCAGGTAATCCGAGTTGTAAATATGGCAATACCAATTCCTTAACACAATTGAATTTACTTTAAGGCGTTTTTGCGTCTGAGTGTGGAACTGCACTGATGTGTTAGTGACAGCGGAGGGCTTTCTTTTGTTCCGCGACGGCAGCGATCTGTTTTTAGATATTTTGATTAATGAAAGGTATTGCGATGCGTATCCCAATTCCAATTCCGATTCCATAACTATTCACCGTCGCGGAACAACATGAAGCCCTCCGCTACTCAGTGATGCTTCCCACTCAGAGACAAAAACGTCTTGAGACGAACGGATTCGTATACGAGTCTTCGTGTTTGAAAAAATTAGTTTCGGATGGATCTCCGAAACCCAGCACTATCGAGGAGGAGAGATGAGTACGGCAGCGGCGCTTCCAGCGCCTGATAAGGACACTAACGGCAATCATAGAACTGCTTTCGTGCGAAAAAAGGATCGCGGGAAGACCAGCATCAGACCCAGACGCACAGCGGACGGACGCCCGATCAATCAATCAATGGTTTCACGCCATGGTTATGGTTGGATCGACGTTCGCGCCACGTATGCTCATTTACCCTGCCAGTTCTTCTGGACGTGGCTGACGGGCAAAGCCTTACCCACCGGTGAACCAAGAAATCCGAGAGAGACTTTGCTCACTCCGGCAAAGCTGGCGGGCCAGATATGTTGGTCGTGGTCGATCATTTTGGTCTCAATTTACGCGGCCACACACCTTCACAACATTTTCGTATCGATCCTCGCCATCGTTCTCGTTATGAACCGCACGCGCGGTCTGCTTCACACGTTTCACTACACGAGTCACGGCGCGTCACTCGCCAACATGAAGCTCGCGAGGTTCATGGCGAAGTACTTCATGAGTATCCCCATCCTGCATACCACGTGGGGCGAGTACTTGAAGATCCATGCGCGCGATCATCATGGATATCCAACCATCTGCACGGATGAGGATCCCGATCAACAGTTTGTCATCGAGCATGGATTCAAGGCACGCATGACCGAGCGAGAGTTTTGGTTTGCCGTGGTGGTTGAGCCGTTCAAACCGAAACACATCTGGGCAAACATTGCTTTCCGCCTGAGGCAGAATTTTGTGATTCCGCCGTGGTCTGAAAAAGCGCCGCGCTTTCTTTTCTGGATCGTTTTGTTCAGTGCCGTCACTTACTTCCGAGTGTGGCCCCAGTTTGCTCTTTACTACATGTTCCCCTTGTTCATACTCACCCAATTCTCCTCTTACATTCAGCACGTGCCGGAACACCTCTGGTTTCCTCCGCCACGCGGCGATAAGTCGGTACACGAGTGGGTGGCGTCACTCACGTGGGGACGTTTTCTTGGCCGGCCTTTCCCTGATCGCCGGGATTCGCCCAATTTTCTGGTTCATCTCGGACGGCTGATTGTCTGGTGGGCGAAGGTGTTCGTCGTCGATCTGCCGTTCCGTCTTTTTACCTTTATGCAGGATCTGTCGTCCCACGACTTCCATCACCGGACACCGAAAGTGAACTTTTGGTCCATCACTAAAGAGCGTGCCAACGCAGAATTAAATCCGGGAAGTTGGGGGCCTATGACTGAGACCTGGTCGGTGGCGGAATCGATGCTCGTGATGCGTGATCATCTGGTGTACGGAATTTCAGAGCCCTTCTTTTTTCCGCCCATCGATGCACCGCTGGACGAAGCTAATACCAGTTCCATTTCCTGGAGACCCTTGGATCAGCCGACTACGGCGTAATTAAGATTGGAAAAACATCATGGCCCTTGATTATGTAGAACTACACGACAACTTAAAGCACTACGGTACCATTCTACTGAAGTTGGGAGAGCATCCCCTGACCGAAGCGGAACTCGATCGTCTCGATCAACTATCCGAACCGTCGAATGTCCCCTATGAACACGTGGACATCGGCGACGCCGGCGAGAGTAACTATGTGGATGTGGCCCGCTTCATGACGGACGTCGAGAAACCCCAACGAGTCAACGATGAAGCCGCCGACGAAGTGTTGGCTATTCTGGGAAGTCCCAAGATGATGGAATTCTATGATCAGGTCGTCCGAACGAACCTGGTGATACGGCGATGCCAGGTGAATGTGCTGCATAAAGGCGGATTCGTCGGGTTCCATCTCGACACCGACAGTAACCCTGATTACATCTCACCGATTGTTATACAGTTCAGTTCGGATTATGGCGGCGGAAACTACGTGGTGCATCACCCGATCCATTCCGCGCAAGAATTCAAGATGCCGCGTTACAGCATGATTATCAGCACTTGTAACCTGCCGCATGAAGTCAGCGAGGTCACGAGCGGTAGACGAAAGTCACTCGTTTACTTCCTGTCCAATCACGCCGGCAATAACAGGCGCTGGGAAAACTGTGAAGTAGAAGTAGTAGACGCGATGGCGAATACATCAGTGGCGGCAGTGAGCTCCACTTAAACCTTAACCGGCTTTGCTCGAAAAGTCGGTTTCACATGATTACAGGATTATCAGGATTAACATGAAATCATGTCCAATCCTGTTAATCCTGTAAAAGACTTTAACCTTCAAAGGAGTGCAGATGACGGATTCGACACCAGGGTTTTGGAAAGACAAGTTGAGCGTTAGAGATTTTACGTTGCTCTATTCCGACTGTAACAGCGAGATTTCTCCCGAGGAAAAGAATCAGATTATCTCAGACCTCGACGACAGCCTCCCGGGTTATGACGTCCAACAGTACTTCGGCAGCCAGCCAAATATCTTTCGCGACTACGATCACTTGACCATAGCGCGCCATTCAATCAACGGCAACACCGTTGGCTTGCTTGGCTCGAAATGGTTCTCTTCACCCGAACTAACATATCTGTATCTCTGGACGGCCATGATTGCCGAAAGCGCGCGCAAGAGCAGTCTGCTGACCAGCCTTTTCCTGTGGGAGCTAAGCAAAGCCGTCAAGGAGCGGGCGACACCCCCTTTGATTGCCACGAAGACGTACAACCCAATCGTCTACAAGGCCATGAACGCGCTTCATCGCCTGATCGCCGGATCCAGGTTCTATCCGGCCGTCGATGGCTCCAGTCAGAATCCGGAAATGATTGAACGAGCTAAACAGGTAGTGTCAGTGCTGTGTCCAAAGCTCGAGGTGAAGTATGACACCGCCGTGGTGGTCGGCGGTCAGGGCGTGCTGGCGCCAAATTTCTTTCCGGAGCTTCCTTCCTCCAGAGATCGAATTGTCGATTCGTTTTTCGAAAGGAATCTTACGCGTAACGATCAGATCTTGATGATCGTCGAGATTCCGCCGTCTTCTTATCACGCTGTTGATGTCCTTTTACGTAATGCTGCGATGACCAATTTCGCCAGTTTGGGGACTCCGGCACATGCTTCTTGATCGCAACCAGCGCCCGGCTCCCTGCAAATGTTTTTGTTCGCAACCGTTGCTCCCCGATTAAAGATCGGGAGAGAGGAGAGAGATTGCACAAATGACAACTCAGATGACACCAGAAACCCGTTCTGTTGAAGAAGTTTTTGCGAGGCTTGACGAGCTGATCAGTACTGTGCCCGTGGACAACAACAACTTTTACGAGAACTTCAGAAGCCGGGATCTAACGCGTGACGAGTTGCAGTTCTTTGCGGATCAGTACTTCTACTACATCCGTACCTTCCCGCAAATCCTGGCCGGATTGTCGCACCGCGTTGACTCTGAAGCCGTCAGAGTCGAACTGGCAAAAACGATAGTTTCCGAGTTGGGCGAAGGAACTCCCGGCAAAAAGCATTTCGAGTTGTTTCAAAATGTAATCGGCGCCCTCGGCATCAAGGTGCGCGACGATCTCGCCGTCCCACACAATCCCGAATCAGAAGCCCTCGTCGCCGGGCTGCGCCAGATCTTTCTGCGCGACTCTCCGATCGTCGCGATTGGCGGCCACTACACGATCGAAAAAGTCGGGCTGGGAATGATTCATAATCTCTACGAAGGATTCCGGCGTTACCCGCAAATCACTGTGGAGAACATGGAGTATTTCTATTTGCACCTTTTCCTCGAGGCTGATCACGTCGCCTGGATCAGCGAGGCAGTCAGGCAGCATACAGGAGATCCGAAAGCGGTCGCGGAGCTTGAAGAAGGCGCCTATCGGGTTGCGAAGCTGCTGGCCGATTTCTGGGAAGGGCTGTACCAGAACATCTTTGTCAAAGGCATTAATCGATCTCAGCCGCAGGCGGCTGGCGCTTGATTTCTTTTGTGCTTTTTGTGCCTTTTTGTGGCTTTAAACCACCGTTCTGGAAGGAAACTTACCTGCATGAGAGATGGCCTGCGAGTGATTGATTGCGACGCACACGTAATGGAGCCCGATAACCTTTGGACTGAGTACATTGATAAGAAATACCGAGATCGGGCTCCCAGAAAGATCTTTAACAACGGTCACGTCTGGGGACAACTGCAAGTCGATGGAGAGCCGATCTTTTTCAACTATCCCGATCGGCTGGTAGAGGTTTACGAGGAAAACGTGGTGGCGAACTACGGTGAGTTTCACCGCGACGGTTTTGATGCCGCATCGCAAGTGCGCGCGCTGGACCAGCAGGGAATTGATATCGCTTATCTATACCCTTCCGTCGGCCTCTACGTCACGTCCATTGACGGGCAAGATCCCGATCTCGCCTACGCAATATCAAGAGCCTACAACGACTGGATTTCTGATTTCTGCTCCTACGCACCCGACCGTCTAAAGCCCGTCGCCATGCTGAGTCGGCACCGGCCTGCGGATGCCGAGCAGGAGCTACGGCGTGTTGTCACAGAACTCGGAATGCGGGCCGTTACCGTAAGACCCAACCCCATAAACGGCAAGACCATCGCGCACCAGGATTTCGAGCCTTTCTGGACAGTCTGTGAAGAACTTGACGTGGCCATCGGCATACACGAGGGATCACATACGCGTTTGCGCGCCACGGGCCAGGATCGTTATACAACACACCTGGGGATGCATGCTGCCTGTCATCCGACGGAGCAGATGATGGCATTCATTTCTCTGTTCGAGGGTGGTGTGTTCGAGCGCCATCCGAGATTGCGATTTGCGTTTTTGGAAGCGGGCTGCGGCTGGCTGCCATATCTACTCTGGCGCATGGAGATGGAGTTCAAGCTTTGGAAATACCAGGTCCCCGACGTTCACCGCACGCCGAAGGAATGCTTTCAGACGCAATGCTACATCAACGCTGAAGGCGGTGAACCCTATCTTCCGGCCTTGCTCGATTTCATTGGCGATGGAAAGCTTCTTTTCGCGAGCGACTATCCACATCCGGATCACGAACTGGGAGAAGAGCTCGAAGAAGTCCTGGAAGCGCCAATGCCTTTGGAAGTGAAGAAAAAGATCTTGTGGGACAATGCTGCGAGCTTTTACGGCATTCCGCGTGCGGCGGCGCAGCCGCAATGAAAGAAGATGATTGCTTATCAAAAAAGTGAGTCGAGCATACGCGCGATTGATGCCGCCGATCTGCCACGCATCACCGCGATCTTCAATGAAGCGATCGAAGCCGGCGAATGTACGAACGACGTTCGACCAAGAACTGTCGAACAAATGACGGCCTGGCTCACCGGCGATCTGCCGGATTACGAGACTTACGTCTACGAGTCGTCAGGCGACGTGCAGGCGTGGGCGGCAATCACGCGTTACCACGAACGCGAGGCATACCGGCCTACAGTGGAACTGGTCGTCTTTGTCACGCGGGCTGCCCGTCACGCCGGCATTGGCGGCCAGTTGATGAACATGCTGCTTGAACGCGCGAAGCAACTCGGCTTTCACTCAGCGGTCCTCATCCTGTTTCCTGAACCGCTCTACGTCATTGAGTCGGCAAAGAAGTTGGGCTTTGGCGAGCTCGGCAGACTACACAACGTCTATCCCGCGGAAGGAAGCTGGCGTGACATCGTCTTGTTCCAACGCCGTTTGTGATCAAGGAGCACAGTTGATCGATGCAGGAAATTCGTCCCGCTCGGGAATCAGACGCCGCGATCATCGCCGAAATCTATAACCACGCGATTGAAGATCGGCTATTTGCAACCTGCGACGTTAAGCCGGTCACGGCCGAGAGTCGTCTTCCGTGGCTTGCCTTTCATAAAGATCCCTTTCCGGCTTTTGTTATCGAAGATGGTGCCAACGGCGTTATCGGCTGGTCGGCATTGAATCAATTTTCAGTGCGGCCAATGTATCCGGCTATCGCTGAGTTGTCCGTTTATGTTCATCGCAACTACCGGAACAAGTTTCTCGGCGGCCGCCTGTTTCTGCATACGATCGGTGTCGCGAGGAAATTGGGCTTTCAGTCACTGGTGTCGTTAACGCTGGAGAAGAACAAACCAAGCATTCGCGGGTTGATGGCTGTCGGTTTTCGCAAGGCGCTGATTCTTCGCGAGGTGGCGATGCTACACGGGGAGCGGGTAGATGTCGCATGGCTGCAAAAAGATCTGAGCGATTGGACCAATGAAGAGAGTGGCTACATGAAGCGTCTGGGTGAAACTCAATAATCAAGTTGCAACTCCAAAGTTCCGGAGAGTGTGTTATGCAAGACGATAACGCGTTCATGCAGGAGGCTTACCGGCAGTACATAAACGTCATCGCGCAGGTTGCCAGGAAGTCACAGATGCGTTGTGAGAAAGCACAGCGCGATTATACGGCGGCGGTTAAAAAGGCTTGTGAATCGAACGAGAGCGAGCAATACCTGGAGGACGCCTTTCGGAATTACATGAGGGCGATACTGGAGGCATGGAGTGCGGAAGAGGCTGAGCAACAGACGCTGAAAGCACATCTCAAGTATGTCCAGGAGATGTGTGAGCCCGCGGCGAATCGACTGAATTTTGGCAGTTATGAACAGACACTCCGCGATGCACTCTCGCCGGAAATCGCCCCGCAGTGTTTAGACGCCTATCGTGAATATGTTCAAGCGCTCAAGAACGCAGCCGTGAGGTTTCAGCAGCAAGCCGAAGGCGCTTAGTTCCAAGATCTTCTCTGCGGATCTCTGCGCCCTCTGCGGTAATATGCGGCGATGACATGTTTACCGCAGAGGGCGCAGAGGACCGCAGAGATCCGCAGAGGTGTCAACGCTGACCCTGGCACCACTTTTGGATCAGCAACAGCGCCTTGTCGAAATAGTAGTCCTTACTATTTATAACCGACTCAGTGTAGTCGGCGAGTCTTGCAGTCGGCAGGTAAGCATCGATGACACTCTGCGATTGTGGTGACCACACGATCTGATAGATGTAAACGGTTGGATCGATTTGCGAGGCGCTCTTCATCTTGGACAATTCTTCGAGGGCCTTCGACCGTTCGTCTAGTTGGAGGTTAACGATTGCGAGATTGAAAAACGAGTCGCTCAGCCAGGTGTGTTTCCCCTGCTTGTAGAAGCGGTCGGTATACTTGCGATATTCGATGGCCGCTTGTTTCAGTGTGTTCCAATCGTAGTAACGCCGTTTCGCCAACTGCAAATAGAATTTTCGTTGATAGTAGGCGCCTAAGTAGAACTGAGCAGTTTCATACTGTGGCGTCTGTTCATTCTTCCTCGTGAGTAGTTGTTGTAACGACTTTTCGGCCTTTCCGGATATATCGTCGTTGTTGTAGTAGTACAGGGCAAGATCCAACATGCCCTGCGGCGATGATGGTGAAACTTTCTGCGCGGCCTTCTGGCCGAAATTCTCTCGTGACCGAGCCAGGCTGCCGGCCGGCAATAGAAGAGCTATGGCGGCTATGAGACAAATACGACGAGAGCCTAAGCTAAGTATCTGCATTGCCTTCTCCTCTATAACAATCAGTCTACTTTTAACGACTTATACCAGCCGATAATCAATTGCAGACCGGCGAGCGCGCCTATTAGGCCAATCACGAGCATGGCGAGTGGATTGTCGTATGAGCTCGACATTGAAAACGTCTTGGCCTTGATTTCAACCTGGCCCACCGCAACGAACACAACCAGCAATAGTCCAAACAAGAGTGAATAGCTGACGACTTTAATCACGCCCCTGCGAGTGATCTGCTTCTTGAACAGCATGAACTCGAGCACGGTTCGGATAATCGCGCCGAACAGCAACCCTAAGAACACACAGGCAACCAGCACCTGGTTGGTAGGCGGAATACTGATCGCCAGCCGGGGCTTGAAATCCGTTATGCGGCGCTCGTTACCATCGTTATAGAAGACCTCTGCTTTGAATCGCGGCGTGGTGCGAAGGCCCTTGATGAGATTCCAAATTCCCAGGGGGGTGGTCTTGAACTCAAGCGGGATCGTTTTCTGTTCGCCTGGGAGCAGGCTGATGCCATCCTTGTAGACAAACTCGTTTGGCTCGATCAGCCCGGCGGGATCTGATTGGATCTTTATCGACTCGATTGAAACGGTATAGTCAGGGAAAGAGTTTTGCAGGTTGAGTTCGTACGTGTGCTGCTTTCCCGCGAAGAGGCCGGTCTCGAATGACGGAGTTTGAGAGTCTTCGGGTGGCGGAACGGGTGCGAGCTTACCGCCGTTGTTTACTCCGACATTCAAGTCGAAGTAACGCAAAGACACTCTATCATCAGGCTCACCCGGCAAAACGAAACCGACGGCGACCTGGTGCCGGCGCGGTTCGACCTTATCACCAATTCGGACGAGGAAATAATACGTTCGAGTGTGAACAACTCCATCATCGTCCTCCATGCCGTTGTTCTTGAATGCGAACTTATCGGCAGCGTCCTGGCTGGTAATAACGGGGAGGTCTTTAAGCTCGAGAAATTTGGATCCTGAACCCGGCGCCTTGATCGTAACGGTTAGTCTTACGTCACGGCCCGCGGTCATCTCCTTGAGAACATAGCTCGGCTCAATAGAAAAACTCCGATCTCCTTTCTGGACCGGCGGCACTTTGTCTGTGTACGTCTTCTCGTCTAAGGAGGTTATAGGAGTTTGTGCCGGCGCTTTACCGGTTGCGAGGAGCAGCAGCACAAACAACAGCACCGCTGATATTAATTTCATGATTTCACCTCCGGCCAGATCAGATTACAAGATTTACAATGATGATGAAGATTTACACGTAAAACATGTCTAAAAGAGACTTAGGGTCTGGCCCACTTCGACATCTACGCGAGCGAGTAAATCTACTGAGTCATTCTCGGGTGAGTTTACGCTACTGCTTACAGGATATGTTTTCATTTGCGAAGCGGGGAAGGTCACTAGCATTTTCAACAGTTCGCTGCTGGTAGTTTTAGGATCAACCCAGGCATCGTGATGTTCGGGAAGGAGTATGGCAGGCATTCGGTTGTGAAGTTCTCCGACCAACTCGTTTGCCGGCGTGGTAATGATCGCACATGAGGTAATCAACTCACTGCCATTGCTCCAGGTATCCCAGATGCCGGCGAACATCAGCAGCTCTTCATTGCAGGACTGAAAATAAAAAGGCCGCCGTTTCTCTCGGCCCGAGCGCTTCCATTCAAAAAAACCCTGTGCCGGTATTAAGCAGCGGCGCAGCCGAAAAGATTCGCTGAAGCTCGGCCTCTCTTCGAGCGTCTCAGCGCGCGCGTTGATAAAACCCTTTCCATCGCTACTCCACGATGGAATCAATCCCCACGTGACCAGTCGAGCCTCAAGACCATTTCCGAAATCGGCGATAGCCAACACCTGCTGAGTCGGAGCGATGTTGTATCGCGGTTCGAAGTGCAGATCTGAGGTCTGCAATCCTTTGAGGTTTATCCGGTCACGGGAATGTAGGGTGTAGCGGCCACACATGACGTCACAATACTGTACGAACAAGCAAACGATTTCACAACAGGAAGATCGGCCAAATACAAAGAATAACGGTTTGACGAGCGAACAAGAAGATGGATATTTTAGGCGGTACTCTCCCCACCAAGGTTGATTGTTTCCGACAATCCGCGCTTCCTGCGGCACTGCGCCCGCTACTGGGCGATCGCACCCAAGCAATATCCGCGCGGTGTATTTAAGTTCCGCAGCATCGAAGAAGCGCAGAAGGCGCGTGAAAAACACGGTTTGAAAAAATAACCTCGCAAACTTGAAGAGTGAGCGTTAGCGGAAGCGTTTCATATACTCCACTTTAAAATCCTATTCCCTCAAATAACAACACAGTATGATGTGTCTGTGATTTTCCCTGCGACGCCACGAACACCGTTTCATATCACACCGCCAATCCTGCTCCTCGCAGTCGTGATAACAATGCAACTCTCGTGTGCTCGCGGGCCGGCAAGTGAAGCTACTCCGGCCACTTCTCCTACGCCAACCGAGGAAGCCATTGTCGATCAGATATTGGAACATTACGAAGCAGCGCTCGGTGAGAAGGAAGCTATCGCCGGCATCACCAGTCAGAGACTGAAGGGGACGTGGGAGCTTGCCGGCATGACCGGGACGATAGAGGTTTGGCGAAAAGAACCACACAAGACATTAACTGTGATTGAGTTTCCGTACATCGGAACACTCAAGAAAGGGTTCGATGGTGAAACCCGCTGGGTACAAACACCTGCCGGCACTTTCACTGACTCCAACCCGCAGGAGATTGCCGAGCTCGAGCGAGACGCAGAAGTCTACGGCGCGGCAAAAATCAAGAGTCTCTTTGAGAGCATGAAGCTGGAACGCAAGGCGTGGCTAAGTGGCCGTGACGTGTATGTAATTGAAGGTAAGCCCGCCAAAGGCCCTGCTGAAAAGCTATTCTTCGACATCGAGAATGGTTTGCTCGTACGCTGGGACATGGCGCGCAGACAAGCAAACCGTGGCGTTGTTTTTGTTAAAGTGCACTTAGATAACTACAAAGAAGTTGATGGCGTGAAGGTTCCATTCAACTTACGTTTTGCTTTTGAACAGTTCAACTTCAGAGTCGAACTGCAAAAGATAGAACATAACATTCCCATCAACGATGCCATCTTTCGAAAGCCATAAGAAATCTCGGCGGTGTCCTAATTTGAAGAGTGCTCTCTGCGGTCCTCTGCGTATTTTTGCGATCTCTGCGTTAAAGGCTATTTCAACGCAGAGGCCGCGGAGATACGCAGAGGACCGCAGAGAAAAACTCAAAGTAAGACACTACCGAAATCTCTCCAAGCTTTGCCTCAAATGCACCTGCACCATTTGCCACAAAGAAGCAAAAGCTACAAAATCAACAGAAATCCTTTGTGCTTTTTTGTAGCTGAAGACTTTTGAGGCATACTCTCGATGGATAAGTGAATCGTTCAGGTATCAGATCCAATCGAATTCGTGTTCGCGTGGGCCACATGCGCCGGCGTGTCCGGGTTGCCCGCAGACGAATTGAAAAAATATCGCGCACCGCCACACTCGGTGGTCTCTTCCTGTCTTTCTTTAAAATCGGCTTGGTAGGTTTCGGCGGCGGCATTGCCGTACTGGCACAGATCCGCGCCTTGACTGTCCGCCACCGCCGCTGGCTATCCGATTTCGAGTTTGCTGAAGGACTCGCTCTGGCCCAGAGTCTACCCGGCACGAGTGCCGGCAATTCAGTCACTTACATCGGATTGCGATTGCGAGGCTGGCGCGGCGCCGTCGTGGCGATGTGCGGTTTCATCCTGCCGTCAATGCTCATAATGATCGGCCTCGCGATTGTCTACAAGCACCTGCACACGTTTTCAGATACGCAACGGTTCTTCCACGGACTCAATGGCGCCGTAGTGGCCTTAATTCTGGTGACAGCATGGCGCATGGGACAAAACATACTGACCGAGCGCTGGCAATGGATACTCGCAGTGTCAGCATTTCTGACAGTAGCGATACTCGAGGCGACAGTTCTGGAAGTTGTGTTGGCCGCCGGTCTGATTGGAATCTACATCGACTCTTTTGGAAAGAAACAACTGCAACGATTGCGCAGTCTGCGCACGATTGTCGTGCGGCGTCGTTTGCGTGCGCGCACCAGACTGACAAAACAAAGGCGAGCTCGGAGACCGCAGTTCTTCCGTAGCTACCTGTCGAGCCGGTTCAATGAACTGCCGCATAGCGAAATCAGTACTGAGGACGAGCGCGAGCAAGAGCCTGAGGAATCCACGACGACATTGCGTTCGGTTAGTTTACTTGCGTTGGGCCTGCCATTATTCGCGAAGCTCGGTTTGCTACTCACACTCGCCTCGATCTTTCTGCGCATGGGTAGCGTAACGTTCGGTGGTGGCCTGGTGATGGTTCCGTTGATTGAGTCAGAAGTAGTTAACACACATCATTGGTTGACGCATCAGGAGTTCGCTGATGCCTTTGCCCTCGGACAGATCACACCTGGGCCAGTGCTGATCACCGCCACCTTCGTCGGCTATCGAGTGGCAGGCACACTGGGAGCTTTAATTGCTACCGTCAGCATCTTCCTGCCGGCTTTTCTGATGACGATTGCCGCTGGGTCTTCGCTCCGGAGGTTTCGCAGCAATGAACAAGTGCAGTCGTTCCTGCGAGGCATTGCACCGGCGGTGGTAGGGCTTTTGGTCGCGGCCGCATTGAGTATTGGCCGCGCGGGAATTCACTCGTGGATTGGCCTGTCAATTATGATCGTGGCGATTCTCACGTTGGTCCGGTTTCGCCCGAATGCCTTCTGGGTCATACTCGGAGCTGGTTTGGTTCGATTTCTGTTTGGCGTCGTTGGGTTGGGCTGAGCCGCAAACGCACAATCGCGGCCCGCAGGCCAAGTTGCAAAGGCTTGCGGAGGACCGCAGAGATCCGCAGAGAAGATCTTGAAATTAGGCACCACCCGATTCCTTATTCTTTGATTTACGGAATCGATGAGAGCGTAATAGTGGTAATCGCTGTCGCTCATCAGAGTCGTGAGCCGCGTTATAGGGCTGACCGTATCATTATTTCGTAAGTTGGAGAAAACATTGTGGCTTGGGTCAATTCGTCAGGTAGGACTATTAGTTGGAAAGCAGCCCACTTGATCGAGGAAGAACCGGTGAGAGCGATTCTCTTGGCTATTTTCCTTGTGCTGGCCGCAACGTTAAGTATTCGCGAACAAGATCCGCCCGCTGCTCTTTCTGCCGCAGCCTCGCCAGAATTATTTTCTGCCGGCCGTGCAGTTCAGCATCTGTCTGTAATTGCGCAAAAGCCGCATCCCGTGGGCTCAATCGAACATAAGGTGGTCCAGGATTACCTTGTGAAACAATTGTCGGAAGCAGGTTTGGCCCCGCAAATTCAGCCGGCAATCATCACTAAAAAGGGAGGACCACCGCTGCAAGTCGCGGCCGCTGAAAACGTCACGGCTCGCTTGAAAGGCACGGCTACAGGCAAGGCAGTGTTGTTGGTCGCACATTACGACTCAGCTCTGAATAGTTTCGGAGCCAGCGACGATGGCGCAGCGGTCGCGTCGTTGCTCGAAACGCTCAGAGCTCTCAAAGCCGGGCCACCACTGAAGAATGATGTGATTTTCCTTTTTACTGACGGTGAAGAGACCGGTTTCCTTGGGGCACGCGCATTTACTACGCAACATCCATGGTTCGAAGATGTCGGCGTGGTGCTTAACTTCGACGCGCGCGGCAATAGTGGTCCAGTAATGATGTTTGAGACAAGCCAGGATAACGGCTGGCTCATCGATCAGTTTGCCCACGCTGCTCCATTCCCCGTGGCCCACTCGCTCTCCTACGAGCTCTATCGACTGCTCCCAAACGGTACTGACCTGACCTTCTTCAAAAAGGCAGATAAAGCGGGACTCAACTTTGCCAACATCGACGGTATCGAGCACTATCACACTCCACTCGATAATCTGCAGGCAGTTCATCAGAACAGTATGCAGCATCAGGGATCATACGCCCTGGCGCTTGCACGCCAGTTTGGAAATGTGGATCTCAGTCAAACAAAACAGAAAAATGCGATCTACTTCGATCTGTTTGGCAGATTATTGGTTCACTATTCGAGTGCCTGGGTGATTCCCTTGACGCTCATTGTGTCTGCTTTGTTCATCGCGGTGCTCATCCTCGGCTTCCGCAAACAGAAGTTGACTGTTTCCGGAATCCTCACCGGTTTATTTCTCTCTTTAGAAGCCTGGCAGCCGCTTCACTGGCGGGGTGGCTGCTCTGGAAACTGATTTGGATGATCCGTGCTGGTCCATCAGCCGCAGCCACACAAAATCGAATATTGTTGTTCGGCTTTGTGTTCCTGGCAATAGCCATAACTTTCGCCGTCTACACTGTCGTGCGTGAGCGAGCCGGTGTTGAAAGCCTCGCAATGGGGAGTTTGCTCTGGTGGTTCCTGTTGATGGTTGCCACGACTATTTTCTTACCCGGAGCAACTTTTATCTTTCACTGGTCGCTGTTGTTCAGTCTGATCGGAATCGGATGGATGCTGTTGTCGTCGCAGGAGAAGGGAACTCGCAGTCTACTCAACTTCCTGGTTCTCAGTCTTTGCGCCTTGCCCGGCATTATTCTAATGGCGCCTGTCATATACCAGATCTTTGTGGGCCTCACTCTAAAATGGTCCTTCCTGGTAATTGCACTGATGGTGTTGTTATTCGGGCTGCTGGTACCGCAGCTTCCGTTGATTGCGGCGCCGTTCAAGTGGGTGGTGCCTGAAGCAGCCGCTGTTGCGGCGATCGTTTTATTGTTCGTAGGAGCTCTGATTAGTCCTGCTCCGATCGAGAGACCAACAAATCAAATTTATTACGCGCTGAACGTGGACACGGGAAAGGCAATCTGGGCCAGTGATCTTACACAGCGTGACGATCGGACTGCTCAATTCTTCGGCGGAGCACAGACGACCGGCAGTTTGGCCGATTTCGCTTACCAACGAAGTTCAAGACAGTACACGGTCAATGCGGCTCCAGTTGCGCAATTGCCAGCACCTGGAGTGTCAGTGCTGGAGGACACACTCGTGCATGGTGTGCGCACTTTGCGTATGCAAGTTAGCTCACCGCGGCAGGCGGGGAAGTTGTCTGTGTACGTTGATTCCGATACGGAAGTTTTAAGCGCATCAGTCGATGAGACGCCGATCGATGAATTAAGAGATCACTGGGGCCTGCAAATTGAAGGTCTTCCGCAGCAAGGTGTCCAATTGCAACTGCAACTCAAAACATCAGAGCCGTTGAAGCTGCGACTCGTTGATCAATCGTACGGGCTGCCGCCGCTTAATGGTGTGTCCAATTCCCAGTTTCCTACGCTCGTCCCGAAACCAGACGTGACGATGCTGGTCAAATCCTTCTCCTTTTAAGCAAAATAAAACTGATATTTCGTATCCACGCATTCGATGTGTTATTTATCTGTTGATGAACAAGAGGGTTGCACTTTTATTTATTGTCTGCGTCTCCGCAGTCGCCGTTATCTGGGCTGTATTCCACTTCCGAAACGCAAACCGGAATCAAGCTCGTGAGTCGGTCTTATCAAGCGTTACGAACAGGACACCCGGCTGGGCCGAAGCGGTTGAGAAAGTCAAAGCGGACCGAGGTGAAGCGGCGGGCGGCGCCCTCGTCATTCCGCCCGAACTCAAGCACTACAGCGATCGTCACTGGTTTTTAGCGACGCAGGTCGCCGAGATCGATAAACACAATGTGCAGACCTGTCAGGATTTCCTGGATCTCGCGTCGATGATTGAGCGCGGCGAAATGGTCCCGGTACAGTGGGTCACTGAGACTTACGTGTTATACGGTGTCGGCGAGAGAGCGGACGACGGTGTGTTCACTCGATATCAAGACGGTCAGAACATTGGGCTTTATTCCGAAGCCCAATTGAGTGACGCCTACAAGAAGCTCGACGATAGACATGCGAGCCTCGAAAGTGAAATCAAAGCTCTGAACGCTCAGTCAGGCAAACTGAAACAACGCGAGCGAACGAAGCGAGACGATCTGCAAAAACAGATCGCCGAACGTGAACAGGACCTCCAATCCATCGAGGAAGACAAAGCATTACTCGACCAGTACTACAAACAACCTGACAGTCGCCAGAAATTATTTCGTGATTACCAATCGCTACAGACCCTCGCGAAGAATTTCGGCGGGCGTTCTTACAACATCGACAACCCGTCTGATCGACAAGCGTTAAAGATCAGCATGCTCAGCTCGCTCAGGCCTCAAGCACTGAAGATCCTGGAACAAGTGGCGGCGGCTTATCACCAGCAGTTTGATCGCCCGCTGCCTGTGAGTTCGCTCGTGCGACCGGAACAGTACCAACATGTATTGCGCAGGGTGAACAGGAACGCGGTGCTCATCGACACGCCACCACATTCCACCGGTCTCGCATTCGATATCGACTATCGTTACATGAGCGCCACTGAACAAACGTTTCTGATGGCCGAACTGGCGCGTTTGAAAAATGAGCAACGCATCGAGGTGATACGCGAGCGCAACGCGAATTATCACGTGTTTGCTTTCATCGACGGCACTCGGCCGAGCGATGAACTGATCACGGCATCGTTGGACAAAGCGAGCGTGCCGGTGGAACAAGCACACCACGCCGCGAAGAAAACCGCCGAAAAAAGCGCAAAACACGTCAAAGTGAAGATTAAAACGAAAAAAGTGTCGAACCGGAGGCGGCGTTAGCGCATCTCTTTCCCGGGGCGCCATTCCGCCCCGGATGAAGCCATGAAGAATGTCAGAGTTCATCTCGTGATAATTGTGGCGGCGCTGGCTGTGGTTGCGGCGATAGTGCTTTTTCCGGCTCGCAGTAGTCGCGGCCAATCGTCGCGCGCCGGCGTCTCATTTGTCGCTGCCGCTGAACGGAACGCCACTCTTAAAAACGAACTGACGTGGACTTTTGGCGGCAAGCAACAGCGAGGTTGGTATCTGTACGAGTCGCTCATCGGCAAAACGCTGAATACTGACCACGAATCGACAACGAGCGATTTCGCCGCTGCGCTTGCGGCCTGGCAGAAGAAAATGCGTTTGAGTGCGGATGGTGTGCTTGATGAAAATTCACTGATGCGAATGATTTCGCAGTGGCAGAGCAATCGACTCAAGGAACGGACAATTGCCACACCCGATCAGTTGCTGACAGCACCGCCCGCTGATTTCTACGATCCCGGAAGAGCAGCCGAACTTCGTCAAGTGGAGCGCAACACGTATGAAGCCTACAAACAAATGGTTGCCGCTGCGCGCGCCGACCGGAGGCTGGATCTTCCGCCGCAGTATTTGAAGATTGTTTCCGCGTTCCGCTCGCGTGACTATCAGGATCAGTTGCGCCAAAAATCCCCCAATTCAGGTCCTGCGGGACTTGCAGTGAACAGCCCGCACTTCACCGGGCGGGCACTGGACCTTTACGTCGGGGGCGACCCCGTCGATACGAAGGATTCAAATCGCGCGATCCAAATCAACACGCCTGCTTACCGTTGGCTCGTGCGCAATGCCGAGCGCTTCGGCTTTCGTCCTTACTTCTACGAGCCCTGGCATTGGGAATACGTTAAGTAGCCACAAAAGGCACAAAAAGCACAAAAGTCAGCAGAGATCTTTTTGTGCTTTTGTGCCTTTGTGGCTTAAAGACTTTGTGGCTTTGCGAGTTTCTCCGTGATGAGGCGGATGATCTCGGGTTGCGCAGTGTGGAGGAAGAAGTGATTGCCGGGAAGCATGTGCAAGGAAAATGAACGAGTCGTCTGCTCGCGCCACGGATCGAGCTTTTCGCGTGGGACCTCAACGTCGCCCAGGCCACCAAAGACAGTTATCGGACAGTTCAACGGTGGCTCAGCATGATATTGATATGTCTCACATACAGAAAAGTCGGCACGCAACAACGGAATCATGAGTTGCATCAACTCCGGATGGTCCAGTACTTCCGGCGGCGTGCCATTCAGCTCTCTCAGTCGTTCGATGAATTCGGGTTCAGGCAAATCAAAGCTCGGTAGTTCTTCGCTGGGAAGTTGAGGCGCGCGACGCCCTGAGATGAACAGTTGCACCGGCATTGGATTTCCTGTCCGGCGCAACCAGCGAGTGAGCTCCAGAGAGATCAGTCCTCCCATGCTGTGTCCAAAGAATACGAATGGCTTGTTGAAATGGGGCAAGAGTGCTGGTCCAAGCGTTTGGATCATGTCGGGCAATTGCTTGAAACCGGGTTCCGCAAGACGCTCACCGCGACCGGGAAGTTGCACCGGCAACACCTGAATATGACTTGGGAAGGCATCCGGCCACGCGCGAAACGTCGCCGCGCTGCCTCCCGCGTAAGGAAAGCAAAACAGCCTGACCAATGTCTCCGGCTTCTCTTTGAAGCCAACCAGCCAGCGAGGAGTTTTTTCACGCACCTTGTCGCTCATTACAATTCACGCGTTATGAAAATTCGCCCGAATAGCTTACTCACATCAGGAGAGTTTTGCATCACCGATTCGTTGCAAAAAAGATCCGCCACAAAGAAGCACAAAAGGCACAAAAATCAGCGGAAATGCTTTTGTGCTTTTTGTGGCTGAAGACTATTGAGGTGAAGCCGTTTGGAGACGTAAAAACTCACGCACTCGATCGAGTTCCAAATCGAGTTCGCGCTTGAACGCGCGCTCACGTGGTGGCGGGGCAACGTAGCCGACATCGGCTTTGAGTTCACCATTATTAGTCGATAGGTTAGCCCAGCCAATTACGCGCTCACGCCAAAGCAAAGGCATCGCGTAGTAGCCAAACTTTCTTTTAGGCGCAGGTGTGTAAGCTTCGAAGCGATATTCCCAACCCCAAAATCGTTCGAAGCGCGAGCGGTCGTGTACCACAGGATCGAAGGGCGCCAGCAATCTCACCATATCTTGAACTGCGTGGCCCGCTGCCTTTTCCTCAGCCGGCCAATACCAATCAACACCTTCGACACGCTCGTGAGCCAGGCGTTGTCTTGCCCTCTGTAACGCACTCTGCAACTCACTTGTCCACTGCGGTGTTGCATACCGCAAGCGTCGCAGGTAGTACGAGAGACTTGGACCAGGAAGAGGTGCGTAAATGCGAACGACTACATCGACCAATGCGTCAATTCGCGTGCGACGTTCGGCGGCGCTTCGAGGAAGAGAATCGTGTTGGTGTGCGCCGTAAATACGAATCCCTTTTTCACGCCGCACTACACGCAGCAGCCCCGTGTATTGCATCGCATCCAAAAGATGTGTAGTCGCATTCGACGATCCGCCCCAGTAATTTGTTACCCGCCCATGCGCGAAATGCTCGTCAACTTCGCGAGGGTGTACTGCGCCGCGTTCGCGTACGAACTCGAGCAGGAGTTTCGCTTTCTTATTTCGTCCACGTCCCCACGGCCATTTAACTTCATCGAGCGAGTTTGAGCGCGGATGCATTAACGCCTGCAACGACCGCGTGACGTAACCGTAGTTAACGAAAAAGTCTTCTTCGATTTCGAGTGTTTCATAGCGTCGTTCAAGATCGCCGGCGCGATAGTTTTTAACGCGATGCCGCAGGATTAAATCCTGCGCGCGCGCCGGCGCACGAATCGGATCCGCCTGAACGAATCCCATTCGCTGGAGCGCATTTTTGAGCGTCGTGAGTTTTGGAAAATTTCGCGCGACAGTGAACCGCCGCAGATCATCGAGCGTGATCGACATCGTTCGCAAGACTTGCCACAAAGAAGCACAAAAGGGCACAAAAGAATAGCTAATCTTTGTGCTTCTTTGTAGGGATGGCCCTCTGTGGCCACCCGTCAAACAGCGTCATCGCGATTGACGGCCGGCGACAAACATCTTCGCTTCCTGGATCTCAGGCCTGGCGCTGTCAGTCTCACGCGCTAGCTGAAGCAACTTCCCATAGTACGCCTTCGCGCTCTTTTGATTTCCCGCTAGCCTCGCTGCACGCGCCGCACCGTAAATCCCGTTGAATCGATTCGGCGTGCTGTGAAAGGAAGTCTCAAACTCTTGCAAAGCCGCACTGGGTTGCTTGAGTTCCAACAGCAGCTCGCCCAGTTGTTCGCGTGCTGGAAGAATTGATCCAGGCGTCACCGGGTGCTTTTCAGTGGCATCATCCAGATCTGCTGCCGACCGCGCGAGCCGGAGTGCTTCGTCCTGATTGCCTTCGGCATACTGTAACCAGGCCGACGCAATCAATTTTTGGATATCGATCTGCTTGCCCCAATCATAGTCGCCTTTAACTTCAACGAGTTGCTGACGGATCGCAGACAACTCATCAATCTCTTTCCGAGCAGAAGCGGTGTCGCCACTTCGCGCCGCGCCGATCGCACGCGCAAAGTGAATGTGACCTTTGGTCCAGGGAAAATGGCTCAACAGAAACTCTTCCAATTCTCCGGAGGGCAAGGTGAGTTGTGCCGCCTCTTTCCACTGGCGGCGTTCGAGCGCATAGCGAGCCGGGATGGCCGTATAGGCATAGGCCACCTTGAAAGTTGGAGGCTCTACTTTTCGAAGCCGCGTCAATTCGTCAAGCACCTGTGCTGCATGTTTGTCTTGCGCGCGTTGGAGGTACGCATATGCCAGGTAATCCATCGCGTGAAGTTGCTCATCCCAGGCGCCTGTCAGGTGATTTCTCATGGCGAAGCCTTTTGCCGCTGCATGAGCATCGAGGTTCGACTTGATGGCTTCCTGCCACAAACCCAAGCGGATAAAAATGTGCGAAGGCATGTGCTGCGCGTGGGCCGATGCGGGCGCGATCTTCGCATAGCTGCGCGCGGCGGGTAGAGCCAGTTGGGCCAGGTCAGGGTAGTCGTAGCTATGGATGAGGTAATGAGCGACTCCTGGATGCTGTGGCTCAAGCGCCAGGATCCGATTCAAAATCCGGGCGGCCTCCTTTTGTCGCGTATAGCTTTTGTCAGGCGACATCGTTCCGGTGGCGATTAGCGTCAGTGCATAGAACACCGCGGCTTCGCGGTCCGACGGATTAAGTTGGTTTACTCGTTTCATCGCATCGCTGTAAGCGAACGTGCGCGTCCGGTGATCGACTTTGTCGTAGTCTTTGTAAAAAGTTTCTATCGCGGCGATGTAAGCCTGTTCTCGCGCAGTCCGCGGCTGGACCATCTTTGCCTTTTCAACCGCACTCCATCCTTTCTTCAACTCCGGCGCGGTCGGCGGCGCCCAAAGCGGATGGTAATTACTCATGGCGATGCCCCAATAACCCATGCCGCACCGAGGATCGGTGACGGTAACTTCGGTGAAAGCCTTTTCAGCCTCTTCATATTCGAAAGAATGAAGCCACGCAACGGCATGATTGAATTGCTTTTGCGCCTGGCGATTACAAGATACGTTGAAGTTCACCAGCCCAAGCTTTTCTGATCGATCGTGTTGGTGCGGATGCATCTCCTGCGCCGGGGCGATCAGCGCTGAGGCCAGTAATGCGATGACTGAGAGAATGCGTTTCATTCTTTACTCCTCTCAATTCTGGACAAGCCAAACATTTTGATGAACTTCATCTAAAATTCTTGCATGTGAAGAGATAAGGAGGGGAGGAATCTCCTTATCTCGTCACACTGTCTTAGTAGTGAATCACCGCGGTGTAGAAGTCATTATAATCCGATACTGTCGTGCCAGGCGTTATAGGAGATAACGTGAGTGTGTGCTGGCCCTGAGTAAGCTTGATCGGAATATATGCGGGCACCACTGTCCGGTGAGTCGCGTTCGCATTGGAAAAGATTTGAGCTGTGCCAACGGCGTTTCCGTCGAGTTGAATCGCGATGCCAATCATCTGATTCGCAGTCTGGGTCCAAACTGAACCGTTAACTTCTATATACATAGGCGAATCACCGGGAGCATTGAACGTTGCGTTAATAGGTAATGGTCCCTTCTGACTAAGGATCACCTGAATTCCCATGCTGGTCTTCCTTCCATTGTTCGGAACTTAAACGTGTTAGAGCGCGGGGAACTTAGTAGTTCGCGTGACGTTTTGTCAACACAAACGCTCATATCTTGTAAATTCTGGAAATCTTGTAATCCTGTCTAAACGTTTTGACAGGATTTACAAGAACTAAGCTCGTGCTCTTGAGCGGCGCAGCATCCACGAATACAACCAAACGATCACGCCGATAAATCCCAGTAGTCCGAGCCAGGGCGCAGGCGCGAAGTTTTCCGGTAAGAGTCCAAGCGGCGCGTCGTTCGAGAGGCCAACGATGAGACCGGCATTGATCACGCCCCAAAGACTCTCGCCGACGATCAATCCGGACGCGACGAGCGTTCCCAGACGTTCGGCACGCTCCGGATCCGCGGCATAGCGAACACGCCGGTGATACCAGTGAGAGAGTACCGCGCCGACAACAACCGCGAACGTCGCAGACATCGGCAGATAAATGCCGATGCCGACAGCGAGCGGTGGAATGCGTAGTTTATTCATCGCGCCAAGAAGCGTGTCCAGCAGAATCAAACCAACTCCGACGAGCGCGCCAATCCCGATCATCGTCCATTCAAGATTGCCGCCTATTACGCCTTGAGCGAGCGCAGAGATGAGCGTTGCTTGCGGCGCCGGCAGTGGATTCGGTGCGACAACGCCGACGTTCGCCGCTCCCGCAAACCCGTACGCACTTGCCAGCAAGTTCAGCACAAACGGGATCACCGAAGCGCCCGCGGCAACGCCGACGATGAGCGCGATCTGTTGCCGCATCGGCGACGCGCCAACAAGCTGGCCCGTTTTTAAGTCCTGCAAGTTATCGTTCGAAATCGTCGCGCACGCGAAGACGATTGCCGTGGTAAAGAGCGCGAAAGCGACGAGCGCAGGCCGTGTTTCTGTACTCGGTGACACGGCGAGGATAAGCACCGAGGCGCATAGGACGATCGACAGAATGCCCACGCCTGAGATTGGACTATTCGACGCGCCGATCAGCCCGGCCATGTAGCCGCAGATTCCAGCGATGAGAAACCCACCAAGCAATACGAACGGTATAGCGATCAACGTGAGCTTAACTGCGTTTGGCGCCAGCACCGTCCCACGCACAAACGTGAATGCCAACCACCCGCTGATAAGAAGACACGCAATGGTGAGCACAATAATCCATCCTGGTGAGAGATCGCGATCTCGATCATCTCGTGCGCTGCCCAGGCGCGAACTAGCGAGCGTGCTCACGAGTCCACCAACGACCGGTTTGGCAAGCCTGGCCAACGTGTAGATCGCAGCTATCGCGATTGCACCGGCGCCGATGAAGCGCACCTGCGTCCGCCATATATCGATCGTGTGCGCTCCGAGCGCCACGCCCGCAGCCGCAGGCTGAGTTGACGTGAGGATCGGCACCGCGATGGCCCATGCGATGATTAGGCCCGTGAGCATCGCGATTCCGACTGACAAACCCACGAGATGTCCGGCGCCGACTAGCGCGAGTGAGAAAGCGATGTCGTACCCACTCGACGCGGCCGCGCCGATACGAAAGAATCCGGTGACTTGACCGGCAGCGACGCGCGTCGCCGTTATGATCGCGAGTCCGGCCGAGGCAACTGAGCCGAGGATCACAGCGATGAGCCCTTCTCGTGCTTCGCCGGTCTCGTCTTTTGTTTCACCGCGCGTGCCCGATCCGACTTTCAGGACCTCCGCAGCCGCGACACCTTCCGGGTAAGGCAGATCGGAGTTCGTTACCAACGCTCGTCGCAATGGGATTGTGAACAACACACCGAGTATTCCACCACTCAGGCAGATGAGAAACGATTGCCAGAACGGAAACCCGGTCCACCAGCCCACGATCACTAATCCTGGGAGGACAAAGATGATTGCCGACAGCGTGCCGGCTGCGGACGCAACAGTCTGGACGATGTTGTTTTCGAGGATCGACGAGTCCTTCACCACGCTCAGGATCGCCATCGAGATCACCGCAGCGGGGATTGACGAAGCGAACGTAAGGCCAACCTTAAGGCCGAGGTAAACGTTAGCCGCGGTAAAGATCGTTGTGATGAGCGCGCCCAGGATCAGGCCGCGTATGGTGAGTTCTTTGGGTTTCATAGTTTTGACCTAATCAAAGCTGAATTTAAGCCTTCATATCCGTGCTTAGACAGAACGCGCGTTGATTGCTCGGCGGAAGGAGAGTATTAAAGACACGACACACGTACTCCACAATAGAAACTTAACGATCACGACCAGCAGGTTGTGTGGCTCGGAAGCAGTGTGCCGCAATGTCTCTTCAAGCTGTCCCCAGAAACTGCTGCCCAGCAAGCCCAATAAAGAGGCCCAGGCTAACACCAAAAATACCGGTCCCCATGATCGCATTCGATAGGTGGCCCATGCGCCGACGAGCAGTAACGCGCCGGCGAGATAATCCTCGAACATGGTAGTGAAGTTGATTGTCCAGTAAGTGATACCGCGACGGCAGGTTTCCAGTAAGGGAAGTAGTATTCCCATTACAAAGGCGGCAATGACTTCGAATCTCATACGGTTCCGGTTATAGGCAGTTCACGAACTACACTACACCACGCAAGCGGGCCATTATCTTAGAATCAACATATTGACCATCGCGAAAGGCATGCTGTCGCAACGTTCCTTCAACTTCAAATCCCATACGCTCGTAGAGGCTGATCGCTGCTTCATTGTCCGTATAAACCTCGAGCTCGAGTCGCGTGAGGTTTAGCCAGTTATCCGCCAGGTCAACGATTGCGCGCATCAGTGCCGTTCCGACACCTTTGCCGTGCCACTCATCGTGGACACAGATTCCAATGGCTCCTACATGCCGGCGACGAGGTTTGTTGGGAAACGTTTCGACTGAGACCATGCCGACAACGCGATCACCAACAACTGCGACAAGGTTGTACAAGCTTTCCGGAGTTTCGACCAGCTTCTGCCGCCACTGCTCGCGTGAAGGATATGGTAATTGCAGCGTGCCGGCGAAGGCCTTCGGGCCACTAAACATTTCGTAGACTGCCGGATAATCATCCGGCTCCGCGCGACGTATTTGCAGGCCTTCGACTGCCAATCGATTTCTCCTCGACTGCAAAGGGCGTGAATTCTACCAAAGAGTGCGCTAGTTTACCGATCTTCCGAAAGGACCAGCAGGAAAAATATTTCTCGCGCAAAGGCGCAAAGAAAGTTACTTTCGCTCGGTGTAGATAGGATCGAAGGCGCGGGTGGTGTGCTCAGTGACGCTCGCCTTCGCCTCTGGCAACACTCGCGGCTGTGCCGGATCAAGTTCGTTCGTTGCTTGCTCTTTCGATAACGCAGGAGCGCTTACTTCAGCCCGTTGATTGCGACGAAATAACAGTCGCATCAAGACGCCTTCGATAATGAGCATTAACAGAAAAGGGATGAGCGAGAAGGCAAGAACTCGTTCGACAGGTAAGCCAAGGACGGTTTTCATCACACCCATCAGAATCGTAATAGCTGCCATACCGAGGATGAAGGTGGCCACCATCGACGATACGAGCAACTCGGGTTTTACTTCCGGTGATTTGACCACGCTTTCGGTCCGAATCAACTTTGCGCCACAATGATTGCAGTAGCTTAATCCCTGCGCGACAGCCACTCCGCAAGTCGAACAATACATGCTCCTCACCTCCTGAGAGCCTACTACGATATGGAAATCCGGCAAGTTCAAGTGTAGTCACATGTCGTGCCATTTGCGAAGTAGCGTCTGTTCTTTCTCAGCGCTAATGCCGGCCTTCAATGCTTCATTCGTGCGAGTTGTTCGGTGCCAGACTAGGGTGTCTCTGATTGTCTCGCTCGGCGGACGATGACGGAGACCAGCTTGAACAGCCTTATCACAGTTGATGAACATGAATCCTTTCAGATGTGGCGCGGCTTCTTCGGGTAACCAGAGGGGCATTTCACTCCAGGCAGAGACATTTTCTTGCAGCAGAAAGTGTTCGCTGACCCACGTTAACGCCGCATCGCTATCGCTGACGGATTTGCATTCCTCGAGCACGCTTTGCATCGTCACACTGTTAGTTGGACCATTGGCGTTATAAACTCCCACTGCTTTTCGTTCAATCATTCTTACGGTCCACTCGGCTAAATCGCGCGCGTCAATAAACTGAACAAATCGATCCGGGCGACCGGGCGCCAATACTTCGCCGCCACGAGCAACACGCACGACCCAGTAAGTAAACCGGTCCGTGTAATCGTAGGGACCAACGATCAAACCCGGACGAATTGTGAGCACTCGCTCGGGCATGACCTCCTCAGCCGCCTGTTCACAGAGCGCTTTCAGTCCGCCATACATCGCGCCATAAGAAGGTTCCCCGGCTGTATCCATTGCATTTGCTTCGGCGAGTTGTTCGGTTGTCAGCGTCGAGAGCGGGGCAGTTTCATCAACGTTGGGCATGCTGATGTCTGAGTAGACGTTTTGAGTGGAGATAAAAACGTAACGATCTACTGAGTCAGCCAAAGCTTCCGCCGCGGCTCGCACGGCGCGCGGTAGCATTCCACACGTATCTACAACCGCGTCCCAACGACGCCCTTTGAGTTTATCCAGATCGCTGTATCGATCTCCTTGAATGGTCTCGACACTCGTTAGTGGCTCAGACGAATGCAGTCCGCGATTGAAAAGTGTGACTTCATGATCACGTGCGTGGGCGGCGGTCACCAGATGCCGACCCAGGAATCTAGTTCCACCAATGATCAATAAGTTCATTGTGTGATTTTGCGTGCTAACTCGATGGACTACAAGTCGGTTGGTTTGAGACCGGTGTTTTTGGCGATGCGAGCTAACATCTTGGGGCCAATTTCATCTTTATCATGAAATGCAAAGACTGCGTCAGGCCATCCCGGTCGAGTGAGGACTTTGTGGGAACCAGATTCACGTTTGACACTCCAGCCGATTCGGAGCAGCGCGGCGAGAACGCGCTTTGCTTTGGCTGAGGACCATTGACTCATGCGGCAGCGAAAGAGATGCTGACGAATTCAGGTTTCCCTTCGCCGTGCTCAAGACGATCTGCAAGTACCCGCAAAGCCAGCGCTTGTGCCTTAGCGATAGCCTCGTCAGAGTTGCTGCCATACGCAAGCACACCCGGCAATTCGATTACCTCTGCCAGCCAACGCCCATCATCTTCTCGCTCATACTCAACTGTGAAGGTCATCATCACCACCTCTGCTGAATAGTACCATTACTTTTGATTCGGCGGCAGGTCGCCTAAACAGCATGATAGATCTGCTCGACAGTAATAAGGACGGCTTCCTCGGTTAACGCATCCATCGCTACACGTTTCAATTCGCGCGCATATCCTGCGACAATGGCGAAATCAAGCGATAAGGCGAGAGGTGTGTCTGAGTAGATCAGATTGATTCGATCCCGCATAACATTTCCACGCAGGGAAAGATAGCTGCCTTCCAGACCTCGCACTATGCTACATCCACCAAATGCATAGGTGAACTCTTGCGCAAGCAACTGCAGTAGATTTTCGTATTCTGGTAAGTGAGGATCTGGAAGATAGACTTCAACTCTTACCCGCTCGAGCAGCGGCAAGGAACTGCTCCTTTCGTTTTGAAAACTCTTTCATTCGCTTCAAAACCTCTTCACGAGAAAGCTGCATGCGAGGAGGTCGCCTGGGCCTTTCGTCTGAGGTTGTTTTTTCTTCCATGACTTCATTATGCACACTGATCTCGTGCATCAATTCATCCCACGTGAGGTTATCGGGCAATCTGTCCAACAATCGCCTGACTTCATCCTTGATGTTTTGTGTGCTCATGTTCCTGAATATACTATTCAATTTCCTCGCCAGTCAACATTTCTTAAATGTTGGTCCAATGACTTGTATTGCCCGTACTTAACGAGTCCGATTCGCTGCATCGCCAGTGGAATCTCGCGGTTTTGCATGAACCAGCGCCAGATGTTTCCGGTGCGCATGTTCTCTGCGCTTAGTAGAATTATTCCGACATTGATCCCAATGACATCCGTATCGGTCCAGCCGGTGTTGGGATTAAATGCGTCTATAAATCCGTACTTGCCGTAAATCTTTTCACCATATTTCTCCTGCATGGTGCGCAACGCTCGAAGAGAGAGCTCGGGAGTGAACATCAACGAACCACCCGCTGCGGAAGGCACGACTGTTCCATCGATATCAGGATCGCGCGGTGGACCACCCCGGGCGAGATAGCCTTTCGCACTGTCAGACGCGGTAATACCCCACACGTCTGGTCCAAAAGCAGGGAAGTCGTGCGCAAGGTTGATACAGAAAGCGCGGTGAGCGAGAGTTGCCGCAATCGAGTTTCGAAAGTAGTCGATGCGGTCGCCTCTTATCTCGCGTCTGTTGCGATAATCGACCCATGCATGCGCGTACTGGTGCATGAATAAAGGCACACCGATCGTGGTGAAATAACTGTGACCTTCGTAGCGATAACGATCGCGCCACAGCGCATACCAGGAAGCTGCTGAAATCGGATGAGTCGGCGATCCAACTGCGAGCAGGTAGAGGATCGTGTCTTCACTGTATGTATCCCAACGCGGACGCAGGAAGCCCGTCTCCGGTTTCCAACCATGTGACAAGAGCACGCGGTGACCATTGAGCATCCAGCGGAAATCGACACGCTGATAGATCCTGCCGGCGAGTCTCGGTATTTCCGGATCGTCGCGAAAGCACTGTCGCACGGTGAGAACGCCGGCCAGAAGCAATGCCGTGTCGATCGAGGAGACTTCGCTGTTCCAGCGACGCTCCCCGGTCTTCGCATCCATCCAGTGATAAAACCAACCGCGTTGCTGAAAGGCACGAGCAGCGAAAAACCGCAACGTGTTTCGCGTGCGTTCGCGCGCCTGGGCCTGCTGAACCCAACCTTTATCAGCCGCGAGGCAAAGTGCAGTTAAACCGAAGCCCGTAGCGGCAATGCTGGCAACGTTCTGGTGACTTGATGGTAAAGACGATCCGTCGATGCGCGCGCGATCAGGTACGAGACCTGTCTGCGGATCGGCTTGCTCCCAGAAGTAACGAAAAGAGCGTTGCTGAAGATCATTGAGAAATGCATCCTGCTGCGCCCTGACGCTAAGAGGCGACAAAAAGAGCGCAAACAGAATTAGCCACAAAGAAGCACGAAAAGCACAAGAAAAACCATTTGTGATTTTTGTGCCTTTTTGTGGCATCTACTAATTCGTGGCTACTTCAAACTTTCCTTCAACGACATCTGCTGAATTCGACCCGACCATCATTCTGAACTCGCCTGGTTCAACCACATAGCGCATCTCACGATTCCAGAATCCAAGATGCTCAGAACTCAGTACAAACTCGACACGCCGCTTCTCACCAGGCTGCAACGTGACGCGCTGAAAAGCCTTCAGCTCTTTGACTGGCCTGGTCATAGTCGCCACCGGATCGCGAATGTAGAGTTGGACCACTTCATCACCAGCTCGCCGCCCGATATTTTCAACTTCAACATTGACAGTCAACTTGCCGTTAGCCTGAATGCGCGGAGCGCTGAGCTGCAAATTCGAAATCTTGAATTTGCTGTAACTCAACCCATAGCCAAAAGGGAAGAGCGGAGTCCACGGCACGTCGAGATACTTCGACGTGTACCTGTTTTCGGCTTCAGGTGGACGACCGGTGTTCATATGGTTGTAATAGATCGGAACCTGCCCGACAGTACGCGGGAAAGTCACCGGTAACTTGCCACCCGGATTCACATCACCAAACAAAATATCCGCAATGGCATTTCCAGACTGGCTGCCACCCATCCACGATTCAAGAATCGCGGGGACGTTGTTCACAATCCAGCCAATCGTCAAAGGCCGGCCATTTACAAGCACGACAATGGTTGGCTTGCCGGTCGCTTGAATTGCCTGAACGAGCTCGAGTTGCCGCCCGGGAAGATCGAGTGAACTGCGCGATGCGGCTTCGCCCACCATCTCGGCGAGCTCGCCCACAAAAACCACTGCGACGTCTGACTGCTTTGCGAGGTTGATTGCTTCCTGGAATCCGGCCGTCGATTCATCTTTAACCTCACAACCCTTCGCATAACCGACCTTCGTCTGGGCCGAGACCTTTGCTTTTATCCCGGCCAACGGCGTAACGGTGTTTTCTTCCTTACCGTCGCCGGCCCACCAGCCGAGTGGGGCGCGGCGATCGTCCGCCAGTGGTCCAATGACGGCGATTGAGCCGATGTTCTTATCAAGCGGCAAGACGTCGCGCTCGTTCTTTAACAGGACCATTGAGCGACCCGCGATCTCACGAGCCAGACGAATACTTTCCGGCCGCAACAACGAGTTTGGCTCCGCCGCTTCGTCTGTGTAGGGATGATCGAACAGTCCGAGGCGAAACTTGATCCGCAAAATGCGTCGCACCGCTTCGTCGATCGTAGCGGTTGAGAGTTTATTTTGCTTCAGGAGCTGAGGGCCGAAAGTGTTGTAGCTGCGGCTCACCATCTCCATATCGACGCCCGCGTTGAGCGCAGCCGCCGCTGCTTCTTCTTCGTTAGCGGCAAGCCCGTGATTGATGAGCTCTTTTACTGAGGTGTAGTCGCTGACGACAAAGCCATCAAACTTCCATTCCTGTCGCAGCACTTTCGTTAACGTGAACGGATTCGCGGATGCTGGAACACCGTTGATGGCGTTGAATGAACTCATCAACGTGCCGACACCCGCGTCAACCGCTGCTTTGAATGGCGGGAGGTAGATCTCCCGCAGAGTGTTTTCGGAGAGATCGGTGGTGTTGTAGTCGCGACCACCTTCCGCGGCGCCGTACGCGACGAAGTGCTTGGCGCAGGCGAGGATCTTGTCGGCTGCGCTGTAATCAGTACCCTGAAATCCGCGCACACGAGCGCGTGCAAAAGCTGCACCGAGATATGGATCTTCACCCGCGCCTTCGGTGATTCGTCCCCAACGCGGGTCGCGCGCGATATCAACCATCGGCGCGAACGTCCAACGCACACCGGCATTGTTTGCTTCCTGCGCAGCGACCGCGGCGGAGCGTTCCGCCAGTGAAGGATCCCAACTACTTGCTTCGGCGAGTGGAATCGGAAAGATCGTCCGATAGCCGTGGATCACATCGAAGCCAAAGAGAACGGGAATCTTCAAACGCGATTCGTTTACCGCCACGCGCTGCACTTCGTTGGTACGCTGCGCGCCGCGAACGTTGAGAGTTGAACCGAGAAGACCCTTGCGAATTAATGCGAGGTGTTCGGGACGAAAGTTTCCGTTGCCCTCGCCGTCGAGTTGCTGGAGCTGGCCCAATTTTTCTGCGAGAGTCATTTGCGCGAGCAGCGCGTTGACTCGTTGTTCGACGTTTGTTGTTCTTTGAGAGTGTACGGGAACGATCGCCGCCAGCAACAAGCAGGCGATCGTCAAAGGTAACAGCTTGAACTGTTTCATCAGTGTAATCTGCGTAATCTGTGGACTAGAAATTGAACCGCGCCTGTAGTTCCACCACTCGTCCCGCGAGCGCATTCTTCGCGCGCCCGAAGTCGTTGACGTTATCGACGGTCGGCGAGAAGAACCCAAAAGGCGCAAGATTCAAACTGTTAAAAGCATTGAAGAAGTTGGCTTTGAACTCCAGAAAAGCTCCTTCTCCAAGAAAAGACGGCAGGCCAGTTCGTTTCGCCAGACTCAAGTCAACTGCGAAGTATCTGGGACCACGGAACGAGTTGCGGCCAATGCCAGGCAACAGCGCGCCATTTGGATTATTCGGATCAAAGTAATGCAATCCTCCACCCGGAAAATTTCCGCCTGGCCGAATGAATGCTTCGTTATTGGTGTCTTCGAGTGCACCGCCAAAATATCTCGGTGGTCGCGAAGGACAGACGAAATCATTGGAGTTCGCCGAGCGCACACACTGTCCTGTGTGCGGCGTCCACGGAAAACCGGTGTGCGCTGTCAGTATGCCATCGACCTGCCAGCCACCCAGCACTTTGCCAACGACATCACGGCGGTTACGAAACAGCGGCAAATCCCATAGTCCAGAAACATTCAGATTGTGTCTCACGTCGAAGTCGGATGGACCACGCTCCTGTCGTAGATCCTGTGGAAATGTTTGATTGGTTTCGGCGCCGGGACCTTCATTCGATAACGTATCAATACTCTTGGCCCAACGATAGAGCACATCAAACTGGAAACCGCGACCAAAGCGACGCGTCAGCCGTGCATTCAAAGCGTTATAGTTTGCATTCACGTCCGGAGTTGGAATCAACACCGCGGAGGCAAAAAAGTTTGCCGGAATCACTGACTGAACGAAGCGCTGATTGACGAGACGAATCAGCTTGTGACTCGAACTTCCCTGGTATCCGACTGTCGCCGTGAGATTGAACGGCAATGCATACTGGGTTTCGAGTGAATAAGTGTAGACGTAAGCAGTCGGCGTATCAGGAAGCGTTCCGTAAATCTCGACCGTTCGGTTAAGTGGAGCGCCCGTTGCCGGATCAATTCCCACTGCCAGGGCTGGATTTGCCGGGAAGCTGAAGGGCGATCTGCTTGTGCCAAGCTCATAGAGAATCTGCCCACCCACAAAAGGATTATTGAAGTCGCCGCAGCAGATCCCAAATCGCGCGAAGAAGGGCGGATTGCCGCGAGTGTTCGCAAAAACGACTTCGGGAATGCGGTTGTAACTAATGCCAGCTCCACCACGAATCACGAGCTTCTGCTCCAGCCCGTATCGCTTGGGACTATAAGCAAAGCCAAAACGTGGCGAGAAGTTATTTCGATCGGGGTTATATAACTGGCTGGTCGGCTCAACTCTCGAACCAGCTAAACCTCCGCCCGGACCAAACACGAAGTTCGCAACCTGATTGTTTTGTTCTGTCAGCACTCCGAAGTATTCATATCGAAGACCCAGGTTCAAAGTCAGATTGGGCCGCGCTTTCCAATCGTCCTGAAAGAAAAGACCGTAGCTGCTGGACCGGAAATGGCGCTGAGCGTTCGCGACTCCGCCCGTCTGAGGGTCAGCGTTGATCTGATAGAAAAGTGGTGCGTCATTCGCAAAGGTGAACAGTCCGGCAAAGGTGTACAAAGGACGAGAGGCCCCATTGAGATTATTGTCGTTGAACTCTCGGCGATACTCGCCGCCAAATTTCAGTCCATGATTTCCGCGCACGTTATTCATCACATCGCGGAACTCCAAAGTTTTCTCTGAAAAGATTCCCGGCGTTGTTTCAGCCTGGTTGGCGCCAAAGCGAATTCGACCATCTTTCAGTAGATTCTCGATCTCGACTCGCGGAATACCGAAGTCTGTTTGACTGGACGACTCCACCTCATTGAAAGCAAACTTGGTGAAATTGAAGCGTGCTTCATTTAGCAGCGTCGGAGAAAATGTGCGGTTATATAGCACCGCAAAAGCCGAGTTGTGTGGCGCCGTTGTGATGTCAGCCTGCGGGCGTGCCGCAGCTCCGGTGTCGCCACCGACGAAGAAAGTCCGAGTCAGGTAAGTGCTAAAGGTTAGTTGATTGTTCGAGTTCGGAAGAAAATCAAACCGCGCGTTGTACTGGTTTGGTTTGTTAGTGGTGGGCGCTGCGATGATCACCTTTTGAATATCGGGAATACCGTCGAGACCGCCGCCACCCAGGCCGAAATTCGCACCCGGCAGATACTGTCTCAAAGTGCCGGTAAGCGATCCCACGTCAAGACCGCCGCCGACAACCTTACATGGAAATGCATCAGTTCGTATGTCGTCACACGTTGGCGTTAACACTCCAGCAATGCGTGGCTCGACGCCGGAGCTCCCGAGTATTGCGGCACTTACTCCACCCGGACGAGCGCTGATAACACTTTGTCGGAATTGCGGCGTCTCGATATAACCGGTCGAAGTCGTAGTTGTGTTTTCGCGAAGTCCTTCGTAAGAGAAAAAGAAGAACAAACGGTCCTTGCCGCTGCGAACCGCTGGGCCACCTTCACCGAAGCGCGGCGTAATAAGTGGACCACCGACACTGCCGCCGAATTGACGGAAGAAGCGTTCGACTCGTTCGACGCGTCCGCGGCCGAAATCATTCGGATACTTATTAAAGGCGTTGAGCTTAGGACTGTCATACTTGATGAACGCGCTGCCGTGAAAATCATTTGTGCCGTTCTGTGAAACGACTTTGACCTGTGCGCCTGAGTTTCTGCCGTCCTCCGCGGAATAGGTTGACGACGAGATCTGAATCTCTTTTACGGATTCCTGGTTCGGCGTTACTACAGCAGCACCGCCATGGCTAAGACTGTTCACACTCACACCATCGATCTGGTAATTGTTAGCCGAGATTCGCTGGCCGTTCGCGCTGATTTGTGGTTGGTTCTCAGCCTGGAAAATCGAATTGTTTGAACCTCCCGGCCCGGGAGAATTCGGCAGCGTCGAGGAGTTTCCATTTGGGCCTCGGGCTGCATCACCGAAGATCCCGGGCGTAAGTCGCACGAGCTCGTAAGGATCGCGTCCAATCTGTGGTAACCGTTTGACCTCCGCGGCCGTAACGGCTTTGCTGACGTTCGCGTTTTCCGTTTCGAGTTGTTGTGCGGCTGCTTCGTCGGTTACCGTCACGACGGCCGTGACTTCGCCAGTCTCGAGAATGACGTCAACGCCCTGAATATTTTCAGCCAGGACCGTGACATTTTCCGAGACGCTCTTCTTGTAACCCTCCTTCTCGACCGTGAGTGAATACTTTCCTGGAGCGAGGCCCTGGATGCGGTAAAAACCTTCTGCGCTGCTGGTCGTCTCCTGTACCTTGCCTGTTTCTGCGTCTTTGAGAGTGACCTTCGCATCGGGAACGAGTGCTCCGCTGGAGTCGGAAATTGTTCCTTGGATTCCGGCTCTGAATTGAGCTTGGGCGGTGATGATTGCAGATATAAGAAAAAGCCCGCACGCGAGCATGCGGACGACACTGAATATAGTTCGGGACATTGCGAACCTCCTGAAGCCGGCGGAATTTGGGGATGTTAACCTGGGGAACGGGGAACCTGATGTGAGATTACCGCACAGTGTCACGACTGGGCCAGCTTTTTTTGTGTCCATCGGAGCTTTTGTGTCTGAGTGTCTTTGTGGTTTAAGTTCTTTGCGAATGGCTCAGTCGTCAATATGGTCGTCTCCACCGGAGTCGCTGTCGCTTCAAACTGGCGAAGTGCATGTTTGGCGCATCGACTTGCAGCAGCCCGGAAGTCTATTGGAGAAGTTTCGGAGCACGTTGGAAGCGGACGAGTTGCAGCGGGCGAGTCGCTTTCATTTTGAAAAGCATCGGAGCGGCTTTGTCGTAGCACGAGGTTTTCTGCGAGACGTTCTGAGTCGATACCTCGAAACTCGGCCGGAGGCGCTAAAGTTCTCTTACGGCGATTATGGGAAACCGGCTTTAGCCGGCAGACTGCATTTCAATCTATCGCACTCGCACGAAGTTGCACTGTTGGCAATCACCGAGGACAGGCAGGTTGGCGTTGACGTGGAACACATTCGCGCCGACTTCGCGACTGAAGACATTGCGCGGCGGTTCTTTTCGCGCTCGGAAGTTGAGAGCTTTAATCGTTTGCCAACCGAAGAGCAGGTAGCGGCATTCTTTAAATGCTGGACACGCAAAGAGGCATTTATCAAAGCGACGGGCCGCGGATTTTCACAGCCGCTCGACGAGTTTGACGTCACGCTCGCTCCCGAGGTCGCGGCGGCATTGTTACGCGTCCACGAAGACGATGCCTCACGCTGGTCCATCAGTGACATCGACGTCAGCGAGCATTACGCCGGAGCGCTAGTGGTAGAAGGTCCAACTCCAAACATACAATATTGGCAATTCTCTGGGTGACCTCTGCGTATCTCGCGATCTCTGAGGTAAAACGTTTACATTACCGCAGAGGTCGCAGAGATACGCAGAGGTCACGCAGAGAAAAACAAAAGATGAATCACACAACACATCTCGACCCAGTGTGTGGAATGACTGTGAACCCGGATACCGCTGCCGGGTCGTTTGAATACCGGGGAAAGACTTACTACTTCTGCAGCACGCATTGCCTGCATCGCTTCGCCGAGAATCCGGAAAGCTTCCTCAAGCCGTCGCCGCAACCAATCGGAATCACTCGATCGCCGGCACCCAAAGTCGCGCGGAAATACACTTGCCCAATGCATCCAGAGATCATTCGCGATGGGCCGGGTAGTTGTCCCATTTGCGGTATGGCGCTCGAGCCCGTGACTGCTTCTCTCGACGAAGAAGAGAATCCCGAGCTCGCAGACATGACGCGCCGGTTTTGGATCGCCGTCGTTCTTACCATTCCGGTGTTCGCGTTGGGAATGAGTGAGCTTATTCCGGGCCAGCCTCTACAACAGTTGATATCGATGTCGGCATTGGCGTGGGTGCAACTGGTGCTTGCAACACCCGTCGTGCTGTGGGCGGGATGGCCTTTCTTCCTGCGCGCGTGGCAGTCGATCGTGAATCGAAGTCTAAACATGTTCACGTTGATCGGTCTCGGCGTGGGAGTCGGCTATCTCTTCAGCGTGATCGCAGTGCTTGTCCCGGGAATCTTTCCGGCATCGTTTCGCGATCCGGAAGGCAACGTGCCGGTTTACTTTGAAGCCGCGACTGTCATCGTGACGTTGGTGCTGCTCGGCCAGGTGCTCGAACTGCGTGCGCGCAGTCAAACGGGGGCGGCAATCAAGGAACTTCTCGGCCTTGCGCCCAAGACAGCGCGCCGAATCAACAAAGATGGGAGTGAAGAAGATGTACCGCTGGAACATGTTCACGCCGGCGATCGACTGCGCGTGCGTCCGGGCGAGAAAGTGCCTGTTGACGGCGTCGTGCTTGAAGGCACGAGTGCTATCGACGAGTCGATGATCACCGGAGAACCGATTCCGGTGGAAAAACATGTGAATGACCGCGTAGTCGGCGCGACAATCAACGGCACAGGTTCGTTTGTAATGCGGGCCGAACGCGTCGGTTCCGAGACATTGCTCGCGCAGATCGTCCAGATGGTTGCGGAAGCGCAGCGCAGCCGCGCGCCGATACAAAAGCTCGCAGACGTTGTCTCGAGTTACTTTGTGCCGGCAGTCGTGATCATCGCGGTGATCACTTTTGTGATCTGGAGTATTTGGGGACCGGAGCCGCGCATGGCCCATGGTCTGGTAAACGCGGTGGCGGTGCTGATCATTGCCTGCCCGTGCGCGCTTGGGTTGGCGACGCCGATGTCGATCATGGTCGCAGCAGGAAAGGCCGCGCTGAACGGAGTGCTGTTCAAGAATGCCGAAGCGATCGAGGTCATGCGCAAGGTTGACACGTTGGTTATCGACAAAACGGGAACACTGACGCAGGGCAAACCTCAGCTTGTGAGCGTTGTCAGCAATGGCGTGGTAGATGAACAAACATTGCTGCGCTTTGCTGCCAGCCTCGAGCGAAGCAGCGAACATCCACTGGCGGCAGCTATCGTCTCAGGCGCGCGCGATAGAGGCGTTGAACTCGTTGACGCAACTGCGTTTGAGTCGTTCACCGGGAAGGGAGTAATTGGAGATGTCGATGGTCATCGCATAGCACTCGGGAATCGTTCACTTCTCACTGAACTCAAACTCGATCCGGGTGAGCTCGGAACGCAAGCTGAAGCATTACGGGCCGGTGGCCAGACAATCATGTTCGTAGTGGTTGACGGCAGACCTGCGGGCTTAATCGGCGTTGCCGATCCGATCAAGGACACGACTGCCGACGCAGTAAAACAGTTACACGCAGAAGGAATTCGCATCGTGATGCTTACCGGCGACAGCCGCACGACCGCGGAAGCTGTCGCACGCAAATTGGATATTGATGAAGTTGTCGCCGAGGTGTTGCCGGACCAGAAGGTTGAAGTCGTGAAGAAGTTGCAAAAGGAAGGTCGCGTCGTCGCGATGGCCGGCGACGGCATTAACGACGCGCCTGCTTTGGCCCAGGCACACGTCGGCATCGCAATGGGCACTGGAACAGACGTGGCGATGAAGAGCGCCGACGTAACACTCGTTAAAGGAGACCTTCGCGCGATCGTGCGGGCCCGCTCGCTCAGCCGCGCCACGATGAGCAACATCAAACAGAATCTGTTCTTTGCATTTATCTACAATACGATCGGCGTGCCTATCGCGGCAGGGATTTTGTATCCTTTCTTTGGAATCCTGCTAAGCCCGATGATCGCCGCCGCGGCGATGAGCTTCAGCTCGGTGTCGGTGATTGCAAACGCGCTAAGACTAAGGAACCACGGATGACACGGATGAGAAGATCCGATTTAAATCGGATTTTAAAATCAGTGTAATCCGTGGTTACTTTCTGCTCAGTCTGCTATGCTTTGCCGGTGACTCGAACGACTTGCTTGTTGGTTTTTGTCTTAGTCGTCGCGACCTCATTGTCTGCACAGTCGCTCGATCCGAATGCGCCTGCGCCGGTTCGTAGTAACAACGTATCAGGCCGGATTGCCGCTCGCGATCTGGGAGATCCGCGGCTGACCGACCATTACTACGCCTTCACCGGCACGCCGGGCGATCTTCTGATCACCGTTCAAAGCAACAACCTTAACGGCGACATCGACGTGTTTACCGCCGGCTCGCTGCGACCGCTACTGAAGTTGACGCTCTACGCCGAAATCGCTGCGCCAGTCACCAAGGGAATTTACCTGCGCAAGCGCGAAGATTTGATACTTCGAGTGGAAGCACGCAGCCCGAATGATGATGAGGGAACTTATCGTTTGTTGTTCAGCGGTTCGTTTGAACCGATGCCTGGCGGAGCCGATATCGCCGAAGCTGAAACGCCTGCGACGGAAACTCCCAGAAGCTCAGGAACGAGGCGCGTGTCGTCAGTAGGAGCAAGGATCGAGGAACCCGCACCGCCCGTGACCGAGGTGGCAGCAACACCGACGCCTGAGCCGACTCCCGAACCGACGCCCGAAGCTAAGCCAGTCGAGACACCAAAAGAATCAGTTGAGAAACCTGCTGAAGCGGAAACTGAAAAACCCGCGCCGGCTCCGCGCAACACTCGCGGACGCAGGCCCGCCGGACGCCGGGTGGTGACGCCCACTAAACCTGCGCCTCAGCCCTCGCCGGAGCCTGAGATTGGACCAAGGCTCGTGATCGAGACAAACGATGGGACGCTGATCAATCGTTCAATGAGTACTGTCAGACGTGTGACGGTGGAGAATGGTCAGGTCGTAGTGATGAATAAGGACGGGACGATCAATCGAATACTTTTGGCGAACGTGGTGCGGATGTCGATCTCACCTTAGCCGCAGATTTACGAGAATAAACGCAGATCAGAAAATGTTTCCCTGTTCTGATCCGCGTTCATCCGCGTAAATCTGCGGCTTACTTTCCTGCTTTCAAACTAGCGAGCTTGTCCTTGAATTGAGGTAGGTCCTGGCTGTTGGGGTCAACCTTTTCCAGTTGCGCAATCGCATCTTCCGCTGCTTTCGCGTCGCCCTTCTGCAAGGTCACCGCCGCAAGTCCCGCAAGCACCATCGTATCGTCAGACTTCATCTTCATCGCCGCTCGATACCACTTCTCAGCCTGGTCGTAGTGGCCCGCGTCGAGATTAACCATTCCCAGTGTGGCGACGGTCTGATAGTCGGTCGGCTGTATCTGATTTGCTTTCAGCAGAAACTCGATTGCCTGATCGTAACGTTGTATTTGATAGTAAAGCGCAGCGGCTTTGATCTGCGCGTCGAAATTTTTCGGTTCGTTGCGTGCCTTCTCCAACGAGGCTGCTACGTCCGCTCGCATCTTCTGCGGATCTGGAGCGTCCTGAGCCCCAATCGGCGGGTGATCCGCGGGCAGCGCTTGCGAACTCGAGGCTGTTTGCTGCATCGCGGTCTTTTGAGCCATCGAACTGGCAAACATGAACCCGACGATGAATCCCAGCAGGATTCCTATAATCGCAAAAAGAAGATTCTCTCTGGACATGACGATCTTTTACTTACCTTCGGCCAACCCCTTCGCTTCGTTGATTCGTGATTGTATAGTTTGGGCCACCTCCGAGTCTGGTGGAACTTTCTTCAACACGCGTTGCCAGTAGTCAACAGCCTTCTTGTAATCTTTGGTCTCAAACGCAGCGCTTCCGGCAAGCTGGAGTGCCTTTGCATTTTCCGGATCGACTTTCAGCGCGCGCTGGATAAACTCCTGCGGTTTGCCTTGAAGACTCCGGCCGTTGGCCATTGCACTGGCAAAAGCATACTCGGCCCACAGGTCGGCATCTTTCGGCGTCAGCTCCGTAGCCTTCGCATATGCACCCGTTGCTTCACCGTATTTTCCCATCGAGCTATACGATCGCGCCAGCATGGTCCAACCCTGCGCATCGGAAGGATTAGACTTGAGGCGCTCTGCAAGCTTGGCGACGTTTGCTTCAATCTGTTCCTGTGTGCGCTCAGCCGGCATTGCAGCTTGAGCCGGATTGTTTGGCGCACTTGCAACGGCCTCACCAGTGATAGCCTTGGGATTGCCGACGTTCAAATAAAAGATGATTGCCACGAGTGGCAGACCAACAGCCAGTGCGTAAGCCGTATTCCGCGCGTTCGCCGGAGCAGTCTTCGATTTCTCCTTTGACTTAACGGTCGCTGTGTCTTCGAGCAAACGCCGCTCTATCTCGTCACGGTCTTGCGCATACTGCTCCTGACTGACGATACCGTTTCGCAGGTCGGCTTCGAGCTCCGATAGCTGATCGCGATACACCGCGATGTTTGCCTGTTTTCGTTCGTCCTCGATTGCGCGTTCCGATTCCTCAGAACGCTGGAGCGCGGTCGGCAGGACAAACGCCAGCGCGATAAAGAGTAGTCCAGCACATATCACCCAGAAGAGAATCACGCCGTCTCCTTTCCGGAAGCTGAAGCGAGCAACTCCTCTGCGCGCCGGCGTTCGTCAGCGGTCAACGGCCGTTCTGGAATTATGTCGCGTCGTTGCTTGATGTAGCGGAAGAGGACGTACAGACCCGTAAGCAATAAGATAAAAGGTCCAAACCACAGCAGGTATGTCGTATACGTGACGCGGGGTCGATATAAGATGAAGTCGCCATAGCGTTGGGTAAGAAAGGCGATGATCTCCTGATCGCTTTTGCCGGCTTTCATCTGTTCGCGTATTTCGCGCCGCAGGTCTGCGGCCAATCCGGCGGGCGAATCAGCGAGAGTTTGGTTTTGACATTGAAGGCAACGAAGTTCCTGAGACAGTTTCGTGAGACGTTGCTCGATTACGGGATCGTCACTCGGTCGTTCTTCCTCCTGCACCTGCGCCATTGCGAAAGAAGAAAGCAAACAGAGCAACAAGAGCGCGAGCAAACGCGAGTGCGTCATTTGGTTCCCTCACGATTCAATTCCTGGACCATGGGGATAATTTTTTCCGACCAAACGTCGGGTGTCACGGGACCGACGTGTTTGAGTCGAATCGTGCCGGCTTTATCGATGACATAGGTTTCAGGCGCGCCATAGACTCCGTAATCGATCGCCACACGTCCGTCGAGATCGACGGCGCTCAGCACATACGGATCGCCAAACTCTTCAAGCCATGCGAGCGCGTCCTCGCGTTTGTCTTTGTAATTGAGACCGTAAATCGGAACGGCTCCTGACTTGGCGTACTCGCCTAAAAGTGGATGCTCATCGCGGCATGCGATGCACCACGACGCCCAAACATTCAGTAGCCACACTTTGCCGCGCATGTCTTCGGCGGAGAATGTCCGGGTTGGATCTTTTAATTGCGGCAGACGAAATGTCGGCGCCGGCTTGTTGACGAGGGCAGACGGCAACTCATGCGGATCACGGGTAAGCCCGATTGCCAGGAAGACAACGAGAACGAGGAATAGAGCAAGCGGAATTAAATAACGAAGCATTTCTTAACCACAGATTACACGGATGAATGCGGATTGGCGACTGAAGCAGCGACGGTGCTGGGGACTTCAGCGGCTTTAACTGCTTGTCGGGCTTCGCGTTCTTTGCGCGCCGCTAACGCATATCTTCGATCGCTGAGCGCCAGGCCGCCGCCGATCGCCATCAGTATTGCGCCACCCCAGATCCAGCCGACGAACGGCTTGTAATAAACACGCACACTCCACGCGCCCGCACTCACCGGCTCGCCCAGCGATATGTATAGATGTCGAAGAATCCCGCTGTCGATGGCGGTCTCAGTCATGACGTTGCCGCTGGCAGTGTAGTTGCGTTTCTCCGGATACATCCGCTCGATCTCGCTGCCATTGCGGCTGACAATGATCTCCGCGCGCGCCGCGACATAGTTTGGACCAGTTACGTTTGTCACTTCATTTAATTGAAACTCGTATCCGCCGGCGGTCACCGTATCGCCCGGGCGCATCTTCACATCCTGCTCGGATTGGTATCCGGTCACTATCGTCACGCCGATGATAAAAACCGCGACGCCGAGATGCGCCACCTGCATGCCGTAGTAACTACGACTCTGCGTCCGGAGTTTTTGCCACATCGTGAGTTGACCCGACGTGACGCGCACTCGTTCCCAAAGGTTTACGAAAACCGTCGTGACGATCCAGATCGCCAACATCAAACCCAAACTCACGAGCGCCTTCCACTGGCCAAACACAAACGGCAACACCACGGCACTGAGAACACTAACGACAAACGCCCAACGCAGCCTCGTGACCATGTCAGGCAGACTCGCTTTCTTCCAACGCGCGATCGGTCCGATACCCATCAGGAACATCGCGGGCGCCATTAGCGGCACAAAGACGAGATTGAAGTAAGGTGGACCAACCGAGAGCTTGCCCATGCCGAGCGCGTCTACAATCAACGGGTAAAGCGTGCCGAGGAGCACAGAGCCTGCGGCGACAGTCAACAGCACGTTGTTCGAAAGCAGCAGTGATTCGCGCGATACCACATCAAACTTGCCGCCCAGTCCAACCTGTTTTGCGCGCCACGCGTAAAGCAGCAACGAGCCGCCGATAACAAACACCAGAAACGCGAGTATGAAGATGCCGCGCTTGGGATCGGTAGCGAACGCGTGAACGGAAGTCAGCACGCCGGAACGAACGAGAAAGGTTCCCAACAGGCTGAGCGAAAAAGCGGCGATGGCGAGTAGCACTGTCCAGCTCTTGAAGCCGCCGCGCTTTTCAGTCACTGCCAGCGAGTGAATCAGCGCCGTACCCACGAGCCAGGGCATGAAAGAAGCGTTCTCGACCGGATCCCAGAACCACCAGCCACCCCAGCCGAGTTCGTAGTAAGCCCAGAAGCTTCCGAGCGCGATGCCGCAGGTCAGGAACATCCAGGCGACGGTGGTCCACGGTCTCGACCAACGCGCCCACGTCGCGTCCAGTCTTCCTCCAATTAGCGCCGCAATGGCGAAAGCAAAGGCGACTGAGAAACCGACGTAACCCATGTAGAGCATTGGCGGGTGCGCCACCATCGCCGGATCCTGGAGCAGTGGATTCAAGTCGCGACCGTCAGGCGGCACCGGGAATATGCGCGTAAAAGGATTCGAGGTGAGCAACATAAACAACAGAAAGCCCACGCTGACGATTCCCATCACGCTCAGCACGCGCGCCACCATCTCCTCGGGCAAGTTACGGCTGAAGAGTGAGACCGCCACGGTCCAGAGTGCGAGCATCAACGTCCATAGCAGTAAGGAGCCTTCGTGTGAGCCCCAGGTGGCCGCGAGGCGATAGTGCAGTGGCAGTTGTGAATTGGAATTGGAGGCGACGTTGAGAACTGAGAAATCGTTGGTGATGAATGAATAGGCGAGACAGGAGAACGCGATCGCGACGAAGATGAACTGCGCCTGACCGGCGGGCGCCGCGAGTGCGGTCCAGGTGCGATTGCCGCGTGAAGCGCCGATCAGCGGCAGCGTGGCCTGTGTCAGCGCGAGTAAAAGCGCAACGATTAATGCGAATTGACCAATTTCAGGGATCATTTAATTAGAGCATGTTAGACAGGATTTACAAGATTTTCAGGATTAACAAGAATCTTGTACATCATGAAAATCTTGTAATCCTGTCTAGTTCTCGACTACAGTTTTGGCGGCTTCCTGGGCGTGCTTGGCTTTATCGATCGCCGCGCCGGCTTCGGGTGGCATGTAGTTTTCATCGTGCTTCGCCAGCACTTGCTCCGCGTGGAACACGCCGTCCGATCCGATTTTTCCCTGAGCCACGCAGCCGCGTCCTTCTTTAAAGAGGTCAGGGAGTATTCCTTTATAGACGACCGGAACGCTCGCCGCAGTATCAGTAACTATAAACCGCACTGTCAGACCGTCGTTGTCGCGTTTCAACGTGCCCTCCTGCACCAGACCGCCGACGCGAAACGTGCGATTGACCGGCGCCTCTTTGGCCGCGACTTGAGTCGGGCTGAAGAAGAACACGAGATTATTGCGGAAAGCACTCGCCACCAGATACGCCGCGACACCCAGCGCCGCCAGCCCAACAAAGATGAATGCAATACGTTTATGACGTCGTTTCATGTGTACGTTCTCTCAAAACAGAAGCAGGAACGGTATTAGATGATTGCTGTTGCGTGAGCGCTTTCTTCCGGCTGCGCAAACTCACGACTTCCCAAACGATGGCTATGAGCGAAAAGATATACGATCCCCAAACGTAGAAACCGTAGCCGCCCATCGATAGATCCGGCCAGTTCATGATTACGCTCCCACCTCCGCGAATCGCGATGCGTTCTGCTCGCGCTCAAGAATAATGCATCGCAAGCGAATGAGCACGACCGCCACCGAGTAAAGCCAGCACGCCGCCAGCATGATCAGCATCGCAGCCACCATCGATCCTGCAATAGTTGGTTTGCCAAGTATGCGAATCGTCGCGCCCTGGTGCAGCGTGTTCCACCACTGCACTGAGAAATAGATGATGGGAACATTGATGACGCCCACCAGCGCCAGCACAGCGCCGGCACGATCAGCGCGGCGCGGATCGTCGATCGCTGCCTGCAGAGAGATGAATCCGATGTAAAGGAAGAGCAGGATTAGAGTGGACGTCATGCGCGCGTCCCAAACCCACCACGTGCCCCACGTTGGTTTACCCCAGAATGCGCCGGTCACGAGCGAGATCAAAGTGAAACTGGCGCCGGTGATTGCGATGGACGACGCCATCATCGACGAGAGACGCGCATTGAAAGCCCAACCAATTCCGGCGTAAATCGCCATGAGCACGTAGAGAAACATTCCCATCCACGCAGCGGGCACGTGAATGAACATGATGCGATAAGCATCGCCTTGCTGGAAGTCGGTCGGGGCGACGAAAAACCCGACGTATAAACCGGCGGCAAACAGCAACGCCGCGGGAATCGCGAACCACGGAATCATCTTGCCGGCCAGCGGGTAGAACATTGCGGGTGATGCGTATTTGTAGATGTTCATAGGTCTTATAAGTCCTATAGGTCCTATAGGACCTATTACTCCAACGAAATTCGCAGCGCCGCCGCTGTCGCCCAGGGCGAAAAGAGCAGCGACACGATCGCAAACGCTCCGAGCAGATAAATATGCGGCGCCGGGCTCGTTCCCATGATGCTGGCTTCAACTGCACCCGCGCCGAAGATCAGCGCCGGAATGTAGAGCGGCAATACAAGTAGCGAAATCAACACGCCCCCACCGCGTAGCCCGAGCGTCAACGCTGCTCCCACGGACCCGATCAAACTCAGCACCGGTGTCCCCAACAACAAACTCGCAAACAGGATCCACAAAGTTTCCCGGCTGAGATCGAATTGCACACCCACGAGGGGCGCAACCAGAACCAGTGGCACTTCCGCCACGATCCAATGCGCCAAAGTCTTTCCCAGCACGACCAAAAACAGCGGTTGCGGTGTTAGTAACAACTGCTCCAACGTGCCGTCGTGATAGTCGTTGGCAAACAACCTCCCGAGCGAAAGCATCGAGGCCAGCAGCGCAGCCACCCAAACAACGCCCGGCGCGATCGTGCGCAGCAATTGTGTTTCCGGTCCGATGCCGAGCGGGAAGAGACTGACAACAATTACAAAGAAAAACACCGTGGACAGCATGTCGGCGCGGCGACGCCAGGCCAGCATCAGATCGCGCTCAACGATCCAGCGCAACATCGATAAGCTCGAAGGTGCGTTCACGTTGCGAGTTCGAGTCGTTTGGTTTGGGGTGCCGGCACCTCTAGTTCCTGATGGGTTGCGACGATCGCAATGCCGCCATTAGCCAGATGGTTTTCAATCAAAGATCTAACAAGGGCGACGGCGCCTTTGTCCAATGAGGTCATCACCTCGTCGAGCAGCCAAAGCTTTGTGTTGCAGACGAGCAGTCGCGCCAGCGCTACTCGTCTCCGTTGACCTTCCGACAAGAGTCGTGCCGGAAGCAGTTCGCGACCCGCAAGACCCATTTGTTGCAATACAGCGCGGGCGCGGTCTTTGCTAACTGCGATGCCGTTTAGGGCATTTGAGATTCTCAGGTTTTCAACTGCGCTGAGCTCGTCCTTCACACCGTGACGATGGCCAAGGTAGGTGACAGAAGTGAAATATTCCTCACCTAACGAGCGAATGTTCGCACCTTGCCACGTGACCTCGCCTTCGGCAGGAGCGAGGAGCCCGCACAAGATCCGGAGCAAACTGGTTTTGCCGCTTCCGTTTGGCCCGGTGAGCTGGACGAAAGTTCCGGGAGACACAGCAAAGTCGAGTCCGCTAAAAAGCCTGCGATCTCCGCGCACGCAGCCGAGCTTACTGACCTCTAATATTGTTGCTTGTCCTCCGGGTAATCATTGTACCGAAGCCGCGCGTTGCTAGCGAGTATAGGTCCTATAAGACCTATAAGACTGATAGGTCCTATACTTCTCCTGGGCCGGACGCAATCCCCATCTACCCCCGCGGTTTCGATTGCACGGGTCCATTGGCTCGCAACCATTCGTTCCAGCCACCCTGCAAGACTCTCACGCGCTTGAATCCACTGGCCTGGAGAATTTGTGCCGCCGCGATGCTCGACTCGTCTTTCGGACAAGCACAGTAGGTAACGATCTCTCGATCGCGTGAAAGATCTTTCAACGGCGGAAAAGCCAGGCGCGACTTGAGTTTTCTCACCTTGAAGTGCATCGAGCCCTTGATTGTAGTTGTGCTGGTGGCAAAACCTTCCGAACTGCGAACGTCAATTATCGTGACTGCCTCGTTGTTGGCTAACTTCGCTTTAAGCTCTTCAGCCGTGATCAGCGCAACCTCGGGAGCTTTTTGCGCGTGCGCACGCATGATCTTGGGTTTATGGAACATGCCCGGTTCGGGCGCGTCGCCCTGGTACGTCTTCGGGTCGTACCAGGAATAGGTAGAGACAGCGTAGTAAAGATAACCCTGAGTACCGTCGAGCGTTTCGCCGATCAAGTCGCCCTGGGGTTTTGGTAACTTTCTGCCGCTGTTAGTGCTGACAAACTCTTTCCCGGTATGTACGCGCAGATCGTTTCCAACCACATTCTTGAGCACAAAGGTTTGCGTCGCTTCCGGATCGCGCCAGTCGTTCGCGCCGTAACCGTGTATCACCGCCAGCAGCGTTTCATCTTTCTCGATCTTTAAAGGCGTCCGTGGAGATTTGTTAGAACGCGGCTCTCGGACCAACCAGGGCGGATACTGTTCATTCAATTCTTCAAGCTTGACGGGCTTAAGAATTACTGCGAGGTCCTGCGAGGCATCGCCATTGAAATCGCCGGCAAGAAAGTTCGGGTTGTATTTGGTATCGATAACCGCGGCGTCCTTGAAAACTCGTTTTACTGCCTGCTGCACTTCAGATAACTTCGGCGCCTGCGCAACCGCTATGTGCACCGGTGACGCTTCCGGAGTGGGTTGATAAGCTGGTGGTGCTTCGGCTACGCGCTTTGACGCCGAGCTGCATGCGCCAATCAAAAATATTGCTAATAGTGAAACGGTCAGTAAACAGATCCCGATCCGTGTCATGATCGTTTGACCCCTGTTTATGAGATTAGTTTGAAGGAAACCGAAGCTCGCTGGATGATATCTCCAGCGAGCTTCGGAATAGTGCCTCGTCAGTTCGGCCGTCGTAGTAGATCACAACGAAAGCACGAATGCAATGAGATCGTTCCTCTGCGCGGCCGTCAAGGCATTGAAGTTATTTCGGGCCGTCGTTGCCTGGCCGGCGTGCAGTTGAATCGAATCGAAGATGGTGACGTTCAGGCCTTCGTGCATCAGCCGGTTACGTGCGCGAATACCCCAAAGCGGCGCCGTGCGCATTTGATTGGCTGAGCTCTGTCCGGCGTTTTGAACAATACCGTCCCCCGTGCCGATATCGTGTAGCGCAAAATCGCTGAACGGGTGGATGATCTTGTTTCCGAGAGCTGCCGGTACCGTGAATGCGCCACCGTTAATGGCTGTTCCCGGAGCGGCAGTCACGAGAGTCCGCGTGTGGCAAACTGCGCAACCGACACTGGTGAATAACGAATCGCCTCGGGTGGCGGCTGCTGGAATCGGGTTTTGACGACCCGGAGCGCGTGTTGCAGCCATGAAGTCGGCGAATGCCAACACGTCGTCTCCATCATCCTCAGGATCCTGAACCGGATCGAAAGCTGATGGGAACGTCACGTCGATAACGCCTTCAGCGGTGCTGGCGGGATTCTCATGTGTTCCGGCATCCGCAGCACTTGAACTCCTGCCACCGAAACCATCGAACTTGTTAGTTATTCCCATTTCGTTGAGATAAGCATCACCGGCGAATGAGAGCAAGCTCGCCTGTTGAGCTTTCCAGCCGAACCGGCCGTGGCGAAGCGTATTGTTCGCCTCGGTGACGGGCACGCTGGTGAGAGTTCCACGTTGTGCGAGTGGCTGCGCGGCAACGTTGTTTTCAAGCGTCGCATTGGCAAGAGCCTCCACGAAACCATCGCCCAGGGTGCTGGTTGTAACGCGGAATGCCTTGACGGTCTCCGCAGTGGAAATGTGCTCGACGATATCGGAATCCGTTCCGCGAGCGTGAATCAATTGCCCGCCGGGTGCATCAACGAAAGCGCCGTTAGTAATGTGCCCAGCCCTGAATTCCATCGTCTGGCTGAATGCGCCGACATCGACTGATTGGTGACATTCAACGCAGCCTACATCGTTATAGGTTGGTCCAAGGCCATCCGCGATTGTTTCGCGTTCAGAAAATATGAACTTGTTGTCCTCAAACCTGCCATTGCCGCGCGCAGTGGGCGCCACAGCCGGTGTGCCGCACTCGTCGATCGGTGTGCCCTTCACGCCGAAGCCATTGAAAAGATCATCGGTTTTGGCGTCCATATCGGTGGTGGGTGCTTCGGTGGCCGTTTGACTTTCGACCGTTTGAGGCGAGCTCAAGGGTACGACGAGCGCCACCGCAAACAAGATTAAGGTTAAGATGGGTAAAACTTTCCTCATGTGACTTTGACCTCCTAGGAGCTACAAACGGGTTGCGAAACAAAACTTACAGTTCACCCGTCGGCAAACTGCACAGTTCTGCCTGATTGTTGGAAAAACCCTGCTTGACTGGGAGTTACAGAGGCAGCTCAAGCCGCGGGGGTAGCGACAGGAGTTATAAGTCCCCTCACCTAAGAAGAAACCAGGGCAAGCCCCAGTTGTGAGAGAGAGGGCAGAGGAAAAAGGTCTCTGCTCGAATAGTAAATCGAATTAGCTGGGCAAGCTATGTAGTCGGGAGGCCCGCACTCTAGTCTCGTTTCGTAGCAAAGTCAAGAAAATTATATCCGCCGATTTCGTAGTGTCTTACTTTGAGTTTTTCTCTGCGGTCCTCTGCGTATCTCCGCGGCCTCTGCGTTGAAATAGTCTTTAACGCAGAGATGCGCAGAGGACCGCAGAGAAAACTCTTCAATTAGGACACCGCCGCCGATTTCACAGAATTCTCAAATCGAGTAATCTGTGTAACCTGTGGACAAACAGACGAATAAAACTTACCCATTCACAGCAATTGTCGGCCAGGAGGAGATGAAGCTTGCTCTTCTCCTCAACGTCGTCGATCCGCTAATCGGCGGCGTTTTGATCATGGGCCATCGAGGCACCGGAAAGTCCACGGCTGTGCGAGCATTAGCGGATGTGCTACCGCAGATCGCGGTCGTCGAGGGTTGTCCTTATAACTGTGATCCGGAGAATCCATGCGAACATTGCAGGGAGCGCCGTCCGCTTACATCGAAGCTGGTGCCGGTGCCGGTGGTGGAACTTCCTTTGGGCGCCACGGAAGATCGAGTTTGCGGGACCATCGACATCGAACGCGCACTCACCGCGGGCCGAAAGGCTTTTGACCCAGGCTTACTGGCTCGCGCGAATCGCGGCTTTCTTTATATCGACGAAGTGAACCTGCTCGAAGATCACCTCGTCGATCTATTGCTCGACGTCGCAGTCACCGGCCGAAACAAGGTTGAGCGCGAGGGTGTTTCGGTAGAGCATCCGGCAAGTTTTGTACTGATCGGCTCGGGTAATCCTGAGGAAGGCGAGCTTCGCCCGCAACTCCTGGATCGCTTCGGACTTCACGCTGAAGTCAAAACAGAAAACTATCTCCAGAACCGAATCGACATCGTCGAGCGGCGTGACGGTTACGATCGAAACCGGGAAGCGTTCTGCGAATCTTTCGCTGACGATCAGGCTGTTTTGCGCAAGCGGATCACCCGCGCGCGTACGAACCTCGGCAAGATCGCTGTCGAACGGCCAGTGCTCGAGAAGATCGCGCAACTCTGCGCCGATCTTAAAGTAGATGGTCATCGTGGTGAGCTGACGATCATGCGAGCAGCGCGTGCGCTGGCAGCGTTTGAAGGACGTCGAGCGGTTACTGAGAATCATGTGACGCGAGTCTCGGCCATGTCGTTGCGACATCGACTGCGTCGCGATGCGTTGGATGAGACGGCCACCAGCGAGCAGATTCAGCAGGCAGTTGACGAGGTGTTTCCGAGTTCAGCTCCACCACCACAGTCGAGCGGGAATGGCGGCGGCGATACGCAGAACCTGGACCGCCCGGGCAAGGCAAACAAAGAAGCGCCACGCCAGCGCCGATCAGCCTCGGGAAGCACCGCGCGCCCCAACAATGCTGACGTACTGTCGCCACCTGCGGTCGAGCGTAAATCAGGCGAGGTGAAGCTTGACGAGCATTTGCGATCGAAAGAGCGTCCCGACAAGTCTGGCTCGTTAAGCCGGCGGGTGAGCGGAGGAAAGGCGGCGCTGGCCCAACAGCGCGGCAGGTACACGCGCGCGGTTAGTTTTAAAAGCGCAGGGGCGAGGATTGCGGTTGATGCAACGTTGCGGGCGCTTGTTGCTTTTGAAGGTGGAGCGCTTGCTCCCGTCAATTCGCACGCGCTCCGTTACAAGCTGCTGAAGCACAAGCAGGGAACTCTGTTTGTTTTCGCAATCGACGCCTCGGGCAGCATGGCGGCCAATCGCATCGCGCGGGCGAAGAGCACGATTCTGAAGCTGCTGCGGAAGTCGTACCTGAATCGCGACAGCGTGGCTATTGTCTCTTTTCACGGCACCGCGGCGAATGTCGATCTGCCTCCGTCGCGCAGCATTCTACGCGCGCGTCGCGTGCTCGATTCGTTGCGCATGGGAGGCAGCACGCCGCTCGCATTAGGGCTAGTGACGACGATCGAGTTGTTGCAGCTTGTGGGAAGCAAATTCGGTGAGACTGTGGTGTTGTTGTTCACCGATGGGCGATCGAATGTGCCCCTCAGACGCGACGGCCTGAACCTGCGAGCGTTCCGGCATGTGAAGATTGAGGGTGAATTAAGGGAACTGAGTGTTGCTTTGAAGCGCACCAGGGCACGTGTCGTCGTGGTCGATACGCAGAAAGAATTTGAATCGAGTGAAGAGACGCGCGGCCTGGCGCAAATTCTGCACGCGCGCTTTGTGAAAATAGGTTAACCTCTGCGGCCCTCTGCGTATCTCTGCGTATCTCTGCGGTAAGAAAATGTTTACCGCAGAGTACGAAGAGATACGCAGAGGACCGCAGAGAAAACGCGTTATGAATAAGACTGATCGAGATGCGCGGGTGTTTGCGCTCTACGAACAATTGCTGGAGATAGAACAGCGATTGATCCCTACCGGTCTGCACGTCTTCGGCCGGCCTTCATCTGCCGGTGAAAAAACCGATCTCCTCAAAATGATCGCTTCGTTCGATCGACCCGAAGCAGGAGTGCGCGCGCTGCCGGAAGCACTCGCCGGCGAAGCAGTGCGCGAGTTTGTCGCAAACGGCACCGACGCGGCAGTGCGATTTTTGGAGAAGGAAGGCTTGAGTCCGGAGTCAACTCGGCCCGTCTTCACCCTGCTCGAAACTATTTCGGCCAAGCTGCAAACAAACAACGAGCTCGATTCACTCGTGCGCGCGTTGCGCGGCGAATTCGTCGAGCCTGGCCCGGGCGCCGACATCATTCAGAACCCTGACATCCTGCCCACCGGCAGAAACACCCACGCGATCAATCCCTACGGTGTGCCCTCGGCAGCCGCGTATGCCCGCAGCGAACACGTCGCGAACAGTTTGCTCGATCGATACCAACAGGAGAACGGACGTTATCCCGAAGCAATGGCGCTCGTGCTCTGGGGACTCGACAACATCAAGACGCAAGGCGAAGGAGTCGCCCAGGCGCTGTGGCTACTCGGCACACGCCCGGTTCGCGACGCTTTGAACCGGACCACCAACGTCGAGGCGATTCCATTGGCTGAGCTTGGCCGGCCGCGCATCGACGTCGTGATGACGGTGTCGGGAATCTTTCGTGATCTGTTCAGTCCGACTGTTCATCTGCTCGACAAAGCGGTTCGCCTGGTCGCGCAGCTTGATGAACCATTGGAAATGAACTACGTGCGCAAGCACGTGTTGCAGCAGGTCGAACAGGATGCTTGCGACCTGGACGACGCTGCGGTTCGTGTGTTTTCAAATGCGCCTGGCAACTATGGCACCAACGTGAATTTCATGGTGATGGATTCGCAGTGGGAACGCGAAGAGACACTCGGCGATCTGTTTGTTACGCGTAAATGCTTTGCGTACGGCCGCGACTCGAAGGGCCGTGCGATCGAGGGCAGGGAAGCGCGCGTGGCGATGGACCGTGCGCTTTCGCGTGTTGAAGCGACCTATCAAAACATCGATACGTTCGAGATCGGCTTGACCGATGTGGACCACTACTTCGAATACCTCGGCGGTGTTTCGAAGGCGGTTGAGAAAAGAGCGCAGGCGCGACCCGCGATCTATTTGTCTGACAGTCTTTCGCGCGAGGTGAAGATTCGCTCACTCGAAGAGACCGTGCGTTTGGAGACGCGAGCCAAGACGCTGAATCCCAAGTGGTACGAGGGAATGCTGAAGCATGGTTTTCGTGGCGTGGCGGAGATCGAGAACCATGTGTCGAATACGTTTGGCTGGAGCGCCACGGCGGATGCGGTGGACGATTGGATCTACTCGGAGGTGGCGAACACGTTTCTGTTTGACGACTTGATGCTGGATCGTTTGCGGGATTTGAATCCACACTCCGCGCACTCGCTCGCGCAAAGATTGTTGGAGGCGAACGGGCGCGGCTACTGGGATGTTGATGAAAGCGCTTTGGAAAAGTTGCGCGAGATCACCCGCACCCTCGAAGACCAGCTCGAAGGAGTTATTTAACCACGGATGACACGGATCAAATCCGCGGATTTTATCCGCGTCATCCGTGGTTACTGTATGAATATCACCGTTCTCTACGTCGGCTCGAGTTTATTGGCGCCGCTGAAATCCGCGGAGCGCGAGATCAATCGTGTACACAATCTCAGGCTGCGCGTGGCTGCCTACAACTTCGGCTCACCGCTGAGCGATCGCGAATGGCTCGACGTCGAGCAAGACCTCGGCGAGGCAAACGTTGTTTTTGTCATACACGTGATGGACGGCGAGAACGCGTCGCGACTGGTGAACGCGCTCGAGCGATTCAAAGATCGTCACGAAGCCGTTGTCGTCATCAATTGCATGCCCGAGCTAATGCGCCGCACTCGCATGCGCCGATTGAACGTAAACGCGCTCGCTGGAAAAAGAGAGAGAGGAAAGGCGGGAGCATTACTGAGATCTGCCGGTTCGTGGATCGGTAATCAAGCCAAACGCGGCAAATCGAATCGAAGTCACACTCAATATCTAAAGCTGGTCGATCGCCTGCCGGGCATCCTCAACTTTGTACCCACGGCAGGAGTATTAACTGACGCAAAGCACTACCTCTATTTGTTCTGCTACTTCCTCCAACCGACGCCGGCGAATATTCAGTCGATGCTGCTCTATTCGCTGGTGCATTATGTCAGCGATCAACGCTTGAAAAAAATTCGCGTTCCGAAGCCTGAGCAGATGCCCTCGGTCGCGATTTATCACCCGGACGCGCGCTCACTGTTCCAATCGTTCACTGAATATCGCAAATGGTATCAGAAGACTCTCGATCCGGAATCGACGATTGGTCTGTTGTTAATGCGTCCGCAGGTCATCAGCAAGACCACCAATCACTACGACGCACTCATCCGTGCAATCGAAGCTGAGGGTTTGAGCGTGATCCCCGCGATTGCAACGCTGATGGACAACCGCGAGGCAGTCTCAACGTTCTTCAGCCACAATGGAAAGAAGCGCGTCAGCCAGATCGTCTCGCTGACCGGCTTCAGTTTTGTCGGCGGCCCGGCTATGAACGACAGCGCTGCTGCCGCGGAATTTCTTCGCGAGCTGAATCTTCCGTACCGCTCTGCCGTGAGTCTCGATACGCAAACCATCGAAGCCTGGAACGATTCTCAGACCGGATTGAATCCAATCCAGGCAGGCATGCAGATCGCGATACCCGAGATCGACGGGGCCACGGAACCGTTCATCTATGGCGGCATTCCCGCACGCGGACAAGAACCGATCGCGCTCGAAGACCGATGCCGGCGCCTCGCCCGGCGCTTGCGACGCTGGAACACTTTGCAGACCGCGCAACGCGATCGGATCAAGCTGGCAATCATTCTGTTTTGCTTTCCACCAAATAAAGGGAACATCGGCACCGCTGCTGATCTCGACGTTTTTCCAGGTGTGTTTGATGTGTTGAAGAAGTTGCGTGACGAAGGTTACCGGGTCGAACTTCCTAACTCTGCGGATGATTTACGAGAAAGGTTGCTTGGCGGCAACTCCGAACAGTTTGGTGTCACAGCTAACGTGGCGTATCGCATGAGCGTGCAGGAATACCGGCGGCTTTGTCCTTACGTTCGTGAGGTTGAGCGAGATTGGGGAGCGGCACCCGGATCGATAAATTCGTTTGGCGGCGAGTTGCTGATCCAGGGCTTGGAGCTGGGCAATGTCTTTATCGGCGTACAGCCAACGTTCGGCTTCGAAGGAGATCCGATGCGCTTGATGATGGCGCGCAGCGGCTCACCGCATCATGGCTTCATGGCTTTTTATACATATCTTTCGAAAGTATTGAATGCTGACGGCGTGATTCACTTCGGCACGCACGGCGCGCTGGAATTCATGCCCGGCAAACAGATCGGACTCTCCGGTGAATGCTGGCCGGATCGGCTGATCGACGAGCTGCCGAACCTCTACGTCTACAGTGTCAACAACCCTTCCGAAGGCTCCATCGCCAAACGACGTTCGTACGCCGAACTGATCTCGTACTTAACCCCGCCCATTGAAAACGCCGGCCTATACAAAGAGCTCGCCGGCCTCAAAGACCTCGTAATGGCGTATCGCCAGTCAACCAACGAATCCGAACGCCTCCGGCTTTACGAATCCATCGAAGCGCTCCGCCAGGAAGCTCATTTTTAACCGCGGATTACACGGATTTTAAATCGGATTTTTTATCCGTTTGATCCGCGTTCTAAACTCCCTCGGATCCACACGATGTATGAAGCTCTCAATACCATCGATTGCGATCACGGGGATGTCGTACTTATATTTTCTGAGTAGCTCCGGATCAGATTCGATATTGATCTCTTCGAGGGTAAATTGATCGCTGCAACCGGCGTTGAGGATTGCTGTCTTCGCCTCATCACACAGATGACATCCGGGACGCGAATAAATGATCACATTCGGTTTAGACATCGATAGTCCTTGCAAGCAAAACCAGAAATTAGGTATAAATAACGCGCCGAACCCATATTATATTTTTCTTAGTTGTGTTAGGTGCGGCGCTCTTCATGTTTAAGCAAATATTCCGTTCTGCTGCGCAGAGAGTAATCCCTGTAAGAGGGGGAGTTGTATAGTTTGCGCTCTGCTATTAAAGTCGAAGTGTACCCACGGAAGAAAGTCGCAATACCCGGCCATTCGCATTTGATCCGACGGAGGTTTGGACTTGGATAGTCAAGTCGATCAATTGTCTGCTCCGAGTGTAAGCACGACGCCTGCGCCGTCGCGAGCTGCTGCTCCGGCTGCTACGGCAAAACCAGCGGCTCCCGCTGCGGTAGTGGAGACCACTTCAGATCCTCCGGTGAACAAGATGCGACGGCGGATCGTGTGGGCTACCGTCGCCGGGTCGCTGCTTACGTTCTTCCTGATGTTCGTGCGGTTCTTCCTGCCGCGTTCGATTCTCGAGCCTTCCAGCCAGTTCCGCATCGGATCGCCTAACGATTATGCGCTCGGCGTCGATACTAAATGGCAGCAGCAGTATCGCATCTGGGTAACCAGGACATCCGATCGGCTGTTCGTCATCTACGCCCGCTGCACGCACCTCGGCTGCACGCCCGACTGGAAGGCCAGCGAAAACAAGTTCAAGTGTCCGTGCCATGGTAGTGGCTACGACAGCGAGGGGATCAACTTCGAAGGACCGGCGCCGCGGCCGATGGATAGAGCGAAAGTGTCTCTCGATGCTGAAGGGCAGATACTCGTGGACACCGGCAAGCTATTCGAGTGGCCGAAAGGTGAGCCAAGCCATTTCGACGATGACGGCGCTTTTATAAGAGTTTAAGCCACGGATGAACACGGATTATGGCAGATAGTTCTGATCCAAAAGAGACAAAGCAACTGACGACCGGCGAAGAGGACGGTCGCAGCTTCCTCGAGCGCGTCAAGGAAACCGGCGGCGCGCTCAAAGACCGCGCGATCGACGAAGCCAAGGAGTACAAGGATCCGCAGGACACGCAGCTTTGGAAGTCGATCTTTCGCGTCTCGCATGATCGTTCCGATCCGCGCAATAGATCGCTGGCGATTCTTTCAAACGTTTTTCTGCATCTCCATCCGGCGAAGATCAACCGCGATGCAGTGCGTTACCCGTTTACGTGGGGCATGGGCGGGATCACGTTCTACCTTTTCATCGTGCTGACGTTCACCGGGGTGTTGCTGATGTTTTATTACCACCCCACCAAGCTCGATGCCTTCAGAGACATTCTTTATCTCGAGCACGACGTGCCGTTCGGAAAGTTGTTGCGCAACATGCACCGCTGGGCGGCGCACTTGATGGTGATCACGACCTGGTTGCACATGTTTCGCGTCGTCCTGACGGGTTCTTATAAGCGGCCACGCGAGTTCAACTGGTGCGTCGGCGTCGTGCTGCTCGTGTTGACGCTGTTGCTGTCGTTCACCGGCTACCTTCTGCCGGACGATCAACTCGGTTTCTGGGCGGTCACGGTGGGGACGAACATGGCGCGCGCGACGCCGATGCTGGGTCACGAAGGTCCGTTTGGGCCGCAACTCGGATTGACTGCTTATAACGACGTGCGTTTCGGTCTTCTGGGCGGATCGATCGTGGATTCGAATGCGTTGTTGCGTTCGTACATCTGGCATTGCATCGGCATTCCTCTCGTGGCGTCGATATTCATGGCGGTGCACTTCTGGCGTATCAGGAAAGACGGTGGCATCTCCGGGCCCGCGCCGGTGATGCTCGAGTCGGAGATGAAGGCAGTAGCTAAGAAGAAATGATTGACTCTGCGATTCTCTGCGTACCTCTGCGTTCTCTGCGTTAAATCGCCGTCTTACCGCAGAGAACGCAGAGGTACGCAGAGAATCGCAGAGAAGAACCGTAATGCGAAGATTCATCAACAAGTGGACCATCCTCGTCGTGGCCGTGCTGCTGGTCGGCTTATGGGCAGTGCGCGTCCAGGATTGGCATCAGTTGTGGACCATCTCGTCAGCGCCTGACAACATCCCGATCGTGGCGATGCTCTTTCTGGTGCCGTTCTTTACCTGGATGGGCATCAAGCAGGCGATTGCAAACGATCGGCTCGTCACTGAGCTCGAAGCTGATCCTAAACTGGCAAAGACACACCATCGCAAAGTCGAACCGTGGCGGCCAGGCTGGGCGAGAGAGCTACACGTTTGGCCCTACCTTGTTCGAATCGAGTTTCTTGCCACCGTGATTGTCACGGTGGTTCTTTTTGTCTGGTCCATCACGCTCAACGCGCCTCTCGAAGAGCCGGCCAATCCCAACCTGACCATGAATCCCTCGAAAGCGCCGTGGTACTTCCTCGGTCTGCAAGAGATGCTGGTCTACTTCGATCCGTGGATCGCGGGCGTGGTGATGCCGTCGATAATCATGATCGGGTTGATGGCGTTTCCGTACGTTGACTCGAATCCACTCGGCAACGGCTATTACACGTTGAAACAGCGACGTTTTGCGCTGTGGATGTTTGGCTGGGGCTTTTTGATGTGGATCCTTCTGATCTTCATCGGCACTTTTATTCGCGGCCCGGGTTGGATCTGGTTCTGGCCGGGACAGACCTGGGACCACAATGCCGTCGTGTTCGACAAGAACGTCGATCTGCACGACATGATTGCAACCAGTGCGATCGGAAAGGCGCTTCATCTGGGATTCCTTGCCACGAATCCGTGGAAGTTCTTTTTTGGACTGATTGTCGTGAGCGGCTTCTATCTGATTGGCGCGCTCTTCTTTCACTGGTTGATGACCGTTGATTTCAAGAGGCTCAGATTCCGCCGCCCATTTAGTAAGAACTTATTCCCGAAGAAGGAATTCGAACAGAAGATCCTGGCGCGGACGAGCCTGCTGCAATACCTGACATTTCAGTTTTTTGCAGTGAGCGTACTGCTGGCGCTGCCGGTGAAACTGATTTTGCGTCTGGCTTTGACCATCAAGTATGTGTGGGTAACTCCCTGGTTCAACATATGAGCATCGCGGAGGGAAGATCATAGTGGCGGCGAATACTCTGGGGCCTGGCGAATCGTTAGTTAAAAGAGAAGCCGATCTACCGGCACAAGATCCAATAGCCAGTCATTCCACCAGCGGCTGGATGCTGATGTCTGCGCTGCTGTTGACGATCTCCATTGCCTGGGCGCTTTACGATGAGGCCTTTGGCCAGCGTCCCTGGAAAGGCATGCAGAAGGAGTTTGTCAGCCGCTACTCGAGATATCTCGACAGTATCAAAGCAAAAGCGGGACAGACCGAAGCTGAAGTAAAGCAGGATCCGGAGTATCAACAACTCGATGCCGAACAAAAAGCAGCGCTCGCGGAAGTTGATCCCGAAATAAAACAGATCGACGCCGAGGTTAAGCGCGCCCAAAGTAAACTCGACGCGATTACCGACACCTTTCAAAACCAGCGCGGCCGCCTCACGGTCATCAACTACAACGTCGAGACGTCCAGCGGTTCAGCGAAAGACCGATATCGCCGCCAGGCTGAGGCCAAGAGGCAGGAGCAAGTCACTGTTGAGCTACCGTCCGATGATGGCAAGTCGATTGAAAAGAAATCCCTCAACTATGCCCAACTGGAAGCGCTCTATAACGACTTGCGCGACGAGAAGGCGAAAGGCCTCGGACGAAAAGCCGAGCTATTGAAGACGCCTTCGGAGTTGGCGAAGAAGCGCGACGACTATCTGAAGAATCACTTAATCGGCCTTGGTCCGACAGCAATTGAAGGCTTAAAGACCAAGATGGCCAACTACGACTACTCGCTCCTCGGCCATCAGATCAGCGTCAATGCTTACAACATCGTCGATCGTTGCGAGGTCTGTCACGCGGGCATTCGCGAGCCGCTCGAATTGACTCCGGCGAATCTTGCTCCGGGTGGACCAGGCAAACAGCCGGACAGTTTAGCGCGCGCATTCGTAAGTCATCCCAACCGGGAAATCCTGCAACTTCATAATCCTGAGAAGTTTGGTTGTTCCAGTTGTCACTGGGGCAATGGACGTGCGACCACCAGCGAGATAAAAGGACATGGCCGCCACCGCTTCTGGCTGTGGCCGATGTTCGAAAAAGAGAACACGGAGGCCGGCTGCCAGCAGTGTCACGCGCGCGATCGTGTCACGCAGGGAGCGGAGACGCTGAATCTCGGCCGCGATCTCTTCTCGCAACGCGGTTGCATGGGTTGCCATCGTTACGAAGGTTTCGATCGCGAAACAGATTCTCTCGCCGCCGCGCGACAGTCAATCGGGCAACTCGAGGATCAGATCACCGCGAACGAAAAACAGGTTCGTGCGGATACGGAGAAGTCGGCAACAGTCGAAGACGAGAATGACGTGAAAAAGCTTCTGGCCCACGCCGAGAGCCTGCGCGTCACAAACAGTCTCCTGGCCGCGCGTATCGATCAGATGAACCTGCAAGCGAAGTACCTGATGCAGGATCAAAAGAAGGTTGGCCCAAACCTCAAAGACGTTCGCATCAAGTTGCGCAAGGAATGGTTGCCGGTCTGGCTGGAGAACCCGCAGGCGTTTCGTCCGGGCACGAAGATGCCGACTTTCTGGCGCTTCGGCGTGCCCAGGGAAGACGCTCACATGCGCGACAAGGATGGCCCGCAACAGATTCAGGCCATCGCCGCTTATCTCTGGCAGGAAGGTTTCGATTCAAAGATACCCGCACAGCAACAGGGTAACGCCGGGCACGGCAAAGAGCTTTTTGAGAGTCGTGGCTGTCTCGCCTGTCACTCGATTGGCGAAGGCGATAACAAGATTGGCGGTGACTTTGCCGCCAACCTCCAGCGAGTCGGTGAAAAGGCAAACTTCGATTACATCGTGCGCTGGATTCACAATCCACGCGAACGCGTTGCGCCTTACTGTCCAAAGGAGAAGCGCGATCTGACCGCAGATGATTATTCGAAGAAGGGCTTGCCCTTTGTCTTCGACACTGAACTGCATTCGCGCTGCCCGAACGATGGCGCTGAGTTGCAAGTGCAGAACATGACGGTGATGCCAAACTTCCGCCTGTCAGAGACTGACGCGCGTGACATCGCCACTTATCTCTTCTCGCTCTCTTCGCCGCCGAGTTATGCGTCCGCGGATTTTGTGAATGATCCGAATTTGAAAGAAAAGGGCCGGCTGCTTATCAAGCAGTATGGCTGCGCCGGGTGTCACGAGATCAAGGGCTTCGAAGAAGAGCAGCGAATCGGTAAAGAGTTGACCGTTGAAGGAGCGACCCCGATCGAGCGCCTCGACTTCGCGCTGCAAACGAAACACGCGGAAGAAGGAATCGATCCACTGAAGCTGCGTCCGGAGCAAAAAGAGGAGAAGCCCTGGTACAACCACAAAGGATTTTTCGAACACAAGATCACGCAGCCGTCGATCTACGACGAAGGTAAAGAGAAGGACCCGAAAGATCGCCTGCGCATGCCCGAGCCGTACTTGACCCCGCAGTGGCGCACGGCGCTGACGACATTCCTGTTGGGCAGCGTGGGTGCTGAAGGCGCTAACGTGCCGAGTACACTCTTCTACACTCCACAGGACCAAAGACGACAGGACATTCAGAACGGCTGGTGGGTGATCAAGAAGTACAACTGCATGGGTTGTCACCAGGTTCAGGTCGGGCAGCGTTCGGTCGTGATGGACCTTCCGTTCTATCAGACGCCGGAAGGCAAAGATCTGCTTCCGCCGCGACTGACGAGCGAAGGCGCGCGTGTTGACCCGGCGTGGCTGTTGAGGTTTTTGCACGATCCGTCGCTGAGTGGGGAGAAGACTCCGGCGCAGGCGCAACAGATCAACGCGCTGCCGGGAGCAAGCCCGCAACCGTCAAGCACGCCGCAGGCTCAGGCTCAAGCATCGCCTGGGGCGGCGAATCAAAACGCCGCAAACCAAAATGCCGCGGGACCGAAGCTCCAGCAACAGCCGGGATTGGACCGCAACGGCGTGCGTCCGTATTTGAACTTCCGCATGCCAACGTTCAATTTTTCGCCCAACGAATTGCAGGTGCTGGTGCGGTTCTTCATGGCGATGTCAGGCCAGCAGGATCCATATATTAAAGAGCCGATGCAGCCGCTGACCGAGCAGGAGAAAGTCGTTGCGCGTGAGATGTTCACGTCAGGCACGCCGTGCTTGAAGTGTCATATCACGGGCGAGCCTTCTCACGACGCGAAAGCGATCGCGCCTAACTTCTTGTTGGCTTCCGAGCGGCTCAAGCCTGACTGGACGTTCCGCTGGCTGTTGGATCCGTCGCAGATTAGTCCGGGCACGGCGATGCCGAGTGGACTGTTTCGCCATGAGGGCGATCGCTGGGTCGTGAACCTCGCGAACCCGCCGGTGAGCGCAAATAATTACCACGACGATCATGCGCGGCTGCTGGTCCGATACATGTTCCTGATGAATGCGGACGAGCAGCGCAGATTGCTCGCGCAAGCACCGGCCGCGACGGCGAAACCGACGGAAGCGACGACGCAGCATCACGCACGCGCGAAGCGGAAGAGAATAGTTTTTAATCACAGTTCAGCAGCCACAAAAAGGCACGAAAAGCACAAAAGTGTACGCTTAAATCTTTTGTGATTTTTGTGCTTCTTTGTGGCCATTTAATTTGTGTCACGTTCCGCGTTCGTGTGGCTTCCGTGCTACAGTTAACGCGCAAGTATCTTAGTTTGGAGGATCTGATCATGAATAAGCAGACAAAAGTCTGGCTTGTGTTATCGATTGCACTGTCTCTGCTGGCTCTTGGCTCGGCATGTGGTGGCGCCAAGGCACCCGACACCAATACCCCGACGAGCGAAACTGCTGCTGCGGCCCCTTACAGCGGCCCAACAGGCACGATTACTGGCGTGATTTCCTATAACGGCACTCCGCCGGCTCCGAAGAAGATTGACACGACGGCCGATCCGGTCTGCGGCCAGAAAAATCCAAACCTCTCGACCGACGACACGATTGTTAAAGACGGAAAGCTCGCGAACGTGTTCGTCTATGTAAAGGAAGGTTCGGTTGAGGGCGGTAAGAAAGTGGGCGACTACACCTGGGCGACTCCAACGTCGGAAGTCCAACTCGATCAGAACGGTTGCCACTATGCGCCGCACGTGTTGGGCCTTATGGTCAATCAAAAGCTGAGGGTCACGAACAGCGATCAAACCCAGCACAACATCCATCCGACTCCTAAGTTGAATCAGGAGTGGAACCAGACTCAGTCCGCCGGTGCGCCTCCGATTGAAAAGGCTTTCGCGCGGCCTGAAGTGCTCATTCCGGTTAAGTGCAACCAGCATCCGTGGATGAAGGCCTACATCGGCGTGATGAAGACTCCGTTCTTTTCAGTCAGCGGCGGTGACGGTGCCTTCGAGATCAAGGGCGTTCCGGCAGGAACTTACACTGTCGTTGCCTGGAGAGAAGGCGGCGCTCCTGAGAAGACGATGCAGGTGACTGTTCCGGCCAATGGCAGCGCGAAAGCCGACTTCGCGTTTGGTGAAGGAGCTACCAGCTCCGTCAAGCCTTCGTTGCAGATGATGCCGGCAATAGAGTTTCCGATGCTGGGCAAACACTGATTGAAATTTATTGCCAATTGCCAATTGTCGATTGCCAATTTCAAAAACAGAATTGGTGAGAGACAAATTGGCAATTGGCAATCGGCAATTGGCAATGAGCAAGGGTCTTAATCGTTTCGCTATTCTCGTCGCTTGCGCGACGTTTTTCTTAATTATCGCCGGTGCGCTGGTCACCAGTAACGATGCCGGACTGGCCACGCCTGACTGGCCGCTCTCAAACGGACAGTTTTTCCCGAAGATGGTGGGGAACCTTTTTTGGGAGCACGGTCACCGGATGGTTGCGACCACTGTCGGCATGCTGACGATCGTGCTGACCATCTTCATCCTGGTGAAAGAAAAACGGCAGTGGGTCAGGCGTCTCGGCATCTTTGCGCTGCTCGCCGTGATTGCGCAGGGATTGCTCGGTGGGTTGACCGTGAAACTCATGTTGCCGCTGGCTGTTTCGACCGCACACGCAACGCTCGCGCAGCTCTTTTTTTGCACGACTGTCAGCCTCGCGGTTTTCACCTCGAGAAGCTGGATTGAAGCGTGGCCGTTGCCGGAAGAGAAGGAAGGCTTTCCGCTTCGTTACCTGTGCGCCGCGGCCCTCGTGACGATCTTTTTGCAACTGATTATCGGCGCGACATTGCGACATTCGGCTACGTGGGATAAGCCGCTGCCGGTCGAGTTGGTTCTGACTCATATCGGTGGAGCATTTGCAGTTACGTTGGCGCTCGGCGGCGCCGCGATCAGCGTTTTGCGCAGACATAAAAACGAAGCCTTTCTTACAAGGCCGGCGATGTTGGCGCTGATGCTACTCGTGGTCCAATTGTTCCTGGGTCTCGCTGCATACCTGACGCGCCAGGCTTCGCCCCACGATCCGCAGCCGTTGAATCCGATGATCGGGATCACGGTTGCGCACGTTGCCTGCGGTGCGCTCGTGTTTGCCACCACGATCGTTTTGACTTTGAGAATTTTTAAGGTCAGCCAGCCAGTTTTACAGGATTACAGGATTAGACAAGATTTACATGTTAATCCTGAAAATCCTGTAATCCTGTAAAAGGTCACTTAATGGAAGAGTTCGCAATAGATTTACGCAGTTCGGCGATGCCGCTTCGGGAACGTATGGCTGCATACGCGGAGCTGACGAAACCGCGCATCACGTTTCTGATCGTCTTGAGTTCGGCAGCGGGCTTCGCGATGGCTTCTCAGGCATCGATCGACTATCTTGCACTGCTTCGCGCGCTGCTGGGAATCGGACTGCTGTCCTCGGGTATCGCAACGCTCAACCAGTACGCAGAGCGCGAACTCGACGGCTTGATGCGCCGCACGGCAAGCAGGCCGCTGCCATCGGGCAAGCTCGCACCCTGGGAGGCGCTCGCCTTCGGCGCCGCGCTCACGATCGTCGCGGAAGCTTATTTACTTGTTCTCGTTAATCCATTAAGTGCACTACTCGGCCTGACTGTTATCGCCGGTTACCTGTTTGCTTACACGCCGCTCAAAACGCGCACGACGCTATCTACACTCGTCGGCGCTTTTCCCGGAGCGGTGCCGCCGTTGATCGGATGGACCGCAGCGCGCGGCTCGATCAGCCTCGAAGGTTGGATACTGTTTGCGATTCTGTTCCTGTGGCAGTTTCCACACTTCCTGGCAATCGCGTGGATGTATCGTGAAGACTACAGCCGCGCCGGTATCCTGATGCTTCCAGTGGTCGAGCCCGACGGGCGCGTGACGGCGCAACAGATCGTCGTTTACACGCTTATGCTGATCCCGGTGAGCGTGCTTCCGGCGGTGATGGGCATGTCAGGAAAGATTTACTTCGTGGGAGCCATCGTGCTCGGATTGCTTTTTCTCTACAGCAGTCTTCGTGCGGCATTCTCAATGTCGCGGCAACACGCGCGGCGTTTGCTGCTGGCATCAGTACTCTACTTGCCGCTTCTGTTTATCTTGATGGTTTTGAATCGTTAGTAGCCACGGATTAACACGGATTACACAGATCAGACCAAAGGAGATGTAACCGATGGGACGAGTTCTTGCGGTTATTATCTGGATTATCACACTGCTGTCAGTGCTTCTGTTTGTGAGCGGGAAATGGTGGTTTCCGACCCCCATCTCGGAGCACGCACCAGCCCTCGATCGCCAGTTCATGATCACCATAGTGGTTGTCGGGCTATCGTTCACGGCCGCGCAGATCGGCCTGGGCTGGATGGTCTGGAAATATCGCGACACGGGCAAGAGCGGTGACCGCGCGATCTATACGCACGGCAGCAATCGTCTCGAGGTGCTCTGGACTGTCATTACGGCGTTCGTGTTTATCGCGCTGGGTGTGATGGGTCAAAGCGTGTGGGCGTCGTTGCGTTTGCACGATGCGCCTCCGGGTTCTTATTCGGTGGAAGTGGTGGCGCAACAGTTTCAATGGAACTTCCATTACGCGGGCAAGGACAACAAGTTCGGGCGCACCGATCCGAAATTTATTGACGACAGCGCGTTGAACTTTGTGGGACTCGATTCGTCGGATCCGAGCGGCGCGGATGATGCTGTCACTACCGCGCTCGCGATTCCGGTTAACCGGCCTGTTGAGCTGCGCCTGCGATCGAAAGACGTGATTCACAACTTCTGGGTACCGCAGTTGCGCTTCAAGCAGGATCTTGTCCCGGGCATGGAGATCAAGGTCCACTTCACGGCAAACAAGATAGGAAAATATGAGCTGGCCTGTGCGGAGTTGTGCGGACAGCTTCACTTCAAGATGAAGAGTTATATGCTGGTGCTTCCGGAGGAAGAGATCCAGGCGCTTCAAGGTCTACCGCAGGAGCAGTTCCAGGCGAAGATGGTGGAACTGCTGGCGAAGTATCCGCTGCCGACTTACCAGTGAAATAGGTCCTGTAGGTCCTATAAGACCTATTCTGAGAAACAAGGAGACGACAGATGTCAGTTGAGCATCACGAGGGCGTGCACCGGCACCCGGCGCCGACCGGCTTCATACGTAAGTACATCTTTAGCGTAGACCATAAGGTCATAGGCATCCAGTACATCCTGCTGGCGCTCGCGGCAGTGGCGGTGGGTATGGTGATGTCGCTCCTTATGCGACTCAACTTGTCCTGGCCGGGGACCAGTTGGCCCATTCTGGAAACGCTGTTTCCCACGGGCGCGCCGGGCGGCGTGATGAATCCGGAGTTTTACCTGTCGCTGGTCACCATGCACGGCACCATCATGGTGTTCTTCGTGCTCACCACAGCGCCACAGGGCGGCTTCGGTAACTATTTCCTGCCGATCCAGATCGGCGCTGAAGACATGGCTTTCCCAGTGCTGAACATGATGTCGTTCTGGGTCACGCTCCTCGGCTTTATCGTTATTCTGCTGGCGATCTTCGTCGAGGGTAATCAGTCACTAGGCCAATTATTCGCAGGCCTTGGGCCATCCTTCGCCGGAGGGAGCGGCACGGTTGGACCAATTGGCGGCTGGACTGGTTACGCGCCGCTCAGCGCACTCGGCAAGATCGCCGGACCAGGCCAGGGCGCGGGCATGAACCTGTGGGTGATCAGCATCGCGATCTTCTGCGTCGGCTCGCTGCTGGGCGCGTTGAATTTCATCACGACCTTACTCAACATGCGCACCAAAGGCATGTCGCTGATGCGCATGCCGCTCACCTGCTGGGCGTGGTTTACGACCGCTGTGTTGGCGCTACTGTCGTTTCCGGTCTTGCTCGGCGGTGGCATTCTGTTACTGCTCGATCGTATTGCGGGTACGAGTTTCTTCATCCCGAGTGGTCTTTACGTCAGCGGACTTCTTTCCGGCAGTAACCCGAACTTCCCACTGCACACCGGCGGCTCGCCGATTCTTTGGCAGCACCTCTTCTGGTTCTTCGGTCATCCGGAAGTCTACATCGCGATTCTTCCCGGCATGGGCGCGACGTCGCACATTCTCGCGACCTTTGCGCGCAAGCCCGTGTTCGGCTATCGCGCGATGGTCTTCGCGATCTTCGCCATCGGCCTGCTCGGATTTTTCGTGTGGGGCCATCACATGTTCATCAGCGGCATGAGTCCGTACTCCGCGATCGCGTTTTCAGTTCTGACGCTTTCGATCGGCGTGCCGTCAGCCGTGAAGACATTTAATTGGCTCGGCACGTTATGGGGATCTCGAATTCGTTTCACCACCGCGATGCTGTTTGCGCTCGGATTCGTCTCACTATTCGTCGCCGGCGGTATCACGGGACTGATACTCGGACAGAGCTCGCTCGATCTGGCGATGCATGACACTTACATCGTCACCGCTCACTTCCATCTCGTGATGGGCGTCGCATCCATCTTTGGCATGTTTGCCGCGCTGTACTTCTGGTTCCCGAAGATGTTTGGACGTTTCATGAATGAAGGTCTTGGCAAGATTCACTTTTGGCTCACTTTCGTCGGTGTTTACACCATCTTTGTTCCGATGCACATCATGGGAATCGTCGGTATGCCCCGCCGCTATGCGAGCTTTGGCGAATATGAATTTCTAAAGACTTTGCATCCGCTCGTGCTGCTGGTGTCGGTAGCGGCAATCATCACCATCTCGGCGCAGCTTATCTTCTACTTCAACGTCTTCTGGAGCATCTTCAAAGGTAAAAAGGCGAGCGACAATCCGTGGGAGGCAACCACGCTCGAATGGACCACCGCGACGCCTCCGCCGCACGACAATTTTGCCGGCGTGTTGCCGACGGTTTATCACGGGCCTTACGAGTTCGCAGTGCCCGGCGCGCCCAGAGATTTTGTAATGCAAACTGATATCGATACAGAGGTGCCAAGCGGTAATGGCCACAATGGTCACAAGCACTAGACCACCAGTTATAAAAAAAGGTTCGGGCAGGGGCCCAAGCTTACCTGGGCCGAACGGCAACGGTTCGAAACGCAGAGGACCGCTTCCTGATCCCGACTCGCGTGCCAATCGTTACCGGATCGGGATGTGGGTCGGGCTGGCGTCGATCGCGATGATGTTTACGTCGCTCAGCAGCGCCTATATCGTCAGGTATGCCTCGGCAAACGACTGGCTCCCCCTCGCGATTCCGCGAGCAATGTTCGCGAGCACGGCGTTGATCCTGATCAGCAGCGTCACTCTCGAGCTCGCGCGACGAAAACTGAAACGGTCTTTTCAGAATGCTTACACACGATATCTGTTACTGACCGCGTTGCTCGGACTGGCTTTTCTAAGCTCGCAGTTGATTGCGTGGCGGCAGTTGGCGCGGCAGGGAATTTACCTCGCGAGCAATCCACACAGCTCGTTTTTCTATCTTTTGACTGGAGCGCATGCGGTGCACTTACTCGGTGGATTGCTGGCGCTCGGTTTCTTGTGGGTACGTTCGCGGCGAGTTTTGTCCGAACCCGCTTTGATTGCGAGGCGGCAAGCAACCGCCGATGCAGTGACGATTTACTGGCATTTCATGGATGGTCTTTGGATCTACCTATTCCTACTCCTATTCCTTTGGAGGTGACAGGTGAGCACTGAAGCACAAGCGGGATATTTCCCGGCAGTGGATTGGGAAGGCGGTGCCTTTCCTTATCGCGTGGGCCATCGCAAGTTGGGAATGTGGCTGTTTATCGTTTCCGACTCGCTGACGTTTTCTGCGCTGCTCATTGGGTACAGCTATCTGCGCGCGTCGAACGTTTGGCCGACTCCGTTTCCTTTCTATCCCAGCATCGTCTTTTCTTCGGTCATGACTTTTTGCCTGCTATCGTCGAGCTTGACGATGGTGTTTGGCGTGTCAGCCTCGAGTAAAGGCGACAAAGCAAAGGCGCGGAAATGGATCCTGGCGACGATCTTCTTCGGTGTGGCCTTTATCGTGCTCCACTTGATCGAATGGCGACACCTGATTGAGGAAGGCCTGCGACCGTTCTACCTGCCGGAGCATTGGGTGCAGGTATTTACTACCACCGAGGGTGTTCCACCTTCACCGCTATTCGGAGCCACTTTTTTCACGATTACCGGACTGCACATGTTCCACGTCGCTTCGGGCGCAGTTTACCTGGCGGTGGTCGCGGCGCGAGTCAACAAGCTGAAGCACGAAGACATCGAGATCAGCGGCCTTTACTGGCACTTCGTCGATCTCGTCTGGATGTTTGTTTTCCCGCTGATTTACATCATGTCAGTTGATGTTGGCGGACACCTGGCTCGTTAGTAAGCAGTGGAGGAAACCGAAATGGACGCACACGCACACGCTGAAGAACATTTCGCCGGCAGTAACAAATTGTTCACCTCTGTCTGGGGTTGGCTCGTGGCCCTGACGCTCGTCGAGATCTTTCTGGCTTACAAGCCGATGCCGATTCACATCATGCTGGTGATCCTGCTCGGCCTCTCGATCATCAAGGCGGCGCTGATCGTGGCCTACTTTATGCACTTGAGATTTGAACGGTTGAGTTTGATACTAACGATCGTGCCGATGCTGATCGTTTGCATTTGCCTGTTGTTTGTCTTCTTCCCTGATAGTTTTCGCTCGGCTGGGTTGCGTTACCAGTTCAAGGAGCAGCCGCCGGTCGCGCCGGCGCCGTTGGAGGAACCATGATGAAATCGCAATGGTGGCGAACGCTCGTTTTGATCGTTGTGACAGTGATAGTTGTGCTGCTGGCGAATAATTACGTCGAAGCGCAATGTTCGATGTGCCGCGCTGCGCTGACCAGTGCCACCGACGCGCGGTTTATTCACAACTTCAATATCGGCGTGCTGGTCTTGTTGGTACCGCCGGCCACAATCTTCTGTTCTATCTTCATAGTGTTGAAACGTTACCGCGGCGGAGATGAGTGACAACAACCCTTTAGCTCTCGACGTTGAAAAGCGCACGACGCGAGGGCGCGTTTGTCCGCGCTGTGGCGGGAAGATCATTCCGTCCAATCGTGCCGTTTACCAAACCGGAAATGATCCCACGGGATCGTTTCCCCTCTGGGAATGTGAAAGGTGTGGTTATGAAGAAGTCGGCGAGCGGAAGAAGCCGGCTGGAAAAGCGAAGCACTAGTGGACATAATCTATCCGATGAAAAGAGAACTCGGACTACTAAACTTCATTTGCCTGCTCGTCGCGCTCGGTTTCCTGGCGCTCGCGATTATCAGCGTGCTGAACTCGGGCGACTTTCTCACTATCGATAATCTCTTCATCATCACTGTCAGTCTCGTGATGGCTTTGCTGTTTGCGATCAATCCGCTGCTTTACCTCAAGTCCGAAGGCCGGTTGCACATGCCGTTTAGGAAAAGATCTATCGCCGCTCCGGCCGGCGCGGAATGGGGACAAATCAGCTCTCACACGCCTCCGTTGCTCGACGCCAAAGGACGCGCGGTGCCCCCGGACGTCAGAGCGATCGTCGCCGGTTTCACCACAAAGGCACAAAATCACGAAAAGATTTAATTTTGTGGCTTTGTGCCTTTGTGGTTATCGTAATGGCTGATTACGTTTCTTATCTGCCTCACCTCAATGCTTGTCTTAACGGCACGAGCGCGGTGTTACTGATCTCAGGTTACTCGTTCATCAGGTCCGGAAATGTTGCCGCTCATCGTGCGTGCCAGACGAGCGCGCTCGTGGTCTCACTGCTGTTTCTGGTTTCATATCTCACTTACCACTATAACCACGGCGCGACGCATTTTCAGGGAACCGGCTGGGTGCGCCCGCTCTACTTCACCATTCTGATAAGCCACACAATCCTCGCTGTCGTGATTGTTCCACTCGTTGCGATCACCTTCTATCGTGCGATTCGCAACGACTTTGTGCGGCACAGGCGAATCGCCCGCGTGACGCTGCCGCTCTGGTTGTACGTGTCAATCACCGGCGTCATCGTTTATCTTATGCTTTACCAGATCTATCCTTCCTGAATGACTGAGAACGGCAATCATCCGGAGATAAGAGTTACAGAGGTGCGCAGGCGCGTTCCCGGCTCGGGTCCGATTCTGCTGCTCGCCGGTCTTTTTGTCGCAGCAACATTTCTCGCCTGGTACTTCTCCTGGTTTGGACGTGAACTGTCCGACGCAGACATCTCGAAGTATCTAGCCGATGAAAAGAACCCGCGCCATGTGCAGCACGCGCTACTGCAAATTCAACAGCGCATGGAGCGTGGCGATGCCAGTGCGAAGAATTGGTATCCGCAGTTGGTCATGCTCAGCGGCAGCCCGGAAACGGAGTTTCGACTGACGGTGGCGTGGTTAATGGGTTTCGATAACACGTCGCCGGAATTTCACAACGCGCTGCTGAAGCTGGTGCACGATCAGGAACCAATCGTTCGCCGTAATGCGGCGCTGGCTTTGGTGCGATTCAATGATGCCGGCGGTCGTGAAGAGATCATTTCAGTGCTGAAGCCATACGTGTTGAAAGCTCCGGCTGATGGTGTGATTGCGAGTAGCTTAAAGGAGGGCGCGACAGTCACACGCAGATCGCCGCTGGCGCGAATTGAACAGGCGGATGGGAAAGTGGTCGAGCTTCGATCTCCGCTACCAGGCCGCATCAATAAAATCCTGAAGCCGAATGGGAGTCAGGTATCGCAAGGCGAAGATGTGCTGAGTTTGAATTCGGACGAGGGAAGTGTTTGGGAAGCGTTGCGGGCGCTGTCGCTGGTTGGGATGAAGGAAGATCTGCCGCTTGTAGAAACCTATGCAAAATCAACAGACGTCTCCGCGCGCGTAAAAGAACAGGCAAGCCTGACAATAAACGCAATTAACCACAGATGACACGGATAGATCCGGATCGAAATCCGGATTTAGATCCGTGTCATCTGTGGTTAATTTACGCTGGAGGTGCTGGCGGTGCGTCGGGAAGAACTATTCCATGCACGGCCTCCCAGTCGTCAGTCGGCACCATCTCGATCGCGTCCCATGGACACCCATCGAGAAAAGCCCCGTCAGGGCCTTTGCTGGTGCATTTCTGGCAGCCGATGCAGAGGTAGGGATCGACTTCGATTCTTCCAAACGGCGGATGGTCTTCGTCCGGCACCCAGAACATACAGGCTTCAATCGGGCAATACTCGATACACGCCGGCGATCCGGCGCAACCCGTGCAGCAATCGGTAGTGATTGCGAGTATGCGGGGCCGCTTCTTGCGCGTGGCCTTTCCATCGCCTTCCGACATGGGCCAGTGTTTCTCTACAATATCGAACATCCGCTCTTGAGCCTCACGTTTTCCTGTGGTTGAATCGTGTTTGACTCTAACATAGCATTAGAACGTACGTATACCAAAACGGAGGGATCGAACGATGCAAGCAGTCACCGGAGTATTTAAATCGCGAGATGATGCGCAGAACGCAGTTGGTGCATTAAGAAGTCTTGGAATACCAGAAAAGAAGATAGGTATATTGTCGCCCGACAGCTCGACGGAACGGCTCGAAGCGGATGTGCCGGTCAGTGACACGGAAGATCCCGGAATGGGCAAGGCCATGGGTGCTGCGGTCGGAGGCGCGATGGGAGCCGCTGGCGGGGCCACGTTGGGTTTAGCTGCGGCGAGTCTCGCGATACCAGGCATCGGACCGGTGATCGCATTTGGAATGGTCGGCGCGGCTTTGCTGGGAGTTGTCGGGGCTGCTGCCGGTTCGGCAGTGGGTGACACAGTTGAAGAGGAACTGGGCGAGGGCATTCCGCACGAAGACATCTATCTCTATCGAAACGCTCTACGACACGGGCATTCCGTCGTGATTGCTTACGCTCAAGACGAAGACCAATCGTACAAAGCCAGCGAAGTGATGACTAATGCCGGAGCGGAAAGTCTCGAGACGTTGCGGGAGGAGACACCTGAGAGTTGAAAGACTTCCTGTTGAACGCCGTCGTGCTCATCGGGATCCTGGGCGTGAGTGCGTTCATCACCAGTTGGTTTGCACGTAACATGTACATCCGTTGCGCAGCATGCGGCACTCTCAACGCGCGCCGGCGCCAGGAGTGCCGCTCGTGTGACACTAAACTACGGTAAACTCTCTTGCGGCCCTCTGCGTATCTCGGCGTTCTCTGCGCTAAACTGTCCTTCAACGCAGAGACCGCCGAGATACGCAGAGGGCCGCAGAGTAAAAACTATGTCTACTATACCCCCGGAGTGGCGCACGCACGCCGAAGTCACCGACTACCGCGAAACACCGAGCTACGACGACACTGTCGCCTTCGCACGACGTCTCGCGCATGCATCGCCGGCAATCGATTACGAGAGTTTCGGCTTCAGCGGCGAGGGCAGGGAACTACCTTTGATCATTGCCACCGAAACGGGCGCCTTCACACCCGAAGTTGCGCACGCGCAACAAAAAGCAGTCGTCCTGATTCAAGCCTGCATTCATGCCGGTGAACCGGACGGTAAAGACGCTGGCTTCGCTTTACTCCGTGACATCGGTATCACGAAGACTGCCGCGGGAATACTGGAAAACGTCGTCCTGCTCTTCATTCCAATTTACAACACTGACGGTCATGAACGACCAAGCCCATACAATCGCATCAATCAAAATGGTCCAAGCGAGATGGGCTGGCGCACGACGAGCACCTATCAAAACCTCAACCGCGATTACATGAAAGCTGACACGCCGGAGACGCGCGCGTGGCTCCGCCTCTGGAACCAGTGGCAACCCGATTTGTTTATCGATTGTCACGTGACAGACGGTGCTGACTATCGCTGCAATATCACATATCACCACGAACATCACGCCGGAGTTGATAGCGCAGTGCTCGATTGGGAGCGAGAAGTTTTCGGAGGCAGAGTTGCGCCCGCCACTGAAGCTGCGGGGAACGTGATCTCGTGGTATCTCGAGTTCATCGATAATCGCAATCTCGAGTTGGGCACGAGAGACTTCAATGGCTCGCCTCGCTTCTCGACCGGCTACGCGCCGGCGAGGAACCGTCCCGGAATTCTGATCGAAACGCACATGCTCAAAGACTATCGCTCGCGAGTGATCGGCACTTACGACTTCCTGCGAGCAGCGTTGACGGAAGTCAATCGCGATCCGGAGCGCTTGCGCAGGCTCGGACGCGAAGCAGACGAGCGCACAGTCGCCGCCGGCAAAGAGTTTGACTCAACGCAACTCTATCCGTTGGCTTTTGAATTGACGGAAGAAGCCACTCCATTCGCGTTGAAGGCGTTTGTGTACGAGACGGAACAGAGCGACGTCTCTGGCGACCTGCGCGTCATTTACAGTCGAGAGCCGCTGGATCTGACGGTGCCGATGTATCAGACGTTCCGAGTAACGAAAGCAGTAGCTCCGCCGCTGTATTACGTTGTTCCGTTTCAATGGAGCGAGGTCATCGAAGTTTTGAAAGCGCACGGCCTGGACATGAGGACGCTCGCAGCCTCTGCATCGATCGAAGTTGAGAGTTATCGCTTCACGAACGTGACTTGGCCGCAAGGACCGTTTGAAGGCCGCTACATGCCGAGCTTCGATGTCGAACAGACAATCGAGACCAGAGTGTTCCCGGCGGGCTCGGTGGTTGTGCCGCTGGCCCAACCCGCGGGCAGAGTCATACTGAACCTGCTCGAGCCTGAAGCGCCCGACTCCCTCGTGCGCTGGGGTTTCTTCAATGCAATCTTCGAGGAGAAGGAATACGCTGAGCACTACGTGCTCGAAGATCTCGCGCGCCAAATGATGGATCGCGATCCTGCATTGGTGCGCGAGTTCATGGACCGGCTCGATCTCGACGAAGAGTTCGCTGCCAGCCCTTCCGAGCGTTTGCGCTTTTTCTATAAGCGTTCGCCCTACTGGGATCCACGAATGAATCTGTATCCAGTAGGGCGAATCATTAGTGTGTTTGATCTACCGCTTACCTGATATCTAAGACGCCCGACGATTTTCACCTCGAGTCACGGATGTGTCGGGCGTCGAGCAGGGCAAACAGTGTGTAGTTTGCCTATACCACTGTGCGGCGTCCGCCGATTATGTTGATAAGTAGCACCACCAGTGCTAACACGAGCAACAGGTGAATGAACCCACCAATCGCATAGCCACTTACCACGCCGAGTAACCACAGAACCAACAGAATTACAAAAATCGTCCAAAGCATTTTGTCTTCCTCCTTTTGTCAACCACGCCCCAAGTTTGCTTGGTACAAAAGCAATCGCCGTGGATTCAGCAACGACCATGCCGTTTTGGGTTTCAAGCGTTTGGGGCTAAAAGACAGGCTGAGTGCGTACGGAAACAAAGCACTTCAGAGTCTAATATGTCCGATATGACCTATAAGTCCGATAGGACCTATGAGGTCAAACCCTAAATTTTCACGAAGTTGTTCTGGACTTCACATATTGATGGCTGGTAAAGTGACACAAGCGTCGCATGGCCGCGATGCACCGGAGTTTTAGAGTCCTGTCTTCAGCTTCTTCTCCTAACTCCTAAACCCGACTCTTTGTGCTTTAGATTTTGCAGAACCGCCCGGAGTGGATCTCCGCGTGGCCATTGGAGGTTTGTTTTTATGCCCACCCCCCCGCCCAAGGTTTCGCTGCGCGCCCGCAGAGTCGCGCTGGCGATCCTGGCAACTATCACCTTCTCCCTTTGCGTTGCCGCGACAATCGTTACGTATCAACGGCATCAACCCCCGGTACAGAACATCAACTACTCACAACTCTACAGTTTCGCTGAAGCCGGCGGCGCGGTAGCACTACAGATTGAAGGAGAAACACTGACGGTTACCAGGGCCGACGGCACGCTTGAACAGGCGACTGTCACGGGCGAAGCCGCGCAGCACGAAATTGTGCAGCTATTCCGGAAGAACAATGTGCCCGTAGAGTTCAAGCCGATACAGCCGGGCATGTTATCCAGTCTTCTTAGCTGGGGTCTGCCTGTATTGACCCTCGGGCTAATCGCGTTTGCCGCCTGGCGGATTTACGCGAGCATGAGTGGGCGTGGCTCGTTTGAGCTGGAGAACCATAACGGCAAACAGGATGTCGGCTTTGATGACGTTGCCGGAGTTGACGAGGCGCGCGCGGAGTTAACGGAGACGATCGAGTTTCTGCGAAGCCCCGAGCGATTCAGCCGCCTCGGTGGACGTGTTCCTCGTGGAATTCTTCTTTACGGACCTCCAGGCACAGGCAAGACGCTGCTCGCAAGAGCGGCCGCGAAAGAAGCCGGCGTGACGTTTCTCGCCGCGTCAGGATCGAGCTTCCAGGAAAAGTTTGCCGGCCTCGGCGCGGCTCGAGTGCGACATCTCTTCGCTAAAGGAAGAAAACTCTCCCCTTGCATTATCTTTATCGATGAGATCGATGCTCTCGGACGCCAGCGCGGTCGTGGCGGCGACTCAGCATCTGCCGACCAGGATCAGACACTCAACCAGTTGCTCGTCGAGATGGATGGATTCGATCAATCGACGGCGGTGGTCGTGATCGCATCAACCAACCGGCCGGACATCCTCGACAAGGCGCTCACGCGACCGGGACGCTTCGATCGTGAGATCGCAGTGAACCTCGCCGACGTCGCCGGTCGTGAAGCGATTCTGAAAGTCCACGCACGCAACCTCAAACTCGAATCAGGTCTCGACCTTCAGTGGATCGCGCGCGGCACTCCGGGTTTCTCCGGCGCAGAGCTCGCGAACCTGATGAACGAAGCTGCCATCGCTGCCACGCGTGATGACGCCGAGGCGGTTGGGCGGAAACACGTCGAGATTGCGCGTGACCGCATCCTGATGGGCGCTGAGCGCCAGGGCTTCATGATGGATGAAGACGAGCGCTATGCGACCGCGGTTCACGAGGCGGGACACGTGGCGGTCGGACTCGCGGTGGAAAATGGCGACCCGATACACAAGGTCTCGATTCTGCCGCGCGGCCGGGCGTTGGGCGTGACGCAATCGTTGCCGGAACGCGATCGCTTCATGAAGAAGCGCGAATACCTCGAAGATCAGATTGCCCTGTTACTGGGTGGCCGTGCGGCCGAACAGATATTGCTTTCGACTATGACGGCGGGGGCTTCGAACGACATCGAGCGCGCAGTTGAGATAGCACGGCGAATGGTCAGCGAGTTTGGCATGAGCCGGTTGGGACCGATTCACTTGGGCCAGCCTGACCAGCAGCGCAGCCAGAGTCTATTGGATAAGGTTGAAGAAGCGACGAACGAGTTGATCAATACGCAACTGGAGCGAGCGTGCGCAATCGTGACTGCCGAACGGGAGTCGATTGGGCGTCTGGTTGAGTTATTGATGGAACGCGACACGCTGGACGCGGACGAGATTCTCAGTTGCTTCAAACGCGAGAGACGCGCCGCATAAAACCATTGGACAGGATTTTCAGGATGAACAGGATTAAATCCTGTAAAATCTTGAAAATCCTGTAATCCTGTCTAAACGACCAGGTATAGCGGGTTCTCGAGGATCTTTTTGAAGGTTTGGAGAAACTTCGCACCGGTTGCGCCGTCAATCACGCGGTGATCGCATGACATCGTGACGCGCATCATCTGGCGAATCACAATCTCGTTATCCCGCACAACCGGCTTCGCACTCATCGCGCCTACGGCAAGTATCGCCCCTTCGGGCGGATTGATGACCGCCGTAAATTCATCAATTCCAAACATCCCCAAATTGCTGATCGAGAAGCTGGCGCCGGTGTACTCTTCGGGTTTGAGTTTCCTCGAACGAGCACGCTCAGCTAATTCGCGCACCTCGGCGGCGATCTCGCTGAGTGACTTTTGATCCGCCGCGCGCACCACCGGTGTTATGAGCCCTTCCTCGATGGCCACTGCGACGCCGATGTCTGCGTGTTCGTAGTAACGGACAAACTTCTCCTGAAACGAAGCATTGACTTCCGGGTGTTGCATCAATGCCGCGGCCGTCACTTTTACGATCACATCGTTGATGCTGATCTTGAGATCAGGATCGAGGGCGTTGATGCCGCGGCGCATTTCTGCTGCACGGTCCATCTCAATCTCGGTGGTGAGAAAGAAGTGTGGCACTGGACCAAGCGAGGTGACGAGTCGTTTGGCGATAGTCTTCCGTATCTCGCTGGCCGGCTCGTCGCGATAAGCTGATGCGGCTGCTTGCTGGAATCGTGCAGGTTCGACAGCGCGCGGAAAGCCCTGAGGAGCAGGGGCGGCTTTCGGTTGGGTTAGCGCGGCTTCGATGTCTTTCTTGATGATACGCCCGCCTGGTCCGCTACCCTGGAGCGAGCGCAGATCGATGCCCGCTTCCGCAGCCATGCGCGCGGCAAGTGGTGAGACTATGACGCGAGCCGAATCGGCTGTAGCAGCTTGCGGCTGGCGTCCATTGTCCACCGCGCTTGCCGAGGCAGCAGCCGCCTTTGCCTGCGGCGCAGGAGCAACAGCGGGAGCAGGCGCAGGTTTTTGCTGTTCCTGTTTCTTCTCCTCCGGTTCTTTCTTAGCCGGCGCTTCAGACAGCACCGACGCGATATCTTCGTCAGGCTCGCCAATCACCGCGATCAACTGCCCCAGCGGCGCCGATTGTCCCTCGTTGATCAGGATCTTACGTAAGACACCGTTGCCCAGAGCCTGCATTTCCATCGTGGCCTTGTCGGTGTCGATTTCGGCGAGCGGCTCGCCCATTGAGACCTTGTCTCCCTCTTTTTTCAACCAACGCGAGATCTGGCCCTCCTCCATCGTAGGGGAGAGCTTCGGCATGATTACCTTCGTTGCCATTCACCATTCCTTTTCTGCCCAGAAAAGTTTTTTAATCGAGATAAGCCACTTCGCGTACAGCAGCGACGATCCTATCCACATCGGGTATCGCAAGATTCTCCAGGTTCTTCGCGTAGGGCATCGGCACGTCAGCGCCCGAAACGCGTTTCACCGGAGCATCCAGATAGTCGAATGCGCGTTCCATGATCTCCGCGCTGATCTCCGCATTAACTCCACAAATCGGATGCGACTCTTCAGCTACTACCAAACGATTCGTCTTTTTAACTGATTCAACAATCGTATCGATGTCGAGAGGACGAATAGTTCGGGGATCGATCACCTCACACGAAACGCCCTGCTGCTCGAGTGCGTCCGCTGCCTTGAGCGCGAGTGGGACCATCAACGACCGCGCCACGATGGTCACGTCTGTTCCTTCTCGCTTGATGTCCGCGACGCCCAGAGGAATCGTGAAGTCGGGCTCGTCCGGAACCTCGCCCTTTTGTCCGTACATTCTTTCCTGTTCGATGAAGATTACCGGATCGTCATCTCGGATCGCAGACTTCAGTAAACCCTTGGCATCAGCCGGAGTTGACGGCATCACGACCTTCAGTCCGGGAAAGTATGCGTACCACGACTCGAGCGCCTGCGAATGCTGCGAAGAAACCTGAAACGCCGAGCCGCCCGGACCACGAAAGACGATCGGAATGTTGAATTGACCGCCGGACATGTAAAGCATCTTCGCCGCGGAGTTGATGATTTGATCGGTGGCCAGGATCGAGAAGTTGAAAGTCATGAACTCGACGACGGGACGGAGTCCAGCCATCGCTGCGCCAATTCCGAGTCCGGCGAAGCCAAGCTCAGTGATCGGCGTATCGATTACGCGTTTGGGTCCAAACTCGTGCAGCAGTCCCTTGCTGACCTTGTAAGCGCCGTCGTATTCGGCGACTTCCTCGCCCATTAAGAAAACTTTTTCGTCGCGGGCCAGCTCTTCGCGGAGGGCCTGATTGAGTGCTTCGCGGATTGTGATTGTCGCCATGATTCTGCTTAACTTTGCTGCCTTTGCGGGAAACTATTTTCTGCCCGGCTCGATCGGATTGGCGTAGACGTCTGTGTAGAGTTCCTGCGCGTCCGGCAAGGGACTCTCCTCAGCAAAACGCAACGAGTCTTCCACCTCATCACGCACCTTCTGATCGATCTCGTCGAGTGCTTTCTGGTCCAGAATGTTTTCTTCGATGAGACTGGCGGAAAAGAGTTTGATCGGATCGCGCTCCTGGTACTTCTCGATTTCGGCGCGCGTGCGATAGTTTCCGGGGTCGGACATCGAGTGGCCCATGAAACGGTAGGTGCGAATCTCGAGCAGCGTCGGCAAGTAATCTTTGCGGGCGCGTTCAACCGCTCGCATTGTCGCTTCGCGGACGGCGAGCACGTCCATGCCGTCAACAAACTCCGAGGCCAGGTCATAAGCGCAGGCTTTTTGCGCTATGTCGCGCAGAGACATCGCTCGCGCCAGAGAAGTGCCCATTCCGTACTGGTTGTTTTCGCAGATGTAGATACAGGGAAGTTTCCAGAGCTGGGCCATGTTCAGCGACTCATGAAACGCGCCCTGGTTGACCGCCGCTTCGCCGAAGAAACAGAGTGTCACCTGATCCGTGCCCTGATATTTAGTAGCGAAAGCGGTGCCCGTTGCGAGTGGAATCTGGCCGCCGACGATTGCGTGGCCGCCCAGGAAGCCGAGGCTCTTGTCAAACATGTGCATCGAGCCGCCCTTGCCCTTCGAGCAGCCGGTGGCCTTGCCAAATAATTCCGCCATGATCGATCTGGCTGACATTCCTTTTGCCAGTGCCAGACCGTGTTCGCGATAGCTTGCGAGGACGTAGTCGTCTTTCCGGATGGCAGAGATCGCGCCGACGCCCACCGCCTCCTGCCCGATGTAGAGGTGACAAAAGCCGCCGATCTTGCCGGCGACGTAAGCTTCCGCCGACTTCTCTTCGAAGTGACGAATCAATAGCATTTGCCGGTAGAGTTCAGTGAGTTGATCGGAACCGAGTCCACTGAGCCGGGCTTTTTGTTGCTCCTTGGCCGAATCTCTTTCGCGTCTAAGTTGATGGGAATCAACGTCTGCCGGTGCATCCATCACGCCGGTAGAGCTTTGTTGCTCTTCGGCTTGGGCGGCTGAAGGTGGCGCTGCTGTTTGTTTGCTCATGAAGGGTCGGATTATAAGCGACTCAGACGAAACGGTGCAAAAGAGCTAACCACGAAGACACGAAGACACAAATTTAATCAATCTAATTAGTGTCTTTGTGTCTTTGTGGTTAGTGCTTCTTTGTGGCTTAGGTCATCAGGTCGATCGATTTGACGCCGGCCTCGGCCACTGTGAGAAGGGTCTTGCGGGCGTTCTTGTCGCGCTGCATTCGGCCTGCGGCGGCGGTTAACAATTCCTCGGTGGTTTCGCCATCTTCCGGGAAGGAAGCGACTCCGAGGCTCACGCCCAAGCCAATCATTGTCCCTGCCCGCACGGAAAACAGTTGATCCTCAACCGCACTTCGCATTCTTTCACTGATCGATTCAGCCATTTTGCTGGACGCCATCGGCATGATCGCAACGAATTCGTCGCCGGCGTAGCGCGTCAGAATGTCCATCTGCCTCAACTCGCGCCTCACAACGCCCGCAACACTCGCCAGCAAACGATCGCCGGTTGAGTGTCCATACTTATCGTTGACGATTTTGAAATCATCGATGTCCATGGAAACCACCGCGAGCGGTTCTTTGTTCATGCGCTGGCACTCAGCAAGGCGCTGTTCGAGCATCATGTAGAAGCCACGCGCATTCGGCAGTTCCGTCAACGGATCGACGAGGGCGCTCTCTCGGGTTCTCTCGTAAGTTATAGCGTTGTTGAGGGCGCTCGAAGCATGCTGGCAAACTGATTCCAATAAACGCACGTGTTCGGTGGTATACGAAGTCCGGCTTTGCGAATAGAGCGCGATTGCTCCAAACGCGCCGTCTTCACGGATCAGCGGCGATACCAGCACACCGCGAAAACGTTTCACTACCTCATCGGGAATGCCGACCAGATCCAATTCCGGAGACGCATTGCACATCGAACGCGCGTTGGCTATCACCCAGCCGGTGATGCCATCGCCGATGTTGATCCGGCGCCGGTTGAAGAGCTCGACGTCTTCACCTACAACGTGCGCCGCAATCGCTTTGCCGGATGGTTCGTCAACCAGGTAGATCACGCAAGTGTCGAAAGGCACGATCGCTCTTAACTTGTTCGCCACCAATGTCACAGTGTCGTTCAAGTTGAGCGAAGAGCCGATCGTCTGCGCGATTTCGTGAAGCGCGAAAACTTCGCGCTGGGCGTCGGTAATGGATCGGAACCCCGAAGCTTCTTCTTCGAAAACACCGAGAACGTCTGAGGCCAGGCCCGCATCCGGTTTGGTGTTCGTTTGATTATCTATTTCAGCCGTGGACGCGACTTGCTCCTGGATGTCTTGCGAGTCGATCAACTGATCGAACTTTTCGACGTGCTTGATGAAAGTCTCGACAACCTTCGGATCGAAGGCAGTGCCGACCATGCTGCGCAGCAATGCAAGCGACTCTTCGCGTTTCATTCCCTTGCGGTAGGGACGATCGCAACGCGTGGCGTCGTAAAAATCAACTACCGAGATAATGCGCGCAACGAGTGGAATCTGCTCGCCTTTCAATCCTTTCGGATAGCCGCTGCCGTCCCATTTCTCGTGGTGATAACGGACGATGTCTTCGACTGGGTAAGGGAAGTTGACGCGCTTGAGAATGTCGCCGCCGACAGTCGGGTGAATCTTCATCTTCGCGAATTCCGCTTCAGTGAGTTTGCCAGGCTTGTTGAGGATGTATTCAGGCACGGCAAGCTTGCCGATATCGTGAAGCAGAGCGCCGGCGTGAAGCGCGCGTAACTCCTGTTCAGACACTTTGAAGAGCGCTCCCAACTCTGTCGCATAGATCTGTGTCCGGCGCACGTGTCCATGAGTTGTTTGATCCTTCGCATCGATCGCAATTGCCAACGACTCGATGGTGTTCATGTGGATGGTGGCCATCTCTTCGACGTGGCGCCGTCGTTCGGCCTCCGCCTGTTTGATCTCTTCGAGGCGCCGCTCGTTGAAGCGATAGAGCAGGTAGATGAGCCCGGTGATAAGCACACCCAAAGCGGCATAGGCGAGGCTCTGATTTGATATCGCCGTATAAAACAGCAGCGCGACGCTCACGACAGAAATGCCTGCCATGAGCGCGGTGCTCTTCCAGTCAGCTTTCAGCATTGCTGGGGCCCAATCCTTCAAGGTTCGGAACTACGACGGTTGTAAGGTGATTTAGTGCGCCTGAGATGGTGCCAAACATTGTTTGACACGATGATAAATATAGACTTCGTGCGCCCGGGAGTCAAGAACCGTTTTTGACAATGATTTACAGGATTTTCATGATTGACTGTCGAGCCCAAGCTGATCTGCGAGTGCTGAAACGCTATTTACCGGCTGTTTGCACGTGTAATGCTCGCAAACGTACGCAGTTGGCAGGTCATTTAGCAGGGGACGATTTTCCAGTAGCGGTATCGTTTGAGCGCCGCCGAAGCTGGGGGCGACGACCTTGTTTGGCAGATACCTTCGCCAGACTTCCTGAAGCAGAGGACGGATGCCCGCCGAGTCGTTCCCCACGATCGCGACTTCCTTAGGCGTCGCGAGCAGGAAATCAGCAGCCGAGAGCGCGTAACCGAAGCCTGAAGGATAGCGGCGGATGGAGTCTCCTACTTCACGAATGATCGCGGTCCCGAACTCGCGGTAATTCTCCCTGCCGGTGAGGATTGCGAGACGTAGAAGAACGTCCGCGGCGACCGAATTTCCTGAGGGCGTCGCATTATCGAAGTAGTCCTTCGAACGCACGATCAGGTCTTCATGACTCTTGCCCGTGAAGAAGAAGCCGTTGTTCTCGTTATCCCAAAACTCTTCGATCATTCGTTCCGTCAGTGTCTGCGCTTCTTCAAGCCAACGAAATTCACCGGTAGTTTCAAACAACGTGACGAGTCCTTCGATCAGAAATGCATAGTCTTCGAGATAACCGTTAAACTTGGCAACGCCGGCTTTCCAGGTGCGAAGCAGCACGCCATCGCGCCGCAGGTTTGCAAGTACAAACTCCGCGTTTCGCCGGGCGGCGTCCGTGTAATCGGGGCGGTCCAGGACCACTCCGGCTTCAGCGAAACTCGCCAGCATTAGACCATTCCAGGCGGTGAGAACTTTTTCATCGCGATCGGGTTTGATGCGGTCTTCGCGAAGCTCAAACAGTATGCGCTTACTTTCGTTTAACGATGCGGCGAGTTCGGAAACAGAAACGTTGTGCGCGACGGCGACGTCTTCAATTGTGCGCATTACGTTCGGGATGTTCTTGCCTTCGAAGTTCCCCGATTCAGTGATGTTGTAGTAATCGCAGAACCGGGCTGCAGCGGTCTCTCCCAGAGCGCTTTGAATCTCTTTGATATCCCAGACGAAAAATTTTCCTTCATGACCCTCGGAATCCGCGTCCTGGGTTGAGTAGAAACCGCCGGCAGGATCGGTCATCTCACGCAGGATGTAGTCGAGAATGCCTTCAACAGTGTTCCGCGCTAATTGATCCTCGCTTAGCTGGAAGTAGTGAAGATACAGCCGTGAGAGGAGGGCATTGTCATAGAGCATTTTTTCGAAGTGAGGCACGAGCCATCTAGCGTCGGTTGAGTAACGGTGAAAGCCGCCGCCCAGTTGATCGTAGATGCCGCCGTTCGCCATTTTCTGACACGTATTACGCACGATCTCGAGCGCCTCGCGGTTACCTGTGCGGACGTAGGTGCGAAGCAAAAACTCCAGCGTCATTGCTGGCGGAAATTTTGGCGCGCCGCCGAAGCCACCGTGTATCGAGTCGTAACTTCTGACGATGCCGGCGTAAGCCGCGTCGATTAACTCGACATTGATTGGAAAATCCGAGCCGCTTGTTTTGCTGAGACGCTGGAGTTCGTTAACCAGCGATGTGCCGGTCTCGCGAATGTCGTCTTGTCGATCTCTATACGCTTCGGCAATGCTGATCAATACTCTCGGAAAGCCAGGCATGTTGTAGCGGTCCTGGGGTGGATAGTACGTGCCGCCGTAAAAGGGAACTCCGTCCGGCGTCAGAAAGACTGTCATGGGCCAACCGCCGTGGTGAGTCATCATCTGGACGGCGTTCATATAGATCTGATCGAGATCGGGACGCTCCTCACGATCGACTTTAATGTTCACGAAGTGTTCATTCATCAATTTCGCGATCTGCTCATCCTCGAAAGACTCATGAGCCATCACGTGGCACCAGTGACAGGCTGAGTAGCCGATACTCAGGAGGACGGGTTTGTTCTCGCGCCGCGCTTTTTCAAAAGCTTCGTCGCCCCACGGAAACCAATCGACCGGATTGTGGGCGTGCTGCAAAAGATAAGGGCTGGTTTCGTTAATAAGATGGTTTGGCATATCCACAGATTACACAGATTACACAGATTCAAACAATCCAAGCAGTAGCCCTGCTGGAGTGGGCCTACGCCTCTGTTTGTTTCAATCGCTGGAATCTGTGTAATCTGTGGCTATGGAACGTGAAACCTTAGAATTTGATGTTGTGTTTGTTGGCGCGGGTCCGGCCAATTTGAGTGGAGCGCTTCACCTCGCGCGACTCGTCAAGCAACACAGCGAGCTCGGCGATATCGAGATCGCCGTTATTGAAAAAGGCGCCGCAGTCGGAGCACACATTCTTTCCGGCGCAGTGATGGATCCGACGGCACTCCGCGAGCTGATTCCGGACTTCGAAGAGCAAGGCGCGCCGCTGGAATCGCCCGTCAAGGAAGACTACTTTCTTTACCTGACGCCGAAGCACGCTATCCGTTCTCCGATCACACCACCGCCTCTCAAAAACCACGGCTACTACATCGTTTCGCTGAATCGCCTGACTGCCTGGTTAGGGGAGAAGTGTGAAGAGGCGGGCATCAATATTTTTCCGGAGTTCCCGGGCGCCGACCTGCTTTACGACGAAGAAGATCGAGTACTCGGCGTGCGCACGGGCGATAAAGGCATCGATAAGGAAGGTAAACGGAAGGCCAACTACGAGCCGGGTGTCGATCTGCACGCGAAGATCACCGTGCTGGGTGAAGGTCCGCGCGGCTCGCTTACGAAACAGCTTGTCGAGCGTTTGGGACTCGCGGAAGGACGTGAGCCGCAAGTCTACAGTGTTGGCGTGAAAGAGTTGTGGGAATTGCCTGACGATCGTTATCCCACGGGTCGCGTTACACACACGTTGGGCTTTCCTTCCGACTCGTCCACATATGGTGGCGGCTGGATCTACGGCATGCAAAACCGTGTGCTCAACATCGGCTACGTCACGGGACTCGATTACAAAGATCCGTTGATCGATCCGCACGCCGAATTTCAACGCTATAAGACTCACCCTTACATCGCGCGCCTGCTCGAAGGCGGCAAGATGATTCGCTACGGAGCCAAGACCGTCACCGCCGGCGGCTACTTCGCGATACCAAGGATGTACGCGGACGGAGTGCTTTTAGCCGGCGACTGCGCAGGGTTGCTCAATCCGCAGCGATTGAAGGGGATCCACTCCGCAATCAAGAGTGGGATGCTGGCGGCTGAAGTGATCCTGGAAGCGTTGCTCGCAAAAGATTATTCGGCGAAACAGTTGCAGCGCTACGAACAGGTCGTGAACGAGAGTTGGATCATTCCGGAGCTGCGCAAGGTCAGAAACTTTCATGCTGCCTTCAAACACGGCCGGTGGCTTGGGCTGATCAATTCGGGCCTGCAATTCGTCACCGGTGGGCGAGCCTGGGGCATTTTCGATCGCGACCGCGCTGTTCCTGGTCACGAAGAGATGCGGAAGCTTTCGTCTTACGGTTATCGCGGCGACCGGATCGAGCAGCGCTACACTGACTTACGTTTCGACGGCAAGCTGACGTTCAATAAACTGACTGACGTTTACCACGCGGCGGTGGGCCATGACGAAGATCAGCCGGTCCATCTGCACGTGCTCGACACGAACGTCTGCGCTACGCGGTGCGCCGAAGAATACGGGAACCCGTGCCAGCGATTTTGTCCTGCGGCTGTTTACGAAATGGTCGAGAATGGTGGAAATGGAAACCGGCGTTTGCAGATAAACTTCTCAAACTGCGTTCACTGCAAGACGTGCGACATCATGGATCCCTATCAGATTATCAACTGGGTAACACCGGAAGGCGGTGGTGGACCAGACTATAAGGGCATGTAACCACGGATTAAACGGATTTTTTTTTCAGATCAGCGCAGATCTCTTTTAAAGATCCGTCTAATCCGCGTTACCGTCTTTTTCTTTGATATTAAAATGCACGCGGCCGCGCATCACTTCCTCGAGCGCGATGCGTGTCGGTTTGTGTTTCTGCGGATCGATTTCGATTCTGGGCTGTGCTCCTCGCTGTAATTGTTTGCTGCGCTTCGCTGCGAGGATGATTAAACGATATTTTGAATCAACTTCCTGCCCGCCAGTTCCTTCCATTTCGCCTTCAGCCAACTCTGTCGTTGTAGCCACTCGATTCTCCTTCTCTACCAACTAATCTCGCCCTGACATGAATTCTTTGATCACTTCACGAACCAGGCCTTCCTGTCGCATGCAACGCGCGCGCTCGGCGTAAATGATCGATGCAAGCTGGTGCGCTGCTCTTTCGATTTCATCGTTGATGATGACGTAATCGAAAGCCGAGTACTGCTTCAGTTCCTCCGGCGCATTACGCAGACGAACTTCGAGTTCTTCCGCGGAGTCTGTGCCTCTTGCCAGCAATCTTTGCCGCAACACCTCAGGTGACGGCGGCAGGATAAAGATACTCACTGAATCCATCAGCAACTGCCGCACGCTGGCCGCGCCCTGCACATCGACTTCAAGAATGATATCCAGCCCCGCGGCAGTCTCTTCGGCAATCTGCCTTTTCGCAGTGCCGTAAAGGTTTCCGTGCACACAGGCCCATTCAAGAAACTCGCCCGCGGCGCCCATCTCCTCGAAAATGTCTCGGCTTACGAAGAAATACTCGCGGCCGTTGACCTCACCCGGACGCGGCGCGCGAGTCGTGTAGGAGACAGAATAGCTAAGATTCTCTACAACCTCCAACACGCGTCGGATGAGTGTGCCCTTGCCGCCGCCTGACGGTGAACTAACGACGAAGAGCGTGCCTCTCGGCGTGGCACTGTTAACTGGTGTCGCCAGTTGCAGTTCTCTCACTTTACTCGACATTCTGAACCTGCTCGCGAAGTTTCTCGACTTCCGCTTTGATCGCCAGTCCTGCTTCCTTGATTGCGAGGTCGGTGGATTTTGACAGGGTCGTATTGGCCTCGCGATTCAGCTCCTGCAAGAGAAAATCGAGCATCTTCCCAGCCTCACCAGGCGCATCGAGTGCGTCCTGGAACTGGGAAAGATGACTGCGCAGCCGGACCATCTCCTCACTCACATCGCTTCGATCGGCAAGGTATACAACTTCCTGGGCCAGCCGGATCGGATCTATCTCGATGGTTTGGCCGCCGCGATTAAGTAGCTCTCCGATGCGTTTTTGTAAGCGCACACGGTAGGCGTCCGCCAAACCTGCCGCAGACGACTCGATAATCGGCACCAGCGTCTCGATCTTTCGCACCCGCCCGCGTAACTCCTGTTTGAGCGCTTCGCCTTCCTGCTCGCGCATCTTCTCGAGTTCGTTCAGTGCCTGGTCCAACGCTTGTTCCAGCGCTGCGATCATTCTCTCGTCGATACCGTTTCGAGCAGGTTGGATCGCGCCGGGGATGCGAGCGAGAACGTTGATGTCGAGCTGTCCGGCAATGTCAAAATCCTGCTGTAGTTGTTTCAGGGCATTGATGTAGCCGGCGATGAGCGGTCGGTTGAGTTCGTAAGCGATCTGCGCAGCGCGTTCCAGGCTGACCGTGACATCGACGCGGCCGCGAGACAGCCGTGAAGTGATGCGCTTCTTGATCGAGGGCTCAGCGAAGGACAGCTCAGCGCCGACGCGCAGGTGGATGTCGAGAAAGCGATTATTTACGGTCTTGAGATCGACTGAGACGGAGAAATCGTCTCCAGCCACCATCCCTTTGCCGTATCCGGTCATTGATTTCATGATTCTAGAATTCCGGCCTTTATAGGTCCTATAGGTCCTATAGGACTTATATGACCTATTAAGACCTCGCGTTCAACCCAATGCCACTAGCTCTTCCTCATCAGCGAATTGAAGCTCGTAGAGCTTTCGATATTTTCCGCCCTGCGACAACAACTCAGCGTGCGTGCCCGTCTCGATAATTCTCCCTGCTTCCATCACGACAATGACGTCAGCGCGACGCACGGTCGAGAGGCGATGAGCGATGACGATTGTCGTGCGGTTCCGGATCAGATTGCCGATCGCGCGTTGGACCAGGCGTTCTGATTCAGCGTCAAGCGCCGACGTCGCCTCATCCAGAATCAGGACCGGCGCATTAACCAGGATTGCACGCGCGATAGCAAGCCGCTGGCGTTGACCGCCGGAAAGAAAGATGCCGCGCTCGCCGACAATCGTATCGTACCCATCGGGCAGTTCGCGAATGAAGTCATGCGCAAACGCGATCAATGCAGCTTCTTCGATCTCCCGAGCAGTCGCCTCAGGTTTGCCGTAGGCGATGTTGTGCCGGACCGTGTCGTTGAAAAGTACGGTTTCCTGAGTGACGAGGGCAATTTGCCGTCTCAAGCTGGAAATAGTTACGTCTCGGATGTCAGTGCCATCCCATAACACTGAGCCCGAGCTCGGATCGTGAAAACGGGACAGTAACTTCGTCAGAGTAGACTTTCCACCGCCCGACTCGCCCACCAAAGCCACCATCGTGCCTGCTGGTATCGTCAGGCTTACGTCACGCAAAACGGAGCGCGTCTCGTTTGCATAACCAAACGAAACGTTTCGCAGCTCGATCTCTTTTTTCAACGTGGGCAGTTCTGCAGCGCCAGGCTGCTCCTTGATGGCTGCGTGTTCGTCCATCACTTCCCACACGTGATGCGCAGCGGCGAGCGCTTGCTCCATGCTGTTCTGGAGTCGTGAGAGCTTACGCATCGGATCGTAACTGCGAAAAAGAAAGAACAGGAACGTCACGAACTGCGCCGTGTTCATCCGACCGGTGATAATCTCGCGCTGTCCAAAAAACAGCAGCAGCACCACGAAGAGGATGCCGATCATTTCGATGGTGGGCGGTGAAGCACCGGCAATACTCGCGCTGCGCAGGTTTGCTCTTACAATCCTTTTCGCAACGGTGGTGAAGCGCTCCGACTCGCGTTTCTCAGCTCGATAAGCCTTGACGATTCCCTGGTTGGCAAGCGCCTCCTGGGCCGTGTCCGTCAGTTGTTTGCTGCCTTCAAAACTCTCGCGCGCGAGATTTCGCAACGCCCTACCAAACTTCGCAGTAAGCACGGCGATGACCGGCGCGATCGCGAGTGAGCCAAGCGTGAGTCGCCAACTGTAATAGAAGGATGCTGCCAGAAACGCGATGAGGGTGAAGCTCTCGCGCAGCATGTCTCGAATCGTGGCCGTTACGGCGGTCTCGATCGCAGCGGCACTCGATACGAGTCTCGAGACGAGGTAGTTGGTGCGATGCCGTTCGAAGAATGTCGCGGACTGTGCCAGCAGGTGGCTATAAAGATCCTGGCGCAGCTTCAAAACCGCCGACTGGCCGATTCGCGCCATCAGATAAGTCGATAAATATTCCGCAATCCCTTTTGCGAGAGTGAAAACAATCAGCAGAATGGAGATCATTTTCCAGGCGCCGAACGGAGCCTGGGGGATTAGACGTTGCAGACCGAAAATCGTGGAGGTACGCTGCCCGGCACCTTGAACAAAGGCTTGATCGAAGATTGGCACAATCAAACCACCGATGGCACTCTCGAGCAGTCCGACGACAAGCATCGACAGGGTAGCCAGGGTGAAGATTGGCCAGTGAGGTCTCAAATATTTTAACAGGCGGCGAAGATCACGCATCTCTGGTTGCGAAAATCTCTGATCAGTTGTTATAAGGAGGGTAGAAAACTGTCCTAAACCTAAAGGACGAACTATACTTACCCCTGCTTATTTGCGTCAAGGCTGAGTGATTTACTCGATCCCCTTTGTTAACATGAACCCCTACAATCAATTCACCGGGTGGGGTGTGGGTGAAATTGGGTTATAATTTGCACCGCACTCTGAGACGTTATCAGATCCCCTCCGACAGGATCAGGACATTTGGCACAGCAAGCAACACCAAATACTAAACACGCCGGTAAACGTCTTCTGATCGCAGATGACGATACCGACATGAGACTTCTTCTGGCCGAGTACTTTCGCCGGCTCGGCTTTCAGGTTGACGAGCGCGAGAGCGGCATGGCGGCGCTCGAGGCCGCGATCGCCGGAAGATTTGATTGCTTTATCTTTGACGTATCGATGCCGGGAATGTCAGGTATCGAGCTGCTCAAACGAGTTCGCGATCGAGGCATTCAAACGCCGGCGCTCTTTCTAACGGCGCACGATGCGCTGTCAGACAAAGTCGCGGGATTCGAAGCAGGCGCCGACGATTACCTGGCAAAGCCGTTCAGCCCGCGTGAACTCGAGTATCGCGTCGAAGCGTTGCTTCGTCGCGGCGGAGCAGCGCCGCAGGAGTCTGATGGCGAAAGAATCGAAGTCGGCGATCTGGTGATCGACAAGCGGCGTCACGAGGTGATGCGTAACGGCTTTCGCGTCGATCTGACACCGCTCGAGTTTCAGATCCTCGAACTGCTCGCGTCTGAGCCGGGCCGCGCCTGGTCTCGAAACGCTTTGCTCGATCGAGTTTGGAGCACCGATTACGAAGGTTACCAGCGCAACATCGATCCACACATCAATCGTTTGCGTAAGAAGCTCGAAACGGATCCGAAGAACCCGCGCTACGTGCTCACGGTTCGTGGGGTTGGTTACAAGCTCAACGAGATACCCTGATGCTCTGGTGGATCGGCACAGGCCTCATATTTGTCTGGGTGATTCTCGAACTCTTCGCACGCCGCGGCTGGATCCACCTGCTGCTGATCTCGGGAATCTGCATTCTCATCATCCAGATCGCCGCCTATCGCAAAGCAAAATCCGTGTAATCCGCGGCCAAAATCGTCTTGACCTGCTCACGTCGTTCGGCAACAATGCGCCTGTTTGAGGCATCAAGAGCATTGTAAGGTCTAGCCCGTCATCCCAGAATTCAGACCCGGAGTTGTTTTGTCATGACTTTCAGACGCATTGGTCAACACCTCGTTTTTGCGCTCAGTGCTTGTTTACTGTTTGTGTCTGCGGCATTTGCCCAACAGGACGTCGAACGTAAAACCGTCGCGATCACCTATCCTTTGGATGAGACAGTGACGGTCAAGTTTCGCGGCACGACGCTGCTGCCGCGTCTGAAGGGCGAGGCGAAGGTGAAACGCGCCGGCCGCCGCGGCACGCGGGTCGAGCTGAGCATCGACGATCTGCCACGTGCGTCTGAGCTGGGCGGCATTTATACAACCTACGTCCTCTGGGCCATCTCGCCTGACGGGCACGTTGACAATATGGGCGAGATCAAGCGCAGTGGCAGCACCTTCGTGAATTCAAAACTCGACGTCACCACGCCGTTGCAGACCTTCGCTTTGATTCTGACTGCTGAGCCGCACTTCCTGATGAAGGTCCCGAGCCGCATGGTCGTGATGGAAAATCTTCCGCCGCAACGACCCAACGGCAGCCAGGTTGAAACTGTCGATGTTCGTTACATCGGAAACTCGAGCGACTATTTTCGCAACGTGCATGTCCCCGAAATTGCCGACGCCGATTATCGCCAGACGCCAGTCTCTTTGCTTGGCGCGCGCCAGGCAGTGAACCTCGCGAAGTATGCGGGAGCATCGCAGGACGCTCCTGACGAATTGCAAACCGCCGAGGACCAGCTACAGGCGGCAGAGAAGGCGTGGCGCTTGAATCAACCGATCACAGAAGTTGATATGGAAGCACGAAAGGCAACTGCCTCGGGCGCACATGCTGAAGAGGTGGCAATGGTCCACCGCACGGCCCGGCTCAATCGCGAAGAGGTTCGCCGGCGTGATGAGGCCGTGCGCAGCGCGGAGAAGACTGCTGAGGATTCACAGCGGGAAGTGGCGCAACTTCGCGCGGCGTTAGAGAAGGAGCAACGTGCGCGTGAGTTAGCAGAACGAGATTTAGGGACTGCAAACGATCAACTACGCGAAAAGCGAGTGGAGATTGCGCAGCTTCGCGACGAGAACCAGGCGTTGCGTTCGGAGGGTGAGAGCGCAAAGGTTAAGCTTGCTCGACTCGAAGGTGAAAAAGAGGCTGAGAACGCGCGCGTAGAAGCCGAAAAACAGGCAGCAGAGAGGCGAAGTGCCGAGGCGAACCTTAAAGAGACGCTCGCGAAGTATGGAACGCTGAAAGAGACGGCGACGGGGTTTCGCCTGGTGTTGCCGGAAACAATCTGGAGCAACGCGCGCACGGCCACGTTGTCCACCGCCTCTGCTGCGAAGCTCGAACCACTGGCAGCTCTGCTCGCCAGTAACCCTGATTATCAGATCCTGATCGAAGCTTACACTGACAACAAAGGCAACGAAGTCACGCTACAGCAGTTGACTCAGGAACGAGCTCGCGTCCTGTCGGATCGTTTTCAGTCAGCCGGCGTTGACCCGATGCGGATTCAGGCTAACGGAATGGGCGCTTCAAACCCTCTGGCGCCGAACACTACCCTGGCGGGTCAGAAAAAGAATCGTCGTGTTGAGATAACTTTCACGTCGCCGCTGCGTAACACCGCGGCGAAGTAGTTCCGGATCAGTTTAGCCGCTGATTTTCGCGGATAGATCCGCGTTTATCCGCGAAAATCTGCGGCTAAAAATTCTGATGTCTCCACTCGATCCGCTCGAAATACTTCAGGTCATCGGTTATAGCATCGGCGCGCTACTGCCGCTTTGGATGCTGTTCCAGCTTGTTACCCACCGCAGCAAGCTAACCAGTATCGAGCGCATACTTGCCGCACTCGCGCTCACGATGGGCGGCTGGCATACCAGCAACCTGGTAATCACTCTGCACGGTCTCTTCGATCTCGGCCCGGACACCTGGACCACGCTCCTGCGTGTTGCCGACACCGTCGCGGTAGTCAGCATCACCTTTGCTTACTCATTTCTGCTTCACGTTCACCTTCATCTCTGGGCCAACGCGCACGGGCGCCCGCTGACCGCAAGCGAACGGCTGCGCGTCTACCTCTCTTATATTCCGACAGTCTTTCTTTTTATTGTCATACCGCGTCTTTGGACCGGCGACTACGAGCCGATGTTCACGAAGCTATCGTTCTTCGTGATCCCTTTTGCTTTCTGGATTGCGTACGTACTGGGCCTGATCGCGTTGACCGAACTGCTGATAGCGCGAAGGAGCCGGAACCGCAGCGAGAAAAGAATTATGCGCACGCTCGCGGCGTCGTTTATTGGCATCGGCGTGGTTATCTTTGCGGCGCTCGCGGCGGGCGTAGGTGAGGGAACGGAAGCCGGGCTTTACCTGAAGACACTCGCGAACCTCGGCTCGCTTCTGCCGTCGGTGTTGTTGGCTTACTACATCTATCGTTATCGCTATCTCGAGATCATCATCGAAGAGAGCCTGATCGTGGTCACCTTCGCCATGGTAGTGCTGACGGTCTACGTCTTCGGGATTCGCACCATCGGTGACTGGATGACGCAGCGATACGGCGTTAGACCGGGACTGGTGGAGGCGTTACTGATTCTCGCTCTCGCACTGCTTGCTGCGCCGCTACGGGGCTGGCTCGCGCAACGTTTCCACAAACTCTTTGGGCGTGAGGCCGCGCTTTACAAGGAAATCGTTGCGCGCATCGGATCTTATGCCGGGCAGTACAAGGATCTCTCTGATCTCTTGCACTTTGTCGAGGAACGCACAACCGGCGTCCTCGGATTGCGACAACTCAAAATCTTTGTCGGTGAGTCTGAAGGCTGGGTGAAGTCACTGCTCGAAAAATCGAAAGAAAGCGGTTGGGAGCCTGTCGAGGATGATCCAGTGCTAACCGAACAAGGGTTCAAGCTGGCTTACCCATTGCGCCGTGAAGACAAAGTTGAGGGCTTGTTGGCGCTGGACGCTGCGTCGGCGAGCTTAACTCCTGATGCGCGTTCGATCATCGGACTGCTTGCAGATCAGGTCGCGATAGCGATCGACGACTCGCGCTTGATGGAAGAGAACCTGCGATTGGAAAGAGAGCTGGCGGAGCGAGAACGTTTGGCTGCACTCGGGCGCATGGCGGCAACGGTCGCACACGAGATCAAGAACCCGCTATCGGCGATAAAGTCGATCGCGCAAGTGATGCGTGAAGATGAAGGTCTTCGGAACGAGTACGAGCGCGACCTGGGTTTGATTGTGGGTGAGACTGATCGGCTGAGTCAAAGTGTGACGCAGTTGCTCAGTTTTGCGCGGAAAGAGAGTCCGGTGGGCCAGCCGCTGAGCGTGGATGAGTTGCTGCGCTCAGTAGTGGATCTATTTCAAGCGAATGCGAGAGAGCAGGGAATTGCGCTTGACTGCGAAGTAAACGTCGAGGCTGAGCTTGCGGGGAAAAGTGTTTCTGCGCTGCGCGATGCGTTATCGAACTTGCTGCTTAACGCGTTGCAGGCAACGCCACACGGCGGCAGGGTTGCGTTGAGTGCCGTGTCGTCAAACGGCGATCTGTTGATTAGTGTTCAGGACAGTGGCTCAGGGGTGCCTGCGGATCTGCGTGAAAGGATTTGGGAGCCGTTCTTCACCACAAGGCAACGCGGCACTGGGCTCGGGTTGGCGATCGTTCGCAAGCGCGTTCAGGAAGTTGGTGGCTCCGCCTCGCTCGAATCGTCCAACGGCCGCGGCGCGTTGTTCCAATTGCGCGTTCCGTTGTAAGCCACTTTTAGACAGGATGACAGGATTTTCATGATTGACAGGATGAACATCTTGTTAATCATGAAAATCATGTAATCCTGTCTAAACGGAACTTTATTCAAGAGCGCGCGTGTTGGTTCTGACTTTCAATCGAAGGAGACCATTGCATGAAGAACCGAAGACTTTTAGCCGCGATGTTGCTCGCGCTGTGCGCCGCGTTATGTGTTCAAGCTCAAACCAGCACCGTGCAGGTAGACATTAAAGACGCTGAGACAAACCTCGATACACAACTCTATCTGATTGTCGCTACCAACCAGGACGTAGTCGAATCGAAGCTGCCTGCATCACTCGAACCTGTCCTCAAACAGTTGCGCGCAACATTGCCGTTCAAAAACTACCGGCTCGCGGCCACGTTGCTCAATCGCGTGAAGAATGAAGCGAAGGTTGAATTGAGCTGGATCAGTGGACCGCTGGCATCGTCAGCCGCCAATGCCACCCTGACTCCGAGCTTTAGCCAGTTCAAAGTGCGACAAGTGAAACTGGTGCGAAACAGCGAAGGCCAGCAGATGGTCCAAATGCAGGGTTTCAATTTCGGTGCTCGCATTCCCATTCAGACCAGCGGAGCAATTGCGGCGAACGGTGCAGTGGCTCCGGTTATCAACTATGAAAGCACTGGATTGGCTACCGATATCAGCATGCGTGAATCCGAACCGGTGATTGTCGGCACGCTCAACGTCGGCACATCAGGCGACGCGATCATTCTGGTCGTCTCCGCGAGGCGCACACAGAACTAACGGCGGCGTTTTCTATGGCACGCGACACGCTAGGAGTTTAGGGCCGCACGGCCCTAAACTACTCCGGAAGTGAGAAAAGACGCGTTGCGATTGATGATTGTTGACGACGAGGAAGCCGCCCGCTACGGCATGCGGCGAGCCCTCACGACTTTTGGCTATAACATCTCTGAAGCTGATTCCGCCGAAGCCGCCCGGGCGTTGTTGAAACAGCAAGAGCCCGACCTGCTGCTCCTCGATGTAAACCTTCCCGGATTGAGCGGCCTCGATTTCCTGCGTGAACTAAAAGCCTCAAACGGCAGTGGACCGCTCGTAATCATCGTTACTGCGCACGGCTCGGAGCGGATGGCAGTCGAAGCCGTCAAAGCCGGCGCATACGACTATCTTTCCAAGCCATTCGAGCTCGACGATCTGCGGCTCGTTGTAAAAAACGCAGCCGAAACAGTTCAACTCAGGCGTGAGAATTATTCTCTGCGCCGCCGCATCGAGGTCGAACGTTCGCAGCGAGGCGCGCTCATCGGTAACTCGGAAGCGATGCAGAAAGTGCGCGCCATGATCGATAAAGTCGCGGAGACCGATGCGACCGTGCTCGTGCGTGGTGAATCGGGAACCGGCAAAGAGCTGGTCGCGCGCGAACTTCACGAGCGTAACAGCGTGCGCCGCAATGCTTCGTTCGTCGCGGTCAACTGCGCGGCGTTGCCTTCGGAGTTGATCGAGTCTGAGCTGTTTGGCCACGAAAAGGGCGCTTTTACGGGGGCCGCAGCGCGCCGCGAAGGAAAGTTTGAGCAGGCAGACGGCGGCACGTTGTTCCTTGATGAGATTGGAGACATGAGCTCCAACGTGCAGGCAAAACTGCTCCGTGCACTCGAAGAGAGACGAATCGAGCGCCTCGGCGCAAACGAATCGATCCCAGTTGACGTGCGCATCGTGAGTGCTACGCATCGACCACTCGAACAGGAGATCACCAACGGCAACTTTCGCGCCGATCTGTTTTATCGCTTGCGCGTGGTGACGGTTGACATTGCTCCGTTGCGTGAGCGTCGTGAAGACATTCCGCTTTTAGCTGACACGTTCCTGCGTCTGGCTGCCGAACGCTACGAGCTGCCGCAGAGAACACTCAGCCAGGCAGCTTTGCGACGGCTCGTCGAATACAATTGGCCGGGCAACGTGCGCGAGCTCAAGAACGCGATCGACCGCGCAGTGATTATGGCCGAAGGCGATGAGGTGACGCCTAAAGATCTGCCGGACGAGATTACTGCCGGTATGTCGAAGAGTAATATTGTCGAGGGCGGTGATGCGGAAACTGACGGTTTGAGAATTCCGTTCACCGCCGATTTTCGTGAGGACAGGCGCGAGTTTGAGCGTCGCTATATCACCCGCTGTCTCGAGCACACACAGGGCAACGTTACGCGCGCGGCGGAGATTCTGGACATGCACCGGCAATCGCTACAACACAAGTTAAGACAACTCGGTTTAGGTCGTCGTTACGTCTCAGTGACGGGCGACATGCAGGATAATCCCGACAGTTGACGGAGAACTATGAAGGCACGACTCGACGCAATCATTCAACGCGAACAGGCTGAGTACCTGGATCAACTGCTGCCGGCAAGCGATCCTCTGGTGGCGGAGATGGAGGCATATGCGGCGGAGCATCGTGTCCCCATCGCCGATCGTGAAGTCGCGCTCTTTCTGGAGATCACTGCTCGTACGACTGGTGCTCGCAAGGCTTTAGAGATCGGGATGGCGATCGGTTATTCGGTGGTCCACCTGGCGCGCGGCATGGGTGAGCAGGGTTTGGTTGTGACTATCGATCCGAGTGACGAGATGATTCGCGCGGCGTCAGGTTATCTCGAACGCGCCGGATTGCGTGATCGTGTGAAGATTGAACGCGGTAAGGCGCTGGAGGTGATGCCGCGTCTTGAAGACACGTTTGATCTGTTGTTCATCGATGCCGTGAAGGAAGAGTACAAACAGTATCTCGATCTCGGTTTGCAACGTTTGCGCACCGGCGGCGTGGTGATCGTCGATAATTTGTTATGGGGCGGAAAGGTTGCAGGCGACGACACGGAGACCTCAACGGTCGCGCTGCGAGAATTCAATCATTACTTCGTGAACCATCCTCAATTGCGTGCCGAAGTTTTGCCGGTCGGCGATGGGCTCGGCTACGCAGTCAAGCAGTAGAAATACGCTTTACAGGATTTACAAGATGTTACAGGATTTGCAGGATTAGTCCTGTTAATCTTGGAACATCTTGTATATTCTGTAAAAGTCTGTTGGGAGGTCATGATGAGCACTGGCAAGTGTAGACAGATCGTCGGTTTGATTTTGCTGGCGGCGCTCGCCTGCTCCAGTCTTTCCTGCACTGCCGCCTCTGGTAACGAGGAATTCTTCGGGACCACTACTCCTCCCGCGCGAAACATTCTCCGGTATGTTTCGGGAGATGAGCCCGAATCACTCGATCCGGCGATCAGTAACGGCCAACCAGAAGCGCGAATTTACATGGCTCTCTACGAGGGCCTGGTTGAATACGATTCAAAGACACTTGCTCCGCGACCTGCTCTCGCCGAACGTTGGGACATCAACAACGATTCATCCGAGTTCACTTTTCACTTGCGACATAACGGTCGTTGGTCCAATGGCGATCCAATTGATGCGAACGACTTCGTTTACAGTTTTCGCCGGGCGCTGGCGAAAGAAACCGCCTCGCGCAACGCTTATCTTGCTTTGTATCTGAAGTACGCCCAGGCTTTTAATGAACAGCAGGTCTTCGTTCGCGATCCCACAACGGGCCAGTTTCTGTTGGCTAAAGATTTTGACGACAGTCTTCCTCCCGAGCCGCTCAGTAGCAGTCCGGTAGATCCTGCAAAGAGTGAATACCCAGCTACTCCGGAAGAACCGAAGCCCGATCCTGAGACTGCTTTCCATCGACAGATGCATAGTCCGACCCGGCTGACGCTGCCGGGAAGTGAGAAGGCGCGCGCAAAACTTCTCGATGCTGACCCCAAGTTGAAGGCGGCTGTAGCCGGTAAAGAGTTTGTGACGGTCAAAGGCGAGGACATCGGCGTCGAAGCCGTCGATAACTACACCGTGCGGGTTTACCTGGTTCAACCGGCGCCGTTCTTTTTGGGTCTGCTGGCGCACCAGGTCTTTCGCATCGTGCCGCGGAAGATCGTCGAGCAATTTGGAAACTCCTGGACGCAGCCGGAACATATCGTGACGTGTGGTCCATTCAAGGTAAAGAGCTGGCGACCTTACGACAAACTGGTATTGGAACGTGACCCGATGTATTGGGACGCGGCAACGGTCAAGCTGGATGAGATCGACTTCTATCCAATGTCTGACAATCCAACGATCATGAACCTCTACAAGGTTGGCGAGGTCGATGCGGTGCTTAACCATACGGTGCCGAACGCCTGGCTGCACGTGATGAGGTCCAAGAAAGATTACATGGATGGGGTAGAGGCGTCGATCGATTATCTGAGCATTAACGTGACTAAGCCGCCCATGAACGATTTGCGCGTGCGGAAAGCATTCAACCTCTCGATCGATAAGGAGGCGTGGGCCACCTGGCGCCGGATTGTCAAACCACTGACCGCATTTACTCCCGAGGGAATATTTCCGGGATACCCGCAGCCGAAAGGCGCCGGCTTCAATCCCGCAGAAGCGCGGCGGTTGCTCGGCGAGGCTGGTTTTCCGGTAGAGCAGAAGAGCGACGGCAGTTTTTCCTGTCCAAAGTTTCCAGTGGACCAGGTCGAGTACATCTACAACACTCAGGAATCAAACAAAGCGATGGCCGAATGGATGCAGGCACAGTGGAAACAGAACCTCGGCATCACTGTTAGTTTGAGAAACATGGATTGGAAGACTTTTTTGAATGCCAGGGCAAAGCTCGACTACAAGGGTTTTGCTCGCGCCGCGTGGTCCGCCGACTACATGGATCCGTTCACGTTTTTGAGCCTTTTCTACATTGGTGGCGAGAGCGGCACGGGTTGGCTCGATCCCAAGTACGTGGCAATGCTTGATGAAGCCAACCGCACCCTGGACCACAAGAAGCGTTTCGAGTTGCTGGCCGCCGCCGAAAAATACATGATCGATGCGCAACCGGTTATTCCGATCGACACGGCTTCCGTTAACTGGACCAAGAAGCCATACGTCAAGGGAATGTATCCGAATCCGGGTTCACTGTATCCCTGGAAATATGTTTACATCGAACGCGATCAGGCCAAGTGGGATTACGGCATACCGAGTTTGGCCGCGGATTAACGCGGATTGACGCGGATCTTGTCTGTGTTATCCGTGTTCATCTGTGGCGACTAAAACATGCTTCGCTTCATAATCAGACGGCTTCTGATCACGATCCCTACGATCCTCGTCGTGATTACGATTACCTGGGGCTTGATCAAACTCGCTCCCGGTAACTTTTACTCCAGCGAGCGGAAGCTGCCTGCCGGAATCGAGAAGAACATTCGTGAGAAGTACGGCCTCGATAAACCGTGGTACCAGCAATATGGCAAAACGATGTGGAGTATTTTTCGCCACTTCGACTTTGGTACTTCTCTGAGGTTCGAAGGCCAGTCGGTAAATACCATCATCTGGCGTTCATTGCCCGTTTCAGCCGCCGTTGGCATTCTCGCGTACCTTCTGGCCCTGATCATCGGAATTACCGCCGGCTCAATCGCCGCACTCAAACAAAACTCGCGCTGGGACTACGCCTCGATGGCGCTCGCGATGCTCGGTATTTCGATACCCAACTTTGTGCTTGGTCCAATTCTGGTGCTGGTGTTTTCTCTCAGTCTTTACTGGTTGCCGCCGTCGCGTTGGGGCGGCTTTCCGAGTCGAAATCTGATTCTGCCGGTGCTTACACTGTCGGCCATCTACATGGCCTACATCGCGCGGCTCACGCGCGCAGGCATGCTCGAAGTGCTGCGTTCAGATTACATTCGCACAGCAAGGGCAAAGGGATTAAGCGAGAAGGATGTTGTTATCCGGCATGCATTGCGTGGAGGCCTGATGCCGGTCATCTCTTACACTGGACCAGCGCTCGCCTTTCTCCTAACCGGCACTGTGGTAGTTGAGCGGATCTTCGCGTTGCCGGGGCTGGGAAACTATTTTATCCAGGCCTCGCTCAATCGCGACGAGCCGCTAATCATAGGGATCGTCGCTTTCATTGCGATAACGCTTCTGTTGATGAACCTGCTGGTTGATATCGCCTACGCCTTTCTCGATCCACGCGTGAGGTATCAGTAAACCATGTCTACAGAGAAAAAGACGGACCCGGAACTGATACACATTCCGCCGGAGATGGCGATTGCCGAAGCCGACGTGCGGCCGGAGGAGGCTGGGGAGTTTATTCGCGGCACCTCACTGTGGCGTGACGCGTGGCGTCGCCTGTTGAAGAACAAGCTCGCGGTCTTTGGTCTGATCGTTGTTGTCATCGTTACTATCACATCGATTATTGGGCCGGCAGTGATCAAGCGCGTCTTTGGATTTGCGCCTGACTACATTCCCACAGACGACGTCAGGCTGATTAGATCGTTTCCCCCCTTCAGGGGTCCCAACGGCGAATTCTCCTGGGCGCATCCGATGGGCACCGATAACGCCGGTCGCGATCAGTTTGCGCGTGTGCTACAGGGCGGACAGATTTCACTCTTTGTCGGCATCATCGCGACGTTGGTGTCGTTATTGATTGGTGTCAGTTACGGGGCGATCGCAGGTTATTTCGGAGGCCGTCTCGACAATTGGATGATGCGTATTGTTGACGTGCTCTATTCGTTGCCTTACGTGATCGTTGTTATCGTTCTGCTGTCGGTGTTTCGCAGCCAGACTCCGCGAGGCCAGTTGATCCTACTGTTTATCGCGCTTGGAGCAGTTTCATGGTTGACGATGGCGCGGATTGTTCGCGGTCAGGTGTTGTCGTTGAAAAACCAGGAGTTTGTGCTGGCAGCAAGAGCGACAGGAGTTTCAAGCGGTCGAATCATTTTCCGCCACCTGGTTCCGAACACGTTGGGTCCGGTTATCGTGTACGCCACGCTGACGATTCCGCAGATCATGTTGACGGAAGCATTTCTCTCGTTTCTCGGTTTTGGTGTGCAGGCGCCGCTCGCATCGTGGGGCAGCCTGGCGGCTGAGGGAATTCAGAATATCGCCATCTTTCCGTGGCAACTGATCTTTCCCGGTGTGACGATGGCGCTGACGCTTTTCTCGCTGAATTTTCTGGGTGACGGATTGCGCGATGCGCTGGATCCGCAGATGAGGACGGTATGAAAGTTCAGAGTTCAAGCTTTAGCTTGCTCTTTCATTCAGCAATCTGAACGGCAACCTAAAGGTTGAACTCTAAACAGATGATCACGACAAACGGAAATCTTCTCGAAGTAAAGAACCTCCGCACCTACTTCGACACCGAAGACGGAATCGTTAAGGCCGTTGACGACATTTCATTTGAGCTCAAGCGTGGCGAAACGCTTGGTATCGTCGGCGAATCAGGCTCCGGTAAATCAGTCACAAACCTCTCGATCATTCGTCTCATCCCCGATCCTCCCGGTAAGATTGTTTCCGGTGAAGTTATCTTCAACGGCAGCGACCTCCTGCTGTTGCGAAACGAAGCCATCCGCAAAATCAGAGGCCGTCGCATCGCGATGATCTTTCAGGATCCGATGACCTCACTCAATCCTTTCATGAAGGTCTCCAGGCAACTGATGGAGATGACTGAGCTTCACCTGGGCCACACCAGGGCACAGGCTCATGATCATGCGATTAGCATGTTGGAAAAAGTCGGTATTCCGGATGCACGCGCGCGGGCTGACAGTTATCCGCACGAGTTTTCCGGCGGCATGCGCCAACGCGTGATGATCGCGATGGCCCTCTCGTGTGAACCTGAACTCCTGATTGCGGATGAGCCAACGACGGCTCTCGACGTTACGATTCAGGCCCAGATACTCGAGCTCATCAAGACACTCAAACGTGAAACAGGGACCAGCGTTATCCTGATAACTCACGACCTCGGCGTCGTCGCAGGTATGACTGACCACGTGATCGTCATGTACGCCGGAAAGATTTTCGAGCAGGCAAGGACTGCCGACCTGTTTTCTGTACCCGGAAATCCTTACACCAAGGGTTTGCTTCGCTCCGTGCCGGATCCGACCGCGGAGCAGGGCAAGTTGTATCAAATACCCGGACTGCCGCCCGACGTCGCGCATCTCAAGCCGGGCTGTCCTTTCGCGCCACGTTGCGATCACGTCCAGGAGATTTGTCATCGCGAGTTTCCACCTTTCGTAGAGCTCGCCCCGGATCACCACTCACTCTGTCACTTCGCACGCGAAGTTTATGCTGAATCAGGCAAGCCACAGATTCACAGATAAGTCTGTGTAACCGGTGTAATCTGTGGATGGTTTTGAAGATGAGTCAATGACAACATTACTTTCGATCAGGGATTTAAAAGTACACTTCGATCTCGGTGGCGGTGGACCACTCGACAAGCTGATCTTTAACAATCCGGTGAAGCGCGTCGTGAAAGCTGTCGATGGTGTTTCACTCGATATCAAAGAACGAGAAACTCTCGGACTCGTCGGCGAATCAGGCTGCGGCAAATCTACTCTTGGACGAGCGATACTCCGGCTCACCGAACCAACCGACGGTCAGGTGTTCTATCGCGATCGCGATCTCGCACACTTGTCCGGAAGACAGTTACGCGAGGAGCGCCGGCATCTTCAGATCATTTTCCAGGACCCTTACGCATCACTGAACCCACGAATGACTGTGGGACAGATCGTTGGCGAACCCCTCGCGACGTTTCGTTTAGCGCGAGGGAGGGAAGCAGAGCAACGCGTGCAGGAGTTGCTCGAGACGGTTGGCTTGAGCAAACGTTTTATTAACCGGTACCCGCACGAGTTTTCCGGCGGCCAACGCCAACGCATCGGCATCGCCCGGGCGCTCGCAGTCGATCCGGACTTCATCGTTGCCGACGAACCGATCTCCGCTCTCGACGTTTCCATCCAGGCGCAGATCATGAATCTGCTCGAGCGGCTTCGTCGCGAAAAGAACCTCACCTATCTCTTCATCTCGCACGATCTGCGCGCGATCAGGCACGTCTCAGATCGGGTTGCGGTCATGTACCTCGGCAAACTCGTCGAGATAGCCGACGCGAAGACGATCTACCATGAGCCGTTGATGCCTTACACGAAAGCACTCATCTCGGCCGTGCCGGTGCCAGATCCTGCAGTTGAAGCCACTCGGCAGCGTATCGTGTTGGAGGGCGACGTGCCTTCGCCGATAAATCCTCCGCCAGGCTGTCGCTTTCACACGCGTTGCCCTTACGCGATTGAAGCATGCAGAGAGGTGGTCCCTCAGTTGGTCGAGATCAAACCGGCGCATTTCGCGGCCTGTATCCGAATCAGTCCGGCACAACCTCATATCGAAAACGTTGCTCCAGGCGCCGCTCCCGGACTTGAAGATAGCCACTAAAAGGCACAAAAGCACAAAACAGCGAGCTTTCAAATTTAGACAGCAACGCCATACTTGAGTTTTTCTCTGCGATCCTCAGCGTATCTCTGCGTTCTCTGCGTTAAAAGGCTACTTCAACGCAGAGAACGCAGAGATACGCTGAGGATCGCAGAGAAAAACCCTGGAATTCGCCTTGAAATCCACATGCCATTAAACATTTAGCACTAAGGTAAACTACCTCGTGCGGAATCAGGTTCTCAGGAAGCCCAGAGGTTGATGGTTAAAAAATCCCCCATTGCCCTGAATCCTCAGGAACACCGCGAAGACGCCCCGCCCTCCTGGCCGGAAGTCCAGGATTCGCTGGCGGGCTCTTTGGGGCTCGCGCTGCTGCTTGTCGATGGACATCAGCCGCCCGCCGTAGTTGTGTCTAATAACAACTCGGTCTGCCACACCTTCCAAACCTCACCTGAGCATTCGCAACTTTGCGAGCCGTATTGCGGCGTGGCCCATGCTCGCGCGATCAAAACCGGCGGCATCGTGGAATACAAGTGTCACGCGGGACTTTCGTGTTTTGCGAAACCGATCCAGATCGGCAGCAAACGAAATCTGGCGGTCATTGGGGGACGTGCCTTCGTAAAGAGTTCCGACTACCTGCAACTCATAGATCGATTCCGCAAAGGCGACCTGCAAGACATTGCTTCAGAGGGAGTCTTCGCTAACGTCCTGTTTGCTGAGCCGCAACGTTTGAATGAACTGGCCGAGCGAGTGGACCGGGCAGCGCAGCGACTGAGTTCAGCGTCGTCAAATGGATCTGTATTGAAGCTGGTCCCAGCTCCGACAACGCCTGCGAATGAGACGGCGTCACGCGTCAACAACGAACTCGAGCGAGAAGTGCAACTCCTGCGCAGCGAGTTGGAGAATCGTTCGCGACTGGGCAACTCGCTACAACATTTTCTCGAAAGAATCAGTTGCGATGATCCCGTCAAAACCTACAACGCGATCGTCACCAGCTCGAAAGAATTGCTTCAGTCGCAGCGTGCGTCACTCATGGTTTTGAATGAAACTACAAATGAGTTGATTCTAAAAGCTTCGAGTGGGCTGGCGACAGACCCGGCTTTGATTGAACCGGTTCGAGTTGGAGAAGGAGTTGCTGGAGAAGTTATCGAGACAGGAAAGGCCGTGATGGTTACGGACCTGCGCAGTGCGGGGCGCAAGCCTGCGCCGCGCGAGCGGTCGTATAAAACTAACTCGTTTATCAGTTATCCAATCGCCATCGGTGGGCGTAAGGTTGGTGTTCTCAATATCACGGAAAAGTCGGGAGGAGGAACCTACAACGAAGTTGATCTGAGTCTGCTGGAAATAATCGGACCACAGGTCGCGCTCGCTTTAGACCGGGCAACGGCGCAGGAACGGGCCACCGAGTTAGAAATGAGATCGATTACGGATGACTTGACGGCGTTGCCGAATTTTCGCTACCTGCAAGAGCGACTTCCTGAAGAGTTGAATCGTTCCAAACGTTACAACCATCCGATGAGTTTCCTGATGATCGATATCGACCACTTCAAGGCCTACAATGACAGGAACGGACATCCAGCCGGCAATGTTGCTTTACAGATGACGGCTCACTGCCTGAAAGAGGCGCTTCGCTCGGTTGACGTGGCGATGCGTTACGGCGGTGAGGAGTTTTGTATTCTGCTGCCGCAAACCGGTCTTGATGAGGCGAGAACGATTGCTGAGCGCATCAGGCAGCGCGTCAGAGAGTGGGACTTTCCACACGGGGACTCTCAGCCGCTTGGCCGCGTAACTGTGAGTATCGGTGTATCGACATTTTCAGAGAGTGTTGATACAGCGGAGAAGATCATGGCGGCTGCCGATCGCGCACTTTATCAAGCCAAGCGCCTCGGTAAGGATCGAGTCGAGTTTTGCAATGAAGCTTAACTTGCGTAGAAGTAACAAGCAGTTCTCCCGCAAAGGCGCAAAGGCGCAAAGGAAGACGCAAAGAGGTTTCGCTTTCTCTTCTTTGCGCCTTTGCGCCTTTGCGGGGGAAACTTTCTAATAATGGTTACTCGCAGCTCAAATGAGAACTTCCGCCGCGTACTCGGCCGCGTAACGCAGCAAGACTTTGTCGGCCGTGCCGGCGAGCTCGAGCGGATCATGGCCCACGCGGAGCCTGCCAATGCAGGTCGCGGGCTGCTCTTGCTGATGGAGCCGTCGGCGGGTGTCTCCGAGCTTCTGCGACAGGCCTACGATCAGATCTTCAACCTGCGTTCGGAAGTTATTCCGATTTACTTTGCAATCACGCGAAACGAATCCACCGCCGTAAGCGCCGCCATCGAATTTCTAAACACATTTGTCCAGCAGTACATCGCATACCGCAGGGACGAACCCGTTGTTTCTCACGCTCCATTGACGTTGCAGGATCTGCTCGAGCTCGCGCCTCCGGCAGACTTCGAGTGGCTCGAGCAATTGGTCGAGTCATACAACAAGCTGCGCTTCAGCAACGACGACAAGGCGCTCGTGCGATTCTGCCTGGGCGCACCGCAGCGGATTCCCGCCGGACGTGGACGGCCATTCGTCATGGTCGATGGCGCGCAACTCGCCGAGTATCTCAATGGCGTGGTGGTGCTGGGAACAGAGATATTGAGAGTCTTCGGGCGCGGAGGATTCTCGTTTGTTCTTGCCGGTTTGCGCCGTCAGATCCTGGAGGCAGCGCACGATGCGAAGTGTAACTTTGAACTGCTCGATCTGCTGCGTCTGGAGCGATTGAATGCGAGCGAGGCCGCATTGCTCGTGGAGCACGTCGCACGCCGCCAGCAAGTCGCAACCAGCGAGGCTGCACGCGACCTGCTCGTGCAGCAGTTTGCCGGCAGCCCGTTCTTCATCAGCATCTTCCTGCAAGCGGCTCGTGAGAAACGCACGTCGCTGATGTCTTATCTCGATTGTGAACGTCTCTACGTCGATGAGCTGTTCGGTGGCCACATCCACCGGCATTTCGCAGATCTGCTTGAAGAGATTTCGCCACGGCTCGATACTCGGCATCTTTTGATTCGCTTGCTTTGGGAGGCGGCGGCAGGTGAAGAGCAAACGTCGTCGTTCGAGGTGTGGCGCAAGCGTTTGCGCATGACTGCCGCGGAGCTCGAAGACGTGTTGCACCGGCTGCACGTGCAGGAGTTTGTGAACTGGGACGAAAGCACAGTCGAAGCCGGCACTGGCCCACAAGCCTGGAAAGATTATCTGAAGATCAGGTATCGCCTGGACGTGCTCAATGAGCCACGCGCTTTAGTGGTGGCCGACGCCCTTGCCGATTCTCTCAAACGCGCTCCGCATACGATGGCGCGACACTATAAGCAGATCGCCAATGCCGGTTTGCGCGAATTGATCTCGCGGTTTAACTGCCAGCGAATACCTGCCGTGCTTTTTGACTACAAAGCCTTCAGCGAGAAGTACAAAGGCGCTGAACCTGAAACGATTATTGCCGGACTGACAGCCGAGACCGAACACCTTAAACTACCGCAGACGGTCCACCTCGCAAGCTGTTCGTCCTTCGACAGCGACATGCGTCAAATCTGTGAAGAGGACCATTGTCTTGTCGCCCACACGTTTGAAGAGGGAACTTACTCCGACGCGCAGGAAGTCGTCTGGCTTGCGGCTGATATCGAGTCGAAGCTAGAGGTTGATGTGGACGTGGCGCGCGCGTGGTGCGACAGGTTTGAAAATCTCGCCAATAACCTCGGCTTCACACGCTGTCAGATCTGGTTAATCTCCAACGAAGGCTTTTCCGAGGAGGCGAGCAAGCTATTAGTGCGGCAAAAGGCCCTGAGTTCCAGCCGGCAGCAGTTGGAGTTACTGGCGTCGCGGCTCGGCGAAGCAATCCCCAGTCCGGTAGTTCAAACAGGGGATCCGAATGAATTCCTGGTTGTGGTCCCGATGGGTGAAGATAACGAGCTGATCGCGGCCAGTACAGCCGAGCAGATTGCGAGGCGCCTGACGTTCCGGCCGGAGGCGATTAATCAGATAAAGACGGCCATTGTCGAGGCCTGCATCAACGCTTCGGAGCATAGTTTTAGCCCGGACCGAAAAATTTATCAGCGTTTTCGCGTGGAAAGTGATAGATTAGTCATCACTATTTCGAGTCGCGGCATCGTGCCAGCCAATCTGAACGGCGCGAATAGCGGAGCAGAAGCGGCGGAAGAAAGACGCGGTTGGGGACTCAAACTCATTCGCACTCTCATGGATGAGGTTGAGTTTGAACGGGTCGATGAGGGCACCAGTTTGCGCATGACCAAGTACCTGCGCCCTGGATCTTCTTAAGCTTTAGTCATTTATCTGAACCAGCGGGCCTCCCATTGATAGTAGTCAAGTCGCTTTTATAAAGAAGACATTCGACCAGGAGGGAGCTGTCGAGTGGATACACCAAGTGGAGGGCTAGTACGCTCGCACTGTGTTGGCACCACCGCTGTTGTTTACGCTAGCGACTATCTCAACAAGCTAACCGGTGAAAAGATTGAGCGCGAATGTCGCCGGCAACTGGATGGCGGTTGCCGGGCGCTGATCATTGATTTCAGCGAGACCAAGTTAGTCAACAGCATTGGTATCTCAATCCTCCTGGGAATAATCGACGTCGCCGAAAAGAGCGGCGCCTATATCGTTTTTTCCGACGTCAATAACCAGACAGTCGAGTTGTTCGAAATGCTCGGCCTGACCCGCCACGTCGTCCTGGCGAAGAATGTAAGCGAAGCCCTCTTGAATATCTCCCGATATGAGACCACACCAGTGGTCCATTGATCGCATGGAGCCTTCAACCCAGAAACTGATTCACACCTTTGGTGCGCTGGCCGACTTGGGCCAGGAGATCGCCGGCACCGGCGATTTCAGCGAGATGGTGCGCACCTCGATGCACCTGCTGCTCGGTACTCTTGCTTTGCGACGCGGCGCTGTCGTGGAGTGTGTTGACGCCGGCCCACTTCGTTGTGCGGCAATCTGGGGGCTCAGAGATCAATTCCTGAGTGGGTTTGAGATCGACGAAGCAGGGAAGCAGGCTTTTCTAAAGGGAACTGCGGCGGACTTTCTGGTTAGAAACACTGCGACCTCGAATGTCTTCATGAACCGGCATCGGGATCAACTCCTTAAGGAAGGAATTGAGCTCGTGTTGCCGATGATTGTTCGCGGTGAAGTCACTGGACTAATCCTACTTGGCGGCAAGGCAAGTGGCGAGGAGTTTTCCAGCGATGACTTCGATACGATTCGCGCGATGGTCAGGCACATCGGCGTCGGCATTCACACGCATCGCCTGCTGGAACAGATCGCTCAACGCGCCGAAGAGAACAAAAGGCTTTACGTCGAGTTGCGTGCGATCTATCGCGACACGGTGCGCGCCTTCGCCGCGGCAATCGATATCAAAGATAAGTACACGCAGGGCCATTCAGAGCGCGTCGGCAGGTACAGCGAGATCATCGCGCGCGAAATGGGTTGGAGTGAAGAAGAGGTGGAAGGGATCCAGATCGCCGGTTACCTGCACGACATCGGGAAGTTAATTGTCGATCGCGACATCATCAACGCGCCGTACAACATTGATGCGAAGAATTCGAGCGAGTTGAACCGGCATCCGTCGGCCGGATACGAGATTCTCGCACCGATCAATCATCCATACGCGGACATACCCTTGATGGCGAAGCACCATCACGAACGTCTCGATGGGCGTGGCTATCCTGATGGGCTTACAGACAAGCAAATCCCGATGGGCGCCAAGATCGTTTCCCTCGCTGATTCTTTTGATGCGATGACTACGGACCGTCCTTACCGCAGGCGTCGATCATTTGAAGACGTCGTCCGCGACCTGCGAGAGAACAGCGGGAAGCAGTTTGACGGTAAAGTGGTAGCGGCGTTTGCGAGGGCAATGCTGAAAGAAGTCACCGGTGAGACGAAAGAGCGCCGCATTACAAAGATGCTCGGCAAAGGCTACCTCGAAGGCCAGCACGTCCCCACACTCCTGTCAGACCTCATCGCGGATCTCGAGAACGCAAAAGCAAACACTGTTACGACCCCGTAGCGTTCAAGTCCTCAGTGGGGCTCATCTAGCTAATTTATCCCTGCTTTGTTCAGAAGAACGGAAATATTCAGACTTCAACCACATACGTGAGCACTCCGTAATCAACGAGAGTAACTCTGTACAAACTGGATGCGAAAGTTCTCCTCTCTCGCCCATCTCACTGAGTTTTCATGATCATCATCGATCAAAAGACTTGGTGCAGAAATAGGTGGTTGCTTCTCTGAATTCTCAAGCCTACCAGAGGGTGCCCAAGGGTGGCCGCGTCTGCCTTGAGAGATAGACTCGAGTTCATTGCTTAGCGCCAAAGCTGCCCGGTAAAGAGTTAAGGCTGCACTGGTAACCATTTCATGATAAAGCAGCACGGAACGTCCATATTTTGGCTGCGGTATATGAGGTTCACTCCCAAACAATTCCATCCATAACATCTCATGTCGAGCAATGAATTTTCGCGTAAGCCAACCCGCGCGATGAACAATTGTATTTCTCAGGTCAATCCAGAAGTCGATCGCTGCCAAACAAGTTACGCCGACAGGTTCGGGCCGTTCGAGGATTAGACGTGTCACCGGGTGTCTAAAGAAGGGTGGCGTTTTACGGAGCAATTGAGAAATGTTTGGAAGACATCTGAGAATAAATGCTGTGCTTGGGGACACTTCCGTACCATGGACCGGCGAAAGCTTTGTAGCGAGGAGTCTTTCCTCATTTGTCCAAAGCTGTCCCACCTCAAGTTTCGAAAGTAAGTAATTCAAAACCCAGCATTGAAGGTATGATTCGAACAGGGCCACGTAATTCAAGAGAGTACTACGTCTTACGGCGGAGATTACTCCCTCGAGATCGCTTAGAACCTCGTCAAGTGTTGGTTGTTGAAAATCCTTGCCTATGCCAACTCTGCCAAGTGCCCGCTTATAGCTGCGCCATGCTGAAGTATCGCGAGGCGTAGAACGATTGGTGACCCCGATTCGTGGATTAAAGTATTTACGAATTGAAGGGAGCTCCGAGGATCGTAAATCGCGTTCGACTTTAAGAGCCGTCAATACAGAAAGTGCATATGAGCGACTGATACGTTTTTGTTCCTTTAGATAATTATGAAAAGGTGCGCGGGAATCCCAAATACCTGCGGGACGAATCACAATGTCGGGAGGCATCCAGAGTTTGGTCATATCGGTCTATATAACTCCCTTACCGCTCCGCCTGATTCAACCCCTCATTTCGTAAGAATGAAAGACGCGAGCGGCGGGTGTGCGAGTAAAAAGACACTAGGAGGTCAGCCTTCGAGCAAAACGGCGGGAGGTTATTCCTGGTACAACAAAAAGTCAATGTGGTTTGCTCTTGCTGTTACCACTCCAAGCTAGATCCTTCCCACCTTTTAGCTCGAAAGATCGAGGACCAGCAGTCCTCCTTCACAAATCACATTGAAATGAACTCAGCCTAACGCTAAACTCTCAACATGAGCTTATCTCAAGTTCTTGAAGCGCTGCCGGCCCTCACTTTCGAAGAACGTCAGCTTCTTATTCGCCGAGTGATCGAACTCGATGATCCTCCACTGTCAGAGGCCGATGAGACTCTGGTGGAGTCGCGGTTGGCAGCCCACCACTTAGATCCCACATCCTCTTTACCACTGGAAACACTAAAAGACCGCCTCCGAACGCGAACAAGAGAATGAATTGGCAGGTTGTCTCACGGCCTGAAGCAGCGGATGATGTTATCGAGATTGCCACGTGGTATGACAGCCGCATGGAAGGTATTGGTGATAAGTTTGTCGAAGAATTCCTTGGTGTACTGGATCAACTCACGATAAATCCTTTGCTTCATTGCCGTCGTCACCCTCACAAGAACATTCGCTGGCGCTATCCTAAGAGCTTTCCTTACAGAGAGATCTACGAGGTGATTGAGGAAGAGAAAACCGTTATAGTGGCTGCCGTGCTACACGCCGCCAGGCACGACCGAGGTCGAACTCATTCTCAGTTTACTTGCTCAAGGGGAAACTGCTGAGACCATCCTCACGGACTACCCTGATTTGGAACCTGATGACCTCAGGGCTTGTCTTGCTTATGCTCATGCCGTAATCGCGCACGATGAGCTCGACTCTGTCCATATCTCAGGCTAATGAAATTCTTAATAGACCGTTGCGCCGGCCGCCATTTTGCACTCCCACTTCTCTCGCAAGTAGTGGTGCCGTATTCTTCTCTGTGTTCTCTGTGTCTCTGTGGTTGTTTTTGCGCAAAGTAAACCACAGAGACACAGAGAACACAGAGGTTGCACAAAGAAAACCAAAACTAGAGCACTACCCGCAAGCAGCGTAACTTGACGACACGCTGAAACCGCGATTATTCTTACTTCACCAAACACTGCCGTAAGAGACTCCGTTTTCTTCCTGGCATTACCCTTTCCTCCCACATTGGTAGCCCAGATCGAGACCACTGTTGTGGTCATGGATTTCAATACCCCTTGATTGCCCTCATCGTTTAACTTCCAACCTCAGAAAGGAACAAAATCAATGGTTGTCGTTGAAACTCGAAAACTCATTCGAAAATTTTTGATCCTCGGCATTCTACTGGGATGTCTTGGAGTCGTTTCCAGCGGAGTAGGGACGAAGGCCACTACAAAGACTTCGCTGATACCTTGCTGCTCAGTTTGTGAACCGGACCCGACTATCCCGATCTGCCAGCACGGCTGCACCGAAGGCTGTTGAAGCCGGCAATAGTTGGCTCGAAACAGCGTAATAACCCTGAGCGACGGCGAGAGTTTAACTCTCGCCTCACTCTTTCACCGGAGTCGCAAATGAACAAGATAAATAGTCGAATTAATCTTGCGGTGAATATCGCAATTGTCCTGGTCGTAGTGCTGATAGGCGTTGTCTTCGCCAGGAACTACCTGCCCTCTCTTCGTTCGAGAAACAAAAATAACGACTATCGCGTGGCGGCGGGAAGCAACGTCTCACTACCGGGTATCGATTGGGAAAAGAATGGACAAACGCTGTTGCTGGTGTTGGATACAAAATGTGCTTATTGCAAGGCGAGCGCGCCTTTTTATCAGGAGCTTGCGCGCGCGGCGGCGCAGAACCGCGGCGTTCAATTAATTGCTGTGCTGCCGCAGGACGTCCGCGAAAGCAAGCAATATCTGAGCGATCTGAATGTCCCAATTAATCACGTCAGACAATCTGGTTTCGATGTGTTGGGCGTGCGGGGCACGCCGACCCTGATTCTGGTCAACCAAAACGGGAAAGTGGAGCAGTCGTGGGCAGGAAAGCTTCCGCCGGAGAAAGAAACAGAAGTGCTCAAACGGATTGGGGATTAACCACTACTTCGGCTTCCGTGTTTTTTAATTTAATAACCAATCCGCCGCCCATGTAGCTTATGTGCACGGTGTAATCAATCCGACCGTTCATATCTTGCGACAGAAACTGATCGATAGCGGGTTTCGCTGCATTTTCATCATCACAGTCGTCCACAAAAACAAAGGTGGGGCCGGCAGTCAAAGCGAGCTTCAAATCGGCATAGGCATTGTCGAAATCATGAGCCGCATCAACGACTACAAAATCAGCCCGAGCAGGCAGCGAAGATAACCCTCTCAGATCAGTTTTTAGCAACTGGTAATTCTTGAATCCTCTCGACTCAAACAATCGCTGAGCTATCTCATACGGGTCCCAGGGCAAGTGGTCATCATGTCGTGTGTTCACGCCGAAATTGTCAATCCCTATGTATTCCGCTTCCGGAGCGGCGCTGAGATAGGCGTCAGCACTCGCTCCTGCGCAGGTACCCATTTCAATGATCTTTTTCGGCGAGATGGTTTTGGAGACAGCATAAAAACACTTGTACTTGCACAGGAAAGCCGGCGTCTGGTTTAAGTAATACTCCTGGTCATACTGTGTGAACACACTGAAAAGCGGGTGTGGTTCCCATTGGCAGATCGCAACGTTCGTCAGAAATTTCTGTTCAAACTCCTCGCGACTCCCCGGTGATTCAGTCGTTAATCCGTTCATATCTTGCAAGTCTCCACACTACTTTTCACGCCTAAAAACGAAAACCGATTCCCTCCTTTTTGTGCCTTTTGTGCCTTTTTGTGGCTTATTTCGGCTGGATGCGGAGAATGAAATTACAGATCGCGATCTTCTGATCGGGCGCAACCTCCGTCGGCTCTTCTCGAGAGATCTCTTTTCCGTTTACTAGAGTAGGATTTCTGCCCTTAGCCACGAGCCAGTAGCGTCCTTCATTATCACGCGACAGTACCGCGTGAACCCTGCTTACTTCCGGATCGCCTTTGATCGGCAGATCGACCGTGATACTCCGTGAGCCTCGACCGATCGTTATCTCACTCTTCGTGATCGGCACGACAGCTTCTCGCACACCGCTACGCCAGATCTCGACCGAGTAAAGCGCCATCGGTTTGGGCCGGACCACTGTCTGTTCGCTCTCACTGGTTTCTGACGCGTGCTCAACAATGGTATCAAGCGGATTGAACGAAGGCGTAGTTCGCAAAGGATCCACACGCGGCGTCACCATCGTGTGACCGCTTTCACTTTCGTCCCACACCGGCTGCACGCGAAACTCGCCTTTGTTCAGCGTGCCATCCACGCGCAGCTCCACTGCAAACGATTTAACTGCGAGTTGCGTCGTCCCACTCAGTTCGCGCGCGCGTTCTGACAGAACATGAAAGAGACCTTGCTCCAGTCCGCGACGCTTGTCGCCCTGCCACTCTTTATCGTCGTCGGCACTGAGGTAAACAATGTATTCGCGCGGGATATAAGTTGGACCACCGGGCGGGGTGAACATCTCCCGCTGCATCGCCGCTTCGACTTCGCGCGCGATCTTCACGAGAAACTCTTCCCAAATGCGTCGCGGCTTTGCATGTTCGTCGGCGGCTTCGAGTAGATCCTCGCCTGTTTCACCGTCTATCCATTTTCTGATCGACTCAATCAGGCCCAATCTGTCGCTCCTTTTCTCTGCGGCCCTCTGCGTATCTTTGCGTTCTCTGCGTTGAGATAAGCTTTAACGCAGAGAACGCAGAGATACGCAGAGGCCGCAGAGATAATTCCTATCAATCAAATTTCACATACCTTCCATTGATCCAGCCACGGTCGGATGAATACGGATCGGTCTTGGGCCGGCTGTGTTCCACGATTTGCACTTCATACCAGTTGTTGTCGGCAACACTCAAAACCTTCACTTTAGAGCCAGACTCCGCGAGACCGATCGGTGGATTTGCAATATTGGCGACGGGTCGCAGATTCACGTCGGTCGTCGTCACGCCCTGGCGGCCAATTATGACAGGCTCAACCGCCTGCGGAATACCCGTCAAAGGATTCCAGCGCGTCGTCACGTACTTATGTGTCGCGAGGAGCATTCCAGAGAAAGCCAGAATCAATCCAAGGGCAACCAACGCTCGACGCTTCCTGCTCGCCGGCAGCACCGGGCCAACCGGCAACTCCTTCTTTGCGGGCCGGCGAAAACCCTTTTCCGCGCGTACTTCCTGGCGCGCGCGAAGCTCCATCTGACGTTGGGCTTCGAGATTGATCGGAACAACGATACGCGGCCTCTTGAGCGTATCTAAATCCAATGATGTATGGCGATCCGGCACACCGAAGTGAGGTCGAGGCGGCGCGGCTTCGGTGAAGTCGTCCTCAGGCTCAACTGACAGATCTTCGCTCGGGCGTCGCACCAGCATGTCCGGCAAAACCCATTCTAACGGCCGCGTCGGTGGCAGACTTGCATCCGAGATCTCATCCCAGAACTCCTCAACACTTTGATAACGCAACTCGGGACTACTCTGCGTCGCCCTTTCGAGCACACGCAAAACTGCGCCCGCCCATTCAGCATCGCGCACGAGTGGCGGCAACTCCGTGATCGCATGTTGCGCGAAGCGACGCGGTGCCTCTCCTGCGAGCAGGGTGTAAGTTGTCTTTGCGAGTGAGTAGATGTCAGCAGCCGGAGTTAAGTGACCGTGAGGCACTCGCAAGCCGGTTGTATCGAGCTGCCCGGTTTGCATCAGCGGATTGTGCTCGGGCGCTGAATAGATATTTGTGCCGACGCGCGTGATTGCTCCGTCATTCGCATCGATTCGCGCCACGCCGAAGTCAGCAATTTTCACTACTTGCTGGTCGGCCGTCAGCAAAAGGTTTTGCGGCTTGATGTCGCGATGAATCACGCCACATTTGTGCGCGTGCGCAAGGCCGGAACAGACTTGCTCGAGGTAGAAGAGCGCTCGCTTGAGAGACAACGGCCGCGTCTTCGTTAGCGCAAACATGTCGCCACCCGGCAAATACTCGAGCACGATGTAGTGAAACGTAGTGCCGGCGAGATCGATCGCGGTGCCGTGTCCGAGTCGATTTATGACGTTTGGGTGACGCACTCGATCGAGCGCGACCGCTTCGTTTTGGAAATTTGTGACGAGGGTTCGCTCTAACTCGGTGTCGGGCGCATCCTGAAGATAAAGATTAAGCGCTTTGATAACGACGGTGTGAGGAGCATCTTCGGCTGCGGCGTTGTCATTCGCCACGTAGATCTCTGCATAGCTGCCACGTCCGAGGCATTCAAGGATGTCGTAGCGGTTATCAAGTCTGCTCTGTTGAAGTTTGAGTTCCGACATCAGTTCGCGCCACAAAGAAGCAAAAGCACAAACGCCTAAAAGCGACTAAGCGATTTCCTGGCGAAGCCGCATCTTAGATGCACCACCAAGAGTTCACGGTTTCGGTGTTTAGGGGGCGTTAGAGTTGGCGGGAGGCTTCGTCAGCTCTTCGTAGTGATTGAGTACTTTCCACCTGTCCTTTTGCGTCCGCACAGTGATCATCGCCAGACCGAGGGTTGCTTCCTTCTTAATCGTGGCGTTCGCCGGGGTTGGATTGAGGTTCGCTTTGGCAATGGCTGCGTCAAAAGCCTTGCCCGCCTCGTCAGTGTTTCCGGTCAGAAGATTCGCGCGACCATAAAGATACAAAAACTCCGCATTTGGCGAGTCCAGGGGACTTTGAACTCCGGAAGCCAGCAACTCCTTGCCAATGTCGTTAGCCAACCAGGCGCGCGGATCCTGATCGACTCGCCGGCGCGCTCTTTCAAACTGCACAAAAGGCTCTTCGGGCGGCGCCGTGTTCACAGGGGCTGTCGTAACCACCGGCTGCGTCGTTTTTGTCGCCAGGAACGGAATCCGTTCTTTAAAACGTGCTCCGGCATAAAACGCTGCTCCGAGTAATGCCAGGACAAGCAAGACACCTACTACTCGCCCGACACCGCTGCTGCCGGCTTTATCATGATACGGGTCCGCGACATTGAGTGGTTGGCGCGGTTCGCGCGGTTCGCGAACTACGGGCGGCGGCTCAACAGACGTAGGTCCTGGAAAAGCTATGCGAGAGGCTGGTAAGAAAGTCGTATCCGCGGTTGACCCGTTGCCCGATTGCGCGGCGGCGTAAACCGGCTGCGTTTCGGGCGTGATCGTGGGTTCCATCTCCGCCAGTCGCTCGTCTGACTTGAGCTGATCGCCGACGCGCACTGCAATAACGGTCAAATTGTCTTCGGCGCCACGCTCGTAGCAGCGTCGTTTCAACTCATCGCAAAGTTCGTCGAGATTGTTGCTGACGACCATTAGTTGACGAAGTTCGTTGTCTGAGACGTGACGCGTAATGCCGTCAGTGCACAGTAAAAACTCGGTGCCGTCCTCGACCTCCATCGTCTTCATGTCAACTTCAACGCCTTGCTCGGCGCCGAGTGCACGACTGATCACGTTCTTGCTGGGATGATTCGCGGCTTGCTCGGGCGTCATTCTTCCCGCGCGTACTTCTTCTTCGACGATCGAATGGTCTTCGGTTTCACGATGCAGTTGTCCGTCAGGCGTGAGCCGGTAAAGGCGAGAGTCACCGACGTGTCCGAACGTCGCGACATTACCCTTGAGGTGCAAAGCGACGATGGTCGTCGCCATCATTGAAAACTTCGCATGCTCCTGGGCCATCTGGTGAATGGAAGCGTTGGCCCGCTGAATCGCGAGCTCCATCAAATCTTCGACGTCAGCGCCGTCCGTCTGATGGCGAAAGGCTTCATCGAGAACTTCGATCGCCGTCTGCGATGCGACTTCACCGGCTTCTGCGCCGCCGACACCATCTGCAACTGCAAAGATCGATCGTTCGCGGTCGTGCAGATATGCGTCTTCGTTCAAGGGACGACGCTCGTTCAATCCGCGATCGGAAAGCGCAGCGGATTGGATCTGGAAGGTTTTAGTGTCTTCGCTCATTGAACCGCCTCCAGCTTAAGGGGAGAAGAACTCTTAGCTACTGGCCTATCCAATATGACCCGGTCGCGAGCATTGCGACTTGAAAATGCCATCAGCATCCCCAGCATCGCAAAGCTCGTAATGAGACTGAAGCCACCATGACTCACAAAAGGCAGCGTGATTCCAGTCATCGGTAAAGCTCGGAGAATACCACCTATGTTCACCAACGCTTGAAAACCGATAAACGCTGTTAGACCTGCCGCGCACAACTTCGTAAACATATCACGCGCCTCCAAAGAAGTGCGAACTCCAGCGACCACGAATATGATGATCGCGAGGATGACAACTGCGCCGCCCGCCAGGCCAGTTTCCTCGGCGATAGCAGCGTAGACATAGTCAGAGTCGGCAATCGGAATCACTTCCGGAAAACCGAGTCCGAACCCTCGCCCAGTCGTTCTACCCGAAGCAATGCCAAATACAGCTTGCGCAGGTTGAAACGCCAGCTTGTCGAACCAGATATCGACGTTCACAGTCTTCTGCATCGCGGGACTCTGCTCCGCGAGTTCTTTGAGTTCGGGATCCTTGCTCAATGCCTCGTCGTAGTCTTTCTTCCACCATGAAACTTCAGGCGATGGCGGATCGAAGCCGTCGAGCCACAGGTGAAAGCGTTGCTGAATGCGAGAGGGAAGCGCCGCACTGATTGGCCGCGCGATAGTCGGCAGGAGCGGGACCTTTTCCTGAATGTCTCGCGGCAGCGCGCCGACGACGAGGATCGCAATCACCAGGAGAACGGAACCGACAAACAACAGGAGCTGCGGCCAGCGTCGAACAGCGACGAGGTAGAGTGTTGTGTACGCGCCGCTGAAGATCAGCATCTGGCCGAAGTCTTTCAGCGCGAAGAAGGGAACGAATGGCAGCATTGCCATTACGAGGAGCGGCACGATGTCGCGTGCGCGCGGGATGCCCCAGTAGGTTTCGGCGAGGTCTTTGTAACGAGCAGTGAGAATGCCGGCGAAGCCGACGAGAAACGGAATCTTCGCGGGTTCCCAGGGCGTCATGTTGCCGAGTGCTTTGCCGGCGCTGGAAGTGACGACCGCGATCGCCAGCGGCAACAACGTGAACAGAACGATGATGAAGCTGTTGCGCTGTAGCCATAAGAGGAAGCCGTCGCGCACGCAGAACGAGTAAGCAATCGCGAACGCCAGGAATGAGAAGACGGGAATCCATGTGTAACTTGAAGTAATGGCGTTCCAAAGCGAGTAGTTTGACTCTTTCTGCGGGAGCTGGTTGATGTCGATCGGCTGCGCGGGAGTTGGTGGCAGGCCCATCAACTGCTTCTTCACCGGATCGTAATTCTCCATGATGTAGCGAGTGCGGAGTGCCTGCATTTTTTCTTCGCGGGCGGCGGACTTGTTGCGCGCGTTGTACTCCGGATCGCTATAGAGGCGATATTGGATCAGCATGCCGAAGGCGAAGAGGAGACTCGCGGTGGTGAACAAGACCCAATTACCGGCGAAGCGTTTGTTGCGAGAAAGCCAGATGACGAGGATCATCAGGGGAATGAACATCATCAGGTCGCGCACGGCGCCGATGATCGAGGTCTCATAACCACGCAGCAGGCCCGCGCGATGGACCGCGACGTAACCCGTGATCTCGAGTCCGAGAATCAGCAGGATGATCAATAAATGTGATGACGCCCTGTTCTTCATTTAAACTGATCCGTAAAAAGATCCGTGTAATCCGTGGTTAAATTTTCCTAGCGAAAATAGCCGAGATCCCTCGCTTTCAACACGAGCGCCGCGGCAATCGGCGCCGCAGATCTCGATCCGTATCCTCCACCCTCAACAATCACCGCCATCGCGAGCTGCGGTTTCTCGAGCGGCGCGATGCACAAAAACCAGCCGTCAATCCTCGGGTTCTCATTGTCCATAATGATTTCATCGTACTCGCGAATGATGTTGCCGCGATTGTCGCGCTCGATCTTGTGTCTCCTCTTGGGCGCGCCCGTTTTTGGATCGTACACGGGCTGGATTTTCTGCGCCGTTCCCGTTTTACCGCCAGTGTTAATGCCCGCAGCCTTTACTGGTCCAAACACGCCACGTGCCGTACCGCTCGGCCCACCCGTAACGAGTCCCATGATCGAACGAAGCCGCGCCGCAGTCTGCGGTGGCATCACTTGATGAAACACCTGCGGCGCAACATTGGTTTCAATCCGCGGTTTCATCAACTTGCCTTCCATGTTCCCGATCGCCGCCGCGGCAAGTGCCATCTGAAAAGGCGTCATCTGCCCGGCAAAGCCCTGGCCGTAGCCCATCAGCGCCAGATCGTATCTCGTCACTTGTTTGCCGGTGACGATAGTGGCCTCCCTCGGCGCCAGCGCGCGTTTGATGGCATCGGTGCTGGCGTTCCAAATCTCGGGCTGCTTACGACCACGCAACGCTTCTGACGGCGTGTCGTACGCGCCGATACCTAACAACTGTGCGGCGCGTTTCAGTCGCTCTGGTCCAAGCTTCACGCCCATCTGCGCGAAATACTGGTTGCAGGAAACTTCGTACGCCTGATCGATCTTAATGCGACCGTGTACTTCGCCTGGTCCACCATCGTCGAAGATCACGTTTGCGCCGGGCGCTGCATAGTAACCACCACCACTACACGTAAACTCCGTATCCTGTTCTCCCGCGAGAAACGCCGCAGTCATAGTGACTGTCTTGAAGGTCGAGCCGGGAATGTAGTACGCGCCGAGCGCGCGACTCACCAGAGGTTTGTCTCGTTCATTTGCTTCGAGACGAATCCACGTTTGTTCGTCATCGACTTCGTTCAAGCTGTATGACGGTTCACTGTAGAGAGCGAGCACATCGCCATTTTGCGGATTGAGTATGACGACAGCGCCGTGCTTGCCTTTCAACTGCTCGACCGCGGCTTGTTGCAAAGAGCGATCGATCGTGAGTTTAACGTCTTGATTGCCTTTGAACTCGACTGCCTGGCCTCTGACCACGTCGAGCGCTTCCGGAAGTGCGCCACTCTGAACGCCAAACAACGCGCGCTCCAGGCCTGGATCGCCGCGATCCGAACCGAAGATATGGGCCAACGCCTTGTCCAATGGATACTCGCGCTTGATGTCCCCGTTGAAGTCACGTTTGTAATAAGCGAGTGGTTGGTCCACGCGACCACTGCGATCAAAGATCCATCCTCGCAGCGTTGATTCTGAAAGACGACGGGCGCGCAGATCCTTATAACTCAGGTCCTGAAACTTCTCATTTTGTTCCGCGGCATACCTGGCCCAGTAGATGTGAAAGGAAAACAGTCCGATTGCAAGGAGGACAAACAACCAGCGCAGCGCGCGCAGCCCTCGATTGGTTGAAGTCGAGCCGAGTCGTTTCCTGACTTCCTTCGGCAGATCGGCGGGGATAGCGGCAACGGCCGGGCGCCGGTTTCGCAGATGCCCGAGCAGCAGAAGCAGGATGATCAGCGCGAACCCGCCGACGTAAATCAGTGTGAACAGTGCCGGCGTTCTCTCGGGTACGTGCGGAGTGGGAAGGGGAGAAGGTGTGGGAGACTGGAAGAGAAGCAGAAATGATAGAAGTAAATTCATTCAGTATCACAGGATTTACATGATTAGACATGATTTACATGTAAATCCTGAAAAATCATGTAAATCCTGTAAAACCGACATCGAGTTACTCGCTTTTCCGCAATCGTACTTCCACATCGCCAAAACCAACCACGTCGCCATCCTCGATCAATCTCGACTCGCCATACGCGATGCGCCGCCCGTTGATGTAAGTTCCATTCGTCGAGCCGGTGTCGGCGACGAGGAGCGTGCCTTCACCCGTCATCCGCAGCGCCGCATGTATCTTCGAAACGCTTGCATCGTTCAGAGTGAGTTCGTTGTCGGAAGCGCGTCCGACGTTGAGCCGCTTGCCGCCGGGCTTGAAGATTAAGGGAATCTCACGCGTTCCGTGTTGCAGGGTGACGCGGGCGATCACTTCGATGTCAGGCATCGTTGGCGCGGCGCCGGGAATCGGCACACCGGTTTTCGCAGCGCGCCTCTCTTCATCCTGACGCCTGAGGTCTTCCTCGAACTCTCCAAATGTCGGATCGACCGAGATGCCGGTCGTGAAAATATCAACTTCTGCTTCGACGGTTACGGGTGCGAGAGTCCGGTAACGATGATCGTTGATATGATCGATGGCGGCGGCGAGAACTTCGTTTTTAAGATCGTTAAGAATCTCGGGCGGTGCTTCGGAGTGAGTCCCCCATTCGACTTTCAGGATCAGATGATGAGGAGCAACCCTGCCTTTTTTGCCTTCGGCTCTGACGCGCTCATCGATCAGCTTCTTCATCCGTTCGATTAGCTTGGAGGTTGTCAGCCCGCTTCTTGGTTCGACTGTGCGGCCCAATCTGCGATCGACTACGTTGCCCATACCTTCAAGCACGCGTCGCAGGAGGCGCTCGGGTAATGCTTCCTCGCGCCTTCTCTTTCCTTCGTCCTTGCCGGCCGGATCGTCTGCGTCAGTCATGAATAGTCAATACGAGTTTTATCGCGAGCGGTTCTGCCGCGTATTCTAGCGTAAACGGTGGGGGCCACAAAGAAGCACAAAAGCGGTACTCTCCTTGGAGTGCGGTGCCTTGGCACCGCTTTGGCCAAGCGCCGGCAAGTCGGCGCACTCCAAGGAGTCGCTCAAACCTTGCGGTTCGCAATGGCAATCAATTAAATTACTTTCATCACGCCCCTTCATCTCACACTTAGCTAAGGAGGCTTGAAAAATGTTACAGCAACTGTGGGATAAGTTCAGAGTTCAGCCTTTAGGCTGCGGTTTCGGCGGCAAGCTAAAGCTTGAACTCTAAACTATTCACCATGATCTTTGGGGCTGGTGTTTATATCGGTCGTGTAAGCAAAAGGGAGTAGCAGTCCAATGAAGTCAGTGTTCAAGAGTACCTGGCCGTATCAGGGCGATGCGATGAACCTCCCGGTCGAGAACGTTGATGAGGCAGTACAGTTTTACGAAACCGTGATGGGGTTCCAAGTCGCTTCGCGCAACGACTCGCCGCACAAGAGCGCCACTCTGACTCGCGATGAGATCAAGATCGGTCTCGCAGAGAATGGCGGCGATCCAACTCAGGATGGTTGCTTCTTCGAAGTCGATAACGCCGAAACTGCCTTTGCCGAGTTAAAAGCAAATGGGCTGAACAAAGAGAACGCCGACTTCAGAATCGATCAATACGGCGATAAGAAATTTAAAGTCTTCTTCGTCATCGCGCCCGATGGTCTCTGCTACTGCCTGGGTGAGCGACAGCAATAACTTTCCGCTACAATCTCAAGTATGAAACGGTCTGGAATCGCGGATCTTCCACTTCACGGCGGCCGTGTGCCGGCGTGGTTGGCTGAACGCATGACCAGGCTCGGTTCCGCGATCACCGAAACAATCGTTCACGATTACGGCACATCAGCGTTTCTCTCACGCCTGAGCGATCCTTTTTGGTTCCAGGCTTTCGGCGCTGTGATGGGTATGGATTGGCACTCGTCCGGTATCACAACTTCCGTCATGGGCGCGTTGAAGCGCGGGCTTGCACCAAAAGCGAATGAGCTCGGCCTTTACGTCTGCGGCGGTCGCGGCCGGTTCTCGCGAAACACTCCAAACGAACTCCGTTTGATTGCAGAACGACGCGGTTTCGATGCTGATGCCCTGGTCCGCACCAGCAGACTCACCGCTCGAGTTGATAACAACGCGATCGCCGATGGCTTTCAGATCTACCTGCACAGTTTTGTCGTGACATCAGATGGCGAATGGGCGGTAGTGCAGCAGGGCTTAAACGATCGAAACGGAATGGCGAGAAGATACCACTGGCACTCTGCTTCGGTGCGTAATTTTGTTGCTGAACCTCACACGGGAATTGTCGGTGAGAACCAGGGCGAGATCATGAACCTCGTTGATGCAAAGGCCGGTCGCGCGCAGTCTGCCTTACTCGACATCGCCAACGAGCATCCGGAGAAGACGTTGAGCGAAGCACGTCATCTGAGGCTGCCCGCACACCACGATGTTCGCGAGAAAGACGTCGATTTGAAGCGACTCGGAGCCGTGCTTGCCGTCGCCTACGAACGAGGCTTGAAAGACTTCACCGAGCTCCTGCTCCTGGAAAAGCTTGGACCACGTACTTTGCAATCGCTGGCCCTCGTCGCGGAAGTCGTGCACGGCGCGCCCAGCCGTTTCAACGATCCGGCACGCTTTTCTTTTGCGCACGGCGGGAAAGACGGTCATCCACATCCTGTGCCTTTGAAGACTTACGATGAGTCGCTCAACTTCCTTCGTTCCTCGCTCGACGCTGCAAAAGTCGGAAACACGGAGAAGCTCGACGGCTTTCGTCGTTTGGATCGGTTTGTTCGTACAGTTGAGACCAGATTAAAGCCGCAAGCAATCCTCGACGCGCTCATTCGTCACGAAAATGCAATCTCACCATCACTCAATGGACGCACTGTTTTAGGCAACAACCGCAGGCAAACCTCGAATCCAAGGCAGGCGAAGCAAAATTCGCGACAGGGTTCATTGTTCTAATTTCGACATAAGCTTTAATTTTTTGGTCGCTTTTGCTAATCTTTTTCAACCGCCCCCACTCATTACGCCCCCCGACATAAAGACGCGCCTTGGAGTGCGTCAAAACGCATTCCTCGAAGAGGCAATGAAGGAGCAAACTATGAACTTTAAAAGATTTTACCCATTTACAGTGGGCTGTGTTCTGGCCGTCTTGATGTCGGTAGCGCCCGCTGTTTTGGGCCAGGCAACAACCACACAGACGACCACCACACAACCGACGACCACACAAGCGACTCGCGAACGAAGCCTGAACGCGCGTTCCGTTCCGAGTGGCGCGAAGATGAAATTTAGAGGTGTGGTGATCAACCGTGATGCCGACGTTTTCACCATTCGTGATCGCACCAGGACAGACTATCAAGTACTTATTACCGACAATACCAGCATCAAGACCAACGGTGGCTTTCTCCGCTCAGGCAAGAAATATCCGGTCACCGACATTCTGCGCGGCCTGATCGTTGAAGTCGAAGGGCGTGGTGACGCACAGGGTCAACTCGTCGCGGACAAGATTCGCTTCAGAGAGTCTGACATGCGCGCCGCGCAAACGACTGACGTACGTGTAGGTCCGGTGGAAGCCAATATGGAACGGGTGGCCGGCCAGATGGATGAGCTGTATGCAGTGGCAGCCGAAGCGCGCGCCGAAGTTAAGGCTGTAAACGAACGTGTTTCATCTCTTGACGACTACGACGTGCAGGAGACGGTTTCCGTCACGTTCCGTACGAACAGCGCCATCCTTTCGCCTGAAGCCAAGCAGTCGCTCGACGATCTTGCCGCGAAGGCCACAACTGCAAGAGCGTACATGATCGAAGTTGCAGGTCATACGGATTCCACTGGCAGTGACGCCAAGAACTTCCGGCTCAGCCAGCAACGTGCCGAAGCAGTGGTGCAGTATCTTGCAGTGCAGCATAAGATTCCATTGCGCCGGTTTGTGACTCCGATGGGGTATGGCAAAACGGACGCAGTGGCCGACAACACGACCGCAGCCGGCCGTTCGCAGAATCGACGCGTGGACGTGAAGATGATCATTAACCGCGGTCTGAACCAGCCGGGTTCGCAGGCTGCACGACCGTAAGTCGAACACAAAACCATCCACAGATTACACAGACATCAGTGTAATCTGTGTAATCTGTGGATTATCTAACACAAGAGTACACGCTTTAAGTCCTCAAGACCCGCTTTCGTCTAAAAATCTCAAATTTTCTTGAGCTAATTTTGCGCATTTCGCCGTTTTTTGCGGATATTCCGTGGCCCCGCATTTGCTCTATCTACCCGCATGACGAACACGGAGGTCTTCCCTATTCTGCAAGGTGGCCTGGTGGCCACAACGAAACCTGAACCGGCGCCCAATTCTGATCTAGCGTTGGCGATCGCGGCCGGTAAAGGCGACATGACGGCGTTTGAAAAGCTCTACGAGCGTCACAACCGGCGGGTGTACTCCTTGTGTCTGCGCATGACGCAGAACGCCGCCGAGGCCGAGGATCTCGCCCAGGAGGCGTTCATCCAGTTGTTCCGCAAGATTGGCAGCTTTCGTGGCGACTCAGCTTTCACCACCTGGCTGCATCGACTCACAGTGAATCAGTGCCTGATGCACTTCCGGAAGCGAAGCGTGAAGCTCGAGCGGACCACTGAAGAAGGAGAGACGCCGGTGCAGATTGTCAGCGGCACCGAAAACCCAAACTCGATGCCGGTCATTGATCGCATCGCACTCGATAATGCGCTGACGCAGTTACCGCCGGGATATCGCACAGTCTTTGTGTTGCACGACGTTGAAGGTCACGAACACGAAGAGATCTCGAAGATGCTGGGCGTGGCGGTCGGCACGTCGAAGTCGCAACTGCACAAGGCGCGGATGAAGCTGCGCAAGATCCTCAAGGCACGCAACGAGCCCAACCAGAACTAATCCACAGATCACGCAGATTACACGGATTCACGAGCAATTCTGTGTGAATCTGTGTAATCTGTGGCCTATGAACAATCAAAAAGTAACGTTTTACCGGTGGGACGAGATGCCGAAAGAGAAGGTCTCGGAGACGTTCGACCGCCGGTTGATAACGGGCGATCGCGTGATGCTGGCGCACGTCTATCTCAAGAAGGGCGCAATCGTGCCGCGCCACTCACATGAAAATGAACAGATCACTTACATCCTCGAAGGAGGCTTGCGATTCTGGATTGGCGAAGATGAAGCGCAGGTGATCGACGTACTCGCCGGTGAAGTGCTGCACATTCCTTCCCACGTCCAACACAAAGCCATAGCGCTGGAAGATACTCTCGACGTGGATATCTTCAGTCCACCACGGCAGGACTGGCTCGATAAAACAGACGACTATCTGAGACAGAAGTAACTCATGGATCTCGGACTCAAAGACAAAGTCGCGCTGATTGCGGCTGCCAGTCGTGGGCTCGGTCGTGCGGTGGCCGAAGAACTCGCAGCCGAAGGCGCCTCACTAGTGCTCTGCGCGCGTGAGCCGCGCACGCTCGCAGAGACTGCGGCAGCTATTGCCGATATTAGTGGCGCGCATGTGCTTGCCGTACCTGCGGACGTCACAGTGGTCGATGATATTACGCGCCTCGTCGAAGCAGGCAATGAAAGATTTGGCCGCATCGATATTCTCGTTACGAATGCAGGTGGACCACCGGCCGGGACGTTCGAGCAGTTGACTCGCGAGCAGTGGGAAGACGCGACTCGATTGACATTGTTCAGCGCGATCGAATTGGCGCGCCACGTGCTGCCCGGCATGAAAGAACGATGTTGGGGAAGAATCCTGAACATTACCTCGATCGCCGTCAAACAGCCGGTTGAGAATTTGATGTTGTCGAACAGCTTGCGTGCAGGACTCACTGGATTTGCGCGCACACTGGCGAACGAAGTTGCAGCCCTGGGCATTACAGTCAACAACATCCTGCCGGGCTACACGCGTACAGAACGCCTGGAAGACCTGGCTCAGATGATGGCGGAGAAGCAGGGAATCACCGCAGCCGAATTCAGCGCAAGTTGGGAGAAAGAAATTCCAATGGGCCGATTGGGTGAGCCGCGTGAGTTCGCGGCGCTCGCCGCGTTCCTGGTTTCAGAGCGTGCCAGTTACATTACTGGAACTTCGATACAAGTTGACGGCGGCTGGATCCGGTCCTTACTCTGAAATTAGACAGGATTACAGGATTTTCAAGATTAATATCCTGTTCATCTTGAAAATCCTGTAAATCCTGTCGAAAAACTAGAAGCTTTGATCGTCCGCGGATGGTCCAAAGATCGCCGGAACCTTTGCACCCATTAACCGCAGGTATACAGTCATCTGCCCGCGATGATGCGACCAGTGACTGATCGTATCCTGGATCATCTCCTGCCGCGTTCCTTCCCACACGACCTGTCCGCGAGCAAGCAGCTTCCAGTTCGTATTCAGGTGTTCGTCAGTCGTGTTTTCGAGAGCATTGCGTGCATCCTTTGCCGCATCGTCCAGCGCTTTCACCAATTCTGCGCTAGTCTCCTTGCGCTCAGGCTTCATGCCCTGGCCTTCAGCAGGCGCGACATCCAATTCGTCGCGGTTGATCTCCATCGTGATCCACATCGGGATCGTCGCCACCATATTCGCGAGATAGCCGAAGATCATCGACTTCTCGTGCGGTTTCCAGTCGAACTTCCCCTCGGGAACCTGCTCGAGCGCTTTGCGGGAACGTTCCACTTCGCGGTCCAATTCATCCCGAAAAAACTCAGTTAGTTTCATCGCCGAATTCTCCTCTAAGAATTAACGCGTGTAGTATGATTCGCTATCGTAGCCGAGACTAGCATACACTCGCCTCAGTAAATAAATGCTCCTGCAACAGAATTTCGCGCACTCGTTTCAATCGCCAATCGTACGCGTCGTGCTGGTCGCGATTGCGATTGGACTTCTTTACATACTCTGGCGAGAGGTGCGGAAGATTCCGCCGAAGCTGCTCACGCTCATGGCCACCGCGTTCATCGACATGGTGGGCCTGTTGATGATCATTCCGCTCCTGCCGTTTTACGTGAAGGCGTTCGGCGGTTCCGGAGTGGATTTGTTTGGGTTGCACTTCGGCATCGGCATTATTGTCGGTTTCATCATTGCCGCTTTCACGGTCGCGCAATTACTGAGTGCGCCGATGTGGGGCCGATTCTCGGATCGAGTAGGCCGCAGACCCACGCTCCTCATTGCGTTGACCGCATCCGGCCTCGCGTACTTGATATTTGGTTTCGCACACTCGCTGTTGCTTTTATTTCTCTCGCGGATCGTACAGGGCGCAGGTGGCGGAACAGTCGGCGTGATCCAGGCATACGTGGCCGACTCAACTGCGCCACAGGATCGCGCCCGAGCTCTCGGCTGGCTCTCCGCCACAACCAATCTCGGGGTGGCGCTTGGACCAGTGCTTGGCTCGTTCGCGATCACGTTGGGGAAGCGCGATTTAATGCCTGGTCCGGCAACGTTGCAGATGGGTCATGCCGCTCCGGGAATCATCGCGGCGATTCTCTGTCTCATAAACATCGGGTTCGCAGCGCGTTACCTGACGGAGTCGCGTGATTTGAGCGAGCACGCTCCGGTGGAAGGCGAGGTCAGGCGTAGCTCGCGCGAGGCCATCTGGCGCGTGATCTCTCACTCGAGTGAGCCTTCGTCGCGCTTGATCTGGATCTACGCTATCTCGATCGGCGCGTTTCAAGGAAGCTTTTCGGTTCTGGCTCTCTTCCTCAATGCTCGCTTTCAGGTGACCGAACAAACGATCGGTTACTTCTTTATGTATATCGGCTCGATCTCGGTGTTTACGCGAGTCCTGCTGCTCGGACGGATGGTTGATTGGCTGGGAGAGGCTAAGCTGTCGCGTCTCGGTCTCTTGTTGCTGGCATCAGGAGTGGTAGGAATGCCGCTATCACGAAATCTTTGGATGCTGGGGATAGCTGTTGCTCTGATCCCCTTGGGGACGGCATTTACATTTCCTTGTGTGACGGCGCTACTGTCACGGGTGATCAGTCCGAGAGAGCGTGGACTTTACATGGGAATGCAACAGACGTATGGCGGCGTTGCTCGCGTCATCGCGCCGCTTTTCTTCGGCTGGTCGTTTGATAGGTTAGGGGTGTCGTCGCCTTACTTCTTCTCGTCCGCGTTCATCGTGGCGACAATCTTTCTTGGTTTTGGAATGGATAAGTATGCAAGCCATCCGCAGACTACACCGATTCCGACTGAATCTGCGCCATCCGTGGATAACGCTAACGTCGTATCAGAATCAGCAAACCCGCGATGATTGCAAGCACGGCGAGGCCCATCGTTGCGGTTGAATTGAGTCTTACACTGAGCACCGAGAAGAGGCCGGTAAGAATCAGCCAAAGGCCGAGCAAGATCATTCCGATGTTTCTGCCCGCGAGACCAGTTGCCATCGCATGATCCTCCTAATCTACTGGTCGATGATTTCAGCGGAATTGTCTATCGTCACCTTCTTCCGCGGATCGGGAACGTGTATTGAGGTTTCCACGGAGTTCGTGTAGCGGTTTGCGCCTTCATCAAATGTACCCGCAGCATTGATCGTGACACGCACAATGTAATCGCCCTCGGGGACTCCGGTGATATCGATCCACTGTCCAGTCAGTTGCTTGTAATACCAGTCGCCCCAGCCGGAAGTGATTCCCTGGAACCCGCAGTTGTATCCATTGCTCTTGCCGCCGTCGTATTTGAAAGAGTCTTCGAAGCAGAACCCTTGTTTGTGACCCGCTATGACCAGCGTTCGATCCACGTTTAATAGTTCGTAAACGGAGAAATCACGGATGTGGTAATGTCCGTGACAAGGAGCGAATACAAACCATTCTGCATATGGATTGTTCGGATCACTACGGTCGCCCACTACCAGATCGCCGTCGCCGCTGTTCATAACCACCGCGTCGAAACGCAAAATGCGACGGTAACCGGTGCTCCCAACCACCCCCTCCTGGAATGCGCAACCATCCTCGGTGAAAAGCCGATCGACAATCTCCATCTGCGCGACGAAGCGTTGCGGATCAAGCACGAGGTCGGGCTTTCCGCCATTGTTGTAGACAGGAAACTGTCGCGAAACACTTGTTCTTTGCGAGCTTACTGACGCAGGAATCAGCACTAATGAAATGATGACGATAACGAACAGTACTTTTAGTTTATTCATGAATCACCTCTCTTGCGTGGTTGAGGACTGACTCGATAATGACAAGAGAACACGAAAAGCACAAGATATTTTTGCAGTGTCTTATGCTCTGCGCTCCTCTGCGCCCTCTGCGGTAAACGTGCGCGGACAACCTGTTTACCGCAGAGGGCGCAGAGGAGCGCAGAGGTTACGCAGAGAAGAATTCAAAATAAGACACGACCATATTTTTTGTGCCTCTTTGTGGCGCTATTCGTTCAGGTTATCGAGGCCGGTAAATTTCCAACCTGTCCTGGTTTGCTCGAAATGATAAATAACCACTTCATTTCCCGCCGCGTCGGGGCAGGCGACAATAAATTGCTTTGGATTCTCCGCGTTCACCTCAGGCTTTGTTTTACTGAAGCAGACAGCCGCGTCAGTTTGTTCGTTGAAAACCTGTCGATAACGTTTAATGAGTTGGGCCTTGGTCCTGATGCCGGGTATCCCGTAAGACATCGAGATGGGAAACTTCGAAAGACGCGCGATGCCTTCCACGTCATGTTTGCTGACCGCGGTTCGGAAAGCTTCCCAGAACGTTTCGAACGAATTCGCAGCTTGCCTCGAGCCGACTGCTAACGCAGTTCCCGTGAATAACAGGACGAGAGATAGGGTGGTTATCCTTTTCATAGTGATACAATCCGCTGCCCAATACTAAAACGAAAGGTACATTTTTGCGATGCTTAATAGGTCCGTGGTTGCTTTTGTCTGCCTGTTCACGGCATTCACTTTCACCGGTTGCATGAAGAAAAATGGTCCGCAACCCGCCTCATCGGAAGAATCGTCGCAGGTCCAGGGCGTAGAGAAAATAAAACCTGCGCCGGGTACGGGAAATGTGCAAGGGAAAGTTCTTTATAACGGCGCGCCGGTTGAGAATATCGAAGTGAAACTGTGCGAGACATTCAGCCGGTTCCTCAGCGGTTGTGGCGGCAAGACCTATCAGGCCAAAACAGACAAAGACGGTGATTACGTGATTACGAATGTCCCACCGAAAGAGTACGAAGGTCTGACCGTGCGCGTGTTTGACACCGATTCAGTCGTCTTCGCGACCACAGGCATTGCGGGAATCAGCGCCGCCAAGTACAAGGTTGAGGCCGACAAGACGCTATTTGTTAATCCGACGCACCTGTTCAAAGGTGATATGAAGCTAGTGAATCCGAAGGCAGGATCGACGGTGAGCGCGCAGGACCTGGAGCTTAAGTGGGACGCATATCCGGATGCCGCGTACTACAAGTTCACGCTATATCCGAACGACCATCAAATCACTCCGCCGTACTTCAACAAGCGCGTCGATGACGCCTCGTTCAAGGTCGATAAGCCGCTTGAGAAGGGAACTTATCGCTGGAAGGTTGAGGCGTACAACAGCAGTGACAGGAAACTGTCTGAAAGCGCCGACGATTACGAGTTCACGATCAATTAGTGCGCTGCCGCCCGCTTCGCGGGCTTGGCTTCATGCAAAATAAAAGCCTGGGGCTCACGCCCCAGGCTTTATGCTGACACCTGCTTCGCAGGTTATCTGTTGGGCGTCTTGACGGCCACGATGTTCGAGTACGCTGAGTTGCCCGAGGCGTTGAAGGCCCGAACACGATAGCGATACCGACCGTTGGGTGACAGTCCCGTGTTGGCAAAGCTCGTGACGTTTGCTCCCACCTGTGCGATCTGCGCAAAGTTTGAGCAGCCGTTACCCGTACAACGCTCGATGCTGAACCCTTGCTCGTTTCCTGAATTATCCGTCCACGACAGATTTGCCTGAGTCGTAGACACTGCCGTCCCGACTAGATTGCTTGGCGCATTCGGCACGGGCTCCGGCGTTGGAGTTGGCGTCGGCGTCGGTGTTGGAGTAGGCGTCGGAGTCGGAGTTGGAGTAGGTGTCGGCGTTGGAGTCGGGCTGGCGCCGCAAGTCGGGAACCGGAACGATCCGATTCGTGTGCGCCAGTTGAATTGGCTCGTCGTCGTGTAGTACTCACTCGTAAACCAGAAAGTGCAATCATCGCTCGGGTCAACAGTAAGAGAGCTGTAATCGCCCCAACGGCTGCCGGTACCGCTTTGGCTTCCAGTGCCCGCAAACAGAACCGCTTCGCCCTGGCCCAGCACGTTCAAAGGATCAGAAGCCAGCCGTCCTGCATAACGTAATTCCGGAAAGATGGTTGCGCTCGAAGCGCTGTAGCCAATCGCAATATTTCCGTCCTTGTCCATCGCGGCACTGCCCAGCCAGCGCCAGGTCAAGTCAGGCTGATAGGTGCTTTCCTGCGCCACTGTGACCGGTCCATTAGTCACGTTGCGTAATTCAAACCAGCGAATTCCGGCCACAGTTCCCGAACTGACCGTGTAATTGCCGACGACAGATTCGTGAGTGCCGAAATTTCGATACGCAAGTCTGAACATTAGCCGGTCGGCGAGTGCGTCCAAACGCGAGGTAGTGCCCGATTGAGGCACGCACGATCGGGTAAGCGCACAGAGTTGCGTGAATCCTGCCGCCGCAGGACTGGCGAAGAGTGTAAAACTCGAATTTGCCGGCGTCGCAAAATCGACGTGGAAGTGAAAGAGCTTGTAAGTGCCAGGGCCGGGCCACTCGACAAAGACGCCTGGTGCACCGGCAGGTGGTGGAGCGGAGCCGTCGAGATCCGCGGGTAGGTAGACCTCTTCTGAAGATCCACCGGTAATCCCGGGCGTGATGAACGTGGCTGGAAGACCAGCCATCATCTTGTTTCGGTCGAAAGCGAAAGGTTGTGGGCCAAGAAACGATGTGCCCGAAGAGTTGAACACGTTCATGCTCATGTAGTACGCGTCGGGCCAAACACTCAGGTGCGGGTAATCGAAGAAGTTGGAGCCCAGGTGAAAGGCGTAGCGATGATATGAGCCGGTCGCATCACCGGTGGTGGAAACCGCCACACACTCATCAGTCGGGACTGAAACGCCGGCGAACTGCGAGATGATCCATCGGTCGGCCAGTTGATCGTACATAACCACGGGGTCGCCATTGCCGTTTGTCTCACATACTCCGCCGAAGCCGCCCCAGATGGTGGAGATACCAGACGGGCCTAACAACGAAGCGCCTGTTGTCTTGTCAAAAACCTGGAAGCCTTCGTTGACTATCTGCACGTACTGCGTCAGTCCAACTTCGCCATTCGTATCGGGCGGAGCGCAGTTGCATGCCACGCCAGGAAAGCCGATGCCGTTGAAGCTCGCGTCCACAGTTGGCATGTTAGCCGACGCGAAGTCAGTGGCTGCGATGGATGTTTGGACAACGGGATCGCGAGCGTCTTTGTGGAAGTGGGCAATCTTGGGATTTTCGTTTGCCTCTTTGCGGGGCTTGAACACCGGCTGCTGCTTCATCTCGCGTACCGGTGGCGAGGTGTCGTTGCGAATCGATTCGCCGACCGTTACTTCCTGCCTTTTCCCCTGAACGGGGCTGACTACGCCATTTTCAACGGCCGTGGAGCGCTTGGCCTCGATAATCCGCGGAACCATTATCAGCGCGCTGAAAAAGAGAACTGCCGCCACCAGAATGATCAACCTAACTCGCATCTATATTTCCTCCGAACTCAGAAGTCTCGCAGACAAACGAAGGTCGCCTCGGATTGATATACTGGTGTTGCTAATAATTCCGGGCGACAAGGGCGTGAGGCAGAATGCACGCTAACACAGGTCTGAAAGCCGTGGCAAGGAATTTGCTGGTTAGGCGGTGTCCTAATATTTGAAGAGTTTTCTCTGCGGTCCTCTGCGTATCTCCGCGATCTCTGCGTTAAAGGCTCTTTCAACGCAGAGGCCGCGGAGATACGCAGAGGACCGCAGA